>Ga0105046_10009180_pt1 | contig 15473 bp, 12 predicted proteins | sample MAT03_FD_78385 | JGI IMG/M metagenome (GOLD analysis project Ga0105046, IMG submission 78385) | Freshwater microbial communities from Lake Fryxell liftoff mats and glacier meltwater in Antarctica - MAT-03 (megahit assembly) | ecosystem: Environmental > Aquatic > Freshwater > Ice > Liftoff...
CCGCTGGTGGTCAAGTACACAATCGCTGACGGCGTCAAGTGGTCTGACGGCACCGCCGTCGATGCGGCCGACCTCATGCTGCAGTGGGCCGCCCTCTCCGGCGCTCTGGACACCCCCGAGTTCGACCCCTCCGAGTTCACCGACCCCGAAACCGGCGAGTTCACCGACTCCTACCCGACCGACGTCGTGTACTTCGACTCCGGAGCGGACCCGTCGGTCGGCCTCGGACTCGTGAGCACGCTTCCCGAGGTCAGCGACGACAAGAAGTCGATCACCCTCACCTACGACGCACCGTTTGTCGACTGGGCCCTCGTGTTCAGCGCTCCGCTTCCCGCACACGTGGTAGCGAAGAACGCGCTGAGCATCGAAGACAACCAGCAGGCCAAAGACGCGATTCTCAAGGCGATCGAAGACAACGACGAGGCAGCTCTCGCGCCGATCTCGGGCTTCTGGAACTCCGGCTTTAACTTCACCGAAATGCCCACGAACACCGACCTGGTGCTCGCGAGCGGGCCGTATGTCATCACCGACTTCGTCGCTGACCAGTACGTGACCCTTTCGGCCAACAAGGAGTACACGGGGGCAAACCAACCCAAGGTCGAAGAGATCACCGTGCGCTTCATCCCTGATCCGCTGGCCGCTGTTCAGGCCCTCCAGAACGGTGAAGTTCAGGTCATCTCTCCTCAGGCAACGGTCGACGTCGCCGATGCGCTCGCCGCTCTCGACAACGTCACCGTCATCGGTGGCTACGAGGGTACCTACGAGCACATCGACCTCCAGTTCGACCAGTCGAAGAGCGGAAACTTCAACAACCCGCTCATCCGCGAGGCGTTCATGAAGGTCATTCCGCGCCAGGAGATCGTTGACAAGCTCATCGTTCCCCTGCAGGAAGACGCGACCGTGCGCAGCTCGCAGGTCTTCTTCCCGGGCCAGGAAGGCTACGACGAGTCGATCGCCGAGAACGGTTCTGACGCCTACGCAGAAGTAGACATCGAGGGTGCTACAGCGCTGCTCGCTGAGGCCGGCGTCGCGAACCCCGAGGTCTGCATGCTCTTCTCCTCGACGAACCCTCGTCGTGCTAACGAGTTCCTGCTGATCCAGCAGTCCGGTGCACTTGCCGGATTCAACGTGACCGACTGCTCCAGCCCTGACTGGGGTGGCCTGCTCGGTACGCCCGGTGCGTATGACGCTTCCCTCTTCGGATGGCAGTCGACGAGCCTCGGCGTGACCAATGGCCCGCCCCCCACGTTCGCTACCGGTGGTATCAACAACCTGAACTTCTATAGCAACCCCGAGGTGGACAAGCTCACCGCCGCACTCGGTGCAGAGTTCGACACCGCGAAGCAGATCGATATTCAGAAGCAGATCGACAAGCTGCTCTGGGAGGACTTCTACGGAGTCACCATCTTCCAGTTCCCGGCAGTGACGGCGTACGACCAGACCAAGATTGCGAACATCTCGCCCTCGACACTGGCGCCGACCATCTTCTGGAACATCTGGGATTGGGAGCCTGTTTCCGCCGGCGAGTAACACACTCGTTGACGTAACAGTCAGCTAACCCGGGGCGCTGGGGCCGCAAGGCCCCAGCGCCCACCCTCTGGAAGACCGCAGTTAGGTAGGTGCCATCCTGTGGCAACTTTTGTTGTGAGGCGTCTCATCGCCTCGATTTTCATCTTTCTCGCCGCCACCTACCTCATGTACAACCTGGTGGCCCTGTCGGGAGATCCGCTTCAGGACCTGCGCGATTCCAGCGCACCCAACAAGCAGCAGCTCATCGATGCGCGCATCAAGTTGCTCGACCTCAACGTTCCGCCATTCCTGCGCTACTTCCTCTGGATCGGTGGCGTACTCGGTTTTCGCGGCAAGGGTTTCTTCGATCTCGGCGTGACGGTCCAGAACCAACCCGTCAACATCCTGCTGCAGCAGGCCATCGGCTCCACCCTGCAACTGGTGACTATCGCTTCGGTCATCGCCATCATTCTTGGCCTCGTCGTGGGTATCACCACCGCGCTTCGCCAGTACAGCGGATATGACTACGGCGTCACATTCCTGTCGTTCCTGTTCTTCTCGCTCCCGATCTTCTGGGTGGCCGTGCTGCTCAAGCAATACGTGGCCATCGGATTCAATGACTTCCTCGGCGACCCACAGATAGTCCCGTGGATCATCCCGATATGTGCGGTGATAGCCGGCTTGATCTGGATGTCGATCATCCCGGCAAAGTCCCTCACCCGCCGCGTGATCACCTTCGCGATCGCAGCGGCAGCGACCGCCGCCGTGCTGGTCTACATGGACCTCTCCGACTGGTTCAGCTACCCTCACATCGGCATCGTCGGTGTAGCGCTGTCCCTCGTTGGAGCGGCGTTCGGCGTCACGGCGATCTCGACCGGACTGAAGAACCGCAGGGCTCTGCGCGCGTCGCTTATCGTCGCGGTGATCGGAATCGCGGTGTGGTACCCGTTCCTGAACTTCACCACGGGCCTGCCATTCTGGGGCTGGGTCGGCTTGGCTGTTGTGACCGTCGCGGTGAGCTTTGGTGTCGGCTGGTTGCTGGGTGGCGACGACAAGATGCCAGTCGCCCGTACGGCAGCGATCGTGGGATTCATCGCCGGTGCAGTGATCTCGGTCGACCGGTTCATGCAGGTCTGGGACGACTACGCGAACTCCGGTCGAATCAAGGGTCGGCCGATTGCCACCATCGGATCGAGCACGCCCGGCCTCGAAGGGTCGATGTGGGTGCATGGCATCGACCTGTTCACGCACCTGTTGCTGCCGACTCTGGCCCTCATCCTCATTTCGTTCGCCACCTACACGCGCTACTCGCGAGCGAGCCTTCTCGAGGTCATGAACCAGGACTACATCCGCACGGCGCGTGCCAAGGGCCTCACCGAGCGCACGGTCGTCGTGCGACACGCATTCCGTAACGCGCTCATCCCGATCGCCACGATCGTCGCCTTCGACATCGGTGGAATCATCGGTGGAGCAGTGATCACGGAACGCGTCTTCGGTTGGACGGGTATGGGTGCCCTGTTCCAAAACGGCCTGGATCATGTCGATCCGAACCCGGTGATGGCGTTCTTCCTTGTCACCGGCAGCCTCGCCATTCTTTTCAACCTAATCGCCGACCTCGTGTACGCGGGTCTTGACCCGAGAATCCGGGTGTCCTGATGAGCAACATTCCTCCCGCCGTCGAGCAACCGGGGCACCACGAGCCGGGGATTACCGACGCCGAGAACTCGATCGAGCTCATAGAGATCGCCGGCCTTAGCCAGGGGCAGATCGTTCGCAAGCGTTTCTTCCGTCACCGCGGCGCACTCGTGGCGATGTTCGTGCTGGCGTTCGTCATCCTGCTGGCCTTCACCTCGGTGGGTTTTCAGTTCGGCACGTGGAAGACCGGCGGATGGTGGCAGTACACCTGGAACATCGCCGTGGCGATCGAGAACGGCGGACGACCGACGCTCAGCCTGTTCCCCTTCGCCATCGGCAATCACCCGTTCGGTCAGGATGAGGTCGGTCGCGACATCTTTGCCGTCGTGATGCGCGGCACGCAGCAGTCGCTCATGATCATGGTGATCGTCGGCGCGATCGCCACCATCATCGGAACCGTGGTTGGCGCCATCTCCGGGTACTATCGCAGCTGGCCCGATTCTGTCTTGATGCGTTTCACCGACGTTGTCATCACCATCCCTGTCATCGTCATCGGCGCGGTACTCGGTCGCCGGTTTGGTGGCTTCGGTGCACCGGTGCTCGCGGTAATTCTGGGTCTGGTGCTGTGGACCGGCCTCGCGCGGCTCGTGCGCGGCGAGTTCCTGTCGCTGCGGGAACGGGAGTTCGTGGATGCAGCCCGGGTTGCTGGGGCGCGGGATCGGCGCATTATCTTCCGCCACATCCTGCCCAACGCCGTCGGTGTGATCATCGTCAACTCGACACTGTTGATGGCCTCGGCGATCCTGATCGAGACCGGTCTGAGCTTTCTGGGGTACGGCGTCCAGGCGCCAGACACGTCGCTGGGCAAGATCATCAGCGAGAATCAGGTCGCATTCTCCACGCGGCCCTGGCTGTTCTGGTGGCCCGGTATGTTCATCATCACGATCGCGCTGTGCATCAACTTCATCGGCGACGGACTGCGTGACGCATTCGATCCGCGCCAGCGTCGCATGCCCACCGACCGCGCTCTGGCTCGCGCCAACCGCGTGGGTGGCGGGGCAACCCCCGCGCCGGTTCCGGCCGGTTCGGCAAACCTCAGCGATGCCGCGACCAAGGTCACCCGACCGGGGTCTGGCACCATCGGGTCAGACCGCTGATGCTGCTAGAGCACAATGCCGAGAACCGTCGCGGTTGCGAGACCGCCGAGCACCGCGATCGTCACCCAGTGGATGTCGCGGCGCAGACGACCGCCTTCCAGAACTGGCGCGTTCAGGTGGCCGGCCGCGCGGAGGTCCTCCCAGTGGCTTCGGATGACGAGGGCGGCAGCGCCGCTCAGTGTGTCCGGAAGGTCGCCGGGGCGCGGGTTGGTGCCACTGACGCTCGCCGCGAGCCGGGCATCCGCTGCGCTGGATCGCTGCGAGGCGTATCGGTTGGGGGCCGGGCTTGCCCAGACCGTGACCTTGCCGCCGAGCGTGTAGAGCGTCAGGGCGTACTTGGTGTCGATTCGTTGGATCGCAGGCCACGGAACGTGAACGGTGCTGAAGACGTTGCGCACCGTGATCTCGTGTTCCGCGATATCGAGGCTGGGAGACCAGAACAGCGCGACCGCGACCGCGGCCAGCAGCAGCAGAATCCAGCCGTAGCGCAGCAGTCCGGCACCGTCGCCGGTCGCTATGAATCCGACGATGCCGGCCAGAGCCAGCACACACGTAAGTACGGCCAGCACGCGGCCGAACGCCGGGCGGAATGTCGTCGGAGCGAAACGCATACCCTCAGCTTTGCAGGAAAGGGCATCAAGTGACTGCCACGCCGACTACCGAAACAGCCAGCGAAACCGTTCTCGAGGTCACAAACCTCGGCGTGGACTTTTGGGTCGACGGTGTCTTCTATCCCGCGGCGATCGGCCTCGACTATGTCGTCAAGCGCGGCGAGGTGCTCGCGATTGTTGGTGAGTCAGGTTCGGGCAAGAGTTCGAGCTCGATGGCGCTCCTCGGCTTGCTTCCGCCTAACGCGAAGGTCACCGGTTCAATCCGGCTACTCGGCAAAGAGCTTCGGGGCATTCCGGAGCGAGACCTCCGTGCCGTGCGGGGCAATCAGATCGCGGTGATCTTCCAGGAGCCCATGACGGCCCTGAACCCGGTGTACACAATCGGCTTCCAGATCATGGAGGCGCTGCGTTCGCACTTCGACATGACGCCGGATCAGGCCAGGCAACGCGCGCTCGAGCTGCTCACGCAGGTCGAGATGCCCGACCCGCCCACGGCATTTCACAAGTTTCCCCACCAGCTCTCGGGCGGGCAGCGTCAGCGCGCGATGATCGCCCAGTCGATCTCATGCGACCCGGTTCTCCTCATTGCCGATGAGCCGACGACCGCGCTTGACGTCACCGTTCAGGCCGAAATTCTCGAGCTACTGCGCAGCCTGCACAAGCGCCTCGATAGCGCGATCATCCTCATCACGCACGACATGGGTGTGGTCGCCGACCTGGCCGACAACATCCTCGTGATGAAAGATGGTCTCGCCGTCGAGACCGGCTCGGTGGTGGACGTGTTCAGCAACCCGAAGGCCGACTACACGAAGTCGCTGCTGGCGGCCGTGCCGCACCTCGGTGCCGCGCCGCTGCAGGTCAACGAGCAGGAGTCGACCAAACGCACCGAGAAGCGCGAACCGGTGCTGAGGTTCGAGAACGTCGCGATCGACTACCCCAAGCGCGGCCGGATTCCGGCGTTCCGTGCCGCCGAGAACATCAACCTGGAGATTTACCCCGGCGAGATTCTGGGCCTGGTGGGCGAATCGGGTTCGGGCAAGACCACCCTCGGGCGGGCATCCGTCGGCCTGCTGCCGATCGCCGAAGGCAAGCTCACCGTGGTCGGTTACGACATCTCGTACGCCACCCAGAAAGACCTGCGCCCCCTGCGCCGCAAGACCGGCATCGTCTTTCAAGACCCCGGTTCGAGCCTGAATCCTCGGATGCCCATCGGCCAGTCCATCGGAGAGCCGCTGTTTCTGGCAGGCGAATCCAGTGGCAAAGACCTCGACCGGCGGGTGCAGGAGCTGCTCAGCTCCGTGGAACTGCCGACGAGTTACCGCAACCGCTACCCGCACGAGTTAAGCGGGGGCCAGCGTCAGCGCGTGGGCATCGCTCGCGCCCTCGCGCTGACACCGGAATTGCTGGTCGCTGACGAGCCGACGAGCGCGCTCGACGTCTCGGTTCAGGCCCGTTTTCTCGACCTGTTGCAAGAGCTTCAGGAGCGTTTGCAGTTCGCCTGCCTATTTGTCAGCCACGATCTCGCGGTCGTGGACATCCTCGCCCATCGGATTGCGGTCATGCATCGCGGTCGACTGGTGGAGCAGGGGACTCGTGACGAGATACTGCGACACCCCAAAGATCCGTACACCCAGCGACTTATCGCTGCCGTCCCGCTGCCGGATCCGGTCGCGCAGCGCGCGCGCCGCGAGAGCCGCTCAGCGGCGAAACCGCTCGACAGCTAAGCGGTTGGCGCGGGGGCCGGACTCGGTGGTGGTTGCCTGCCGACGGGTGCGCGAACTGAGGATGCCTGGGCTCACGCGCGCGAAATGAGGAGCTAAGGCCCGCCGCCGCCACGCAACTCCTCATTTCGCGCACGGCACCCGCCGCAACCCGCGCCCGCACTACGCTGGCCGCGAAATAAACCCCTCGCGTCCGCGTTTTTCGGCCGAACGGCACGCGTAGCGGTAGACTAGGCGCGCAGGGCACCAGAGACGAGATCCTGCGACACCCCACGATCCTCACATTTCACGGCTCAATGACGCCGCGAAGTCGTCAGATACCGTCGCGCAACGCCAGTGGTGAGCGGCTCGCTCAGTCTCTCAAGGCCCGCAACGGGTTCAACCAGAAGGAACAACGCCATGGCTACCGCCACACGTAATGACCTGCGCAACGTGGCGATCGTCGCACACGTTGACCACGGAAAGACCACCCTCGTTGACGCCATGCTGCGCCAGACGAACTCGTTCGCCGAGCACGCGCACCTCGAAGAGCGCGCGATGGACTCCAACGACCTTGAGCGCGAAAAGGGAATCACGATTCTCGCCAAAAACACTGCGATTTCGTACAAGGGCATCCACGCCACCGAGGGTCCGATCACCATCAACGTGATCGACACCCCCGGCCACGCGGACTTCGGCGGCGAGGTCGAGCGCGGGCTGTCAATGGTCGACGGTGTCGTTCTGCTGGTCGACGCGAGCGAGGGCCCGCTGCCCCAGACGCGCTTCGTGCTGCGCAAGGCACTCGAGTCGAAGCTGCCCGTCGTGCTCTTGGTTAACAAGACCGATCGTCCGGATGCCCGAATCGACGAGGTTGTCACCGAGAGCCAGGACCTGCTGCTGGGACTCGCAAGTGACATGCACGACGACTTCCCCGACCTGGACCTCGACGCTGTGCTCGACGTCCCCGTGGTTTACGCGTCGGGTCGTAACGGCGCCGCAAGCTGGAACAAGCCGGAGAACGGCTCGCTTCCCGACAACGCCGACCTCGAGCCGCTGTTCGACGCGATCATCAAGCACATTCCGGCGCCGACCTACGACGACGAGCACCCCCTGCAGGCCTGGGTCACCAACCTCGACTCGTCGCCGTTCCTCGGCCGCCTCGCGCTGTTGCGTGTGTTTAACGGCACGATCAAAAAGGGTCAGACAGTTGCTTGGGTCAAGCACGACGGTTCCGTCGCGAACGTTCGTGTCACCGAGCTGATGATCACCAAGGCGCTCGACCGATTCCCGACCGAGTCCGCGGGACCCGGCGACATCGTCGCCGTCGCCGGCTTCGAAGACATCACCATTGGTGAGACTCTCGCCGACCCGGATGACGTTCGTCCGTTGCCGACCATTACTGTCGACGATCCCGCCATCTCGATGACCATTGGCACCAACACCAGCCCATTCATCGGCCGGGTGAAGGGTCATAAGCTCACCGCGCGTATGATCAAGGATCGCCTCGACCGCGAGCTGGTCGGTAACGTCTCGATCAAGCTAGTCGACATCGGTAACCCCGCCGCGTGGGAGGTGCAGGGCCGAGGAGAGCTCGCCCTCGCAATCCTCGTCGAGCAGATGCGCCGCGAGGGGTACGAGCTCACGGTCGGCAAGCCTCAGGTGGTTACCAAGCACATCGACGGCAAGCTCAACGAGCCGTTCGAGCACCTCACGATCGATGCGCCGGAAGAGCACCTCGGCGGAATCACTCAGCTCATGGCAGCCCGCAAGGGACGCATGGAGACCATGACGAACCATGGCACCGGCTGGGTTCGGATGGAGTTCATCGTTCCTTCCCGCGGCCTCATCGGCTTCCGCACCGAGTTCCTCACGATCACCCGCGGTACCGGCATCGCCAACGCGATCTCTCACGGGTACGAGCCGTGGGCCGGAGCGATCGAGACCCGCACCAATGGTTCGATCGTTGCCGACCGCACCGGCGTCGCGACCCCGTTCGCGATGACAGCGCTACAGGAGCGCATGTCGTTCTTTGTCGAGCCGACCCAAGAGGTTTACGAGGGCATGGTGGTGGGCGAGAACTCCCGCGCCGATGACATGGACGTCAACATCACGAAGGAGAAGCAACTGACCAACATGCGTCAGTCGACCTCCGACGTGTTCGAGCGCATGACTCCGTCGCGCAAGCTGACCCTCGAAGAGTGCCTCGAATTCGCCCGCGAAGACGAGTGTGTCGAGGTGACCCCCGAGGTCATCCGCATCCGCAAGGTCGAGCTCGACGCTAACGCCCGCGCCCGCGCCTATTCGCAGCGCAAGAAACAGAACGCGTAGTCGGTGGGATCCGTGCGGCCGCCCTCGCCCCACCACTGTTTTCTGTGATGTTTCGGCGGTACGCTGGGCGGGTGAAGCATACCGTGGTCGTCGGCGCGATAGTGCTCGCTACGACTCTGCTGCTTTCCGGATGCTTCTTCCCGCAGTCCAACGGCGGGTCGACCGGTGGCGGCACGGGTGGCAGCGGTCAGTCCGGTCAGTCCGACGGCGCTGACGATGCGCCGGTCACCCCAGACAGCAATCCCGGCGATGTCGACCTCGGCAGCTTCGACGGTCTGCCGACGAGCTTCCCCTCGTCCGAGGTTCCCATTCTCGCCGGCGATGTGCCTATCGGCATTGACCTCGGTACAGGATGGTCGGTGATGGTAAAGGTGGATGACCTCGTCACAGCATTCGCCGAGGCATCCGCGGCGCTGAGGAACGCCGGTTATGAAGTTCTAGCGGAACAATCGACGGCCGACGGAGCCTTCGGCGCCTACCAGAACGCGAAGTACCTCGTGCAACTGAGCGTGTCTGACAACCCCGACTACCGGCTCACGGCCGCGTACGTTGTAATTATCCGCGATTAATATTCAGGAGACATCATGACCCGCATCCGCACCTCTGTCGCAGTACCGTTCGCGCTGTTGATCGCATTGGTCGCCGCCCCAGCTCTTTCGGGCTGCTCGATGGTGGAGGGTGCAATCGAGCAGGCTACCGGTGGCCAGGTCGACCTGGGCGGCACCACCGTTCCCGACGACTTTCCCGCATCCGAGGTGCCCCTGTTCGACGGCCCGATCGTCAACGGCTCCAGCATTTCCTCTGGCGAGGGTCAGGTCTGGAACATCGTCCTCTCCGTGCCGGGCGCCGACGCGTTCGACACCATCAAGACTCAGCTCGAGGGTGCCGGCTTCACCTACAACGGCACCGGCGCCCCGGCGACCGACGAGGGTGGATCGGGTCTGTTCGACAGCGAGAAGTACGGCGTGCTCGTGCTGGTTGCCAAGGCCGGTGGTACCGGCTTCGTTGCCAACTACACCGTGACCGCGAAGGTCGCGGGCTAAGAGAAGAGCGCCTCGCCGACGTCGCCGCCTACCGCGCTGGTTGGGAGTACGTGTTGGTCGACACAGTGTTATTCGTGCATGCGCACCCCGACGACGAAAGCATTTCGACCGGCGGAACAATCGCCACCCTGATCGACCGCGGCGACCGCGTGATCGTGCTCACCTGCACCCGCGGAGAGCGCGGCGAGGTCATCCCGGCCGAACTCAGACACCTCGAGGCCACCTCCGCGCTCGCCGCGCACCGTGAGGGCGAGTTGGCCGCCGCGCTGACCGAACTCGGCGTCACCGAACACCGCTTCCTCGGCGCACCCGAGGCGCGCTGGCAGGGGAGACCCCCCAGGCGCTACCGCGACTCCGGGATGCGCTGGGGTAAGAATGGCGCCGAGGCCGCGGATTCCCTGGATCCGGAGTCGCTCACATCGGCCGACCCGGGAGAGGTGGCGGCCGACATCGCCGCAGCACTCATCGAACTCGAACCAGACGTGGTCGTGAGCTATGCGGCCGACGGCGGGTACGGGCATCCGGATCACAAGGCCGCCCACCGTGCCACCCGCACCGCCGCCGAGGTCGTCGGCGTGCCGTTCTACGTGATCGAGACAGGCGCGAGAGCGCAGCTTTCAGTGGATGTCGCGGCCGTGCTCGACCGCAAGCGCGGCGCCATCGCGGCCTACCCCAGCCAGATGACCGTGACAGGCGACACCTTCGTGACACCCGCAGGCACGACCGAAGCCATCACGAGCGTCGAGCGTTTCAGTCGACTAAGGCCGACCGGCACCGGATTCGCCGACCACAGCCTCGCCAGTCGACTGGTCGCCTGCGTGCTCGCCGTGGTACTCGGGGCCTTCGCCGGCGCGACGCTGACGGTGACGCACCAGGCGAGTGTCGGAGCACTTCCGTGGGGAATCGTCGCGGCAATCATCATCACGACGGCGCTGTTGGTCGGGCTCAGGATGGTCTTCGAAACCCGCATCGTGCCGGCTCTCGCGGCCGTGGGACTGCTGGGCATCTCGGCACTCTTGGCAGCTCAGTCCACCGGTGGCTCGGTGCTCGTTCCCGCCAACGTCGCGGGATACACCTGGACGTTTGCTCCTGTCGTGATCGCGCTCGTTGTGCTTGCGTGGCCGCGAATCACCCCGCCGGTGGGAGGTAAGATTGGAACAGTTCCTGCCGCGAAAGGTCCCGATCTCCCGTGACGTATGTCATTGCTCAGCCCTGTGTCGATCTGAAAGATCGCGCCTGCATCGACGAGTGCCCCGTCGACTGCATCTATGAGGGTGACCGGATGCTCTACATTCACCCCGATGAGTGCGTCGACTGTGGTGCGTGCGAACCGGTCTGCCCGGTCGAGGCGATCTATTACGAAGACGATCTGCCCGATAAGTGGGCCGACTACTACAAGGCCAACGTCGAGTTCTTCGACGACCTCGGTTCGCCCGGCGGCGCGTCCAAGGTCGGAGTGATCCACAAAGATCACGCCGTGGTCATGGCCGAGCCCGACAACACCGCGCACTAGGCGGTGTTCTCTCCTTCTCGGCGCACCCCGCTCGAGCTGCCCGACTTTCCGTGGGACGCGCTCGTTCCGTTTGCCGACCGGGCTCGCCAGCATCCGCTCGGCATGATCGACCTGTCGGTCGGGTCGCCGGTTGATCCCACACCCGCGATCATCCGCGATGCGCTTGCGGCGGCCACGGATGCCCACGCCTACCCTCAGACGTCGGGCACCCCACAACTGCGCGAAGCGATTGTGGACTGGTTCGCGCGTCGGCGGGGCGTGGACGACCTGACGCCCGCGACTGTGCTTCCCACCATCGGGTCCAAAGAACTCATCGCGCTGATGCCGACGTTTTTTGGCCTCGGCAGCGGGGATGTCGTTGTGCACCCGGCGGTGGCCTACCCGACCTACGCGATTGGGGCTGCGCTCGCCGGTGCGTCGGTCGTGGCATCCGATGACCCGCACGAATGGCCCGCCGAAACCCGGCTGATCTGGCTCAACAGCCCCGGCAACCCCGACGGGCGAGTGCTCGGAGTCGATGAGCTGCGTGCCGCCGTTGCGCGTGCGCGCGAGCTGGGCGCGATCGTCGTCAGTGATGAGTGCTACGCCGAGCTGAATTGGCAGGGCGACGCGCCGACACCGTCGATTCTGGACCCGCGGGTCATCCATGGCGAGCGCGACTCGGTTCTTGCGGTGTACTCGCTCAGTAAACAGTCCAACCTCGCCGGCTATCGTGCGGGATTCGTTGCCGGGAGCAGCCAACTGGTGGGTGAACTGCTCGCGGTGCGCAAGCACGTGGGACTCATCCCACCGGCGCCCGTGCAGGCGGCCATGATCGCGGCGCTGGGCGACGACCACCACGTGACAGTGCAACGCGAGCTCTACCGCTCGCGGCGCGCGCGCCTGGCGGGAGCCGTCGAATCCGCGGGCTACACGATCGACCACAGCGAAGCCGGCCTCTACCTGTGGGCGACCGACGGGCGCGACGCCTGGCAGGTGGTTGCCGAATTCGCTGAGCGTGGCATCCTCGTCACCCCCGGACACTTCTACGGAGACAGCGGTGCTTCCCACGTGCGCATCGCCCTCACGACCACGGACGCCGCCATCGACGATGCGGTCGCGCGGCTCTTATAGGCTGTAGTGGTGACTGACGTGACCGGCGGACCCGAGAAAGCCACCCTCCATTTCCCGGGGGGTTCCGCAGAGTTCCCGATCATCCGCGGCACTGACGGCCACGACTCGATCGACATCTCCACGTTCATGAAGCAGACCGGCTTCACGACCCTCGACCAGGGTTTTGTGAACACGGCGTCGACGCGCAGCGCGATCACCTACATCGATGGCGACAAGGGCATTCTGCGGTACCGCGGCTACGCGATCGAAGACGTCGCCAAAAACTCCACCTACCTTGAGGTCGCGTGGCTGCTGATTTATGGGGAGCTTCCCACCGCCGACCAGCTCGGCGAATTCGACGAGAAGATCCGTCGGCACACGCTGCTGCACGAAGACCTCCGCCGATTCTTCGACGCCCTCCCGCACAACGCCCACCCCATGTCGGTGCTGTCAAGCGCCGTGTCCGCGCTATCGACGTTCTACGAGAATTCTCTCGATCCCCACGACCCCGAGCAGGTCGAGATCTCCACGATCCGGCTGCTGGCCAAGCTGCCGGTGATCGCCGCATACGCGCACAAGAAGGCGCTCGGCCAGGCGTTCCTCTACCCCGACAACGAATTGAGCTTCGTCGACAACTTCCTCAAGCTTAACTTCGGCACAATGGCCGAGCCGTACGAGGTCGACCCGGTCTTATCGAAGGCCCTCGACCGCCTGCTGATCCTGCACGAAGACCACGAGCAGAACGCGTCGACATCGACCGTGCGCATAGTCGGCTCGACCGAGGCCAACATGTTTGCCTCGATTTCTGCCGGAATCAACGCGCTCTATGGTCCGCTGCACGGCGGTGCTAACGAGGCCGTTCTCACAATGCTCGCCGAGATCAAGCAGTCGGGCGAAGGTGTCAACAAGTTCATCGAGCGGGTCAAGAACAAAGAAGACGGCATCCGTCTCATGGGTTTCGGCCACCGCGTCTACAAGAACTTCGATCCCCGCGCGCGGCTGGTCAAAGAGAGCGCCGACGAAGTGCTCGAGGCTCTCGGCGTGAAAGACGACCTGCTGGATATCGCGAAAGAGCTCGAGGTCGTGGCGTTGGCCGACGACTACTTCATCGAGCGAAAGCTCTACCCCAACGTCGACTTCTACACGGGCGTCATCTACAAGGCGATGGGTTTCCCCACCCGCATGTTCACGGTGCTGTTCGCCATCGGTCGCCTTCCCGGCTGGATCGCCAACTGGCGTGAGATGAACGAAGATCCGGCCACCAAGATCGGCCGTCCACAGCAGCTATACATTGGCTCGCCATCCCGCGACTGGCCGACCCGCTAGTTGCCGTTGCTGCTTCGGGCGGTCAGTAACGCGTTTCGTACGGCGATCACGAGCAGGGCATCCTGCTCGGCAAAACACCGAATCCCGAGCGTCAGGTCGGGCAGTTCGAACACGTCCTGCGCGCTAATCGTCACCCATCGGCCGGATGCCACGGGCCGCACCAACCCCGGCAACGCTGCTATTCGTCCGCTCGTGTCTTCCACGGTGCAGACCACCCCGATTGACCGGGCATTGGGAGCCACGTACACGTCCATCGAGTAGTCGAGCAGGTAGCGGCCATCGGCCACAGTGAGGTTCTTGACCACGATGCCGCTCGTCGGCCCGAAACGCCCCGCAAAGACCTGGTCGGCTGTGCTCGGACGCGGAGCGAACGCCCAGACCCCCGCGGCAACAAGCACCGTGGCCACGACGGCGGCGCCCATCACGGCGACCACCACGGCGGCGCGCACCCTCTTCATGCTCTGACGTTAGTGGTCCGCTCCCCGACTGCGCCTGCCCCCTGTCGGAGCCGCCTGCGCCCACGTTGCCGCCTGCGCCCACGTTCTCCCTGCGCCCGCGTTGCCTCCGTTTGCGAAATGCAGGATCGGGCGCGCTACTTCCGGGATCACTCCATGGAAAGACTGGGCTCATCTTTCTGCGATCCTGCATTTCGCGAAAAGGAAGTCACGCTAGGTGGTCGCCGCGCGCCATCGCGGCGAGTATTGCCGCCTTCACCTGTGACCACCTCTCAGTCACCTGTTTGTAGGTGAACCGCAGAACGCGATATCCGCGGATGCTGAGCCTGGCATCGCGGTCGCGGTCCCGTTCAAAGGCTTCCTCGGTTTCGTGAAATCGCCGGCCATCGACTTCGATGACCAGTCGCGTTCCGACAAGCAGGTCTATACGTCCCACCCCGGGGATCCGAACCTGTAGTTGTGCGTGAATGCCGAGACCGCGGAGCCTGACGCGGGTGAGGGACTCGATGATCGACTCGGCGAGGCCATCGACCTGAGCCAGGAGGGCGCGCAGCTTTCGCGGAAGCTGGGAAACGGCGTGCATCCACGCTGCGATCGTAATGAGGCCCTCGCGGAGGGCGGCGTCAACTGCGGCGATAGTAACTTCGGGCGCCTGGCAGGTGGACATGTCGACAAGCACGGCCAGGGTCTCACGAACGAGCCGGTCTCCGATGCCGCAATCTCGCCAGTGCACGCGCACGCCAGCACCGCGGCCGAGGCGCACACTGCGGTCCATCGAATCCCGCAATCGAGAAGCTGTGCGCACTACGGCCACGTGCAGGCCGCGCTCCCGCAGAACGGGCAGCCCGAGCATCCGAGCCGCCGACACACAGGTTAGTCGGCCGCCGACCCGAGCGGCACGCTGCAACGGTTCGTCAAGTTCCGGCGGTGAGTACCAGCCTTGGCGCACGCGCACTATGTGGCCTCGGCCGACAGCGCGGGAGAGCTGATACGACGTGTAGCCGGCAGCGAGTAGTTCGTGAGTGGCGATGAAGCGGGCCGATCGCACCATTTCAGCAAGGGTCATCCGCCAACTGTGAGGTAGCGGCTGCCCGCCCGAACCAG
>Ga0105046_10009182_pt1 | contig 15473 bp, 10 predicted proteins | sample MAT03_FD_78385 | JGI IMG/M metagenome (GOLD analysis project Ga0105046, IMG submission 78385) | Freshwater microbial communities from Lake Fryxell liftoff mats and glacier meltwater in Antarctica - MAT-03 (megahit assembly) | ecosystem: Environmental > Aquatic > Freshwater > Ice > Liftoff...
GATTCTGCTTTATATGCTCTTGAAAAATCGGACTCGCAACTATACTGGCACCTCCAGAGTGGAATCTTGCTCCACTCGAAACATCCTTTTCCTTTGAGACGACGGTTTTTGTGAGCCAAACACACGCTGCCGAATATCCTATTTCGTCCAAAGATCCTGCCTCGTTCGAATATCCCGTTTCGACCGAACCTTCAAATGTACCGGGAGAATTTGGACTGGAGCGAAAGCGATTGGTCTTTTTTCAGTTTGCGAACAAGCCAGTTCCTGGGTGGAAGCGAACTTTTGATGTTTTCGTCAGTATCGCACTTGCGATTCTCCTGGCACCGTTGTTGATTGGGATCGCGATTTTTATTCGATTTGTCTCAGGCGGTCCCGTTTTTTTTCGGCAAAAACGTCTTGGAGAGATGGGCAAGGATTTTGAAATACTTAAGTTCCGTACGCTTTTTCCGTCGACGTCTGCAACCGAAGATCACAGGAAGTTTGTTTCTACGTTATCTTCGGGGAATCAAGTAGTTCGGAAGCCAGAGCTTGCCGGTAGGTTGATTCCAGGCGGAAAGTTCCTTCGAGGTTGGTCACTCGATGAGCTTCCACAGTTGTTTAACATCATTCGCGGGGAGATGAGTTTGATTGGTCCTCGACCGGATGTTCTTCATTGGGACGACTATGAGGAGTTTCAACTCAAAAGATTTGAAGTTCGCCCGGGAATTACCGGACTTTGGCAAGTAAGCGGGAAGAACAGTTTAACTTTTGACGAGATGATCAGGCTGGATGTCGAATACGTAGAGAATAGAAGTTTGCGATTGGATTTTTGGATTATTCTCAAGACGATTCGCGTTGTCCTTTTCGGGGGCAATGGCTAGGTTCCTGGTAAGTGTACATCCCAGAGCGTTCTGATAAGCTCTGCTTTTGATGTCTCCATCGCCTGCTTCCGTAGAATGGATAGCTACAATTTAAGGAAAGAAAATGATTCGAGTTGGTGTTGTTGGATTGGGTTACTGGGGCCCAAACTTGGTGCGTTGTTTCTCCGATTTGCCGGATTGCAAAGTTACAGCTGTATGCGATCGGGACTACGACCAACTTTTTCGGATCAAGGATCGTTATCCGGGCGTTTACCCCATCGAAGACTTTAACGCACTTCTTGATAGGGACATCGTTGACGCGATCGTAATCGCAACCCCAACGAGCACGCATCATGCTCTTGCGTTGAAAGCGATTAAGAAAGGCATCCATGTTTTTGTAGAAAAGCCACTTGCGGAAACGTCCGATCAATGCAAGGAACTGATTGCTGCGGCGAAATTGAGTGGATGTGTTTTGTTCGTGGGCCATGTCTTTTTGCATTCTTCGCCGGTACTCAAATTGAAAGAAATGATCACAGCCGGAGAGCTCGGAAACATCAACTACATCAGCAGTCGGCGGCTCAATTTAGGTCCAGTTCGAACGGACGTTAGCGCTCTTTACGATCTTGCGCCACACGACATCTCGATGATGATTCATCTCTTGGGAATGAGGCCTGAGCGTGTTAGCTGTACTGGCATCGATTTGCTGCAGCCAGGGATCCACGACGTATGCAATCTATCCATGCACTTTCCAAACAACAAGCTGGGAATGATCCACGTGAGTTGGCTAGATCCTAGGAAAGAGCGGGTTCTAACCGTGGTCGGAGACCGACAGATGGCGGTTTACGATGATTTGGAACAAGAAAAGATCAAAATCTACAACAAAGGAGTTGAGGCCCCGCCTGCCTCAGGAGACTTTGCAGATTTCCAAATCTCCTATCGATACGGAGGCAGCTTCAGTCCGTTTATCAGTGAGAAAGAGCCACTGAAAGCAGAGTGTGGCGACTTCATCCGCTGCATCATGGAAAAGTCAACTCCTTTGACGGATGGTGTGAATGGTTTATGGGTAGTAGAGGTTCTCGAGGCAGCAAACAAGTCCTTGCGAAGTGATGGAATGGCAATGGCGGTTTCTTCGGATAGCTAGGCAAAATCAAAAAACGTCAAAAGTCAAAATCTGAAAACATCAGGTAGATCGAGGCTAGGCTTTCATTTATGGCAAATATACATGCGAACGCATTGGTTGAGACGGATGAAATCGGCGAAGGTACATGCGTGTGGGCTTTCGCTCATGTGATGAAAGGAGTTCGTGTAGGGACGAATTCCAATATTGGCGATCACGCCTTTTTGGAGACTGGAGCGATTGTTGGTAACAATGTGACGATCAAAAACCAAGTTTGTATTTGGGAAGGTGTGGTTATCGAGGATGATGTCTTCATCGGTCCTCACGCCACATTCACGAACGATCGATTTCCTCGATCACCGCGAATGGAGCAGGCAAAATCTCGATACGAATCACGAGATCGCTGGTTGTGCACGACACAGGTACGCCGAGGTTGTGCCATCGGGGCTGGTGCAGTTATTTGCCCGGGTGTTGAGCTTGGGATGTACTCCGTCATTGCAGCGGGAGCGGTAGTCACAAAGAACGTGCCGCCCTTCGCTTTGGTCATCGGAAATCCTGCTCGCAGGGTTCGTGATGTGTGCACGTGTGGTGAACCGTTGAACGAGGATTGGCAATCCGGTACCTGCGTAAGATGCGGAGAGATCGGCACAGAGAGAATGGATCGCTGGAATAGTTGAACAGGTGAACTGTAGAGAAAACGAAACATGTGCGGCAAACGGGCATCCTAGATCGTAAGTCTTTCTGGCGATATGGCTTACAGTATGATTGCAAGTCGAACGATGTTGCAAAAAAACACCGGCTTTTTCGACTAGGAAATTCGCAACGAAGACGTGAACTTGTCTAAGTCCTTGACTACCATGGGCTTACCTTAGAAGCCGCCGGTCTCAAAAGGGGATGTCGGCACGATAGCTGCTTTTCTTTACGTTTACAATGGCTCACAAACCTAGCGGCGAACGATTCTCCCTGGAATTTAGCTCCTAACACTATCGACTTATGAACGTACAACAGAATTCAATCCCACTTGTCGATCTCGCAACGCAATCGCAAAGCATTCGCGACGAAGTGCTTCAGCGTATGGCAATTGTTATTGACGCTGGCCGCTACATCCTCGGTGAAGAGGTAGAGCATTTCGAGAACGAGTTCGCACAGTATTGTCAAGTCAAGCACTGCGTTGGGGTCGCGAATGGAACTGACGCGATTCACTTGGCGCTTCGAGCGTTAAATATTGGAGAAGGTGATGAAGTTGTCACCGTCGGAAACTCGTACGTTGCGACTGCATTTGCCATTGCTTACACGGGTGCCACTCCCGTTTTCGTTGACATCGATCCTGTCGATTTTAATATCGATGTGAATCGGATCGAAGATGCGATTACGTCACGAACTCGAGCGATTATCCCTGTCCATTTATTTGGTCAACCAGCGAGGATGATTGAGATCTGTGAAATAGCGAGGAAGCACAATCTCAAGGTCGTCGAGGATTGCGCGCAGTCGCACGGCGCTGAAATCGATGGCGTTCGTTGCGGTTCATTTGGTGATATCGGCTGCTATAGCTTCTACCCTGGCAAGAATCTGGGTGCGTTTGGTGACGGTGGAGGGGTAACAACCAACGATCCCGAGCTGTTTGAGAAAATTCAGTTGCTTCGCAACTACGGCCAGAAGATCAAGAACCGTCACGATATGCTGGGATACAACTGTCGTCTCGACACACTCCAGGCATGCGTATTGTTGACCAAGATGCAATACATAGAATCCTGGACGAACCAACGCCGCCAGGTCGCAAAATGGTACGGCGAGGAACTTGCAGATAGTGGGTTGCTACTCCCCAAGGAACGTGACGATGTTCGCCATGTCTATCATCTCTATGTTGCGAGAACCAAGCACCGAAGTGCTTTCATCAAGTGTCTGGCTGAGAACGATATTCACTGTGGTATTCACTATCCAAACACACTCAACAAAGCCCAACCGTTCCTTGGGGCAAAGACATTTCCGGAAAGATTGCCCGTCTGCGGTCAGTTGGCGGACGAAATCGTATCGCTACCAATGTATCCCGAGATGACAAGAGAACATGTTTCGCGTGTGGGTGAAGCCGTGAATTCATTCTTTTGTAGTAGCGTATCTTAATCTCGATCTCGCCGCAAAGACTCAAGAATACCAAGACAGGCAAGGATCCCGAACGTGAAAAAAAAATCGATATCAAGTGAACTTCTGGACGTGGATGGATCTGAAAGATTCCTGGACGATCGTGATTATTCGGAATTCGGGACGTCCAAGGGATTAGGCTTGGATTTTGCGGAGTATCTTGAGACCCTCTTTTATCACAAGAAATTGATCATCGGATGTTTTTTGGGCAGTTTGATTCTAGGCTGGTTTGCGTTGTTGCTATTGCCTCGAACTTATGCTTCAGAAGCAAAGCTGAACATGCGAGTTGGTCGTGAATCGGTTGGCCTTGATCCTTCTGCAACGACCAGTCCAACATTGACGATGCAGAAAACACAGGAGGAGGAGGTAAACTCCGCGCTCGAGTTGCTCAACAGCCGAACGTTATGCGAATTGATCGTGGACGAAATCGGTGTGGCGGCAGTACTCGACGGCAGATTACCGAACCCAGACGGAAAGACGAATGCTTCTGGCAATTCTTTCGGAATCACAAGTATCATTTCTAACGCGATGGATGGATTGCTCACTCTGTCGGGGGTGCGAGACCCGATCGGCGACCGCGAACGCGCCATCACAAAACTCGGTAGCTCAATCCAAACGCACGCGCCCAAGAAATCAACTTCCTTGTCATTGTCCGCTCGAGCGAAAACCCCTGCCATGGCTCAGGCCATTGTCCAATCTCTTTCGAAGCACTTCATTGACAGGCATGTTCAATCATCGATAACGGATGGTTCGCTGGAGTTCTTTACTGCAGAGTCGCTTCAAGCGGAGACAAAGCTGAACGAACTGTTAGAAACGCGTGCTACGCTCATGAAGCAGAATCAACTTGCATCGATCGACTCCAGGAGAGAGATGCTAACCAAACAGCAATCTGAGGTTGAAACACATTTGCTTGCAGCGCTCGCCAATCGAAAAGAAGCGGAAGCGAGAATTGCTGATTTGAAAGAGTTGGTACCAAAAACCCCAGTTGATGTTCTGGCAACGATACAAACACAGTCAGATCCTACGTTTACGAGCATGCGTTCCACTTTGTACAACGCAGAGATTGAAGAGATACGGCTAAGGTCAATCTATTCCGCGGAACACCCCAAGCTACAACAGGCTGTGAAGCAAGTTGTATCTGCCAAGCAAGTCATGGATGGAGTTGAGGGTACGCGAGAAATCACCAGTACAACGCCGAATCCTGTTCGAATCAAGCTGGATGAAGATTTGCAGAAGTCCCAAACATCTCTGTTAGGGCTCGACGCATTGATTCTTGAGACAGAAAAGCAATTGATAGGCAAGCAGGAAGAAATCAAACGACTTTTGACCTTGGAGGTCGAGCTAGGACAACTCGATCGTGAGATCAATGCTGCACGGTCTAGCTTTGGCTTGCTTCGCGACAAACACGAAGAAGCTCGAGTATTGAATGACATCCAATTGCAGCGAATCTCCAACATTGGCGAAATACAAAAAGCCAACTTCATAGAAAAACCCGTCAGTCCCAATAAGGAGCTGATTTGTGCCGCCACGATTCTTCTGGCGTGTTCTTCGGGTATTGGATTGGTACTTCTTCGCGAAATGGGTCGAAAGACTTTGCGAACGCCCTCGCAAACGGAAAGATCTCTCGACTATCCGGTCGTGGCAACGGTCAATAAGAACGCGCACCTATCGAGCATTCGCAGGATTGCCTCGTCGGATCGACTACAAGATGTTTGTTCCAGTTTCCATACTGCCGCGACAGAACTGCTTCTTTGTAACGGTTCTGCCACGGCCAAGCGAGGAAACATCGTGGGAATCATTGGACCTCAGGATGGTTGCGGTGCAAGCAGTTTGGCCATCTGTCTAGCCAGAATGTGCAGCGAAGAAGCGGGATTAGTGACAACCTTGATGGACTTCGACTTAGCCAAGAGGTCGATCTCAAAGGCTTTTCATTTGTCAGATACCCCAGGCTTTGCCGATATACGGACTGGCGAAATATCCATTGAGGATTTTACAAAGTCCGTTGACAAACAATCGCTGAACTTGATACCTAGCTCCTCAAAAAAGACCTCTCGGAACTTTCGGCCGGATCTGTCAGTACTAGGCCAATTGGTGAAGGAGCTTCGTGAGGAGAACGATGTCGTCATAGTCGATCTTCCGCCTGCGAACCGACCGAATCGAACCTTGGCAATCGCCCATTATGTTGATCAAGTCGTGATCGTCATTGAGTCGGACAAATCAACCCATTCCGAAGTAAAAAGACTTTGCAGGCAGCTTGAAAGCGGAGGAGTGGAAGTCTTAGGTTTTGTGGTCAACAAATACCAAGATTGTCTTCCGAGACTTGTCCGAAGCCTAATGAGTTAGACGGTTCCCGAAATCAGAAAAATGCATGCAGCCGTACAAGCACGGGCTGGAGCAGGCGGCGCACCTCAGCTTGGCGGCAGTTGTTGGTTCAATTTTTCAAAATTAAGAGTAACGTCTAGGACCTTGACCATGCACAATTTTCGGCCTCGCAATCAAGATCGGTCTCGATCGTCTGCAAATCGAAAGAATGTCGTCTGGACGAAGGTTTGGTTTTGGATACCGGCGATTTTGTTCGGAACACTTATCTTCACAAGTTCCTTTGGACTTGAGATTGCTAAATTAGGCTCCCAGGCACCTGAGCATGCCGAAACTGGCGAAGAAGGTCAATCGACACTCGCAATGCAGACGGTGCTAATGCTTGCCTACGGTCTGCTCGGTGGTGGGTTGCTATTGCGGCATAACGAAAGAAAAAATTACTGCACATACTGGCCTGTGGTCTTGGGGGTAGCATGTTTAGTCGCCTATATCCTTGCTAGTGTCTCTTGGTCCGATGATCCTAAAAGAACGGTCCGCAAAGGAGTTTTGGTCGCTTGTGTCCTACTTGGAGGCATGGGTATCGGAAAAACCTGGAGCCACATTGAGTTTTGCCATGCGATTATCGGCTGCTCGACGACCTTTCTATTGATCGGAGTTTTCGACGAAATTTATTTCGGAAACTTCCTTAGAGGCGGAGGTGACTATCGTTTTTCAGGGGTTTTTCATCCGAACATACAAGCCTTTAGTTGTGCTCTGATGATTCTTGCTTGTTCCAGTATGTATCACGTGAGCGGTCGAAAGTACTATTTGCTTCTTGCCGTGTTTGTAGGATGTTTTTTGATTCTCACCAAAGGAAGAACAGTGACTGCCGGAGTGTGTGTAGCATCAGTCTGGCTTTGGTGGAAATATTTCAGTTTTCGAACTTTGGTCATTTTAGCGCCATTGGCTGGACTGGGATTGTCACTGGTATTGCTCGGATTCAGTTTTTCGAGCGAACCTCAGGACGTCATCGGCTCAGTAGGACGTATGGGACGCGAAGATGAGACTGCCAATCCAACGACGCTTACCGGACGGCTTCCAATCTGGCAGGAAGCTCTATCGGATTTCACCAAGCGGCCCATCTTGGGCTATGGATATGGAGCTTACTGGATGCCTCGCCGGATGGAGTACTACGAGCGGCTTACCGGATGGTCTTTCAATCACTCTCACTCGGTTTACATCGAGTCCCTTTTGGATCTCGGTTTTTTGGGAGCTGTCATCGGATTGTTGCTCGTAATAGTAACCGTCTACCGCGCACTGGGAATGCGAAATTCGGCCGCTGCAAACGGCGGTCGATTTGTTGTGACCATTGCGATCTTCGCTGTAGTCACAGGGTTTTCGGAAACTGCCTTTGTCGGACAAGGTTACCCGGCCTTGGTAGGAGCCATTTGCATTGGCTATATCGCATTTCAAGGAACTGACTATCGAACTCGATACTCGCTGCAAAGAAAGTACTAGTCGATGAAAGCCGATAGTAACACCCTTACGAAAATTCGTCGGAATGTCATTTCATTGCTAGGTGGAGATTTCCTGAACAAGGTTAGTACATTCCTCGTTTACGCAATGCTTGCGAGACACGCCGATGCGTATCGGTTGGGCCAATTATCTCTTGGACTAATGCTTCTTTACACATTTCAGGTCTTCGCGGCATCCGGACTACCGATTGAGATTTCGAGAAACGTCGCGCGTCGCCCGAATGGCGCTCGCCGACTCTTGATTCATGGGTACATCGCGGTTTTAGTTCCGGCTTTTCTTGCAACAATTGCGATGGTTCTTTTTTCTCACCTGATGGGCTTTGGCGATAGCACGACTCGACTCATTTTAATTCTTTCCTTTGCTATCTTGCCATGCGCCTTAGCGACGATCGCAGAGGCAGTGATTCGAGGACGCGAGAAAATGCACCTAATCGTTTTAGCAAACGCCCCAGGCAATTGCGGGATGGTTATTGCTGCCTATATCGTATTGAGTTTGGGTTTTGGAGTTTCTGCGATAGGTCTCGTGATCGTTGTTGCGAAAATCATCACCTTTGTTTGTTTGCACTGTATTCAATTCCGTCAGCCTCCAACAAATCGAAAGTGTCACCGCATTCGGCTTGCTTTTGCGTGGCGGATGCTCCGTCGATCCCTAGTATTCCTGGGATCCGATAGCGTCATCGTCATTTGGTCTTCTTTAGATGCATTGTTACTATCCGTCTTTGCGACGGAGAGGGAAATTGGTTTGTTAGGTGCCTCATTCCAGTTGTTGCAACCAACCCGCATGTTCTATCAATGCCTTGGCCATAGTTGCTTTCCGGCACTCTGTTCGGCGGCGATGGTCAGTCGTGAGCAAGTCGCTATATTGAGCCATGTCTTGATTGGATTTCTACTTCGGCTGTGCATTCCTGCGACCGTCACCATTTGGGTCGTTGCTGGTGATGCTCTCGCCACAATCTACGGTAACGAGGATTTTCGAGCTGGAGCGATCGCTTTACGAATTCTCTCACTGACTCTGCTGTTAGATATCGTTTGCACGGTTCTAGGCCGCAGTCTTTGGGCGATGTCTCAAGAAAAAGTCGTGCTGAAAGCTGTGGTAATCAATTTGATGATCAGCCTAGTGATTGGAATCGTATTGATCAGTCGATTTGGCTTAATCGGTGCTGCGGTGTCAGTATTGCTATCCAGTGCGCTGAACGTTTTCCAGCATTGCTACTATTTCTACAGGGTAACGCGGCATTTTTCGATTTGGTCGGAATTGATCGCGATATTGCCGGCTGCACTTGCCATGATGCTTGTGGTGGTGTGCGCGCCAGCCTATCTTTATCTAAATCTTCTTCTAGCGCTGATTGTCTATTTTGTTTTTGCCTTCCCAAAACAATGGTATTCCGTTCTTCGCTTGGGCTCTTCCAGACATAAAGCAACTTAGCTCGGTTCGTAAGTTGGACTAGCGAAAAACCCCCGTTAATGTGCTCTCGACTTATCTAAGCATACCAACCTGCCCTTTTCCTACTGTAGCTTCCAAGTCCCTTGCTGATTATCCAAAGGTCCCGGATCGTAATCGACGACAACGTCTCTGCTTAAGAAAGTAGATCCTATCAGGCGATGGCAGAACAAGAGTCAACGGAAAGACTCAGCCGTTCTCAACATAGCTATCGTCCGCGGTAAAATCGTTATGATCGGAAGAACGCATCGATCCGCCGAAGGGAAGTTCGAAACTAGACAATTAGATGCGTCCGAAATTAGACAGTCGGAGTTGCTCAAGCGATGATGTCTTCTATGAGTAGTACGACCAAGTTGGGTGTTCAATCGATGCGGATCGCCTGGGTCAGCTATGGTTTTTTAGAATATAGCGTTGCTCACGCGAATGTGATGGCTGATTCGAATGACGTTCTCTTAATGCTCCCAGAGCAAAACGAAGATTCGATCGAACTTCAAGTCTCGAAGCGCATCGACTACCGGCCGTTCAAGAAGCCAAGACTACGGCAGCCTCTTCGGCAGTGGTTCTCGATTCGCTCGCTCCTAAAAAACATCGACGAGTTTCGTCCTGACATTGTCCACTTACAGCAAGGCCACCTATGGTTCAATTTCGCTTTGCGATCCTTGCGAAGGAAGTATCCTGTCGTGATCACGATTCACGATCCGCGTTACCACGCCGGCGACATTGAATCGCAGAAAACGCCGCAATGGATTACCGACTATGGATTTCGCCAAGCGGATCACATCATCGTTCACGGGAAAGCCTTAGCAACACAAGTGCAGTCTCTGATTGGTACTCCGAACGACAGGCTGCATGTGATTCCTCACATCAGTATTTGTCCGAAGCCGACCGAAATGCAAATAGTTCCCGAAGAACCCAAGAATGTTTTATTTTTTGGACGCATCTGGGAGTACAAAGGGCTGGACTATCTGATAGAAGCTGAGCCACTCATTACAGCTCGTCATCCCGACGTGAAGATCGTTATTGCGGGGCGAGGAGAGGATTTTTCAAAGTATCAGTCCAAGATGACTCATCCGGAGCGATTTGAAGTTCTCAATCGCTGGATCAGTCCCGAGGAACAAGCGTCTTTGTTCCAACGAGCTTCGATCGTCGTATTGCCCTATACCGAAGCAACGCAGAGTGGAGTTGTTCCGGTTGCGTACGAGTTTGGTAAGCCGGTTGTTGCAACGTCCGTGGGTGCTCTTCCGGAATGTGTCACCGATGGAACAACAGGACTTCTCGTCCCGCCTCGTGATTCCGCAAGTCTTGCCAAAGCGATCATCGCTCTTCTTGAAGATCCGGGCCGTCGACATGCAATGGGCGAGGCCGGTCGCACATGGCTGGAAAGCGTTGCCGCTCCCCGGCCCGTCGTCGATGCAACTTTGCAAACCTACCTACAGGCGATAGAATCCAGACGAATCTAGCCTGTTTTACGGCAAATCGTGACGCCAATTACCGTGTTTCAAATCTTATTCCTCCTATGTCCAACTAGCCACAAGTTATGAATCCACTACGTGTTGTCATGATTGGTCCCGCACTTACTCAAAATGGCGGCATGGCAAGTATGGAAAAGCTGATTTTGAAACATGCGCCTCTCGATCATGATGTTCAGCTTATCGTATCTCATGATGAAGGATCGTTTCTCTACCGCATCCAAATTTTTGCCGTGTGCCTTATTCGATATATCTATAAGTTGACTTTTCGACCTGTCGATATCGTCTACATCCATATTTCTGAGCGAGGAAGCATTGCCAGGAAAAGTATTGTTGCCGTGATTGGCTTACTCTTTATGAAGCCTGTGGTCATGCATGCACATGCTGGCTCGTTCCCGGAAAATTTCGAAAAACTCCCGAAAATTTTAAGGTTTGCTCTCGTAGGTATATTCAATCGATGCCGCGCTTTTATCGCATTGTCCGAGATTTGGAAGAGGTTTTATGTCGAAACCTGCAACGTACTTCCCGAGCGAATTTATGTTTTGACGAATCCTGTTGAGGTCCCCAAGTCGATCGTCGATCGCGAAACCCGCAAGAGACCGGTCACCAAGATTTTGTACTGTGGAAAAATCCGACACGCCAAAGGGACATTCGATTTGATTCGGGCTTTTGGCGACTTACCACTATCGCTTCGGCAATCAACAGAACTTGTTATTGCGGGCGATGGTGAAGTGGAAGCTGCACGCGATTTGGCGGAAAAACTAAACGTCAAAGAACAGGTTCAGTTGCCTGGCTGGGTCGATGAGATTCATCGAGAAAAGCTTTTGGACGAGGCTGATATCTTCACGCTTCCTTCATACTTTGAGGGATTGCCGATGTCGATTCTCGAAGCGATGAGCGCGGGCTTGCCGATCGTAAGCACGAACGTGGGAGGCATCCCTGACATCGTTGCAGATCGACACAATGGATTCTTGGTTGACGCAGGAGACATCTCAGCGTTATCCGATCGCTTGAAGACACTTATTGAAGACGTTGAGCTACGTATCTCGTACGGTCGTCAGTCACGGCTTGATAGCATGCAATTCGATATTAAACCTTACTGGGTCAAACTGAGGGACGTTTTTTCAGCTGCACGCCAATCTAGAAAACCGATCACTCCCTTTGTTGACTCCCAAATGAACGCGAAATGAGTTTCAAATAATCATGTGCGGTATTGCCGGCATCCTAAGCCTCGAATCTATGCGAAGCGTTCCGCCGGAACGTCTCGAACGTATGCTCGAATCGATTTTTCATCGCGGCCCCGACGAAGCGGGGCAACTCGTCGATCGAGAATTGGCCATGGGAATGCGACGACTGAGCATTATCGACCTTGCGGACGGCAAGCAGCCGATTTTCGATGAATCGGGACGTTACGGCGTTGTCTTTAACGGCGAAATCTACAATTACCGCGAACTGCGAACTCAGCTACTTTCACGCGGACATACGCTCAAAACACATAGCGATACGGAGGTCATCGTTCACCTATTTGAAGAGTTGGGTGACGGTTGCCTGGAACATCTGCGCGGCATGTTCGGATTCGCCATCTGGGACAATGTGAAACGCGAATTGTTTATTGCCCGAGACCGTATGGGTATCAAACCGCTCTACTACACCGAATGTGGTGGCGACTTCGTCTTCGGCTCCGAGATCAAGTCGATACTCGAACATCCAGCGATGAAACCGTCGATGGACTTGACCGCTTTAAGTCATTATCTGTCGTTGAAGTATGTTCCTGCACCGCGGACTTTATTTTCCGGGATTCATTCGTTGCCTCCCGGCTATTCCATGACGATAGCCCAGGGTCGCGTAAAGACAAAGCGCTATTGGGATATCTCGTTCGCGAAACCAGAACATGTCTTGAGTGAACAGGAGTATGCCGACCAATTGTTGGAACTGCTGCGCGATACAATTCGGCTGCATCTACGTAGCGATGTTCCTTTCGGAGCCTTTCTAAGCGGCGGTGTCGACTCTAGCACGATTGTCGCCCTGATGTCCGAGGAGTTGCGAACGCCCGTCAAAACTTTTTCTGTCGGATTCGAAGGAGAGGGAATTCAAGATGAACTGCCCTACGCACAGCAAGTCGCCGACAAGTTTGGTTGCGATCACCATACGCTCAAGATTACATCGAACGACTTTCTTAGCTATGCGGAGAAGGTCCTTTGGCACCTCGATCAACCTATCGCGGACCAAGCAACGGTGGCGACTCATATGGTTGCCAAGCTAGCAAGGCAACATGTGAAAATGGTGTTGACTGGCGAAGGGGGCGATGAACTGTTTGCCGGTTATGCTCGCTACTCTGGCGAACGCTATGCCAAATGGTTTTCTTATCTTCCGCCTACTGCCGCCAAAGCACTTCGGAATGCAACGAGCGTCCTTCCTGGCTTACGACGCGGCAAGATTGCGATCAACGCGTTGACAATTCGCAATGAGGCCCAACGCTTTGCCAATTGGTTTCCTATGTTCAATGATGATGCGAAGCAGCAGTTGCTTTCGGAGCAATTTGCGAATCTCCACGTCGGGGCTGGCTCGATATTCGCCGAACACCTATCCGACTGCGATGCAACGGCTCCTTTAGATCGAATGCTCTACGTGGATAGCAAACTCTGGTTGCCGGACTACTTGCTTTTGCGAGGTGACAAGTTGACGATGGCAAATTCGTTGGAAGCACGAGTCCCATTGCTGGACCACAAACTGGTTGAATTCGCAGCCAGATTACCTGCTTCGATGAAACTGCGAGGCTCGCAACGCAAGTATTTGCTGAAGCAAGTTGCCAGACGTCTCCTGCCGACAGAGATTATTGACCGCAAGAAACAAGGATTCCCCATCCCGATCGAGCGATGGCTTAGAAAAGAAGCGAAACCTATGATGCAGGATTTACTGTCGACTGAGACGATAGCTCGACGCGGCCTCTTCGATTCGAGTTTTGTAGAACGATTGATTCGCGAGCATGTTTCAGGATACGCGGACCATTCGACGGAGTTGTGGGGACTCATGAGTCTAGAAATGTGGACAAGAAAGTTCATCGGCGGATTGGCCTGATGCACTATCGGGCCATGATTTATCTTCATAACAAGTAAAACCGGTACGGCATAGCGAAGAGTCGATGTGCGTCCAGCATCACCCTCCAGTTTTTATGAAAAGGCAACCAAATCGCTTGCCTAAATAGCCGGCGCAGCTACGGTATCCTCTAGATAGGGTTGGTCCTAAGGTTGCGGAATGCACTACTTGATTTTAACAAGGGAGAATGGGCGGGCGTAGACAATGGCCTGGCTCGATTAAAGGAAGGGACTATCAACGTCGAAGTCACTTTTTTCTATCATCGAACAATTCTGGCATCATCTGCGTTATCCGGGACAAATGAAATCGACAAGTGCGTTCAGAATATTGATGTTGTTGGAAAACGAGTCCTATCCCTCGGACTGTCGTGTACTACTTCAAGCGGAATCGCTGGTCGCTGCCGGTTACCGTGTCGCTGTAATTTGCCCAACAAATACGAAAAGCACTCGCAAGGCCGAGACAATCGGCGACGTTCGAGTCTATCGCTACCCCCATCCTCCGCACATCAGTGGTCTCTTTGGTTACGCTTTTGAGTTTGGCTACTCGATCCTGATGCAGTTTCTGATCAGCTTGTACGTCTTTGTGAGGCATGGCTTTGATGCGATCCATATGCATACGCCACCCGACATGAATGCGGTTACTCCCGCATTTTTTAAATTGCTCGGCAAGAAGTTCGTGTACGATCTGCATGATCTCTCGCCGGAACTCTATCAGGCGCAGCGGGACGGCGAAGGAAGTCGGCTGATTCACGGCTTGCTGCTTCGGTTTGAGCGATTTGCGTCTCGAACCGCCAATGTTCTAATCGCGACCAATGAAACTCAACGAGATGTACAGATCCATCGTTGCGGCGCGAATGCTTCGAAATGCTTTGTGGTTCGCAACGGTCCCAACGAAGCCTTCATGCAAACAGTGGTACCCAAACCAGAGCTACGCAAGCCAGGCTGTCTGAACATTGGTTATGTAGGCGTTATAGGTGTTCAAGATGGCGTTGACTACTTAGTTCGCGCTGTGCACGCGTTGGTGACCGAGCGCCTGCGAACAGACCTGCAAGTCATTATTGTGGGAAGTGGCCCTGCGCTAGAAGACCTGAAGACGTTAGTCCATTCGTTGCACCTAGATGACTTTTTCCTGTTTACCGGTATGATCCCTTTTGTAGAAGTTCCGAAGCACATCGCCGCTTTCGATGTGTGCAGTACTCCCGATCCTAGTAATTCCTATAACGATAGCTGCACCACCATCAAGACAATGGAATACATGGCCCTAGGAAAACCAGTGGTATGCTTCGAAACATCGGAGAACATGAAGACTGCTGGTCAGTCTGCACTGTATGCCAGCAACAATGATATTTCTCAATATGCCGGATTGCTTGAGAAGCTGATGGACGATGCCGAACTGCGATCCGAGATGGGCCAAATCGGCCGTCAGCGTGTTGAAAATGGCCTAACCTGGGATCATCAGGCTTCTCAGCTAGTCAAAGCCTACGACGAACTCTTTGGCGTCTCGCGACAGACCGATCACGATTTACTGCACGGTGCGTCA
>Ga0105046_10009183_pt1 | contig 15472 bp, 18 predicted proteins | sample MAT03_FD_78385 | JGI IMG/M metagenome (GOLD analysis project Ga0105046, IMG submission 78385) | Freshwater microbial communities from Lake Fryxell liftoff mats and glacier meltwater in Antarctica - MAT-03 (megahit assembly) | ecosystem: Environmental > Aquatic > Freshwater > Ice > Liftoff...
CGGCGGCTTCGGCGGCTTCGGCAGGCGATGTCGTGGTCACGGGCGGCTACCCCTTGTCGATGACGCTGTCGATGAGCGCGTCGGCCAGGCGGTCGGCATCCCGGCCGAGGTCGCCGCTGGCCAGGAGCGCCCGACCCCGTTCGACCGCATCTGGGCGCACATCCGGTGCCTGGCTCGCGGCCGTGGCGGCCGCGGCGGCGAGCTGGCTCGCCGTCGAGACGCGCACCTGGTCAGTGTTCTTCTCTTGCGCGGCCCGCTCAGCGGCTGCAGCGCGTTCGTCGCGCGCGGCCTCCGGGCGCAGGCCGGCAATGGTCTCGAGGTCGGCGCGCTTCTGTTCAACCTTCATCGTCGTATCCCTCCCAGGCCGGGCCCCACGCCCGCTGGTCGTGCATCCGGGAAATCGGCCATCACGTCCGCACCATTAGTCCCGCACCCCGGAATCGTCCGAGGCGCCGACTCCCGTGTCGGATTTCCGGCCAGTCCAGGAGGCCGCCGCCAGCCTGGGATCGACCGGTTGCCCGTATTCCCGTGCCTCGAAGTGCAAATGCGGCCCGGTCGTGCGGCCGCTGTTGCCCGATCGTGCAATCGGCTGGCCACCCGCCACCGGGTCGCCGGGTGCGACGTCGATCGTGGAGAGATGGGCGTAGCGGGTCTCGCGCCCGTCGCCGTGGTCGACCACGACGGTCAGTCCGTAGCCCGGCCGGTCACCGGCCGATACTACGACACCCGCTGCGGCCGCGTGCACTTCCGTGCCGTAGGCCATGCGTAGGTCGGTGCCCTTGTGGAATCGTGCCTGACCGTTGAGGGGATCGGCCCGCCAGCCGAAGTTCGACGACACCGAGGCCACCGGCAGGGCCAGCCCGCCGGCCGGCTGTGGGGTGGCCTGGGCCGAGGTCGTGGGACGCGCGGCCACCGCCAGCGGCGGCACGGCAGCGGCCGAGAGTCCGCCCGGCGACACGCCCGACGACGCCGTTTCGGCCTGACGGGCGAACGCCTTGACCAGGATGTCACTCATGCCCAGCCCGCCGGCCTTGCTCAGCGCCGTGCCGAACTCCGACTGCATCAGGTCGTTCATAGTCGAGCCGCCGAGGCCAAACGAACCGTCGCTCTCCTCGTCGTCGCCGGCGCGCACGTCGCGCAGCAGCTCGGTGAGCAGCATGCCTTCGAACTGCTCCACCAGCGCCAGAATCTGACGGCGCTCGGCCTCACGCGGCGCCGGCGCGGTTGCCGGTGCGGCCGTTGCGACGGCGTTCGATTCGGTGATGTGCATGGCCTGTCCCTTCGCCGTCAGTCCCCAGTCCCTAGTCCCTCGCCCCTAGAGGATCACGATCTCCGCGCGCAGCGCACCGGCCGCCTTGAGCGCCTGCATGATCGCGATGATGTCGCGCGGCGTGGCGCCGAGCGTATTGAGCGCGCGGACCACGGCCTCGAGCGTGGTGCCCTCCTCGAGCGCCACCAGGCGGGCCGTGCCCTCGCGCACGTCCACCTGCGTGTTGGCTACGACGACCGTCTCGCCGGCGCGTGCCAGCGGGCCGGGCTGTGACGGGTCGAGCCTGGTGCTGATGCGCACCGACAGGTTGCCGTGCGCCACGGCGGCCGCGGCGATGCGCACGTTCGCGCCGACGACGATGGTGCCCGACCGCTCGTTGATGACGACGCGGGCCGGCGCATCCGACGACACCGGCAGCACCTCGAGTCGAGCCATCAGATCGGCCACCGCCGCGCGGTACTCGGCGGGCACCTTGACGGTGACCGTGCCGGGGTCGACCACGTGGGCCAGATTCGGTCCGAGGTCGCTGTTGATGGCTTGCGCCACGTGCAGGGCATTGCTGAAGTCGGGATCGCGCAGAGAGAGCGACAGGACCTCGAGCGCCGGCAGGGTCACGCCGCTGCCCAGCTGCACCAGCGCGCCGCTCGGCACCCGTCCGACCGTGAGGTGGTTGACCACCACTGAATTGCCGCCCGAGCCGCCGCCGAAGCCGCCAATCGACACCGGCCCCTGCGCCAGCGCATGGGTCTGGCCGCTCGGGCCGCGCAGGCCCGTGGCCAGTAGCGTGCCGCCCTGCAGGCTGCGGGCGTCGCCGATCGACGAGGCGGTGACGTCGAGTTTCACCCCGGGGCGCGCATAGGCCGGCAGGTTCGCGGTCACCAGCACGGCGGCGATGTTCTCGACCATCACCCGGGCGGGATTCACCGCCAGCCCGAACTGCTGCAGGATGTTCGCCAGCGACTGGGTGGAGAAGATCGTCAGACGCCGGTCACCGGTCCTCTTCAGCCCGACGACCAGGCCGTAGCCCATGAGCGGTAGCGCTTCGGGGCCCTGCAGCGACACCACGTCCTTGAGGCGCGTCATGGTGTCGGCGCGCACGCCCGGCGGCCAGACGACGAACAGCGTGAGCGCAATAGCGAACGAGCGGCGGGACGTGCGTAGGGTCATCATCAGAACACCTTGTTCAGCATGCGCACGAGCCACCCGGGCGTGAGGCTGCCCTTGGTGAGCCCGCGCCCGAAGTAACTGATCCGCAACTGGCCGAGCGCCGTGGACATCACGACGTTGCCGGGCCCGACGTCGGCCACGCGGGCCACGCCGGTGAGCACGACCACCTGGCGGTCGCCGTTGATCTCGATCTCGCGCACGCCCTCGACCAGCAGGTCGCCGTTGGGCAGCACTTCGGCCACGCGCGCGCTGATGGTGGCCGTGAGCAGGCTGGCGCGGGCGGTCGTGCCGCTGCCGGCAAAGCCCGTGTCGCTCTGGCTGCTCGCCAGCTCGCCGAGGCCGAGGCCCGCTGGAAGCTTGCTCTGCAGGCCGAACAGACTCGAGATCCCCACGCCCGTCGTGGTCGTCTTGGCGGTGGACGAATCGGCGCTGCCCGAGGCCGAGATGCTCTCGAGCACCCGCACCGTGACGATGTCGTTGACCTTGCGCGCACGCAGGTCCATGGCGATGCCGTTCATCCACGCGTTGGGATCCACGGGCGTCGCCTGACGCGCAGCCGCGAGATACGCGGCCAGCGCCTTGTCCTGCGAATCGGGCGCCGGCTCGACCTTCTCGGCGCGCGGCCCGGGCTTCTGGGCCAAGGCCGCGGTCGGCCACGCCAGCATCAGGGCGGCCACGACCGCCACGCCCACCCATCCCGCTGTGTTGTGCTTACTCATGAGTGATCTCCACCAGATCGCGGCTGACGACCCGCGCCCGAAACGTGCGCCGGCTCCCGGGATTCGTGACCCGCACCGTGTCGCCGGGATTACCGCTGTCGACCGACACCAGGTCGGCCCGCGCCTCGATGCCGCCCGCGCGCACGATGGCCACCACGTCGGCCCCGGCCCGCACGGCCGGCGTGGCCGTGAACGCCTGACGCGTGAGGCACGCGCCGGCCGGCAGGTCGCGCAGCACGCGGCCGTGCAGCACGTCGTCGACGGTGGCCGGCGCCGTGAGCGCACCGGTCGCGAACACGTGCCTCGCCGGCACTACATCCTCGGCGGCGAGCGCGGCGCCGCGGCGCACCAGACGCGCCGTGTGCGCGTGATCGACCACGACGCGCAGCGCCACGGTGGCGTGCCCGAGCGGGGTCATGCGCGCCGGGTCGCTGGCCGTGCCGCCCGGTCCGCGCAGCACGAAGCGCACGGCCCCGCCCAGCGTGGCCCCCGGCGCCGGCACGGCGTCGGTGAGCGTACCGCCGGGCAGTGACACCTCGTGCACCGCATCGACGAGCACGTCGGCACCCGCACCCATGCGCGCGCGCACCGCGGCCACGACGGCGCGCATCGCCTCGTCGCTGTGCGTCGCGGCCGGGGCGGCCTCCGCCACCACCGCTGGCGCGGCCGCCAGCCACACGAAGAAGAGGGCTGGCAGGCTCATCGGACGAGGTTGTTGACCTGGGCCAGCATCTCGTCAGCGGCCTTGATCACCTTGGAACTGGCTTCGTAGGCGCGCTGGCCGAGGATCATGTTGACCATCTCCTCGACCACGCTCACGTTCGAGTCTTCGAGGAACGACTGCACGAGCGTGCCGCGCTGCTCGGTGCCGGCCGGGCCGGTCTGCGGATCGCCCGAGGCGCTCGTCACCTGGAACAGGTTGCCGCCGAGCGGCGTGAGCCCGGCGGGATTCTGGAAGGTGGCCAGCTCGATGGTGCCGAGCTGCTGCGAGGCGCTCTGGCCGGGAATGGTGGCCGACACCACGCCGTCCTTCGAGATCGACACCGACGTGGCGTTCTCGGGAATTGCGATCTGCGGCTCGAGCGCGTAGCCCTCGGCGGTCACGACCATGCCCTGCGCGTCACGGTGAAAGGCGCCGGCGCGGGTGAAGGCCGTGGATCCGTTGGGCAGGTTGATCTGGAAGAAGCCGTCGCCCTGGATCGCCAGGTCGAGCGGGCTGCCGGTGGAGCGAAAGCTGCCACTCGTGAAGTCGCGCGACGTGGCCACCGCACGGGTGCCGAGTCCCACCTCGAGGCCGGTCGGCGCCTCGCCGGTGCTCGTCGCCGCACCCGCCACGCGGGTGTGCTGGTAAAAGAGGTCTTCGAACTCGACGTGGCTCTTCTTGTAGCCGGCGGTATTCACGTTGGCCAGATTGTGGGCCACGTTGTCGATGCTGGCCTGCTGGGCGTTCATCCCGCTGGCGGCCGTATACAGAGCGCGAATCATGGCGTCTCCTTTCGAGGAACGACTAGCGACGTCCGATCGACTCGATGGCCCGGCCATCGACGTCGTTCATCAGCACGGACACGGCCTTCTGCAAGGCCTGAAAACTGCGATTGACGGAGGTGAGCTCGGCCACCCGGTCGACAATCGACACGTTGGCCTGCTCGAGCGAACCGGTGCGCACGGTGGGCGCGGCCACCGGCGTGGGCGTCTCCTCGGCGCGCAGCAGCGCCCCGCTCTCGCGCACGAGCGCGCCCGGATCGGCGAACTGCACGACGGCCAGGCGGCCCACGACCGCGCCGTCGCTGTAGACCGTGCCATCGTTCTCGACGATGACGGTGCCGGTGCCGACCGCAATCGGCCCGTCGACACCGCGCACCACCGCGCCGTCGGCGGTCATGAGCGAACCGTCGTCGGCGCGATTGAGATGGCCGTTGCGCGTGTAGCGCACGCCGGCCGCGGTGTCGACCACGAGGAAGCCGTTGCCCTCGATGGCCAGGTCCATGTTCCGGCCGGTCGGCTCGATCGCCCCGGCGCGGGCGTCGAGGCGCCGTCCGCCCGTGGACGCATCGATGGCCGTCTCGAGCGCGTCATCGAACACCGGACGCGGCGCGTTGCGCTGCCCGGTGCGCTCGGCCTTGTAGCCGGCCGTACCGACATTCGCGATGTCGTTGGCCAATCGATCGAGCTCATCGAGCCTCGTGCGCATGCCGCTCAACGCGACGTAGTGACCGCCCGCCATGTGTCCTCTCCTTGCTGTGCCGTCGGATCCGCGTGGTCGAGCAACAGGTCGAACCCCGCGCCGACGCCCTGCAACCGCACCCACAGGTACTGTCCCCAGCGGGCGTCGCGCATGGTCGTCTCGCGCGCCGTCATCACCACTTCCGCCAGCCGGCGGATAGCGCGCTCGGCGTCGTGTTCGCGCGAGAAGGCCACCGCCAGCGCGGGGTGGTGGAGTCGCGCTTGCGCCGACGCGCCGTAGTGTTCGAGCAGCGACAGCCACGCGTCGTCACTCACGAGGAAGGGCTCGGGCGTCCAGCCGGTCTGCTGGCGAAACGCCGCGAGGGCCGCGCGCGGCGCCGGTGCCGGGAAGGCCACGCGAATCCGGTCGCCGTCGGGCGCGCTGATCGGCACCACCCGCAGCGCCTGGATGGCATCCAGGCTGAGGCCACCGGGCGCGTCGTGGACCCGCGACGGGTCGACCGAGGCGAGGTAGCTCACGCCGCCCTGGTCGGCCAGGGCCCGCAGCAGCGCGTGCGGCTCCACGGCGCCCATCGAGCGCAGCTGTTCGCCGAGCCGCAGGCGACTCCCGGCCTGGGCCGCGAGCGCGGCGGTAATCTGTTCGGGCGGGCAGGCCCGGTGTAAGCGCAGCAGCGCGCCCAGGCGCACACCCGGCAGCCGCGGCACCACCTCGGTCGTGATGCGCACGCCGGTGAGCCGCTCGAGCAGCACCGCTTCGACACACGGCTTCGAGCAGTACCACCGCTCGTCGAGCGTGGCGCCCGCCGGCTTGCGCGGCTGCCACCAGCGCGGCGTGTTGGTGCACGTGTTATGCGCGCACTGCGGCATGACGCCCCCCGCGAGCCCGCCGGCCCTTGTGTGGCGTGGTCGTCCGCGACTCGAGGTCGTCGCGCACGGCGGGCGCGGCCGGCTCCGGTTCGGGCACCTCGACGGCCCCCGCACTGACCACGGCGGCGGCGAGCCCGAGGTGTAGCCGCACCTCACTCTCGGAGAGGGCTTCGGCAATGGCGATGTCCTCGACCGCCCGGCCCTTGCGCACCGCCGTCGCGATCCGCTTGGTCGTCGCCCGGCGCGTAGCGCTCGGCGGCAGGGGCCGTGCGCCGACGCGTTCAAGTTCGGTGGCCACATTGACGAATCCTTCTTCAGTGGTATCGGTCAGCAGCGCCAACGCCGCCGTCAACAGCGTGACCCGTTCGTCGGCCTTGGCTGCCACGCGGGCCGACCGCAGCAGGCGCGCGATCAGCACGAGCTGCGCCACCGACAGCACCGCGAGGCCGATCGCCACAGACAGCATCTCGTTCACAGCTCCATCGCCTTCAGGCGCTCGGCGGGACTCACGAGGGTCAGGATTCGCACCCCGTAGTTGCCGGCCACCACGACCACTTCGCCGTCCGCGATGATCCGCGAGCCGACGAGCAACTGCACGGGCGCGTCGGGCGATCGGCCCATGTCCACCATCGAGCCCGGCCCGAGCATCGTCAGGGCGCGCAGGGACAGCTCGATGCGCGCGAAGCGCACGACGAGCGGCAAGTCGATGTCGAGCAGCGCCGCCAGGTTGCCCGGCGTCTCGCCGCTGCTGCCGGCGTCCAGGGCCGCACCGCCGGCCGGCGCAGAGGCCGCCGTCGCCGTGGCGGCAACAACGGCGCTGACCTGGCCCGCCATCGTCATCGTGGCCAGCGTGGTCTCGCCGTCGCGGATCACCCAGGCAGAGGCGACAGACGGGAGGTCGCCAGCCGTGGGCGCGCCCACCGTCAGCGTGAGGCCCTCGAAGCCGTCCTCGAGCGCTGCCGCCGAGGCCGCCTGGGTCCACAACTCGCGCAGCATGTCGACGACGACCGAGTCCTCCGGGTCTTCCGTGAGACCCATCATCTGCGTGGCCACGGCGCGCACGCCGGCCACGTCGAGATGCGCCGTGACGGCGCCCGCGAGCACGCCACTGGCCGTGATGGGCGTGCCCCATCCCCGACCGGTCGAGGCGGCGCCAGGCGACACGATCAGCACCTGACCGAGCACCGCCTCGACGGCCGCTCCAAACGCTCCAGCCAGCGCCGCCGCGAGGCCGTGTGTGTTCAGCCCATCCGCCATCTCAGGCCTCCGCCGATCCCGCGCCGTCGCAGCGGTGCGCCACGGTCAGCCCGGCGCGTCCCGCGGCGACCATGGGTTGTCCTCGGAACTTGAGTGTGCGCCCTACGCGCACCTCGATCGGACCGCCGGCCTGCACGCCCAGGGTCAACACGTCGCCCGGTCGCATCGCGATGAGCTCGCGCGCGGTGCACAGCGACTCGAGCACGGCGCTCACTGGCATCGGCACGCGGGCCAGGTTCTCGAACAGCCACGCGCGTTCCTTGGGGGTGGGCTCGCGACGGTGGCGATCGAGCGCACCGGCGAAGTGCGTGTCGGTCTTCTCGACGATGCTTGCTGGCAGGCACAGGTTGAGCATGCCCTGCGATTCGCCGATGCGCATGTCGAACACCAGCATCACCACCGTGTCGTTGGGTGAGGCCACCTGCAGCATCTGCGGCCGCGTCTCTCGAGCCCGAATGCCGAACGACAAGTCCCCGACCGCACGCCACGTGTCGGTGAGCGACTCCAGCAGGATCTTCACCACCGAGTCAACGACGTTCTGCTCGATTTCGGTCAGCGCGCGATTGACCGAGGCGTTCTTGCCCTCGCCACCGAGCATGCGCTCGATCATCGCGAAGGCGACCGCCGGATTGATTTCGAGGCCGCCGAGCTCGTCGTACGGCGCCATCGAGATGGCGTAGAACGCTGTCGGGTCGGAGAGCGACATCAGGAACTCGGAGTAGGCAAACTGCTCCACCGACACCAGCGACACTTCCGACATCGAGCGGAGGTAAGCGGCGAGCGACTGCGACACGTTGCGGGCGAAGCGCTCGTGCAGGAACTGCAGGGCGTGGATCTGTTCCTTCGAGATGCGATCTGGCCGGCTGAAGTTGTACCGGATGAACGAGCCTGGCGCGACGTCGTCGCGCTGGTCCGAGCGGTCCACGGCTACGGGAGCGGACAGCAGCGCGTCGATTTCGTCTTGCGACAGGATCTTGCTCACGGCTCAGTTCGCATTCTGCTGGGTCATGCGCGTGGCGAGCGCCGAGCGCAAGCGGGCAATCGCCTGGCTCCGCAACTGCGATACGCGTGATTCGCCGACGCCGATGACCTCGCCGATTTCGGCCAGGGTCAGCTCCTCTTCGTAGTACAGAGCCAGGATGTGGCGCTCGCGCTCGGGCAGGCCGCCGATCGCGCCGGCCAGCAGCCGTCGCAGTTCCTCGCGTTCGAGGCGCGCGTGCGGGCCCTCGGACGGCTCGATCTCCACGTCGAGTGCCGACCGCCCATCTTCGCCCACCGAGCTCTGACGGATGGTGGCGAGTTCGGCCGACTTGAGCTTGTCGAGCATCTTCTCGTACTCGGGTTCCGACACGTCGAGCGCCTGCGCGATGTCGGCGGCCTGCGGCTCGCGGCCGAGCGTGAAGCGCAGGGTCGCGATGGCGCTGTCGACGTCGCGGCGCAGCTTGCGCACCGCGCGCGGCGCCCAGTCGAGGCCGCGCAGCGAGTCGAGCATCGCGCCGTGGATGCGGCGGCGGGCAAACGCGCTGAAGGGCACGCCGAGCGACGGCTTGAAGCGGCCCGCCGCGTCGATCAGGCCGAGCACGCCGACGCTCACGAGTTCCGACACCTCGACCTGTGGCGGCAGCCGGTTGGCCAGGCGGCTGGCCATGGCCTTGACCAGCCCCACGTGTTCCATGACCAGCTGATCGCGGACCGAGGCGTCAGCGTCGAGGTCGGCAGTGCTCATGCGCATCGCAGTAACTCCGTTGCGGCGGTTGCCGTCGCCGGCATCACGCCAGTCCCATCACGGCCGAGGCCGGCTCGTCGCGCAGCATGGCGGCGGCCAGCACGGCCGGCGTCGCCCGCTCGAGGTCCTCGGGCACCCGCTGCCCGGTCGTGATGTAGGACACCGGCAGGCCCCGTTCGAACAGCCACGTCAGCAGCGACGACGGCGACTCGGCCTCGTCGAGGCGCGACACCACGACCCGATCGGGCCTGGCGTCGGCAAAGCGGTCGACGATGCGCTTGGCCGAGGCCAGCGAGGTCTCGGCGGGAATCACCAGGTGCGTGCGCACCCCGCGCCGCGATCCGAGCAGCCGGCGCACGTCGCGCAGGTCGTCGTCCTTGGGCGAGCGTCCGGCCGTGTCGACGAGCAGCGTCTGGCGCGACTGGGCGATGGCCTGGTCCATTTCTTCGATGGTGCGGGCGATGCGGAACGGCGCGCCGATGATCGCCGCATACGTGCGCAACTGTTCCACCGCGCCGGCGCGGAACGCGTCGGCCGCCACCACCCCGACGGCACGCTTGCGCCGAACCTTCTCCTGGGCGGCAATCTTGGCGATGGTGGTGGTCTTGCCCACACCGGGCGGGCCGACGAACACCTCGACCCGAGCGAAGTCTTCGCCGCCGGCAGCCAACGTGCGCAGATGCGACGCGAGCGCCTGGCGCACGCCGTCGGCACTCATGCCGCGCTGCTGCCTGGGCGACATCCCGGCGGCCACCGACTCGGCCAGCGCCGGGTCGATGCCGGCCGCCGTGAGGCGCGAGGCCAGACTGCCCGACCCGGTCGGCATGTCGGCGGGCCGACTCCGTTGGACGAACGGCCGACGCTCGACCTGGCCATCCCACCCCTGAGGCGCGCTGGCCGTCACTTGCACTTCGCGCATGCCGACCCAGCCGCGCCAGCCGCGCGTGCTGACCAGCTCGCTCGACAGCACGAGGGCGCTCGGGCCGAACTCTTCGCGAATCGCCTGAAAGGCTTCTCGCACCGTGGGTTGGCGGAATTGTTTGACCTGCATCGTCAGTCCAGTGTCGCGATCGAGGCCACCTGCACTTGCGGCGGCACCTCGTTGTGCGACAACACACCCAAGTGCGGCAGGACCCTGGCGAACAATCGCCAGATGTGCGGCCGCAACGTCGGTGTGCACAAGAGCACAGGTTGTGCCACCGCTCCCGCGAAGATCTCGCCGATGCGACTGGCCAGGCGCTGCGCCTGAACCGGGTCGATGGCGAGCACGGCGCCGTGCTCGGTCTTGACGATGGCCGACACCAGCCGCTCCTCGAGCTCCGGTGACAATGAAATCGCGGGCAGTTCGTCCTTCTCGGTCTGATAGGGCCGGCAGATCGACCGCCCGATAGCCGTGCGCACCGACTCGGCCACCGCGTCGGCGTCCTTCGCGCCGGGCGCGGAGTCGGCCACCCCTTCGAGGATGGTCGTGAGGTCGCGGATCGAGACGCGTTCCCGCAGCAGCTGACGCAGCACCCGCTGGATGTCGCCAATCGAGGCGATCTTCGGCACCAGCTCCTCGATGAGCTTGGGCGAGGTCTGCTGCACGCGGTCGACCAGTTCCTTGGTGTGCTGCCGCGTGAGCAGCTCCGGCAGGAACACGCGGATGGTCTCGGACAAGTGGGTCGAGAGCGCCGTGGTCGGATCGACGACGGTGTAGCCGGCCGCCGACGCGCGGTCGCGCTGCTCCACCGGAATCCACACCGCCGGCAGACCGAAGGCGGGTTCGCGCGTCGCCACGCCGTCGATGCCGCCGCCGGCGGTGCCGGGATTGATGGCGAGCAGGCGGTCGGCATAGAGCTCGCCGCGCGCCACCTCGGTGCCCTTCACGAGAATCGTGTACTGGCGCGGGCCGAGCTGCAGATTGTCGGCGACGTGGACGGCCGGCACCACCACGCCAGTCTCGGTGGCGACCTGACGCCGCACCGACCGGATGCGTGCCAGCAGCGTGCCGCCCTGCGCCTCGTCGACGAGTGAGACGAGCGCGTAGCCCACTTCCACGCCGAGCGGGTCGATGGTGACCGCCCCGTCGAGCACGTCGGGTGCCGGCGCCGGAGGGTCGCTGGCCGCGGCCGGCGTGGCCGCCGCATTGCGGGTCGCGTAGGCGGCACCGCCCAGAATCATGGCCACGACGATGAAAGCAAACTTCGGCAGGCCAGGGATGAGCGCCAGCAACACCAGGGCGCCGGCCGCAGCCGCCAGCGGCCGCCAGCGCGCGAGCAGCTGCGCCGCCACTTCGTCGCCGAGATGCGATTCCGAGGCGGCGCGGGTCGTGATGAGACCGCCCGACATCGACACGAGCAGCGCCGGGATGGCGGTGACCAGCCCCTCGCCGATGGTCAGGATGGTGTACTGCTGCGCGGCGGTGGCGACGTCCACACCGTGCTGGAAGACACCGATCACGAGGCCGGCGGCGATGTTCACGCCGGTGATCAGCACGGCCGCCAGGGCATCGCGCTGGGTGAAGCGGATCGCGCCGTCCATCGAGCCGTAGAAGTCGGCTTCGCGGCGCACCCGGTCACGGCGCACCCGGGCCTCGGCATCGGTGATCGCGCCGGCATTCAGATCCGCGTCAATCGCCATCTGCCGTCCGGGCATGGCGTCCAGGGTGAACCGCGCTGTCACTTCCGAGATGCGCACCGCGCCGTGGTTGATGACGATGAACTGGATGGCGATGAGCACCAGGAACACGACGATGCCGACGACGAAGTTGCCGCCGACGACGAACTGGCCGAAGGCCATGATGACGTGGCCGGCGGCTTCGACGCCCTCGTGTCCGTGCATCAGGATGAGCCGCGTGGCCGCCACGTTGAGGGCCAGGCGCAGCAACGTCAGCAGCAGCAGCAAGGACGGGAAGACCGAGAACTCGACCGGGTTCTTCACGTAGACCACGGTCAGCAGCAGCACCACCGACAGGCCGATGTCGATCGACAGCAGCAGGTCGAGCAGCAACGGCGGCATCGGCACCACCATCAGCATCACGACCGACAGCAGGGCCACCGGCACCAGCAGTTGCGACACGTTACTGGACTTCACTGCGCTCATGACTCACCTACAACATCAACTGGCGGATGCGGACGAGGTAGGCCAGCACTTCCGCGACGGCGCCGAACAGATCGGCCGGAATGGCATCGCCCACCTCGGCGCCCTTGTAGAGCGCCTGCGCGAGCGGCACGTTCTCCACGGTGGGCACGCCGTGGTCGTAGGCGATCTGCTTGATCTTCTGGGCCACCAGGTCCTGGCCCTTGGCGACCACCACCGGGGCGGTCATGGCGCCGCGCCGGTACTCGAGGGCCACCGCGAAGTGGGTCGGGTTGGTGATGACCACGGTGGCCGTGGGCACGGCGGCGAGCATGCGCTTGCGCGTCATCTCGCGCTGGATGCGGCGCACGCGCGCCTTCATCTGGGGATTGCCTTCGCTGCCCTTGGCTTCGTCGCGCAGGTCCTGCTTGCTCATCTTGAGCGACTGGTAGTACTTCCACCACTGCCAGCCGGCATCGGCCAGCGCCAACGCCAGCAGGGCGCCGCCGCCGCGCATGAGCAGCAGCCGCACCCAGCGCCACGCCTCGGCGCCGGCGCCCGAGGGCGACATCCAGGCCAGCCGCGGCGTGCTCGCGAGCGCCTCGCTACCGAGCGGCCAGAGCAGCGCGGTCACGATGGTCACCGAGAGCACCGCCTTGAGCAGTGTCACGCCGGACTGCGAGGGCGCCAGGCGCTTGAACCCGGCGACCGGGCTGAGCTTGGTGAAATCGGGCGTGAGCCGCTCGGGCGCAAACACCCAGCCTGACTGGACGAGGTTGCCGATGAGGCCAGTGAGCGCCGCCGTGATCATGACCGGCGCGATGATCAGGCCGAGCGTGGCGCTGTCGTTCATCACGATCACGCCGAGCGCCTCGGGGGTGACCGGCGTGCGCGCCCACGAGTCGAGCTGGTTCATGCCGTCGATCAGCCGGTGCTGCAGCCGGGCCAGGCTCATGGCGCCGGTGTTTGCGAGCACGGTGGTGACGGCGAGCAGCGAGAGGGCCGCCACGAGGTCGGCACTGCGGGGCACGTTGCCCTGCTTGCGGGCCTCCTGCAGTTTCTTCGCAGAAGGCTTTTCGGTTTTCTCCCCGTTCTGCGCCTCGGCCACGGTCTACTCAGCGGAAGGCCGCGGCGGCCTGCAGGGCCACCCGGGCGATGCTCGACGACGCGCGCGTCGCCACCGACGGGATGAGCGGAATCATGGCAGCAATGGCCAGCAGGCCAATGACGATGCGCACCGGCGGTGCCACGGCCATCAGGTTGAGCGACGGGGCCACGCGGGCCATGAGCGCCATGCCGACTTCAACGAGCAGCATCACCACGATCAGCGGCGCGGCCAGACGCACGCCCAGCACGAACACGATGCCGAGCAACTGCATGACCGACCCCACCATCGACGGGCCCACGCCTCCGGTGCCAATCGGCAGTGCGGTGTAGGACGCGACGAGCGCGCGCAGCAGCGCATGGTGGCCGTTGATCGCGATGAACGTCAGCAGGGTCAGGTTGCCGTAGAGATTCGCGACCACGTTGTTGCGCACGCCGCCCTGGGGGTCGACGATCGAGCCGTAGGACAGCATCAACTGGTTGCCGGTGAGATGCCCGCCCAGCTCGGCGCCGGCGATGATCGCGCGTAGCGCCAGCGCCATGATGAGACCGATCGCCAGCTCGCGCGCTACGAGCACGCCCAAACCGAGCGTGGAGGTGAGCGCCATCTGCGGCACGGCTGGGGCAATCAGGATCGCGAGCAGTATCGACACCCCGATCCGCACCTGGGCCGGGGCGAACGCCCCACCGAAGACCGGCGCCGCGGCCACGAGCGAGGCCGGCCGGGCAATCAGGATGCCCAGCTGCGCGATGGTCGAGAACTCGTTCACCGCACCATCTCCGGCAGCCGCATGATCAGGTCCTTCGAGAAGCCCGACACCACCCGCAGCATCCACGGGAAGGTGATGGCGAAGGCGACGAAGATGGCGGCCGCGCGCGGGATGAACGCCAGCACGTTGTCCTGAATCGACGTCACGGTCTGGAACACGCTGACCAGCACGCCGGCGACGAGACCCGCCGCGAGCATCGGCAGGGTGACGATGACCGCGGTCTCGATGGCTTGCCGCACGACGCCGACGACGAGGGCTTCTGACATGGCAGTCCTTTGCGGCAACACGCCGCTCACAGGAAACTCTTCACGAGCGAGGCGACGAGCAGGTTCCAGCCGTCGATGAGCACGAACAGCAGCACCTTGAAGGGCAGCGAGATCATCGCCGGCGGCAACTGCAGCATGCCCATCGAGAGCAGCGTGGTCGAGACCACCAGGTCGATGAGCAGGAACGGCACGAACAGAAAGAAGCCCATCTGGAAACCGGTCTTCAGCTCCGAGATGGCAAAGGCCGGCACCACCACGCGCATCGGCAAGTCGGCCGGCGTCGCCGGCTTGGGCAGCTTGCCCAGCTCGACGAAGAGCGCCAGATCGGATTCGCGTGTCTGCTTCAGCATGAACTCGCGCAGCGGCGGTGTGGCGCGGGCGATCGCCTCGGTGATGTCGATCTCGCCGGCGATCGCCGGCTGAACCGCCAGCGTGTGGACCCGCTCGCCCACCGGGGCCATGATGAAGAACGTGAGGAAGAGGGTGAGCCCGACCATCATCTGGTTGGACGGCATCTCGCCCGTGCCGAGCGCCTGCCTCAAGAAATGGAAGACGATGGCGATTCTCGTGAAAGACGTCATGATCACGAGGACGGCCGGGACAAACGACAGGAGCGTCAGGAAGAGCACGATCTGCAGCGGCGCAGAGACCGCGCCGACGCCGTTCACCGTGAGATCGAGCTGGTTCATCGCGGGCCGTCCGTGCGCAAGGTCTCGGCGAGAGTCTCGCCGAACGACGCGCGCAGTTCGGTCACGAGCGACACGCTGCCCGGCGCCAGGCCCACCAGCAGCCGGCGGCCCTCGACCGACACGATCACGAGCGAGCGCTTGTCACCAAGGGTGACCGCCGACTCGACGTGGATCGGCTGACGCCCGCGGCGCGTCTGAGCCAGGCGGCCCAGCCACCACACCGCGAGCGCCAGCAGCGCGGCCACCACACCGAGGGCCAGGAACGAGCGCAGCCCGCTCGCGCCGAGCGCGGCCGGCACGGCCCCCGCGTCGGCCGCCTGGATAAGCGCGACGCCGATCATCACTCCCATCCGACGCCCGACGGAATCGTGATGCTCGTGATGCGCAGAGCCG
>Ga0105046_10009185_pt1 | contig 15470 bp, 14 predicted proteins | sample MAT03_FD_78385 | JGI IMG/M metagenome (GOLD analysis project Ga0105046, IMG submission 78385) | Freshwater microbial communities from Lake Fryxell liftoff mats and glacier meltwater in Antarctica - MAT-03 (megahit assembly) | ecosystem: Environmental > Aquatic > Freshwater > Ice > Liftoff...
AGGAAGGTGTGGCTTCTGAATGGGGAAGAAGTGGTGCTTGCCGTCCCGGCGTGGCTCAACCATCTTGGCCACGCGCAGCAACGCCAAGTGGGGGCGGACCGCGGGCGGGCTCTGGCCCAGACGCTCGCAGAGGGCGGAAACATGCAGTTCCCCTTCCCGCATCAGATACATCAGGATCTTGAGGCGAGTCTCGTCGGCCAGCAGTTTGAAGACTTGGACCAAGTCCTTTTCCAGCTTCTCGGGGAGGTCCGTCGCAGCTGCGACTGGACGAGTCTTGATCTGTGGAGCTTCCAACAGTTCTGTGGTCATCTCTTCGTCTTTCGGTGGTGGGGTGGTGATACCGGAGAGGTCATCCCGACCTTCGGTGTCATCTGGGCGTTCCGCGTTCTGCGGTTGGAAATCGGACAACGTCTGGACCTTCGGTAACGCGCGGTACACGAGTACCGCGATCGGGTGGCACAGAAGGCCAACCACGGACGAACCGCGATCTGCCCCCTGTGCGGGTGTTCCAGTCGAATTGAACTCAGTGGGGGAGAATCATGTCGTTGAGACAGGAATCCAAGATTCTGGCGACTGCATTGAGCTGCAGATCAAACCGAATGACACGTCGCTGCCGTTGAGAATGGATGAGTGTATTGCGAACGGCGACGAGTCATTTCTGAACCTGGGGATGTGATGACCATGACATGCATCGAATTGTCTCCATGCGAACTTCCCAAGTCAACTAGAAGCTGATTCATTTCTGATGAATCTTGGGTAAAGTACAGGCCTGCGTAAAATCTCCTCACCCGTGGCTTCCCGATTGCGCATCCATCCTCAGGGAATTTCGTTGATTTCCGTCGGAGGGGGCCGTGTTTCCCAGACAATCCCCGTTGGCATTCCCTTCTGGAACTTGATTGATGACACCGGCCCTCCCCACCCCGTTCGCCTCGCTTTCCGGGAAATCGGTCTGTGTGACGGGGGCCTCGAGTGGGATTGGCCGCGCGATTGCCTTGGAGTGCGCGCTCGCCGGGGCTCATGTGGCAATTCACTACCGCCACTCGGTCGAGCCCGCCGAAGAGTTGGCCCGCGAGATTCGGTCGCTCGGGCGGCGAGCGGCCTGTTTCCCGGCGGACCTCGCTGATCCCGAGAGCCACCTGTCACTCGTGGAAAGGGTCTGGGACCAATTCGGGGCCTGCCGCGTGTGGGTCAATAACGCGGGGGTCGACCTCCTCACTGGCGATGGCCCGAATCTGTCCTTTGATCGGAAGCTCGAACGATTGCTCGCCGTCGATGTGACAGCCACCGTTCAGCTGAGCCGAGAAGTCGGGCAGCGAATGAAGTCGGCGGGCAGCGGAGTCATTTTGAACATCGGCTGGGACCAGGCCGACAGAGGCATGGAAGGAGACAGTGCCGAGCTGTTCTCAACGGCCAAGAATGCCGTTATGGGCTTTACCCGCTCGCTCGCCGTCTCGCTGGCTCCCGAAGTGCGGGTCAACTGTATCTCACCGGGATGGATTCAAACGGCTTGGGGAGAACAGGCCAGCGAAGCCTGGCAGGCCCGCGTCCTTCGAGAAACGCCGCTCCAACGCTGGGGCCTCCCCGAGGACATCGCACGCTTGGCCCGCTTCCTCGCCAGCGACGAAGCGAGCTACATCACCGGACAAGTCATCAACGCCAACGGCGGAGCGATTCGCTGAGCGAAGACGCTGTCTCGAATGAAAAGAAGCCCAGTGGTCGCGACCACTGGGCTTTCGCTGTTCACACCAGAAAACATGCTTACTTCAGCAGATCACGCACCGTATCCCGCTCAGTCCGCAGCTCTTCCAGAGTGAGGTCGATCTTCTGCCGGGCAAAGGCGTTGTGCTCGATCCCCTGAATAATCTGGTGCGACTTCCCATCGCTGGTCAGCGGGAAGCCGAAGATCAGTCCTTCGTCGACGCCGTAGCTGCCATCGCTGCACACGGCGGCGCTGAAGCAATCATTCGGGCCGGTGACCCGCACGACGCCCTTGACTGAATCGAGCGCGGCATTGGCTGCCGAGGCCGCACTCGAAGCTCCGCGAGCTTCAATCACAGCTGCTCCGCGCTTCTGCACCCCGGAGATGAACGTCGTCTGCAACCAGTTGTCGTCGCGGATGACTTCGAGAGCCGGCTTGCCGCCGATCGTGGCGTGGAAGTAATCGGGATACTGCGTGGCGGAGTGGTTGCCCCAGATTGCGACGTTTTTAACCGTCGAGAGCGGTTGTCCGGCCTTGATCGCCAGCTGGCTTTTGGCCCGATTCTGATCGAGCATGGTCATCGCGTACCAGCGATCACGCGGCACCTGGGGAGCGTTGTGCATCGCGATCAAGCAGTTCGTGTTGCACGGGTTCCCCACGACCAGCACTCGGACATCCTTCGCCGCTGAGGCTTCGATGGCCTTGCCGGTGTTGGTGAAGATTGGGCCGTTGACGCGGATCAGGTCAGCCCGCTCCATCCCCGCCTTGCGTGGAACACTGCCCACACAGATGACCCAGTTGCAATCGCCGAAGCCATCATTGAGGTCGTCGCTGCTGCACTTCTTGACGCCGACGAGAGTTGGGAAAGCGCAGTCTTCCAACTCCATCGCGACACCGTCGAGACTCTTCAGCACCGGCGGAACTTCGACCAGATTCAGAATCACTGGCTGGTTCGGGCCGAACACTTCCCCGCTAGCGATCCGGAAGATGAGAGCGTAGCCAATATTCCCAGCGGCACCGGTCACGGCGACACGAATCGGAGCGGTCATGCGTGCAAACTCCACGATGTGGCGACATTGAATGGGGACCATAAGAAATGAGCGGCCACGTCGCCCCTTCCTGTCTCATTTCGGTTGTAACGACTGACCCTCGGGCGAACAACTGTGTGTGGCCTCATTCCCAAGTGAGGGGGCAGTCTGCAAGTGGTGGACAGAGAGACCGAAGCCGATCGTCACCTCTTCCCTGGGGAAATACCCGCTAGAGTCGAGTGACCTGCTCGGCTTACAATGCCGAGACGATGGAGCTTCCCCCATCAATTAAATGTTGACGCACACTTCCTACCTCAACGGATCGCCCCCATGCCAGAACTCAAAGAATGCCCGTATTGTGCCGAACAGATCCTGGCGGTCGCGATGAAGTGCAAGCACTGCGGCGAATACTTGGATGATGAGTTACGGGACGAGGAGCGTCTCTCGAAGAGTGCGGGCACACTGCTTCGCATGGTCGCTCCCGTCGAGGTCAGCGGCAAAGCCCTCGTCGCAGGCTACCTCGCCTTCGGTGCGTTCATCCCCTTGCTGGGTCTCCTGCCCGGGTTGGCAGCGTTGTTCCTCGGTCGCGCGGGGCTCAAGGAGATCGAACGAAAGCCGAACCTCAGCGGCAAAGGAAGAGCCTGGTTCGGGATCGTCATGGGTATCATTTCGATCATCATGGCAGTGATTTTCGGAGTCGCGTTACTCGTCGATTCTCTCTCCCAGCCCTAGCGATCCTGAGAGCACTTTCAGAATTAGACTTCACTCTTTTTACGAACCCGCTGCGTGAGCAAGGGCGAGCGTAGAGAGCATGTGTCACAATGGAGCGAGTGTCGCGGGCGTGTCACTCCGAAGACGCGGAGCTGTCGAGACATGTTTCGCGTGCGCTTGCCCTTGCTGACGCGGCGGGTTGGTGGCGTGACTGTGCCTCGCGTGCAGAGGGTGCAGACGATTTGTGAAAGCGCACTGGTCAGAGTTCTGATCTCTCACACATTGATGCAACAGCACGCTGTGCGGGCGGACGCGGGCAGTGATGGTGTGGGGCACGTTTGCGACGTGCCCGTGAGCGGCACGTAGCAAACGTGCCCCACAACTGCTGGCTCTCCCGGCAATTCGAATTCACGCACATCGCCTCGCCGGTTTCACTTCCCTCCCCCCCCGAGCTAGGATAGCCCGCAACACACCTCGCTCCCGTGCCGGACAACTGCCCTCATGTTGCGATTGACCTTTGATGACCAGGGAACCCAGCGGGGGGACATCTTGCTGGAGTGCGGCGAGTACGTCCGGCATGTCGATTCCTACTACTTCGCCCTCGACCCTGCGGTGCAGGATCGCCCCGAGGACCAGCGCATCCGGGCGAGTCTCGAACGGCTGCTGGATCAGTGGCTGACCGCTGTCCAAAACGCCACGCCCGGTCAATCGGTCTTCCTCCCGTTCGAGTTCGCCGACGAGTACTCCGGCTGGCTGCGAGTCATTGTCGAGGGGGACCGCGTCCGCTGTCGCCCCGGCTGGTCGGCCATTCCCGGCCATGCCGTCTACCCCTCGAACATCTCCCGGAATCACGCGAACGTCAGCGACTTCGACCCCATTCCCGACGCCGAGGATCTCGTCGTCTCGCAGGTCGCCCTCGCCGAAGCCATCGAGCTGAACCGCCTGGATGTCATCGACCTCCACCCCCCGGCCCTCGATCCGACGCCGATCTTCGAACACTTCCGCGGCTCTTACGGCACCGAACTCCTCACAGCTGCCGTCGCTCACTTCGATCTCTTTACGAAGCTTCAAGAGGGACCGCGCACGGTCGAGGCTCTCCGCTCTGCACTCGGCTTGGAGCCTCGCCCCATGTCGGTCCTGCTGACAGCTCTGCGGGCCATGCGTCTCCTGCGAATTGATGAAGAGGGCCGCATCCAGCTGACCTCGCTTTCCCGCAATCATCTTCCCGCTCGCAGCGCCTTCGATGTCGGCGGGTATATCGGGTTGGCAGAGTCGAGTCCTGGCGTGGTCGAGATGGTCGAGCGGCTGCGGACGAACCGCCCGCGCGGAATGGACCTCAATCAGGACGGCACGGCGTTCATCTATCGTGAGGGCGTCCCCAGCGCGATGGAGCAGTCCGACCTCGCGCGGCACTTCACGCTCTCACTCGCCGGGCGGGCCAAGAACGTCGCCCCCGCTCTGGCCGAGCAAGTCGACCTCGGCGACGCGAGTTTGCTCCTTGATGTCGGCGGTGGATCGGGGATCTACAGCATCGCCCTGCTGAAGCGTTACTCCCAGCTGCGTGCCATCGTGATCGACCGCCCCGAGGTGCTGCGTGTCGCCGACGAGTTCCGCCAGCGATACAACGTGGCCGACCGCTTAGAGCTGCGCGAGGGGGACATGTTCAACACCCCGTGGCCGTCGGACGCCGATGCGATCCTGCTATCGAACGTGCTGCACGACTGGGACATCCCCGAGTGCCAGCAGCTGATCGACCGCTGCTGCGGATCCCTCAAACCCGGCGGGCAACTGTTGATCCACGATGTCTTCCTAAACGACGACCTCGACGGCCCGCTCCCCGTCGCCCTCTACTCCGCCGCCCTGTTTACGCTCACCGAAGGCCGAGCCTACAGCGCCGCCGAGTACCGCACCTGGCTCACCGCCGCCGGCTTCGAAATCGAAGACCCCCTCCCCCGCCCCACCCTCATCCACTGCGGCGTCCTCACCGGCATCAAGAGCACCCGCCCACCGGGAGTCGAGTGGACCCACCCGCCAACGGTCGAGGGGTTGTGCTGAGGATGCCGGGCTCGTGTCGATCAAGATGTCCGTCCCCAGCGTGAACCCACCTCTCGCCAGCAACCAACGGCACTGATAAGCTACAATCCAGCATGAAACGCGACCAAGGGAACGATCGGCATGACTGAAATCCTGTTTAGCGTCGTGGAGGCTCCCGAAGGCGGACTGACAGCTTCGGCAATCGAGTATTCCATTGTGACCGAAGCCGACACGCTGGAGGAACTCCGACAGAACGTTCGCGAGGCAGTCGATTGCCACTTCGAGGAAGGGTCCGCCCCCAAACTCATTCGGCTGCATATCGTCCGCGATGAGGTTCTGACGCTATGAGACTGCCGCGTGATGTCTCCGGGCGGCAGTTGGTGAAGTGTCTCGGCCAGTTAGGGTATGTGGTCACCCGCCAGAAAGGTTCGCATCTCCGCCTCACCACGATTCTTCATGGTGAGCATCACATCACAATCCCCGAACATGATTCGCTCCGGGTGGGAACTCTGCGCTCCATTTTAGGGTCCGTCGCAGCCCACTGCGGAATGACGGTGGAAGAACTCGCGGGGGAGCTGCTTCTCGGAGAGTCGTTGGACTGCCGGGAATCGAGTGGAGCCACGACCCACCCGCCGGTGGTCGAGGGGTTGTGCTGAAGATGCCAGGCTCGTCCGGAATCGAGTGGTTCTAACTCTGCCCCTCTCCCCCGCTGGCGACATGACCACGCGAACACGCTCCAGATATTGATCGACGCACAAGACGATTGTGTATATGATCGCCCAGCCATCGCTCAGCAGGAGTTCGCACAGATGAAAACGACCAATACAAGTAATCCGGAAGTTCGGAGTCCGTGGCCAACACATAATTGGATATCGCCACTTGCATTGTTCGTTGCCGTCGCCTCATTGTTCGTTGCTGCCATCTCACTAGCCTTGCAATGGGCCGCTTGCCCACTCTTCGAAGCAAGAGCGAGTGATCTGACATACTGGTACTTCGAGAAAAATGTACTTGGAGTCGGTGAAGAGATACGCCAAGGCAAGCTTGACATCACGTTGACGAATGATTCCTGGAAACCAGCGTATGACGTGAAGGTAGTTATTAAGTCCCTATCGCAATCACCAACAGTCAAATGCAGTGCAAAGCACGATATTCAAGGTAGTCCCGAAGGAAAAAAAATTGATCTCTGTTCGAAAAATTCCAGCGGGCCAAACAGTCACGATTGAAATCATTGAGCCCGTCGAGATTTTCGAACTCATCGTCGAGAATAGCAAACGATTAACATCACCGAGGCACTCTCTGGCGGAAAGTATCGTTACACAGCGAGTGTCTGCAAAGTGCATACGGATTTCGGAGACGTGAAGATCGACATTGGAAAATGCGAATCGGAAATCGACCGCCTGCCCGATGATCTCCGGTTTGACGCAAGGGGCATCGTACAAATCAAGTAGCTCATTGGTTGAGGCTATGCGATCTCTTGGCGAATCGCTCAGCGGATGTATGAGTCACAGCCTCGGACAATGGCCGGTGGTCGCTCGCCCCGCAAAGAGAAGGCGGTTCGTGGTTTGGGCTGTGACACACGCGAGTGACGTGCCTTGTTGCTTGAGCTGAAGCCCACATTACAGATACTGGGCATTCGAAATCACATGGTGGAGCACTTGGAAACGTGCGAAACGATCGGCAGTTGGTCATACTCTGCGGCCATGTCCCGCCGACCCTCCCCCTCACTCGAGCGACCTCCCATGAAGATCACTGACATCCGTTGTGCGGGTTTGCGAGGGGCGACGCCGGAGTGAGCAGGTAAAACAGCCAATCCGGCGGAAGCGCACAAGTGATTCCGATCGAGTCTGGCCCGCGAGCCACGGTTGCCCTGCGCTCGCCCTTGCTGACGCTGCGGGTTGGTCGGTCGGGCCGACGAGCGACCGCCTCGTGACTTCCAGCCGGAGGCAGAGGGCGGAAAGACCAAGAGTCAAATTGCTCTAGTGTTCCAATCCTCTTCGACCCATCCCCCCTGATTCGCTCACACTCAAGACGGAGTCACGCCGTGGCCGGGGCGTGAACGGTTACCAGTGCTCTGGGAGCAGTGATCCCAATACAGTCCCCGACTTGGTAGAGGGAGATCAATTGCGAGCATTCATCGAATCCTGTCCCTGCCACCTGAGTCAAGACTTGCTTTTCATCTGGTGCAACGCACCTCGGATTACAGTCATTCACCATGAGGGCACATTCTTTCACATCTTCCTGCAGTAATCAGGAGAGGGAGCGCTCCTCCAGAAAGGGGCCAGAATTCCGGCCGCTCAGTTCTCGTATCCCAGGCGATGAAAAAGTCCTCTATCTGGGTGCCAACTGGCTCACTCTGCCCCACGCAACTTGACAAACTGCAACTACGCCTGCCGCCAATCCTCCAGCGTCAGCTCCGGGATCCATCTGAAGTGAGTCGTGTTCCCGGTCACCAGGGAGCGGCCACTTTCCATCGCGGTGGCAGCGATGATCAGGTCCGCATCACTCGATGGATAACCCCCATTCTGGGCGTCGGCCCATAGCTGGGCGGCACGCATCAGTATCGGGAGTTCCACGTCAATCGTATCACTGCTGCCGGCCACCGTTAAAAAGTCGGACAACTGCCGCGTCGCACCACGAGCAGTGAGTCCTTTGACAACCTCGTACATCGTCATTGTCGAGAAGGCGAGGCGTCCGAACGCGGCGAGATACTGCTTGGCTCTCGCCACGACCTGCGGGTTCTTTCGCTTCAAGACTTCCGACAGGATATCCGTATCCAGAAGTGCCTGGTTCATAGTTCGGGCACAGCACGGGTCAGGTTCGCGCGGGTGTTGATGGCCGCGTCGACTTCGTCGATCTCTTCGTCACTCAACCCGTCATAGATGTGCAACCAATCATCAATGCTTTGGGTTGGACGATCATCTAAGGTCGAGGTGGGGATCGGCATCTCCAACACATGCACGATCACTCGCTCATGCTCACGCAGCGCATGCCCGACGAGCAGTTCCGCAGCGGAACGCTCTTGAGTTTGCATCTTGCCGACATCTCGGGTGATCGTTTCCATGGAGAAACTTTACCACGAGGGGCGGCATCTGGCGATGGTTCTTTCGAGTTCGAAGCTGTGGAACAAAGAAGTTTAGGCTTTACGTCCTATTCCATATTATGGCGTCGCAAGATTTCTCCGCACCGGCAGCTGTTGCCCCTGAGCAGCAAACTGCTGATTGCGATATCCGTCGTCAACATCACAACTTGACCTCGACGAGGGCGGTCAGTGCAAACGGGCGTCTTCCTGGTCATACTGAGAGGCCATCACCGACCCTCGCCCTCGCTCGAGCGACCTCCCATGAAGATCACTGACATCCGTTGTGCGGGTTTGCGAGGGGCGACGCCCGAGGGGGGGTGGAGTAATGAGTTGCGGCCGGAGGATTGTGTGCATACTTTGATCGCGGTGCATACGGATGAGGGGGCGGTCGGGCTGGGGAGTGTGTTTACGAACGATGCACTGGTGCGGGCCTCGCTGGCGGTGCTGGAGCCGCTATTCCTCGGGGAGACGGCCCTCGAACCGGAGCGGGTCAGTGAGAAGCTGCATCAGCATATGTTCTGGCTGGGGCGCGGCGGGGCGATCACGCACACGATCAGCGGGATTGATATCGCCCTGTGGGACCTGCTGGGGCAGGCGACGGGGCAGCCGGTCGGGCGGTTGCTCGGCGGGAGGTATAGGGAGCGGGTCCAGCCGTACGCGTCGCTGCTGATGGATGAACCCGAGAAGCTGCGAACGCATTTGCTGGCGGTCAAGTCGCAGGGGTTCCGGGCCTTCAAGATTGGGTGGGGACCGTTCGGGCGTCGGAATGCTGCGACGGACGAGGCGATTGTGCGCGCCGCACGCGAGGCGGTCGGGCCGGACGCCAAACTGATGGTCGACGCCGGAGGGAGCGATGCCTTCTGGACCAATGGATACAAGTGGGCGCTGAACACCTCGAAGATGCTGGCCGATTACGGTGTCGACTGGTTCGAGGAAGCGCTCTCGCCCGATGCACTGGAAGACTACGTCAAGCTGCGCGAACACTCGCCGGTGCCGATCGCGGGGGGCGAGGTCCTCACTCGCAGACAGGCGTTCCAACCGTGGCTCGCAGCGCGGGCCTTCGACATCGTGCAGCCCGATGTCACCAAGGTCGGCGGCATCAGCGAGGAACGCCGCATCGGCTGGATGGCCCAGGAGCATGGCGTCCGCTTCATCCCCCACGGCTGGAACACAGCTGTGGGCCTGGCCGCCGATCTGCAATTGGCGTCGGCATTTCCGGGGACGGACTTGGTCGAGTACCTGACCGGGTCGCCGTTCATCGACGAGATCACGGTCGGGGGGTGGCAGCTGGACAGTGACGGGATGCTGGCGATTCCGACGAAGCCGGGACTGGGTCTGGCCTTGGACCGCGATGTGATTGAGAAGTACAGCGGGGTAACGGACTTGATTTGAAAGCTGCGCGAGGCCGCGTGAATGTGGGGCACGTTTCCTACGTACCCATTCTTTGTGCCGTACAAAACACCCCACTGCGTGGACGCTCCGCACCGAGCCAGTCGCTCGCTAATGGCTGATGGCCGAAGTCGGGCACGTAGGAAACGTGCCTCACGACGGGTGGGTTCTGCGCGAACGGGTTCACTGCACGGGGGGCTTACGCCCTCCCGCTCGCCGGTTGTTCAGAGAGCCATGTGATCAGCGATGTGGCGATGCGTGATTTCGGACCGGACCAGTTCGCGACGGTCTCGCCGGACGCGGAGATCAGTTCGACGCTGTTCTCTTCGGAGCCGATGGCTGCGGGACTGTTGAGGACGATCCAGTTGCAGTTCTTGCGGCGGAGTTTCTGTAAGGCGTTCTCGCGAGGGTTCTGGGCTTCGAGCGCGAAGCCCAGAACCCACCGCTGCTCCTTGATGGCCCCCAGTCCGGCCAGCACGTCATCGGTCTCGATCATCTCCATCGTGATCGGGCCGCCAACCTTCTTCAGCTTGCCCGTCACCCGCACCACCGGTTTGTAGTCGCACACTGCAGCGGTCGCGATGACTCCGTCGCAAGTGGGGAAGAGCCGCTCGCAGGCTTCCTTCATCTGAGCGGTCGTGATGACCTGGTGGAACTCGCAACCGGGCGGGGCCGAGAGTTCGACGGGGCCGCTAACGAGGACCACTTGCCACCCTTGGTTCAACGCCGCTTGGGCAATCGCATACCCCATGCGCCCGCTACTGCCGTTGGACAGGTAGCGAACATCGTCGAGGTATTCGCGGGTGGGACCAGCTGTGATGAGGATACGCATGGGAGAAATCTTCGGCGAGCGGAGCGGCGCGGCGTCGGCCCTCCGAGTTTTTCGAGGGGTTGGTGATTCGGGAGAGCGAAGCTCCTGCTGAGCCGACTCCGCCGTAGGACGGGCACACTTGCCCGCCCCCGATGGGCGTCCGAGCATCGAGAGAACGACACATGGGTGGCCCGAGAACTTCGACCAGTGGGGACTCGTTCTCTACGAACCACGCGCTACGGCGGGACGGGCAAACGTGCCCGTCCTACGGCGAGGCGCAGACTCGGGGGCTGACGCCGCCCCGCTCGCCAGGGTTACTTCGACCTCGGACGCTGCGGGACGAAGTTCCGCAGGTAGTTGTGGCTCTGCACCAGAGAAGCGTGACGCGAGGCGAGCGAGTCCTCGTACGCGCGGTCCTCGACCTCCACACACACCGCCCCGCGATACCCACAATCGGTCAGCGTCGAGAAGAACTGGCCCCAATTGACATCGCCCATCCCCGGCAACTTCGGCGTGTGGTACTCCGCCGGGTGGGCCATGCTGCCGACCTCATTCAAGCGGTCGCGGTCGATGCGCACATCCTTGGCATGCACATGGAACAGCTTGTGTTTAAACTCCCTCATCGCGGGGAGGTAGTCCATCATCTGCCACACAAAATGCGAGGGGTCAAAGTTGAGACCGAAGTAGTCGCTCGGCAATTCCTTGTACATGCGTCGCCAGATCGCGGGCGTCGTGGCGAGGTTCTTGCCGCCCGGCCACTCATCGCGGGAGAACGACATCGGGCAGTTCTCGATGCCGATTTTGACTTGCTGCTCTTCCGCGTACATGATGAGTGGTCGCCACGTATTGAGGAACTGCGGCCAGTTGTCGTCGACCGACTTGGTCCAGTCGCGCCCGACGAAAGTGTTCATCCGCTTCACGCCGAGCTGCGCGGCGGCGGAGATGACGCGCTGGATGTGTTTCACCGCGTGGTGGGCCTCGTCTTCGTCCGGCGTCAACGGATTGGGATAGTATCCCAACCCGCTGATCGACACCCCGTAGTGGGATACGAGCCGCTGCAACCGGTGAACATCCGCCGACTTGAAGTCGATCACATCGACGTGCGTCACTCCCGCATACCGACGCTCAGCCTTGCTGACCGGCCAGCACATCAGCTCAACACAGTCGAAGCCGGTGTCAGCTGCGAACTCGAAGACCTGCTCGACCGTCTGATCGGGCAGAATGGCACTGACGAAACCGAGCTGCATGGGAGACTCCTGAGGAGTGAAATTCGATGCGCGAAATTCGAAAGGGGAAGCGTAACTGTCCACTCCTCGATTCACCACATCTGAATTTCGACTTTCGAATTTCGGGCTTGAAATTTCCAACCTTAACTGGCCGCCTGATGCAGAGCCCACCAGCGCTGCCAGTCCCGCTGATCGTAACCAAAATCTTCCTGCGTCAAGTTCTTCAAGGCTCCCAGAACTTCCGTGTTGCGGATATCTTTTTTCAGTGTGACCGTCCGCATGACTTTGGGACGGTTGTCGTTGACCGTGTAGCCGTACGGTAACTGGCCCAGTCGGTTCAGCATCTCGACATTGTTCGGCTGTATTCCCCCGGAGCCGGGGGCGAGCATTGTCGGTGTCCCATTCGGGGTGATGCCCAAGGAGACATCATTTGAGGAGTCGGGCACTTGAATCTTGTAGCGGTGGGTGGTGATCAGAGCGTCGATCAAGTCGGGGATGACCCGTTCATCCCCGCAGAAGCCAACCACGATGGCGGCCCGCTGGACCACATCATTCGACTTGTCCTTGAGCCCGGGCAGGCAGAACTTCACGACCTCGATTTTCTGATCCTCGTCGATCGTGCTGAGCGCCGATCGGAATAGAGGCTCCTGGCTCTCATTCAGCAGGAACTGCGAGAGACGTCGCACCGGCTTCGGCCCCTTCAGCTGGCCCGCGACTTCGACAAAGAGCTGGCGATAGTCGGCGTTCTGGTGCTGGCCGAGATAGTTCCACAGAGCCGAGACCGAGTCGGGGTCCTGGATCGATCGCAGCTGGGTCAGTCCCTCGGTCACGCGGCGCGGATCGCGTCCGCCGAGCCCGCCGGACCACTGCTTGACCTTGGGATACCAGACCTGCTCGGCGGATCGTTCGGTCTCGGTCTTTTCCAGCAGTTCCATTTCGAGTTGCGTGATCCATTTATTGTTATGCTTCACGTACCCCTGCTTCGCCATTGATTCGTCGCGGGTCATCCATTGACCCTCGAAACGGATGTGCCCGAGCGACCGATGGACCACGTCGTTGTCGGGTTCGAGTTCTAGCAGCAACTCCAGCTGCTCGACTCGTTGAGCCTTCAACTGGCGAGAGATACACCAGTCGGCCAGCTCTTGATGGGCGAGAACCGTATGCGGAATTTCGCGGGAGCGTGTGACGTATTCTTCCATCGTCGCCGACCGCATCTGCACCGATTCCACTTCGGTACGAGGCACAGTGATCGTCGCCCCACTGAGCGAAACCATCGTCACCTCGGGATCGCGCGTTTTGTCGCTCCTTTTGACGAGAGAGCCCCGCAGTTCGCCCCCGTTCTTGAGGCGCACCAAGTCCGCACTCACCACCGCTGAGAGCAGAAGGCCAAGTGTCAGGCACATGGCGAACAATGAGATCGGCTGTCGTGTCATTGGTGAATCCCGGTCACTCCTCACGACAGATAGCCTACCCGACCGGGGTCAAAGACGCGAGAAGAATCCCGCGTCTGAAGTGCCGAAGTGCGAGCGCCACAAACGTTGGGTAGGCAATCTTGCCTGCCCCATGATCGTCAGAAACGTCGCCTCTCCGAGATCAAGAGAGGTCGCCAGCAGGGCGAAAGACATTCATGATTGTGAGCGTCAAGGAGCCGCTGCTGACCACTATTCTCACTGACAGGCTGCCCCTTCTCACACCCCGTCGCGCTGGGGGTGGATGGCCTTGGCGTTGGCTCCGGAGAGAACCTTGTTGAGGGCGTTGAGGTAGGCCAGGGCGCTGGCTTCGATGATGTCGGTACTCACGCCTTTGCCGTGGAAGGTGCGGTCTTCGTGCTCGACTTCGACGCTGGCTTCGCCGAGGGCTTCGGTGCCGCTGGAGACGCTGCGGACTTGATAGTCCTTGAGCTTCACGTTCACGTTGGTGATCCGCTCCAGGCAGCGGAACAGAGCGTCCACGGGTCCGTCGCCGGTGGTGGCGTCTTTCACTTTGTGCCCGTCGCGATGCTCCAATTCAATGGCAGCTGTGTGAAGCGTTCCGGTCCCGGCTGTGGCGTTGAAACTCAACATCGTCCAGATCGCCGTCGCAGCTTGTGAGCGGTTTTCAATAAGGGCGATGATGTCGGAGTCGGTGACATCCTTGATCTTGTCGGCGAGGGCGATGAAGTCGTCGAAGACTTTCTGCATCGTCTCTTCTTCGAGCTGATAGCCGAGTTCGGTGAGGCGATTGCGGAAGGCGTGGCGGCCGCTGTGCTTGCCGAGGACGAGGTTCTGGCCGATGTAGCCGACATCGGCGGGCCGCATGATTTCGTACGTCTCGCGCGACTGCATCATGCCGTGCTGGTGAATCCCGGCTTCGTGGGCGAAGGCGTTCTGGCCGACGATCGCCTTGTTCCGCTGGACCTTCATTCCGGTGATACTGGAGACCAAGCGACTGGTCGGAAAGAGACGTGGCGTGTTGATCTTCGTCTCAATCCCGTAGTAATCCTTGCGGGTTCGCAAGGCCATCACGATCTCTTCGAGTGCCGCGTTCCCCGCCCGCTCGCCGAGACCGTTGATCGTGCATTCCACCTGCCGCGCCCCGGCCTCCACAGCTGCGAGGCTATTGGCCACGGCGAGGCCGAGATCGTTGTGGCAGTGGGTGCTGATGACGGCTTTGTGGATGTTGGAGACGTGCTGCTTGAGGTGCGAGATGACCTTGAAGTAGTGGTTCGGAGTGGCATACCCGACGGTGTCGGGGATGTTGACGGTGGTCGCCCCGGCGTCGATGGCTTTCTCGACGACCTCGCACAGGAAGTCGAGTTCGGTGCGGGCAGCGTCCTCAGGGGAGAACTCGACATCGGGTCGGGTGATGTCCTTGCGCGAGGCCATCTTGTCGCAGCTGTACTTTACCATCTCGACCGCCCGGCGGACGATTTCTTCCTTGGCCATTTTGAGTTTGAACTCGCGATGGATGGCACTCGTGGCGAGGAAGATATGGATGCGCACGTTTTGCGCTCCCTTCAAAGCGTCCCACGCCCGGTCGATGTCCTCGGTCCGGCAACGGGCCAACCCGCAGATTGTCGTCCGTTCGCCAAAGGCGTTCGCGATCTGCGACACCGAGTCAAAATCCCCCGGCGAAGCAATCGGGAACCCCGCCTCGATCACATCGACGCCCAGTTCCACCAGCGCCTTCGCAATCTCCAGCTTCTCGGGAGTCGTCATGCTGCAACCGGGCGATTGCTCGCCGTCACGCAAGGTCGTGTCGAAGATCGTGATGGAATCGGACATGCTTTGGTTCTCAGCGAGCCCCTGACGTAAGTCGGGGGAGTGGAGTGACAGTGGACGGTGCGAGGACTCGACAGACTCGCGTCTGCCGTTCGCTCCGAAACGAAATCAGCCTGGCGACTCGGGGGGAGTCTCCAGGCTGCGGGTGAATCGCAACGCGTTCGCCAACCGGCCTAAGACTTCCCAGAGGAAGCAAGGAGCAATAGGCCAAGCAGGAGGATGTTGTGGTTCAT
>Ga0105046_10009187_pt1 | contig 15468 bp, 15 predicted proteins | sample MAT03_FD_78385 | JGI IMG/M metagenome (GOLD analysis project Ga0105046, IMG submission 78385) | Freshwater microbial communities from Lake Fryxell liftoff mats and glacier meltwater in Antarctica - MAT-03 (megahit assembly) | ecosystem: Environmental > Aquatic > Freshwater > Ice > Liftoff...
AGGGCCTGATGGCCAGGTTCGTCCGCCATCGAAAGGTCCTGATCGGGCTGACCGATTCGGTGGATGCGCAGGGCGGAGGTTCGGGTGTGGGTGTCGATGTCGTCGGATTTGGCGGTCTCGGGCATGCGGATGGAGACGGCGCCGTTCGGAGAGATCACGTCCTTTACGAAGAACGCGGTGTCGGACATCATCGGACCCCAGCCCGCTTCGTACCAGCCCAAGCTGCCGTCGGCGAAGAGAACCTGGAAATGACCGTAGTTGTATTGGGTTGCGGGGATTTCCTCCGTCAGGCGCAGGCCCATGCCGCGGACCTCCACCGGGAGGGCGTCGGTGATCTGGCACATGACGTCGACGTAATGGACGCCGCAATCGACGATGGGGGACGTGGTCGCCATCAGGGCCTTGTGGACCTCCCACGTCAGGCCGGAGGACTGCTGGTTCAGGTTGAGGCGGAAGACGTAGGGGCCTCCCATCGCGCGAGATTCAGCGATCAGGCGCTGCCAGGAGGGATGCTGGCGGAGGATGTAGCCGACGACGACCTTTCGGCCCGTCTCGACCGCCTTGGCGGCGACGCGGGCGGCGCCTTCGTCCGTGGTGGCGAGAGGTTTCTCGACGAAGACATGGGCGTCGGCGTCCATCGCGGCGCAGGCGTAGTCGGCGTGGGTGTCGGAGTAGGTGGCGATGCTGGCGAAGTCAGGTTTCAGACGGTTGAGGGCCTCGTTGAAGTCGGTGGCGAGAGGGTAGCTGCGGAGTTCCTCGGGCAAGTCGACGGGCGAGCGGTTGACGAGGCCGACGATCTCGAAGGCGGGGTTGTGGTGGTAAGCCAGCGCGTGGGAGCGGCCCATGTTGCCCAAGCCAGCGACGAGGGTGCGGATCATTTCACCGCTCCCGCCGTGATGCCGCGGATGAGTTGGCGCGAGAAGATCAGATAGAGAACGAGGACGGGGAGGATCGCGAGCGAAAGTGCGGAGAGCACGGCGTTCCAGTCGGTGACGAACTGGCCGATGAAGACCTGGGCGCCGAGGGTTATGGTCTTGGTGGCCTCGGCGGGCGCGAGGATCAGGGGGAACCAGAGATCGTTCCAGATCGGGATCATGGTGAAGACCGCGACGGTGGCCATGGCGGGGCGGACCAGCGGCAGGACGAGGACGAAGAAGATCCGGTACTCCGACAGGCCGTCGATGCGGCCCGCGTTCTTCAGGTCGTCGGAGACGCCGCGCATGAACTCCGAGAGGATGAACACGGCGAGGGGCAAGCCCTGCGCGGTGTAGACGAGGACGAGCGCGGTCAGGGTGTTCACGAGGCCGCTTGCGACCATGAGTTCGAGGATCGCGACGGTGCCGAGGCGGATCGGGATCATGATGCCCAGCGCGAGATAGAGGCCCATCAGGCTGTTGCCCCGGAAGCGGTATTCGGAGAGCGCGAAGGCGGCCATCGCCCCGAACAGCAGCACGAGGGTCAGCGACGCGACGGTGACGATCAGGGAGTTCTGGAAGTAGAGGACGAAATCGCCCTGGTTCATCACGGTCTGGTAGCCGACGAGGGAAAAGGTCTCCGAAGTCGGCAAGGCCAGCGGTTCGGCGAAGATCGCGCGGCGGGACTTGAAGGAGTTCACCACGATCACGAAGACGGGGAACAGCGAGATCAGCGTGTAGAGGATGAGGATGCCGTGGGCGGCGACGGTGCGGGCGGGAGAGGTGCGGGCGACGGACATGGGGCGTTCCCTCAGAACTGGTAGCGGCGGAGCCGCGTCTGGACGGCGAAGAGGTAAACCGAGACGCCCGCGAGGATGATGACGAACATGGACGTGGCGATGGCGGCGCCCATGTGGGGATCGCCAAGCTGGAGCTGGAAGCCGAAGAAGGTGCGGTAGAGGAAGGTGCCGAGAATGTCGGTGGCGTAGTTCGGGCCGGCCAGCGCGCCTTGCGCCGAATAGATCAGGTCGAAGGCGTTGAAATTGCCGACGAAGGTTAGGATCGAGATGATCCCGATCGAGGGCAGGATCAGGGGAAGCTGGATCTTCCAGAACTGCGCCCAGCCGGTGAGGCCGTCCATTTCTGCCGCTTCGATCACTTCGTCGGGGATCGAGAGCAGGGCCGCGTAGATCAGCATCATAGGAATGCCGACGAACTGCCAGACCGAGACGAGGGCAAGGGTGGTCAGCGCGGTGGATTCCTGGCCGAGCCACGGTGCGAAGAGGCTGCGCAGGCCGATGGCGTCGAGCATCGAAGGGGCGATACCCCAGATCGGGGAGAGGATCAGCTTCCAGGCGAAGCCGACGATGACGAAGGAGAGGATGGTCGGGATGAAGATCGCCGTGCGGTAGAAGGCGGAGAAGCGCAAGCGCGGGGAGGCGAGGAGCGTGGCGAGTGCTACGCCGATCGGGTTCTGGACGAGCATGTGGATCAGGAAGAACCAGGCGTTGTTGCCAAGCGCGTTCCAGAAGCTCGCGGACCAGTGGGGGTCGCCGAAAAGGGTTCGGAAGTTCGCGAAGCCGGCGAAGGCCTCGCCCGTCTCCGTCCGGGTGAAGAGGGCGAGGTTGAGGGTCGCGAACAGGGGGATGATCATGACCGCGGTGTAGACCAGCACCGCCGGGGCCAGGAACACGGCGATATGCCAGCGGAAGGGCTTGCGGTCGGTCATGGGCGCGATCCCCTGGGATTTCACGGGAAAATCCGTTCAAGTAGCGGGAAGTAAAAGATAAGTCGGTGCTTTCGCCTGCCCGCCAAAAATGGACCCTCATCTCGCGGAAGCACAGGCAACGCCCGGCCGCCCCCTGGGCGGGCTTTGCACCCCCGCCCGCAATCGGTAGCCGCATGTGCTTGCGAGCCGTCCGCAAGGGCTAAGCTTCAATAGGCGGCGGTTCCGGGCCGCGTGATCGATGGTCTCGCAGGTGAACGCGGACGCTCCGGCGGGGCGTCCGCACTGTCGCCTCATTTCTGCGGCGCGTACCAGCTTGCGAGCCCCTCCTGGAGGCGGGCGGCGGCGGCTTCGGGCGTTTCGCCACCACGGATCACGTTGGCGCTCGCGTTCCAGGTTTCGTTTTCGAGATTCGGGGTGCCGCGCGACAGGATCTGGTAAGTCGAGCGGATGGTTGGCTCGCATTTCTCGCGCCAGCTGACGAATTCCTGGGCGAGCGGGTCCTCAAGCGCGACGGGCTCGTTCGACAGCGAGAAGAAGCCCGGCAGCGCGTTGGCGTAGAGGCTGGCGAACTCCGCCGAGCCGACCCATTCGAGAAAGGTCTTCGCGGCTTCGGCATTGGGCGAGGCGGCGTTGAGCCCCAGCGCGATGTCGGTGTGATCGGAGATGTAGCAGGTGTCGCCGTCGGCCTGGACCGGGGGCGCAAAGGCGCCCATCTCGAATTCGGCGAGCGAGTTGAAGCCCGAAATCTCCCAGGAGCCGGCGGGATAGATCGCGGCGCGGCCCAGCGTGAACAGGTTCTGGCTGTCGGGGTAGGTCTGGGCCTCGAAGCCGTCGCCGAGATAGGGGCCCCATTTCGCGAGCGTGGCGAAGGGTGCGACCCATTCCGGGTCGGTCAGCTTCTGCTCGCCGGCGATCAGTGCGAGGCGGCCGTCCTCGCCCTTCCAGTAGTTGGGGCCGATGTTGTTGTAGCCCATCGTCGCCGCTTCCCACTGGTCATTCGTGCCCATGGCCATGGGTATGTAAGTGCCGTCGGCCTTGATCGCGTCGAGGACGGCGAAGAACTCGGCTTCCGTGGTTGGGACTTCGATACCCAGTTCGGCGAACGCGTCGGCGTTGTATATGAAGCCGTGGATGACGCTCGCCATGGGCACGCAAAACGTCGCGGCTCCGTCGTCGGTCGACCAGCCCGATTTCGCGACGTCCGAGAAGTTCGCCATCGCGGCGAGGCCGGTGAGGTCGGCGAGCTGGCCCTTCTCGAAGAGCTGGAGCGAGGCGTCGAAGGGGCGGCAGGTGATCAGATCGCCCGCGCTCCCTGCGTCCAGCTTGGAGTTCAGCACGGCGTTGTATTCCGCCGGGGCGGAGGGGTTGAACTCGATCTTGATGCCAGGGTGCGCGGCCTCGAAGGCGGGGATAATTCTGTCCTGCCAGATGGTCAGGTCGTCGTTGCGCCAGCTCTCGATGGCCAGCGTGACGTCCTGGGCCGAGGCGGCGCCGCCGAGGCAGGTCGCGCCGAGCAGGAGTGCGCGCAGGGTGGTCTTGGTCATTCGGTGGTCTCCCGGTTGGTGGGCCCGTTCGGGTCCCGTGATCGTTGTTCGGCAAGGGCCGCGAGCGCGGGACCGAGATGGCCGCGATGCGTCGCGAGCAGACCCTCCGCCGCCGCTCGGTCGGCGCCGGCCGCGATCAGGATGGCGGGTTTCACCGCGCCGGCCGACGACGCCAACGCGGCTTCGGCGGTCGGAAGTTCGGCGCCGGCGATTTGCGCGACGATGCGCGCGGCGCGCACCCGAAGCTTGGCGTTGTCGGCGACGACGTTGACCATCAGCCCGTCGTGGACATGCCCGAGCCGCAGCGCGGCCAGGGTCGAGATCGTGTTCAATGCGATTTTCTGCGCCGTGGCCGCCCCCATGCGGGTCGAGCCTGCCACCACTTCCGGGCCGGTGTCCAGCAGCACGGCGACGTCGGCGGCGCGCAGAAGCGGGCTGCCCGCGACGTTCGCTATGCCGATGACGATGACGCCGGCGGCCTGCGCGGCTTCGGCGAGCCGAACGGTGTAGGGTGTCGTTCCGCTGGCCGAGACCGCGATGAGCGCCTCGCCGGGGCGCAGATCGAGGCGGGCGAGATCGGCGACGGCGGCCGCCCCGTCGTCCTCGACGCCGCCGGTCATGTGCAGGAGCGCCGCGGCGCCGCCGGCAAGCAGGACCGGCGTGCGGCCGGGCGCAAGGCCAAACGTGCCGGCGATTTCCAGCGCGTCGGCCAGCGCCATGACGCCCGAGCTGCCGGCGCCGGCGTAAGCGAGGCGGTGGCCGGCGGAGAGCGCCTGCGCCGCGGCGTCGGCGGCGGCGACGATGGCCGGGATCGCCGCGCGGACCGCCGCCGCCGCCGCGGATTGCGCGTCGCAGAGGATGGCGGCCGCAGTCGCGGGCGACAGCGCGTGAAGGCCGGCGGAGCGAGCGTGGCGCGATTCGGTCGAAGCGATCATCCGGCTGATTCCCTCCGTGATCCGGCTATAATGCCAAAAAAATACCAATTGTCTACAAATTTTATCTTTTGTGCGGCGTTCTGCGTCGCATGCTTCCAATTCGGTCTGATTTTGGTATTGTCCGCGGCATGAGGGAGTCGTGATGGCCATCTATCTCGGAATCGATGGAGGCGGGAGCGGATGCCGCGCGGTCGTGGCCGGGCCGGACGGCCTGGTTCTGGGGCGCGGGGCCGGGGCTTCGGCCAACATCGTGACCGATCCGGAGGGCGCGCGCTCGAACGTTCTGGCCGCCGCCGCCGCCGCCCTTGCCGAGGCGGGCTTCGCGGGCGGCGAGGGCGAGGCGATCGCCGTGCTCGGCCTCGCGGGGGCCAACGTCTCGGATGCGGCGGCGCACTTGGCGGCGGGGTTGCCGTTCGCCCGGGCCCGCGTGGTCAGCGACGCGCTGATATCGGTGCGCGGCGCGCTCGGCGCCGGCGATGGCGTGGCGGCGGCGATCGGGACCGGTTCGGCCTTCGCCGCGCAGCGCGACGGTGACGTGCGGTTCATCGGCGGCTGGGGGTTCGTGCTCGGCGATCAAGCTGGCGGGGCGCGGCTCGGGCGGAGCCTGCTCGAGATGGCGTTGCTGGCGCATGACGGGCTTCGGCCCGGCTCGCCGTTGCTGACCGCGGTGGTCGAGGAGGCCGGCGGACCGGAAGGACTTGTCTCCTATGCACAGCGTGCGCGTCCGGTGGACTTCGCCCATTACGCCCGCCGGATCGTCGAGACCGACGACTCGGCGGCGGCGGAGATCCTCGCGATCGCCGACGTCGACGTCGTCGCGGGCGTCGATCGGCTGCTGCGCGACGGAATAGTGCCGGTATGCTTTCTGGGCGGGCTCGGCCCGGTCTTCGCAACGCGGCTTGCCGGGCGCTATGGCGGGCTGATCCGCGAGGCGCAGGGTACGGCGCTGGACGGCGCGCTGGCGCTGGCGCGGGGGCTGGCGTGATCGGTGCGTTTTCGCCCGAGGTCTTCGCCGATCAAGGTCGCGGGCCGTTGTACCTGCAGCTCGGGCGGCGGATCGCGGACGGCATCGCCTGCGGCGAGCTCGGACCCGGTGACGCGCTGCCGCCGGAGCGCGAGCTGGCGGCGATGACGGGGCTGAGCCGCGTGACGGTCCGCAAGGCCGTGGCTGCGCTGGTGGCTGCGGGCCAGCTCGTGCAGCGGCGAGGTTCCGGCACGTTCGTGGCCGCCCGGATCGAGCGGGTCGAGCAGTCGCTGAGCCGGCTGACGTCGTTTTCCGAGGACATGGCGCGGCGCGGCAAGGCGGCGCGTTCGGTGTGGCTCGAGCGCGGCCTCGTCGCCGCCGCGCCCGAGGAGATGATGGCGCTCGGGCTCGGGGCCGACGCCCTTGTGGCGCGACTGGCGCGGCTGCGCCTCGCGGACGGCGTGCCGCTGGCGATCGAGCGCGCGGCGCTGGCAGCGGAGGATCTGCCCGATCCGATGGCGGTCGGCGCGTCGCTCTATGCGGCGCTGGCCGAGCGGGGACGCCGGCCGGTGCGCGCGGTGCAGCGGCTCTCGGCGACGTCGCTGGGGGCGGAGGACGCCGCGCTGCTCGAGGTGGCGCCGGGCGCCGCCGGGCTGCGGATCGAGCGCGTCGCCTATCTCGCGAGCGGGCGGGTGCTGGAGTTCACCCGGTCGATCTATCGCGGCGACGCCTATGACTTCGTCGCCGAACTTCGCATCTCACCCGATGCCGACAGGAGCCAGCCATGACCGAACCCATCACCCTGATGCGCGCGGAGGTGGAGGATATCCCCGCCGCCGCCGCGCGGTTCCTCGCGGGGTCGCGCGATGCGGTCGCGGGCGCTGCGGCGGCGATGCGCGCGGCCGATCCCGGACTGATCGTGACAGTGGCGCGCGGCTCCTCGGACCACGCGGCGACCTACCTCAAGTACGCCGCCGAGATCGTGGCCGGGGTCCCGGTCGCCTCCGTCGGGCCGTCGGTCGCGTCGATCTACGGGGTGCGTCTGCGCATGGCGGGGGCGACCTGCATCGGCGTCTCGCAATCGGGCCAGAGCCCCGACATCGTCGAGATGATGCGAAGCGCGCAGGAGGGCGGCGCGCTGACGGTGGCGATCACGAACGATCCAGGCGCGCCGCTGGGGCGGGCGACCGATCACACGCTGGCGCTCCATGCGGGGCCCGAGCGGAGCGTGGCGGCGACCAAGACCTTCGCCTCGTCGGTGCTGGCGGCGCTGGCGCTGGTGGCCGAATGGCGCGAGGACGCGGCGCTGAAGGCCGCCGTCGCGCGGGCGCCCGAGGATTTCGCGCGGGCGCTGGCGTGCGACTGGTCGCCGTTGGCGGATCGGCTGGTGGGCGCGGGGTCGCTTTATGTGCTCGGGCGGGGGCCGGGGTTCGCGATCGCGAGCGAGATGGCGCTGAAGTTCAAGGAGACCTGCGGCATCCATGCGGCCAGCTATTCGGCGGCGGAAGTGCTGCACGGACCGTCGGCGCTCGTGCGCGAGCGGTTCCCGGTGCTGGCGCTGGGCGTCGCGGACGCGGCGCTGCCGCAACTGGTCGCGACCGCCGACCGGCTGGCCGGGCAGGGCGCGGACGTGTTCCTGACCGCCGAAGGCGGGGCGCCGGGCGTGACGCGGCTGCCTTCGGTCGCCGGGCTGCATCCGCTGATCGCGCAGCTGGTTATGGTGGCGAGCTTCTATGTCTTCATCGAGGGGTTGGCGCGGCGGCGCGGGCTGAACCCGGACGAGCCGCCGCATCTGCGCAAGGTGACGGAGACCGTATGATCCGGCAGGTCTACGCCGGCGCCGCCGTATTCGACGGCGACACGTTGCGCCACGGCCACGCGCTGGTGGTCGAGAATGGGCGAGTGGCGGCGATCCTGCCCAAATCGGAGGCGGGCGGTGGCGAGCGGCTGGCGGGGGGCGTGCTGGCGCCGGGGTTCATCGACCTGCAGGTGAACGGCGGCGACGGGATCATGCTCGACGTGGCCGCGGGGGTCGAGGGCATCGCGCGGATCTGCGCGGCGCATGCGCGGCTCGGGACGCTGGGGCTGCTGCCGACGCTGATAACCGACACGCGCGAGGCGACGCGGGCGGTGATCGAGGCGGGCGTGGCCGCGGCGGTCGCGGGCGTGCCGGGGTTCCTCGGGCTGCATCTGGAGGGGCCGCATCTCGATCCGCGGCGCAAGGGGGCGCATGATCCGGGCCTGATCCGTCCGATGGAGGCTGAGGATCTCGCGGGGCTGGTCGACGCGGCCGCGCGGCTCCCGGCGCTGATGGTGACGCTGGCGGCTGAGGCGGCGACGCCCGGGCAGATCGCGGCGCTGGCGGGGGCGGGGGCGATCGTCAGCCTCGGGCACAGCGGCTGCGGGATCGCGGAGGCGCGGGGCGCGTTCGACGCAGGGGTGCGGGCGGTCACGCATCTCTTCAACGCGATGAGCCCGCTCGGACACCGCGAGCCTGGCTTGGTTGGCGCCGCACTCGATGCGGGGCCGGTTTCGGCGGGGCTGATCGCGGACGGCGTGCATGTGGCGCCCGAGGCGATGCGCGTGGCGCTGGAGGCCAAGCGCGGACCGGGGCGCATGTTCCTCGTCACCGATGCGATGGCGCCGGCGGGGACCGACCTCGCCGAATTCACGCTCGGTGGGCGGCGCATTCTGCGCGCTGGCGGCCGATTGACGCTGGAGGACGGCACGCTCGCGGGGGCGGATTGCGACATGGCGCAGTGTTTGCGGGTGGTTGTTGGCGACGTCGGGATCGAGTTGGCCGAGGCGCTGCGGATGGTCACGACATACCCCGGCGCCGTGATCGGGCTCGACGGTCCGCGCCTGCGACCCGGTGCGCCCGCCGACTTCGTGCATCTCGACGATGCGCTCGAGTTGACTGCGGTCTGGCGCGGGGGGGTGCGGGTAGTCTCCTGAGCCGTGGCTCGCCACGGTCGGGGTTGCGAAACCGCCCGGAATTGCGGCCGCGACGGGGTTGTCGTGTTGGCGGGCGAGATGCGTGAGACGGCGGGCCGACGCTTTGATTTGGGCGTACACGTTTACGTGATCGTCGGCTCGTGGTATCGCGAATGCGGGGCGAGTCGAGAACTGATTGGAGCAGACCATGAGAAATCGACTTCCTGTGGTTCATTCACTTTGGATGGCCATCATTTCGATGTCGGGCATGGCGGCGTGGGCCGAGATGCCGGCGCCCACGACGATCGAGGCGGACGGGACGCAGTTTCCGTTCGTTTCGGTGGGGGAGGGCGCCGCCGTTCTGTTCGTGCATGGCGCTATCGGCGACTATCGCAAATGGGATGCGCTGTGGCAGGACGTGGCCGAGGGGCACGAGGTCATGGCTTAGACCCAGCGTTGGTTCGGGACCGGCGACTGGCCCGACGACAAGCCGTATTCGCGCGAGGTCCATGCCGCCGATCTTGTAGCGGTGGTGGAGGCGATCGGGAAGCCGGTCAATCTGGTTGCGCTGTCCAACGGCGGTCCGCCGGCGATTCTCGCGGCGCTGCTGGCGCCTGACCTGGTCAAGACACTCGTACTTTACGAGCCGAACCTGCCCGATTTGCTGTTTGACGGCACCGAGGAAGAAGTGGCGGCGGTGGAGGCGTTCTTCGCCGGGATGGATGACGTCGGGGCCGCAGTGGAGGCCGGAGACGACGCCGAGGCGGCGCGCGCGCTGGTCGAGGCGATCTACGCGTTGCCCGAAGGCGGGTTCGAAACGCTCGATCCCGTGCAGAAGACGATGGTTCTGGACAACGCGCATACGTTCGATCTGCTGTGGAACGGACCCGACGCGATTCCGATCAACTGCGAGGACCCGTCCGGGATCAAGGCGCCAACGCTCGTCGTCAATGGCGGCGACACGCTCGCGGCCTGGCGGATCGAGGCCGAGGTGATCGCGGGGTGCATTCCGGGTGCCACCAGAGCGGAAATCGTGGGCGTCGGGCATAACGGGATTCTGGCGGCGAAGGACGAGTTTCTCGGCCTGACGCTACAGTTCGTCGATACGCACTGAGTGCAGTCAGGCGATGACGCGGCCCCAGAGGTCGTAGTCGGCGGCCTCCTCGACGTCGACGGTGACGATGTCGCCGGGGCGGAGGGTTGCGAAATCCGCGTCGATGAACAGGTTGCCGTCGATCTGGGGCGCGTCGGCCATCGTGCGGCAAGTCGCGCCCTCGGCGTCCATCGCGTCGACGATCACGTCCACGCGGCGGCCGACCTTGGCGTCGAGCTTCGCTGCGCTGATCGCCTGCGCGCGTTCCATGAAGCGGTTCCAGCGATCCTGCTTCACCTCGGCGGGCACATGGTCAGGCAGGGCGTTGGCGCGGGCGCCGGCGACGTTCTCGTACTGGAAGCAGCCGACGCGGTCGAGTTGCGCTTCGTCGAGCCAGTCGAGCAGGTGCGCGAACTCGGCTTCGGTCTCGCCGGGAAAACCGACGATGAAGGTCGAGCGCAGCGTGATGTCGGGGCAAGCCGCGCGCCAGCGGGCGATCTCGTCCAGCGTGCGCGCCGATGCCGCGGGCCGGGCCATGCGTTTCAGCGTGCCGGGGTGGCTGTGCTGGAACGGGATGTCGAGGTAGGGCAGGATCAGGCCGTCGGCCATCAGCGGGATCAGGTCTCGCACGTGCGGGTAGGGGTAGACGTACTGGAGCCGCACCCAGGCGCCGAGGCTGCCGAGCGCGCGGGCGAGGTCAGTTATGTGACTGCGGACCGGGGCGCCGCGCCAGTCATGGGTGTCGTGGCCGCGGTCGAGGCCATAGGCGGAGGTGTCCTGGCTGATCACGATCAGTTCGCGCACGCCGGCTTCGACCAACCGCTCGGCCTCGCGGAGCACGGCGTTCGCCGGGCGGCTGGTCAGGCGGCCACGCATGTCGGGGATGATGCAAAAACGACACTTGTGATTGCATCCCTCTGAAATCTTGAGATAACTGTAGTGGCGCGGCGTCAGGTGGACCGACGCTGCGGGCAACAGGTCGACGAACGGATCGGGTGCGGGCGGGACGGCGGCGTGGACCGCTTCGATCACCTGTTCGTATTGATGCGGGCCGGTGACTGCGAGCACACTCGGGTGAGCGCCACGGATATAACGCTCGTCGGCGCCGAGACAGCCGGTCACGATGACCCGGCCGTTCGCGGCCAGCGCCTCGCCGATCGCCTCGAGGCTCTCGGCCTTGGCGCTGTCGAGAAAGCCGCAGGTGTTCACGATCACCGCCTCCGCCCCGGCGTAATCCGGCGAGATGGCGTAGCCTTCCGCGCGGAGACGCGTGAGTATGCGCTCGGCGTCGACAAGCGCCTTGGGGCAGCCGAGAGAAACCATGCCGATCCGCGGCTGGCCCGGGCGCGGCGCGCTGGCGATGCGAGCGGCAGGGGCGCGGTCGGGGCGCAGATCAGGAGGATTGAGGCTCATGCGCGCGGCTATACCGCGCGCCGGCCCGTTTGCAAATGGCCGGAGCGCGGCTCAAAGTCCCGGCTCCGGATGGATCGGCCATCGTCCGCGTGCGGGGCGCCGGCCTGGTCGCTTCAGGAGGCCGGACCCTGCTGGGAGACGATGTAAGCGATGACGGCCTCCCGCTCCTCGGGTTTTTTCAGGCCCGCGAACGCCATGTTGGTGCCCTTGACATACGTGCGGGGGGCTTCGAGGTATTCAAAAAGCGTTTCCTCGGACCACACAAGCCCGCCGGCGCCTTTCTCGATCATGGCGTCGGAATACTTGAAGTCGGGAACGGTGCCCGCGGTTCGACCGATCAGGTCGGACAGCTCAGGGCCGACGCGGTTGACTGCGTCCGGGCCGACCTGATGGCAGGCGGCGCAACGACGAAAGACCTTTTCGCCCTCGGCGATCATAGCGTCGTCCTGCGCCCGGGCCGTCTCCGGACCAAAGGCGCCGAAAGACACGGCCAAGGCCGCGATTGCGAGCAAGTTGTAACGCATTTCCATCCCATCCATTTCGGTTTCGCGCTGCTTCGTGGCCACGGCCCGTCCCAAGCGCATCTGGGCCACCAAGGCCTGAGAAAAGCCGAGCATAACCCTTTGCCGATGGAGGGCAACATCAACTTTGTGCGGTGTCCGGGCCTGCGCCGAATTGACCCGCCGGGCCGCATGCGCGAGATGTTCGCCTGTGCCGGAGGCGGATCGGCGGCTGAGGTGTGGGTCGCGGCGAAAACATAGCGATCGATGACGCGACGACGGATCACGACTGGTTCGCCCTTTGAGGCGGAGTTCGCCTACAGCCGGGCGGTGGCGCAGGGCGACTGGTGCTTCGTCGCGGGGACCACGGGCTACGACTACGCGACGATGACGATGCCCGATGAGGTCGGCGCGCAGGCGGCGAACGCGCTGACGACGATCGAGAGGGCGCTGGGGCAGGCGGGCTTCGCGATGGCCGACGTGGTGCGGACGGTGATCTATCTCGCGGATCCCGCCGATCATCCCGCCATCGGGCCGGCGCTGCGCGCGGCGCTGGGCGACGTGCGACCAGCCAATTCCACTGTGGTCGTGCGGCTCGTGCGGCCGGAGATGAAGGTCGAGATCGAGGTCACGGCGTTTCGCGGCTGAGCCACCGGAAGCGCAGGCTCATGGCCCCCAGCGAGACCATGCTCGCGATGGCGATGGCCTGGTAGACGCCGGCGAGGCCCTGACCGGCGGAGAACGTCAGCACCCAGGCGAGCGGCGCCATGACGAGCCAGTAGCTGCCGAAATGGAACAGCGTGGGCGCCCAGGCGTCCCCGCGCCCGCGGCAGGCGTTGTTCATCACCGACTGGCCGCCATCGAACACGGTGGCGAGCACGACCCAGACCATCACCGGGGCGGCGACGGCGATCACCTCCGGCTCGTCGGTGAAGACGCGCAGGAAGGCCAACGGAAAAGCGGCGTAGACCGCTGTGGCGACCCCGGTGAGGACGACGGCAAGCCCGAGACCGGTCCAGCCCGCGAGCATCATGCCGCGCGGATCGCGCCGGCCCCATGCGTTGCCCACGCGCACCTGGGTCGCGCCAGCGATGCCGAAGGCGATCATGAAGGTCAGCGCGAGAAACTGGAACAGCACGCCGTGCGCGGCGAGCGCCAGCGTCCCGAGGCGGCCGACGATCAGCGTGGTGACGCTGAACGCTCCCGCCTCGAACAGGAACGACGCGCCCGAGGCGAGGCCCATTCGGGCCTGGACGCCAAAGGGCGGCGGGACGGCGGCGGCGCGTCCGCCGAATCCGTAGCGGCGGCGATCGGGAAAGATGCAGGTGACGTAGACCGCCATACCTAAGCTGAGGACGGCGAAGACGATCACCGTCGCGAGCGCCGAGCCGATCGCGCCGAGCGGTGGGATCGGCCCTGTCCCGAAGACCAGCGCCACATTCAGCCCGAGGTTCATCATGTTCGCGCAAACGATCGCCAACAGCGCCGTGCCGGGACGGTGCAGCGCCTCGAGCAGCGCCGCGCTGACGTAGTAGGCGGCGATGAACGGCAGCGCGACGGCCACGACGCCCGTGACGCGCGCCGCCCTCGCCGCAAGATCGGGCGCCTGGCCCGCCGCGAGATAGAGCGGTTCGGCGAACTGCAGCAGCAGGCAGAGCGCGGCCCCGAGAACGACGCCGAAACCGAGGCCGCGTCGCCAGATCCGCGCGACGGCGGCGTCGTCGCCTGCGCCGGTTTCGCGCGCGACGAGCACTGGCACACCCATCAGCAAACCGATCGTCATGCCGACGAGGCTGTCGTGGATCGCGAGCCCGAGGACGTAGTCGGCGAGTTCCGTGGTCCCCGCCCGGCCGAGCACGACGACGTCGATGGTGAACATGGTCACGATCCCGACGCGCGACAGGATCATCGGCCAGGCGAGTGTCAGCGTGCGCAGCAGGTGCCGGCGCAGGGAATTCTGATCCGGCTCGGAGGGCGGCATGGGCGGAGTCCGGTATGGGTTTGGGCGTCTTGCCGTAGACGAGGGCCGGCGCCGCCGCAATGGCCGCCGCCCCGGAGCATCCGGAGCATTTGTCGTGCCTGCCTGAGGCGGAAACGATGGCCGACCGCGCCGGGGGAGATCATTTGGCGGGGGTCGTGCCGAAACGGGGGGGCGCGCACCCGGCGGTGTGCTGGTTCATCCCGGTTCGGTCCGGGATCGCACGCGGAACGCGGCGAGGAGATTGGCGAGCGCGGCAACGCCGCAGAGGCCGCCTGCGACGCCGAGGGCGCCAAGCCCGGCGCGGTCGATGACCTCCGCGCCGATGGCCGAGCCCGCGGCGGCGCCGACGTAGATCGCCGCGGCGTTGAGCGCGAGCATGACCGACGCGCGTTCGGGCGCGAGCGCGATCAGCACCGACTGCTGGGGCGCGAGGAAGCTCCAGCCGCAGAGGGACCGGACGAAGATCAGCACATACACCGACCAGGGCGGCAGCGGCAGCGTCGAGACCAGCGGCATCAGCGTGATCTGGGCGAGGGCGAGGCCCATGAGCGTGCGCCGCGCCCCGATGCGGTCGGCGAGGAGGCCGCCGATCAGGTTTCCGCCGACCGCGCCAAAACCGAACACCAGCAACGCGCTCGCGATGGCGGGACCGCCGAAACCCATGGTCGCGGTCAGGATAAGCCCGAGGTAGGTGAAGGGCACGTAGATCGCCCCGAGGAAGCTGGCGGTGAACAGCACGCTTAGCATCGCGCGCCTGTCGGCCAGCGTGGCGCCGAGCGTGGCGAGCCGGGTCGCCTGGAACGGCAGGGCTGGCGGCACGAGCCGCCAAAGGCCGAGGAGGACCGGCAGCGCGAGGGCGGCGACGACGAGGAACGCCGCCTGCCAACCGACCGCATAGGCGATCACGCCGCCCGCCGGCACGCCGATCACCTGCGCGAGCGTCAGTCCGAAGAAGACGTTGGAGAGCGCGGCGCCGCGGCGTTCGGGCGCGGTGACGGAGACGGCTACGGCGGCGGTGACCGGGGTGAAGAGCCCGGCGCCGAAGGCCGCCAGCACGCGTGCCGCGAGCAGGGTCCCGAAGTTCGGGGCGAAGGCGGCGCCGAGCGCCGCGGCGGCGAAGATCGCGAGGCCCGACGTCATCACCAACCGGCGCGGCAGGCGGCCGGTCGCAGCGACGCCGACCGGCGAGCCGACTGCATAGGCCAGCGCATAGGCCGTCAGCACCAGTCCCGCGCGGGCCGGGGGCACGTCGAGGCCGTCGGCGATGGGGCCAAGAATGCCGATCACCACGAAGGCGCCCATGCCGATGACGAAATTGCCGGCGGACAGCAGCGCGATCAGCGTAAGCGGCGGCTGGCCCCCACCTTCCACTTTACGTCCTGACCTGAGATTTCGGCTTTGATGGAGATCGGGGCAGGAGTTTCGCGATGGCGACGACGGTGGAGTTTGTCAGGGACCACG
>Ga0105046_10009190_pt1 | contig 15467 bp, 25 predicted proteins | sample MAT03_FD_78385 | JGI IMG/M metagenome (GOLD analysis project Ga0105046, IMG submission 78385) | Freshwater microbial communities from Lake Fryxell liftoff mats and glacier meltwater in Antarctica - MAT-03 (megahit assembly) | ecosystem: Environmental > Aquatic > Freshwater > Ice > Liftoff...
ATATATAGTGCCACCCGCTACAGACCCCTTTGCCTACATGTGCGCAACCCCCTTTTGGCATGCTTCTTGCAGCTAAGCGATGCTAAGTTGGGGTGGGCTGGGCTATGTGGGCTATGTGGGGTTGAATTCCACATATGGCAACGTATGGCAACATATGGCAACGTATGGTCACTTTACATATGGCAACGTATGGTCACTATCCCAAAACGTAACACCTTGATTTTATTGACTATTTCGCCGCCACCTGTCACATTATCTCTACGCCGATGTTCCCTGGGCCGCATTGGCGTCCCTTTTCCTACCCTCCCAGAACGTCTCAAAACATAACAAAACGTAACATAACATAACAACCCGTCCCGTTCAGAAAGAAACCAAAATGTCAAGCGAAGAATCTTCCCTGCAAAAAATTGTTGAAACCGCCGCTGCAAACATGCGGAACGCTATTGAAAATATGGGGTTTAGCCTACAAACTAGCCTGAAAATAGCAGACCCGAAGGACGGCCATAGGGTCAATTTTGAGGGTCAGCTTATCGGTCCCGGCCCCGATATTGACCTAGACGATCAACCTGGAAAGTCTATCCCCACTTGGTTATTCCACCCAATGACTTTTAGCCCTAAAACGAAGGATTTCACTGTTGACAAACACGTCACGGTGAAAATCATAGCCCCGGCGGCCCTTGACCAACATTGCCGCGCAATGTGGTCACAAATGCAGCTACGTACAGCCGAAGCAAAGGCCCCCATCGCAGCGCAATGCATGATTATGTGGGCCGGCCTTACGAAATCGACGAAGGCTGGCCGTTCGGATATGAACAATTACAACGTGGCTCCGCGATACGTTGCAGCCTAGCCCATGTAAGGCAGTGACAACGGCCTAGAGATTGTCAAGAAAACTCGCTGATAAGGCGGCAACGTGAGACCTTCCCCTTCACGTTAGGGTTCGATTCCCTGGGTTTTCCCTGAATGGCATCACGACACAAAAAAATCAATAACCCATTCTCGCCATCGGTCCTACGCTATCGAAATATAGCTATGGGTCGTTTCGCTTCTCGTGCCGACGCAGGGCTCGAAGGAACGCCTGGGTACAAACGCGTTACAGCCAAGCCTACCTACCGAATTCGAGGTAAGTTCGCTACCGAAATTCAGTATATGGAATACGCCGTTCGCCAAGGCACCACTGCCAAGGCCCTAGAAGACGTGAAAGAAGCCAACGAGGCTTTTATACAGGCGCAAGTAGCCGGTTTCAAACGGGAAGCCAAAAGCGAAGACCCGTACCAAGCCGACTTTAGGGCTAAAATGCGTCAAGCCCTAAAAGGCGGCCTGACTTGGCGCGAAGCGCTAGAATCCTACATCGTTTGGTGCGCATCGCGCAATGTAGAAGCCGAAGACTACCATATACCATCCGGCAAAAAATTCTATGAATATGTGCATGAGCAATTAGCGCTATTCCTCGGCCTAGATGGGGTCGATTCGCTGGACGAATTTGACCTTGACTTTTCCCCATCACTTATATACACGGCATTTATTTACGGCACAATAGACGTGCCAGCCAAATATCTAGCCTAATGCCGCTAATCAAAAGACCGCATCACATACCGCATTCTGACCCTTGTGTCAAATGCGGTTTTCCCGCATCTAAGCACGTGGTCAACCATCAACCACGACAAGGTGACGCATGCGATTGTGGCGCGCCATGGGAAAATCACGCGAAACCGTTCGACGGCCCCAACAAAAAATTCGTCGGCATCGATGGCGAAGGCGAAGGGCGTACGCCACACAGGTACACACTGTTAGCCTATTCCGATTATACAGGCAAGACCGAAAACAGCGTTTCGTCGTCCAGCCTAACGACGGTAGATTGCCTAGAGCTAATCTTGACCATACCGTCCAAAACCAACGTGTTTGCGTACGCGTTCAATTATGACCTAACCATGATGCTAAAAGACCTTCCCGACGAGGAAGCTTTTCTTCTTTTTCATGCCGACAAACGCAGAGATTCGAAGTTCGGCAAGCGCCCCATCAAATGGAATGGATACGAGATAAACCTGCAAAGCTCGCAATTCAGTGTCAAGAGAATAGAAACAGGGAAAACGATAATCATATGGGATTGTTTTAAGTTTTTCCAATGTAAATTCACAAAGGCCTTGACAGACTGGCAAATCGCAACGGCCACCCAACTCCAAGAAATGGAGGCTATGAAAGCGTTACGTGGTACGTTTGAATCCCAGTCACCCGAGCGTATCAAGGCCTATTGCCTTGAGGAATGCCGCCGATTAGCTAAGCTAATGACGAAATTGAAGGATTCACATGACGAAGCTGGAATCCCGCTCAAAACGTATTATGGGGCTGGGTCCAGTGCCTCTGCGCTACTTACGTCGTTTAGTGCTAAAACAATGCAGCGCGCTACACCCGAACCGATGGTAGATGCCGTGGCGCGTTCCTTTTTCGGCGGTCGTTTCGAAAACTCCCGAATAGGCGTCATACATCAACCCGTTCATGCCATGGACATTTCAAGCGCATACCCCTATCAGATATATAGCCTACCCGACTTAGCTAAGGGTCAATGGACGCATACACTATCAGAGCCAAAAGCACGGGCTTCTGAAAATGCCCTAATTCATTGTACTTTGCGTAGTAATGACGTGACACAATGGGGTCCATTCCCGTTTCGGCATCGCGATGGGGCGATATCGTTTCCCGGGAACCATCCGGGGGCATGGGTTTGGGATGCCGAATATCGATCTGCCCTAAAATTGTGGGAAAATTCAATTGACTTTGTTGAAGCATGGATTTTTGAAACTTCATCGGATTGTAAGCCCTTTTCTGGTATAGCCAATATTTACAACGAACGGTTGAGACTTGGCGAGGATGGTAAAGGTTTAGCCCTAAAAGGCGCTATGAATGCGTCATACGGCAAAATGGCGCAGAGCATCGGAAAAAAGCCGCCCTACCGTTGCCCTATATACGCCAGCATGATTACCAGTAGAACACGTGGACAATTGTTAGGCTATCTATCAGACCACGTTGATATAGGAGACGTAATAGCACTAGCGACGGACGGCCTTTTCACGCTATCGCCCCCACCAATACCCGTGCCCCTCGACACTGCCACGAATCCACGAAAGCCGCTTGGAGGCTGGACGAGAAAAGTATATCCCGACGGCATGTTTTTCGCAAGGCCCGGGATATATTTTCCGTTGAAGGCCGACGAGAATTCTATTAGTCAATTCAAGGCCCGTGGACTAGGCCGAAAAGCCCTATACGATTCACATAGGGAAGTCATTGACGGATATTTAAGGGGTGACAAAGAAGTCAAGGCAGTATCGGTTGACAGGTTTATAGGCGCAAAATCCACCCTTTCCAGGGACGTGACACCCGAAGGCTTCGTATACAAAAGGTCAGAACGCTATGGGTCATGGGAGCAAAAAATAGTCAAGGTAACGTTTGACCCGTACCCAAAACGCACGGGCATAAACGACGATAACACGCTACGACTACGCTCGATACCCGAAGGGGAAACATCGGCCAAGTACGCCAAGTTCGGGCAGTCTGACGGTGAAGGGCTATCCCTTCTTTTAGCTAGCCTGTTTAATCTTGAGACGCCCGAACTAATACCCTACTCGTTTGAGTAGACCCTTCCATCCCATGGCTTTCCATTTCGATGGACTACTAGCTCTCCGACCGTGCGGTTATCCTCGTAATGGGTCTTTAGCCCTTTTATGCTAGCGGTTTCGTCGTCCGTGAAAAAGCAACGTTGGTCTAGGTAATTGACTGCCCTAGGTCCACAACGACCTAGCACAATTGCGCTAGCATTGTCTAGCATTTCAACCGGCGCACGTTGCGGCAGTTGAGTCGACCATAACACACATAGCTTCATGGCTCGGCCTTGCGTGATACACTCACGCACCGCAGGACTATTCAAAGCGCGGCCCCCATCGGTCACTGCGCGGTCAAGCTCGTCTATGACGAGACGTACCGGGATACGAAGCCTAGCCAATTTTAGCGCTAAAAGCGCCACGCTATTGACTTCTACCGTAGTCCGATTATATGGGTCACCCCGGAACACGACGGTATCCACGTTATCCGGTACTGACGCAATATTTGCATACTGTACCGTATAACCATCAAACTGAGGGTTGCCAGCTTTTTCGTCATGGATTAGGGTAACCCCGTCGAACGGGATAGCCAAAAAATGCTTAATCGCGCTAGTCTTACCTGCGCCAGATTCCCCTAGTATACCTATCCGGTAGCCTTCATTTTTTTCAAGGCTACTGATAAGACTTGGAATAGCGATTGTAAGGCTACCAGGTTTCCCCCTGATGCCTTGATTCGGGCGATGCGTCGGTGTATCGCCATTCGTCGGTACACTAGGCGTCGCGTACGTTGTTCCAGGCACGGGAGACAAAGGGCCATGCGTCGCCCTACTGCGCGATACTCGATCTTGCAATTCTCGCAAATTGAAAACATTTTTCTTGACCTTTTTCATAGCCCGCCTGACTCCATTGGTTTAATAGGGGAATGCACCTTGGGCAATTCATCGGTATCTTCCGACGAATCTACCTTGTCAACCTCGACACTGCTAACCGTAGCACTAACGGGCAACGCATATTCGCGCTTTGCGCGTGTGTTTCTACCGCCTAGATACAGGTTACCCATAGCAAATGAAATCCCAAGCCACCAAGGCACATTCGCGTCGGGGAATTTAGCCTTAAAACTTTCTGCGATGCTCGACTCAAGGTCGGATATATCTCCCTGATCTAACTCCTCTACTATATACCCGTTAGGGGCCTTCCTATCGGGTTTTTCGAGCGAGCTAGTGATTACTACCACGGACACACCCGCGCAGATTTTCCCGACCATTTTCGAGACTTTATCGCCGCTACCATTCACAGCGGCACCCACTACAGGACTAACAGTAGCTACGGGATTAGCTACTGGACTAGACGATTGATTCGCTACGGGTATCTCCTCGAATCCGCCTACCGAATTGAGCCGTGTTTTCACGGCACCGAATGTCCATTTCCCTTCGACTAGTTCCGTTGTCACTTGATTAACATCTTTCGCAAAGCCCCGGTTAGTCCGGCATTGACTAGCTCCATGTTTTGCCGGGTTTTTTCGTCTGCATCACCCGAGACAACCGACGCAGTGACCGCTTTGGTTATCAGGGTCAGTACGATATCCTTCAATGGCGTCATAACGCTAGGAGGTAGGCTATCGATACTCTCTGCGCCTCTTTTGATTGCCTCAATCGCCCGGATCGCGGCATCAGCGCCTACGGGACCTAATTCGTCTACGGCTGCGCTAAGGCGCTCCGCTAGTACAGTCAATTGAGGGGATTTCTTCTTCCTATTCCACATTTACATTCCTCCCTTTAGACCTAAAACCTTAGCCTGGGCTACTAATTCGTGCAAATGCACTCCTCGAAACAGCAGGGCCTTTTGCGATTGCCGCGATTGGGCTCCTGCTACATCAGTAGGACAAGGCCCATCTTTGTAATAGCCTATATACAAAATGCCCAATTCGCTTGCGGTAGACTCGATAAACCCTTGCGTTCCAAAAATGCCGTAAAAGTACTTTTTGATTGCCTGCAATTCGTCTACCTCGGTCTCCATATACACTGTAGCGCGAATGTGCGCTTGTTTATGCTGTAGCGCGTGCAATCGGCGTACCATTAGGTCATTGACAATATGTTGCATGTCATGACTGTATACGATTTCAAATTCATAAGTCAATAGACAAGTGGGTTTTTATGTGACATACTGTTAGCTTCTGTTACAAATTGTTACCTTCTGTTACACTGTCAATTAGCACTAAAGGATTCCTAATGACCCTCCCTAAATTTAACCTTGGAACCATTCTCGTCATTGTCGCTGCTGTTTTGGTGACGCTCAAATTTCGCGCGCAGATTGCCGCGATTGTGATCAAAATCCCGGTCATTGGACCTATCGTCGCAGCTTAACCAGCCTCCTAACAAGAAAGGACTAAAACCATGCCGACGATTACCCGAGACGAATTGATTTTCGCGCTGTCAAATCTGACTGCAGACGATCGAGCGCAACTTTTCCCGATTGCAGCAACGGTTGCTGAAGGACATACCCCAAAAGTAGGAGACGACTTGCGAAAATGGGCTAAGACCGCGCAGAAAACGGCCGAAACCGTGGAAAAGACACTTGCCGCTGTAGAGCGTGCTGGCGACGAAATCAAACACGCGGCAGTGCACAAGGTTGCACCTGTTATTGCAGCAAAGCTCTTGGCTAATGCTAGCTATCGCGGCAAGGGCGTCAAATACGTAATCGGCCAATTGTTGCATTTTCTGCGACTTGGCTAACACTTTTTCACTATTACTTTTAGGACTAAAACATCATGAGAGACAACGTTACTAGCAAGTTCAAAGAACTCACCGCATCGGGTTCTACCACTATCTCCCTTACTCCAGGCTCCGCCGCTGTTCCAGGCAAATTTGAAACCTCGGGCGTCAGAGCCCGCGAAGCTAACGGATTCAAAAACTACGTTATCCGTGACTGGCTCGACATGACCATTGTAGCCGACCCTGATGCAGCCGGTAGCGCAACGGCATGGGATAAATTGTACAAAGGTGTACAGAGTGTTGAAAAGGTTTCCAAAGACCTTGGAACCATCTTCTCGCACCAGCACACTCGCGGAGCCGTTTTGGGTCACATTATTGGGCCGGTTGCACTGGGGTATAACTACCCACAAGCCGCACGGACGATGATCCCACTGGACGTCACAACGGACGTAACGCTGCAATTGACCTATTGTTTGCCGATGGCAATCAATTCATTTGCGAAACCTATTGAGACTAGCCAATGGGCTGGTTTTTTCGACAATGGAACTATTGAAGTCATGATCGCGCCTAGCACGGTCTACAATGGGGACTACGACGGGCTTGTCACTAAGGCCCCTTGTACTCTGCGCGCAGTGACTGAGTACGTTTCCTCTCCTGACGATTTTCTCGGCGTCCCTGTTCAATACCAGGACCGCGAAATCACGGGCGGTGGCGATAGCCCATTGCTTCGTCAGGTAGGCACCCAAACCGGCTGGCAGGGTGTCCGACCCGGTTGTGGCTTGTTCATGTTGGTCTGGCTCACGAATGCGGCTGGTATCGGCCTTGGCGGCCCTGACGGCGTAGACAATATTACTCAAATTGAAGTGCCATTTTTGGGTCAAGAAAGTCTCAAAAACCTGGACGTGTACTATCACGCCCTTCGTGCTACGACTGGCAAGTTTGGTCCACGTGCAGGATTGGGTACCGTGTTATCAACAGACGGTAGCGGATGGCCTACCACGATGAATGCGACTACTCAACCCGATGGACGCCCATCGGCTAACGCGGAACAAATGTTCTTGCCAATCATCATGCCCGGCAAAGAAGTCGAAACGTCGAAGATTCCACGTGTACAGGGTGATATTCAGATCAATTTCGCCCACACCACAGCGGTTAGCTCGCCACACCGATTCGTCACGGGCGAATTGATGGAATTCACCGAAGAACAGGCAGTCGCCTTGGCAACTAAAGCTGGTTTCGGCGGATCTGCATCGCGCAAAGAACTACGTCAGTCTGACGTGATTGACAGCGGAAAGCTTCGGTATACGCGTATTATGTACTAACGCGGTAACACACTGGGCAATGGCGCCTGAACCCCCTAAGCTTGGCGCCTATCTTTTGACTAACTTTTAGAGCTAAAAAAAACATGAAAACATCGCACATGATTGTTGGGGTAGGGCTCCTAGGCGCGGCGTTCGCGGTTTACTGGTTTTTGATTCGAAAAAAGCCATCGTTCACGGGGGCAACGGCCGGAAGCGCGGCACAAGCTACCGTAGCACAAGCTAAGCGTAGCACACCTACGGCACCGCCCAAGCTGAAATCAGTACAAGGTACAGGCAGCAAAGTAATCAGCAAGGGGTTATCCACGGCTTGCAAGAGCTTTGGCGGTGGTGCCGGTTGCGGTCTTGCTGTTCCCATTGCGACGAAAGGCATTGTGGCAGTAGGCAAAGGCGCTAAAACGGCAGTCAAGAAACTCAAGTTTTGGTAACCTACAATGGTCTCCCTGCAAGAATTCTTTAGGTCACTTAAAACCGTAGACACTATCAGCGAAGCTAAAGGAACAGTAGGACGCACCCTAATAGCATTATCAAAGGCAGCGCGCCTACCAGGTGCGGAACGAATACAGAACGAGATTAGGTCTAGGCGCCTAGCCCTTGAAGTGTACTACGGCACAATCAAAGACCAGAATCCTAACCTACCGCACGTACTAAAAACGGACCTAATCCGCGACGCATATGTGACAATCGCAGGTATCGAAGGAAGCGCGGCTGTACTCGGCAACCTGTCAATAGCCAAGGAGCTAGTCCAAGCGGCGAAAGAAGCTCCCGCTCTAGTCGGCAAAACCCTTGGCGATATAACGGGAGGCGTAGGAGATATAGCCGGGAATCTAGTAGGGTCATTCCTAGCCGGCCTAGGGCCCATATTGATTATCATCATCGTAGCAGCTTTAGTGCTAAAAGGCAAACTCAAATGAACGATTTCGTGGCATCTAGAAGGCCAGTAGGACCATCCGGAACAGCCGGAAACGGACTACAAAAAGAAGTACTACGCAAGGCTATTGAATTTCGTGGCGGCATAGGCGCTGCTACTAACTACGCGCTAGCATTCAACCCATCGCGTAGGCTATCGTGCTCAATCGAAGTGTTCTTTGAAACCGTGCAGAACCTAACTGCCGCGCAATTGGTTAGCGTCTACAACGCAACGTGGAATCTCAAGGCCATGGCGAAAGGCGCAGCGCGACACGGTTCGGCACCTTTGCATGACGTAGTTTCCAGCGCAAACGGAAACAGCGTAGTAGAACTAGCCTTACCCCATAGCTACGAACTAGATACCGCAATCAGGGTACTACAGATAGCTACCGTTGCCACGGGAGGACCGACTACAATAGGAGGTTCCACGCTCGGCCTAGGCTTCTGGTGGATCCGTGGACGATGGGAGCCTAACCAGGCTATCGAACCTAGCGAACTAGCTTCGCTGTTCGGGCTATGTGACATAGCCTGTGAGACAGTGTTCGTGGAATAGCCTATGCCAAGATGGCTCTTAATCATGCTACTAGTAGTAGTCCTAGCGGCAATGACCACTGGAGGATTCCAAGTGACAAAAGCTCTCAAGAATTCTGCGCGCAACGGCAAAAAGCTTGTAAACTTCAGTGGTGACCCAGTGGTCAACGAAGACCCAGGCACACTAGCCAAAATGGCAGGGGTTGACATTCAAGCATTTACCCTTGCCACTGTAATTTCGAGTGAGCACGGTTCGGAAAGTAACGAAGTCCAACAAGCTGTAGCTTGGGCCGTGCTAAATGAGGCTAAACGTCGCGGCAAAAGCGTTTTCGACGTAGTAACCGCTGGAAAGTTCCCTGGACGATACGCTCGACAAAGCGTAGGCGGACGGTACGTAGCTACAATGTCTCCCCCCTATCAGCGCCATTTGATTAACGCCCGAATGGTATTGAGCGGCAAAATAGGGGACCCATTGAAGGGTGGAACCAAGTTCTTTAGCCCTAAAACTCAAGACATTTTAAACAAACGGGACCCTAGCAAATGGCGACCATCGGCCGTCGTGTTAGCAGATTGGAAGAAATCCGGCAATATCCCGATTTCGGTCTTAAACAGTGACCCAAACGTGGTTACATTTTTCACAAGGGTAGGCTAAAATGTCCGGTTCACGTGGCGGAAAATCATATCGCGGTGGCTTTGGCGGCATCGATGCTACCGGCGGAAGCGGAGGGGGAGGCGACGCTTTACTAGCTGCTGGACTAGTAGGCTATGGTAGCGCGGGAGGCGTACTAACGGGACAAGCTCAATTCGGCTATAGTGCTGCGAACAAAACTCTAACGATAGATTCTAGTACGTCCGCTACGGGACTAGCAGTCGTGTCGCTGCATTCGCGCGCCACAGGTCAAGCTCAAGCCTTCATCAAGCCGTTCTGTTACTTCTACGGTACAGCGGCAGAATCGGGAACCGACGACTTTCCCGTCGGCACAATCACTTGGTCGTATACAGCTACCGAAGGTGATCCAGACGACAATTCAGGATCCTTGGTAATCATAAGTGAGAACCATCTATATCTAACATCCACCGGTAGCTTCATATACCTAAACACTGCCGTAGGTGGCGCCGTCGTCGTTAACCAAGGGCTAACCGTCAACGGCACGTTCACTGCGAATAAATCCGACGGTCCGGCATATTTTGCCCATCGCCTTCAAGCTGCCGACGGCTCCTCGGGCTCACCGACCTACTCTTTCTCCTCTGATACTGACACGGGAATGTATCGTGTGACGGCAAATTACCTCGCCCTAGTAGCAGGCGGACAAATAATTTTCTACGGCACGACTTCTGTTACAGGATGCACGCTACCCTTCGACGCCGAGGCTGGTATACGTGCTGCCAGCGGCTTATTGGCTACCCCTGGATTAGCATTCATTGGTGACTTAGACACTGGTCTTTATCGCGTTGCCGCTAATGACATGGCCGTTACAGTAGGCGGTACTCAAATGGTCCGCTGGAACACTACAGGAATCGGTTTCTTTGCGAGCGCTCCTATCGCCAAGGCTACATCGGGCGCAGACTTAACTAACTCGGTTACAGCGGGCGGCACGAACAACGTAATCGACAACTGGTCAAACCTAAGCACCTACTCAACCGACGCAGCCGCGATTAGAAACGCGGTCCACCAATTAGCGCGCAAGTTAAAACAGGTCAACGATGCGTTGCGCGCCTACGGACTATTGACATAGTACCGGCCCCGTGATACGTTTAGCCCTAAAGGAAACCCGAGCCCATGTCAAAAATCATATTCAAACAATCAGTCAAACCCGTAGAGGTATCCATCACATTACGAGGGGTAATGTTCGAGAAAGACGCTAGTTACGTCCTACTGACAGAAGGCGCCTCTATCGATATCGTTAGTGGGCCGGTACACGAACTAATCGCACAATTCGTAGCACAACTATCCGCAACCCTAGCTTCCGAAGTCGGCGCTGTAGACGACGTGCCGAGTAGCATAGGAGCACGGGCGCCATGAAAAACACTTACACATCCTTTTCCGAACGTGAGACATGGCCAGAACGAATTGGAAACATCATCGTTTGGGTGTCCATCGATATCACTTTACTCTACCTGATTTACAATGCCTTCTAGTACCGAACTTATCCGTGCTACGCTTGCCAGCGCGGCTATCATCACTCTAGGATTGTCCGGCAAAATCACGCCCGATGCACTAGAGCGACTAATCGTCGTCGTTCTGATAGGCCAAGCGATACCAGGATTAGCGGTTCTTGCGACACGAAAGAAACCTACACAATGACACTCACCGTCGGCCATATCGAAATAGTCTGTAGAGCGCTCGCAACCCGAGTACAGGTTAGAGGGTACCAAGGCGCGGAGACGATCGAAGACCTAATCATTGCCCTACAGCGCAGCACGACGACGGCACCGCAGGTAGAAATCCTACGCGAGATACAGGGTAATATGCCAATGAGCGTCGAAGAATATCGAATCTGGACGAATGTTATAGTCGAAATATCTGTCAAGAACAAACCCCGCGATGAATCGCAAGACCACTAAGGTTGCCATGAAACGAAAACACTGGTTCCTGATTATCGCACTCGGCGTAGCGTACTTTTTTTACCGACTGTGGCTCAACCGAGACCCGGAAAAGCAAGAAACGCTGTTCGATAAAATTGCCGCTGCGCGTGCAGCGGGAATCAGTGAGGCGAAGATAAACCAAACGCTCGGTCAAGTAGCCAAGCGTAGCACAAAGTTTTAAGCCATGACAAAAAAGAAAAAGTCAAATAAAATCCCGTTGCCAATTCTGGTAGCTCGGCTAGCACGACTACAGGCGATTGTCAATAAGCGCAAGGGTAAGTCGTGAACTTGACACGATTGACAGTGTATGCAAGCCTACTCGCTGCTCTAATCACGATCTATCTAGCGCTCAAGAAAGGCTGTGAATGCCATCAAAAGAAGTCTTAAGGGACGGTTACTACAATAAACACGGGAAACTTTGGACAGTCATTGCCGGCGAGCTATACCCGGGATTCGTGCCGCGAGACTGTTTTAGGCGAATCGCCTTACTGGTTTTCGCAGGAAAGCAAGTCTGGCCTAGACGAAGCGCGTAGGCGCTCCAAAACTTAACTTAGCGCGTCACTCGAAAGGGTGGCGCGTTTTTTTTGTGCGGACCCTTGACAGTCGCTAGGCTTTAGCGCTAAATACACTTGTTCACTTTATTCCAACCCACAAAGGACCCAGAAAAATGCTCATTAAGATTGTAAATATTTCGGCCGTCGACAACATGCGCAACCCTACAGGGAGCGAGTCGGAAAGCCGCGTTAACGCCCTTGCAGCATCGATTAAAAGTAATGGTATGCTCTGCCCGGTGGTCGTGGCGCGGGATGCGGAGGATACCAGCAAGTACCATCTAATTGATGGGTTTGGGCGTCTCGCAGCGGTTAGGGCGCTTGGAGGCGAAACGATTGAAGCCGTAGATTCAGGAGACGTGAGGGATATCGCAATGCAACGCGCTATTGCTAACGTTGTGAGGCGTGACGTTACGCCGTACGAAATTGCCCAATGGTGCCATCATCTGCACACGGAAAAGGGATTCTCGTTGAAACTTATCGCAACGCGTCTTAAGTCAGGGGGCGCTACCAGTGGATGCAGTGAGAGTAATATCTCAAACCTGGTATCCTCGTTTAGCAAGCTTCCGCCCATCGCGCTGGAAGATTGGCGCGATGGTAAGGCCCATGCGACCCTGGAAGCTCTGTTTAGGGTCAAGGGTCTGAAAGAGGAATTGCGCAGTGTGGCATGGCAGAATGTGCGCCTTGCTGCAAACGGAACGGAAGGAGCGGAAGGCGAAGGAGCGGAAAAGGGCGAGAAGGTACCCGGCAAGCCGAATGCAAAGGAGATTCAGAAAGCTATCGAGAGTCTTAACCAACTTGGCGCTGTAGGCGAGTACGGCGCTGCGCTGCTCGCATGGGCAACGACGAAAGGCTCTCCTTCATGGGAAGAAGTCGAGGGTACCTTCGACGCAATGAGCCAAGCGCTGTAGTTTTTAGCGCTAAAACTTGACAGGTGCCCGCACAAGCGGTTATTCTACAAAACCCCAACCCAACAAAACCAAAGGAAAGAAAACATGACAACGAACAACGACACGTACAACGCAATCATTACAGAAGCTGGTAACGGATTCCCAAACGTAGGCGACTACGTGACAACGGGTGACTCGTTATGGGAGATTGTATCCCTGGACTCGCACGTGCATTTAGAGTACGAAGGTAAAGGCGATTGGATACGGGCAGAAGTTATTGAAGCTGATTGGGCAGACTGCGACGAGGAACACTCGGCGTCCGTTGAAGTTACAGGAGCGCTCTAATGACAACCCTACGGAGCCTAGCGGAGCGATGCCGCACACTGACGCAGTACACCGAAATTTGCATACACTGCAAAACGAACCTTTTCGCCGAGGAAGAAAAGGCGCTCTATGGGGGGCGGATGGTACTGCCGCCTATCGCTTGCATCGTACGGGACGGCGGACCACCCGATGGCAATTACTGGAACTGGCTCGCTATACGTACGGTTGATATGATGGCCGCATATACACACATGGAAGGGAAGACAGTATGAAAATAGATCTAAGTTTGAAAAACGAAAAGCTCTACGCGTCTTGCTCTGTTACCGAGGTTGGAGGGAGGCTCAATCTCGAAACTCCTGTAGAGATTGCCGTGTCCATCGTAGGGCGCAATATCGAAACGATGATGGACACGACGGACGACACGAACCGAGACGAAGTGACCCTCACTGGAGCTATGTCACTCTGGTCATATCTCATAGTATTTCACGCGGTTTTGCATCGATTCGATCGCGTCTATTACGACGATGGGCGCAGTGGTCGGGTACTCGTGGCGCAGCACGGACCTAGTGTGTCACTTGAAACAGATACTGAAAATCGAAGCCTGGTAGACAAGGTTGGTGACTTGGAACACGTATCAGCCATGCACGACAGTATTATGGGCGCGCATACCCGGGAATTGTCAGCGCTGATGTTCGCGCAAGGACAGCTAGCGGACAAATTGCGGACCCTACAGGGTGAGCCTACTCTATCGCAGCATATCGGGCCTTAGGGTCCTGATTATCATACAGTGTACTTGGATGGGCAGTATATCACAGTGAGCAGTTCAACGGGTGAATCCGTGGCAACATTCAACACGGAAGGAATGGCCTTGGCGCATCGGCGGAAGATGCAGGGTGAGGCTGATCGAAATAAAATGGAGCAGTCGGCTGCGATGAGAGTATATGATGCCAGGAAGTTTGCTAAATGAGAAAGTTATCGCCTGGACGAATCGTCGAAATGAAGGCCCCGGAAAGCAACACATGGGTTGTCTCAATTGTCATAGGGCAAGGGAAGGTCTGGTACAGCGATACAGTAATCGCGTGGGAACTCTACGCGTTTCCCTGTGAGACGTTCCCACAAGGGCTTAGGCGATGCGTTGTGGACGGCGGGATGATGGGTGACGGATGGTCTTGGCGTTGGCCGGGGAGCGGTGAGAAGGATTTAGAACTAAAGGACAACGCGCCAGCCTTTTCGTTTCACGGTAACGTTGGAGCATGCGGCACCGCGCAAGTGACAGAGCTTGACGTTGCGAAGGTAGTACGTAGCACGGTAGAGTACTTCGATGCATTGCTGAGAATCGAGGCTATCGACGATATAAGGGTGTGTACGGCAACGGTAGCGACGCATCTCAAGGCGGAACGTGCTGCGCTTGTCAAGGGTTGTAAGGTCTGGGAGGAAAGGTTCAAATGAAATCAATACAAAGCAGAGCCGAGTACGACGTAGCAGTGGACAACCTAAGACGGCTCTATCAGGCTCTGTCGGGTTGTCGAGGTGCTGTTAGGATACTGGAATGCAGTGTTGAAAATGCGAGGTTTGCTATAGCGGAATGGAAGGCGAACAATGAAAGCGATACGTAATGCAAGGCAATGTCTCGCAGTGTCAGAGAAGGTTGACGAACTAATCGCAGCCTTGCAGCACAGCAAACAGGACGTGTACATATTGGAGCAATGCCTAGAGGAAGCGCGTATCATGCTTGCCGCATGGGAAGATACTAAGGGGAAGCAATGAATTGTGATTGCGAGCGATGCAGGTGCTATGCTCGGGATAGGCTGATTAGGGGCGCTCTTTGGCTATGCTGGGTAGGTGCCGTTGCTGTATTGTGGCAATTGATTGCAAGGTGCTAAAATGGGTCACTGATACACTTTGGGAAGTTTTGATACGTTTTGCGATAGTTTGGTAGGCGCGTTACTCGAAAGGGTGACGCGCCTTTTTCAACCCCACATAGCCCAGCCCACCCCAACTTAGCATCGCTTAGCTGCAAGAAGCATGCCAAAAGGGGGTTGCGCACATG
>Ga0105046_10009192_pt1 | contig 15465 bp, 10 predicted proteins | sample MAT03_FD_78385 | JGI IMG/M metagenome (GOLD analysis project Ga0105046, IMG submission 78385) | Freshwater microbial communities from Lake Fryxell liftoff mats and glacier meltwater in Antarctica - MAT-03 (megahit assembly) | ecosystem: Environmental > Aquatic > Freshwater > Ice > Liftoff...
GAGCCAACTCTTTGGGGGAATTCGCTTCCCGCAAAGCCTCGCCAACCCGTGGCAGTTCTTCTAGGAAGAGCCTAAGAACTTCGCGCGATCCTTCCACATCGCCCTCCAAAAGCGCTGTGAGCCTCGCAAGGCTTACCGCTTCCCGCATCCCACCATTAGCCATAAATAGGGCATCGGCAAGGCTAAACGCCAACTTGAGCGCTGGCAACCGCCACTTCAGGAAACCACCTATACAACCGATGGTTTGCGCGTGCCAGACGAAGCCCCCCGGGTCCTTATTGCCGAAGATGATCCCGTATCCGCTCGATTCATGGAACTTGCTCTTCTTCGCGCCGGTTTCCAGGTACAGCGAGCAGACAATGGAGAAGCCGCGCTCCGTGCGCTTGCGGAGACACAATTTGATGCCCTCGTCACCGACTGGCTGATGCCCGAGATGGACGGCATCGAACTATGTCGACGTGTGCGCGCTGAAATCGACCACCGGCCTGCGGTTGTCATGATTACCGCTTTGGCCAGCAGCGAATCTCGAACGCTGGCATTGGCTAGTGGCGCGGATGACTTTTTAGCGAAGCCAGTCGATCCCGCCGCGGTCGTGAACGCAGTGACTGCGGCGGTGTCCCGACGCAACCAGCCCTCGCCATCGTCAGCCTTGCTACGTGCAGTTCCGCGGCACGGAGACGTACCTTTCGTTGCTTTGGGCATTGCTGCAAGCACAGGAGGACCTGCGGCTCTTTGCGCCTTGTTGTCGCAATTGAGGCCCAGTGAGCAAACCCGCACCTTCGTGGTTCAACACGGGCCAGCGTGGATGATGGATGATCTGGTTGCTCAACTTCAACGCCGTAGCCCCCTTAAGATCGTGCTGGCTTCGCCTGGTGTGCGCCCCGAAGCCAATCAAGTGTTGGTAGCCCCCGGGGCGCGTCACATGATCTTAGACCCTGACACTTACCGCGTTCGGCTGCTCGACACGGTGGCCGAAAACTACGTCAAACCGGCCGCAGATCCGTTGTTCAGAAGTCTGGCCGTTGCCTGCGGTCCCTTTACGATTGCCGCAGTACTAACCGGGCTTGGCCGTGATGGAGGGCTGGGGACCGTCGAGATAGCGAGCCGTGGAGGCGCGGTATTTATTCAAACACCGGGTGATTGTGTGGCACCAAATATGCCGCAAACCGTTCTTGATTTGGGCATCGCAAAAGCGTCGTTGCCGCTCATAGAACTTGCCGCTCGCATTAGTGAGGAAACGCATCGCTTGGGCGCGGATCTCACGAACTCGTCGCGGGCACTAAGCTAGCAAACGATCCGCAGTTCAATTGCAGGATGATCCAGCACAAACAGCAAGACGATTCCGCCGTTCTCGGAACGTAGTTCAGGCCAAGCGCGACGAGGTGGACTATTCTTCCATTGTTGCCCCCGCGATTCAAGCGCAGCAACGGTATGGCCACAGATCATGTTCACCAGTTCATCCATAGCGTCGTGACCCACAAGATGTGGATCGTCAAAGCCTGGAAGCAACCCTTTGGCCAACACGGTAGCCGTTTGCGGAGCCATGGACATCCAGAGCCCCAGCTTCGCGGTGCCAATAAGCTCAATACCTGTCGTATATAGTTTTGGATTGGGGCCTGAATCAATGGGCTCCCAAGGCGACGACTTCGTGCGCAGGTTGCCTATGCGCAGTAGGAGCCGCGCGGAACATTCAACAAGTTCATTTTGTGCAATAGCTAGAGCGTCTGTTGGAGGCTGCCGTTTTGAAGACGGCGCGAAGTCGGAAAATGCCTGGAGCGCTTGCAGAAGCAAGGGAGCCGCAATCGCCCCCGATTTCACCAAAGCGTCGCCGATGCGCAGATGCCGAAAGCGTTGGTATTCCAGCGAGCCTTCAAGCTGCAACCGCGAAAGCTTGCCTAGCTTCACTGCCAAGCGCCCAAAGGGCAGATCCGTTTGCCTTTGCGCATCGTGAATGAGAGCCACATCGGCCTCAGTGAGGTGCCCCAAGGCCACGGCACAGGCGCCAAGACGCATGTTGGACGCTGTTTGAATGGCCACAGCCTCTGCCAATTGTTCCTTGGTCACGAAGCCAAACTGCACGAGATACTCCCCAAGGAATACCGGAGTGTGTTCGCCGTCGGTTGCGCTTCGTTGCATCCTGAAAACGTCATCGGCTGTTGCCGTGAAAAACTTTGGCAAAGACATGAAATAGGAAGACTTTTCAAGAAACAAACGTAGCGGCACTCACAAAGAAAAAACGTTCTGGAAAACACCCAACGCAAATCTGGCCAATTTGGGGGTAACGGCCTTACCATGCACAAGTTACCTCTTTGAGAATCTCCTATGACCACAGTTTCGAAAACCGTACTTATCGTTGACGACGACCCTGACGTGGCAAATTCAGTGAGACGTGTGCTGGATCGAAGGGGTCTGCGAACGTTGTTGGCAGGCAGTGTGCCTGAAGGGCTGGTCGCGTTGCAATCACCAGAAAAAATTGACTTGGTGCTGTTGGACCTCGATCTGCCCGGTGTCAGCGGGTTGGCCTTACTAAAAGCGTTGCGGGACCAGGGGCGCGACGACGTGCCGGTGGTTATCATGAGCGGGACAGGTACAATCGAGGACGTGATCGAAGCGCTCCGGAACCGCGCGGCAGACTACCTACGCAAACCTTTCTTTCCGGAACAACTCACGGCGGTGGTGGACCACATACTGGACGCCCCTGCGGTTGCACCAAAGTCGGACGACGAGGGTAGCTCCGCGAGCGCAGCAGACATTGACCAGCTGCTGACCACCATAGAACGGCAGCAAGTTTCAAAACGGGAAAAACAGGTTTTGGGTTTGTTGTTGCAAGGTCGCCGGGCGCCTGAGATGGCAACGGCCCTGCAGATCTCCCCACATACCGTCCGCAATCATCTAAAGGCTGTTTACAAGAAACTTGGCGTGCACTCCCAGGGAGCCTTAGCCGAATTCCTGTTGGACCGTAAGCAGACGCGGCGCCCTCAACGCTAAAGTAAACGATTAGGTCCCCCCGATGGCCTTCGCGGCCTGCCTAGTGCAGGCAGCCGTTGAAGAACCGCGAAAGCCGAATCACCGAAAACCTGATAGTTTCCTCCCGTGGCCACCAACGAAGCCCCGGACGAACCCAAACAAAGCGACCTTACAATTCCTGAGGCTTTGGAACTGGCAGTCGTAGCCATTCGCCAAAGCAGAGTGCCAGAAGGAATCCAAATCTTGGACCAGGTGCTGGCCGCCGTTCCAGAGCACGTAGATGCCCTTCATTACAAGGGGATGGCGCTTTACCACGCGCACTTGAGAAGCACGGAAGGAATAGCCCTTGTCGAGCGCGCGGTGGAACTGGCCCCCGAATACTGCGACGCTTGGAACAACCTTGGAAACATTCGTTCACAGACCAAGAGGTATGCGGAGGCAGAAGCAGCTTATCGTCGCGTGTTAACGCTGCAACCAGAGCATGCTCAAGCGTGGACCAACCTAAGCACAGCGCTTCGCAAACAGGACCGACTGCCCGAGGCGGAGGCCGCCGTCCTCCAAGCGCTTTCATTGGCCCCGAACAGCCCCGAAGCACTGCACTCGTTGGGCAACATTCTTCACCGTCTAGAGCGCCATAACGAAGCACTGGATGCCTATAAGAAGTCTCTAGAATTGCGTCCAGGGTACCCTGACGGCTACCGGAAGCTGGCCATTGCGTTTTATTCGGTGGGACAGATCAAGGAAGCTGCCGTCGTATATCAAAAGTGGCTCACCCTGGAACCTGAAAACCCATATCCGATACACATGCTTGCCGCATGTGCGCAAGAAGACGTGCCTGATCGAGCATCCGATCAGTACGTTGCAAATGTGTTTGATCGATTTGCGGGTAGTTTCGACGAGGTGCTGGAGAAACTGCAGTACCGCGCACCCGAATTGGTAGCCGAGGCTGTGCAAGAATACTTGGGACAGGGACGTCATGCTTTGGACGTGGCTGACGCTGGATGCGGCACGGGGTTGTGTGGTCCACTGCTTTCGACTTTTGCAAAATCGCTGGTGGGCGTTGATCTTTCAGCAGGGATGATTGCGAACGCGAAAGAACGCAAACATGACGACAAACCCGTCTATGACGAACTGCACGTTGCAGAACTAACAGCGTTCTTTTCGGAACACCCAAACAACTATGATCTGGTGGTCTCCGCAGACACACTTTGCTATTTCGGAAAGCTTGATGAGGCAATGAAAGCCTTCGCAACGTCGTTGCGACCCAATGGAGTTCTAGGTTTTACGGTGGAAAGCGCCGAGGAGGGCAGCGCACCAGAAGGTTATGTCATCGGACCTCACGGTCGATACAGCCAAACCGAAACGTATGTGCGCGCAATGCTGAAACAAGCGGGACTTTCCGCAAAGCTTGTGAACAACGTGCAACTACGGATGGAATCGGGAAAGCCAGTGGGAGGCTTATTGGTTCTGGCTCGTAAGTCCGCAGCGGCTAGCTGAACCCAAAGCCCGTGGTGGATCGAGGCGCCTTGATCAACCCCACGAGGTCGTCCAACGACAGCCCTCCTGCCACGTCACTGCCTTCCAGAACGCCTTGTACCAAGTTGCGTTTGTCTGCGTGCATGGCCAACACAGCTTCCTCAACTGTGTTTTGTGCAACCAGACGCACCACAGTGACAGGTCTGGTTTGGCCAATGCGGTGGGCGCGATCGCTGGCTTGATCCTCAACGGCGGGGTTCCACCAGGGATCCAAGTGTATAACCACATCGGCGGCTGTTAAGTTCAAGCCCACACCACCAGCTTTCAACGAGATTAAGAATAGATCGCCCTGCCCCGCTTGAAAACGCGCCACCAGATCGGCGCGCTTTGCAGCAGGTGTGGTGCCATCAAGTCGTACGATGGAAAGCCCCGCCGCCGTAAGCGCCGGCTCTGCCAGATCCAAGAACGACGTAAATTGACTAAACACCAAGGCGCGGCTTCCGTTGTCACGAAGCTCCAGCGCAATCTTCAACAACTCGTCTAACTTTGCGGACGATGGCCCCGCATCGGCGTGAACCAAACGAGGATGACACGCCAACTGTCGAAGCCGCGTCAGTGCCGCCAACAACATCATGCGCACGTCGGGTGTGTCGTCGCGCTTTGCACCCCGCTTCTTTGTCAGCGCATCAACAGTGGCAAGCCGCAAGGTTTCATAGTGCCGCACTTCCACGGGAGAAAGCGTCACCTTACGAACAACTTCGGTTCGTGATGGCAGCTCCTGTGCCACGTCTACTTTCTTTCGTCGCAACAGGTACGGACGCACAACTTGAGCCAACCTTCGGCGGCGTTCTAGATCACCGTACCGTTCAATCGGCACGCCAAACACGCTCCGAAAGCGTTGCCAACTGCCAAAGAGGCCCGGAGATATTGCGTGAAACAGGCTCCACAACTCACTCAATCTATTTTCAAGAGGCGTGCCTGTGAGCGCCAGTTTCCAATCTGCTTGTAGACCACGAACGGCGCGGGCACGCTCGGTTTGTGCGTTCTTTATCGACTGCGCTTCATCCACAACCAAGGTGGCGAAAGGCACTTGTGCAAGCGCCTCAGAGTCGATGGCCACGATGGCATAGCTAACCACAACCACGTCGCCTGGCCCCAAGGTGGGAAGAATCTTGGTGCGTTCGCTTTCGCGGTACGAAATCACATTCAATTCGGGCGCAAAGCGCGCCGCTTCTTGCAACCAGTTCGAGGTCACAGACGTAGGGCACACAACGATCGCCGGCCCCAAAGATGACCGATGTTCAAGCATCGCCAACGCCTGCAGCGTCTTACCAAGGCCCATTTCGTCAGCCAGAACCGCACCCGCGCTCCAATGGGCAAGTCGCGCCAAGAAACGAACGCCATCCCACTGGTATGGCCGCATTGCAGCGCTTAGCTTTGGGCCCACAACAACCTTAACATCGTTGCACTCTTTGAGACGCCTACGGAAGGCCTCGAACTTCGCATCCGCATGCAACTGATCTGGCTGTTCGATGAGGTTCAGCAGCGAAGTCGCGTGCGTACGCCCAAGCTTGAAAGCCCCCTGAAACACCGATAGATCACCGTCGGCTGCAGCCAACAAAGCGCGCAGATCGTCTTGCAAGCGAGCGAAGCGCCCCCCTTGCACCAACACATAGCGGCGCCCCATACGAGCCGCAGTCAGCAGTTGTGCCAGGCGAACCTCAACACCACCTTCAAGCACCGCTGCGCCGTCAACGGTAAACCATTCCCGCTGGGTGTTCACGCTCAATTGCAGTTGGCCTTTGCCTACAGAGCCACTTGATTGCAAAGCGCCACCGCGAGGCCACTCAACATCTAGAGTTTCGCTGCGTTCCTTAATTTGCAGCAACCAATCAAACACAAGATCGCCCGCTGGCATGAAGAAGCGGTGGGCCCCTTCAACAGCAAAGGCGGTTAGGCCCACTTGTCCTTCAAGCGCCGCTGCCAAGGCTTCTTCCTCGGCGAAATCCCGCTGCACGGAGTGACGTTGGTGAAACACCCCTCCCATAACCACGCTTGGACCTTGAGCCACAGGCCACGCAGGGCCGCCAGGCATCGGGCGCACAAACACTTCGATGCTTAAAGCGCCATTCTGTTCGGGGGTTAACCGCACCACCAAACGTGGCTCCTGACGATGAATTTCGCCGATCCAGCTGGAAGGCAGATCCATATCCACCAGCGGCTGAATGGGTTGCAACCGAGCCAATAGTTCTTCTTTTGCATCAACCGAAATCGGCACGTTTGCACTGGCGAAAGCACGCAGCACCGCGGCCGTCGCTGGGTTAATCGTGGCCAGAACCAGATGGTTGGGATCTGTTGGCGACGGTGCAATCACGTGGCGACCATCACGGGCTGCCGTTTTCATTTGCGCGGCAGAAAGCGAAAGCGGGCCAACCTCGAAACCCGAAACCAGATTCCCTAGGTTGTCTTCGGAAAACCGGATCATCGCGCGTGCGTTTTCAATCACCAAAGGCGTTTCGCCTTGGCCTTCCACGTAACAACGGGGGTGATCCACCATCGCCAACAAACACGCGAACACCGAAGCGTCACCGTTTGAAGGTGCAAGCGTTGGATCAAAATGAATGGGATCAAAATACGCCCGCACCACTCGCAGATCGTGCTCGTCCAATTGTGCGGCCCGCTGCCTCAATTCACGCCATTCCACGCGCGAGCCCATTGAGTAGCCGCTGGCATTCTTGCGGCGTTTTTGCACCACCGGCTCCACCAGCCAACGTCCCTTTTCCGTCCTCAAACGAAAACCGATGCGTTCAGGCACCGTGGCCTTGGGCGCGCCAAGATCTGCGGCATCAAGCTCGTTATCAAGCTCGCGCAGTAGATACGTCCAGCCCGGCGTGCCCAGAATAGCTCTTAGATCCTTAAGCTCAGACGGCGACGCGTTGCTTATGAATTTTAAGAAGGCAAACGTCGCCACCACTTGTAGATCAGGAGGAGGAACCAGTTCCGTGTGCCGACGATCGTGCCAAACACTTAGCTTGGGAAGAGACGTTTCCCACCCCATCAACTGCAAACAGCAAACTGTGCTACTGCTGTGTGTGGGCGCGTAGAGATCCTCTTCTTTGTAAGCCAGATACGGACGCGCTTCCGTCCACAAGGAAACACTGCCAGCCACGTAGCGCCCCAGCATGCGCGGGCGTGGTTCAATCAACGCCAAGGATGACTTCAGCCAATCAAAAAAGGCGGCAATCACAGGATCTGAAGGAGCCACAATCGTGTCTCTCGCCAGGATCTCTTGCATCGCTTTGCGGCGCGAGCGTGCGAACGCATGCAAGCGTTCGGCAACAGCGTCTTGCAACAACTTGCCAAGTGAGCCCAATAGTCCCGCGCTGCCCGTTAAAATGTCCTCGAACGACAATGCGCCCGATTTTGAAGAGGACATGTAATGCGGCAACGGCGCCTCAGTCGTGCCGACGGCCATCAAGCTCAAGAAAGCTTCCACGCCCCAGGCAGAAGCCCACACGCGCAGCCCAAGCATGTCTCGCGGCGGTAAAGGAATTTCAATAGGGTCGTTCACGGGCGAAGTCATACCAAGGCCGCCTCTTGCTTTGTTGCAGGCTTGCCGGTCATGAAAACCAGCATCAAGGACCACAAACACAACGCTAAGTTTTGCATGGGCAATTGCAGGCCCACAGGCAGCGCGTAAATCGCTGCAACGGTGGGAATCCACACGCCCCAGTTGGCCAACAACAGGGGCAATGCTGTGGTTTCGTAAAAGTGACGGTTTAGTGACTTAGAAAGCTTGGCAAACGAAAACCCTTGATCGCGCCACAAGTAGGCAAGAGCCAAGGTGGGCACCGCCCAGAACGGACCGTACACGAGTTGATCGATACAGGATTTCATGATCACGTTTCGCCACGTGGATTCCGTGCCGAACAAACGCGCCAGCACGTCATAAAGCAAATTCACCTCCGCCCCTTTAAAGCCCCAAAAGCCCAACAAGAACAAAAGCGATGAAAGCTTGACCCGCTGTGACGGGTGAAAGAGGCGCAGGAAGAGGGTGGGAATAACCCCTCCCCACAATGCCGTTGACACAATGGCGAAACCGTAACCCCAGCGCAGCTTAAAAGCGGCCAGCTGTATCAAGGCGCTCCGCGCGCCTCCAGGAAGGTAATAAGCGGCAACCACAGCCACAGCCAAGGCCCACAACACCAAGCCTGGCCCAAGATTGGCTTTGGCCGCCTTGCATCCCGAGGCGATGGCATTGCTCAACAACATGGGCGCAGCATGACCGGCTGTACCAACCATGTCCATGAAACCTGAAGCAATCCGGCAACTTCGGTGGGTTCTTCGGCTGTGATCCGGGCTTCACGGAGCAAGAAGCTGCATCCGCTTTCAGTTTGAGCAATCGGACTCAGCGGTGCACAGTTCTGCAGCGAAGGAACTGCCCTTTTGTACAGTCATTCTCAGAAATTCCCTACTTTGGGCCGATTTTTTGCTTCTGCCGGTTTGGCCGTGGTGCTGGGTGGCTGTGGCCCTTCGTTGCAGACGTCTGTGACCGTGCCGAGACAAACCATAGCGGCCGACAAAGCTCCATCGCCCGCGCTTCCGGCGGATCTGGCACATTCACCTGTGGGATCTGTGGTGGATCGTTACTGTTTGTCTTGCCACGGCAAGGGCAAAAGCCGGGGCGGACTTTCGCTTGAAGAGTTGTTCGCCAATTTTGCCAACACACCCGATCCCAAGAAGTGGCAAAGCGTGGTTGAACAAGTTGATGGATTCGCGATGCCGCCTGACGACGAAGCGCAACCCACAGAAGATGAACGGACCCTGCTCACGTCGTGGATCGATTCCAACGTATTCAAATTTGACTGTAGCGCAGTTGATCCTGGCCGCACGACAGCCCACAGGCTTAACCGACAGGAATACGAAAACACGGTTCAATCGTTGTTGGGCGTTTCTGTACCATTGGCTAATTTGTTGCCCGTCGACACCTCAGGTTTGGGGTTTGATAGCCTTGCCGACACGCTTACAACTTCTCCGTTGCTCATCGAACGCTATCTCGACGCAGCGGATGCCGCGTTGGATGTGGCGATCTATGATCCCAAGAAGATCAAGCGGCAGAAGCTTGTTTTGCCTGTGGATCTTGCAGAAGCAGGACATGGCGCGCGACCGCGAGGCGATGGATGGATGATCCTGACCAGCGATCAGCAAGATGATCTTGGAGTTTCTGTCAGCACACCTATACAAGCGCAGTACAAGTTTGCAGTCTTCGCACAGAACTGGCGCAAGCCTCCAACCAAAAACGCCCCACCACCTACTGCGCCCGACCCAAAGAAGCCGCTGAGCATCACGTTGGATGTCCCCGTGCTCAGCATTCTGGTTGATGACACAACCCAACACCGGGCGCGCGTCACCGGCACCCCTAGCAGCACAAGCGGCGCGTGGTACGAAGCTATCGTGACGGTGCCCCCCGGTAACCATCACATCCGCGTGGCCGTGATGCGCGATCCCGCCTCATTGGAATTGGCAGCGCAGCGCCAGAAGATTCCACAAGGGTTGTCGATGCCACCCTCATTCCGCATGGAACTTGCGGTCAAAACGATCGAACTTGATGGCCCGCTTAACCCACCAGGGCAGGCATGGGCATCACACAAGCAACTATTCTTTCAGTCACCGAAAAACGGCGACAAGATCTCTGCGGCCACGGCCATCCTTGAACGATTCACCAACCGCGCGTTTCGTCGTACCGCTTCAAAACAGGAACTTGAACCGTTGCTGGCTTTGGCAGAACAAGCATGGGCCCAGGGCGCGTCGTTTGAAAACGGCGTGCGACGTTCACTGCAAGCGGTGTTGGTGTCTGCACCCTTCTTGTTCAGGTTGGATTCGGACCCTGCGAAACCTCTGCCTTCCGAAGTGGTCGCGCTTGAAGAAACCGCGTTGGCCTCACGGCTTTCGTACTTTCTATGGAGCGATATGCCCGACGATGAACTATTGGCAGAAGCCCAACAAGGAACGCTGCGACGCAACTTGGTGGCACAGGTCAATAGGATGATAGATCATCCGAAAGCAGAGCGTTTCGTTACGAACTTCGGCGGCCAATGGCTGCAATTCCGCAACATCGACGATGCTGCGCCTGCGTTTTACATCTTCCCTAAATTTGACGAACCGCTCCGTGCGGCAATGAAAGAAGAAACCGTTCGCTTCTTCCGCTATATCCTGACGCAGAATGAACCAGTGCTCGATTTTCTCCGCGCGGACTATACCTTCGCCAACGAGAAACTCGCACAGCACTACGGATTGCAGGGCGTCGTGGGAAATGAGTTTCGCAAGGTCAGTTTGGCCTCAACACCTCGACGAGGGGTGCTAACCCACGGTAGTATTCTGACCATCACCTCCAGCACCACGCGCACTTCGCCAGTGAAACGCGGGAAATGGGTTTTGGAAACGCTGTTAAATGCGCCGCAACCACCGCCGCCACCCGATGTTCCGGAATTGCCCGAGGGACGCGACGTCAAAGGAAGCGTGCGTGAACTGCTTGAAGAACATCGCAAAAACCCAGCCTGCGCCAGCTGCCATGCGCGTATGGATCCCATTGGATTTGGCTTCGAGAACTTCGACGGCGTTGGAGAATTTAGAACCAAAGACAACGGCAGTGACGTGGACGCCTCGGGAGAGATGTCGGGGCGACGCTTTACATCGTCGGCCGAGTTGCTTTCGATTCTGGCCGAAACGAAAGGAGATGCCTTCATCAAAGCCTTCACATCACGGTTGTTAACCTACGCGCTGTCTCGCGGGTTAACTCCCCCCGACAAGTGTGTGGTTGAATCAATCCTGCAGACCACCAAACCCAATGGCTATCGCTTCAGGGATTTCATCATGGCAATCGTGCAAAGCCCATCGTTTTTGTACACAAGGGGAGACGAAGTGCCCTCCCGCTTGGTTACCATGCCCATCAACAAGGGCGCTGTAGCTGCGTCTGGGGGACACCCATGAACTATATCGCTCGCACTTGTCTTTCACGAAGAGCCACACTTCGCGGAATGGGCGCCACGCTGGCGTTGCCTTGGTTGGAAGCCATGGTTCCACGAAAGGCAACCGCGGACCAAAACAAGGCACTTAGCCCGCGTCGTGCGGTGTTCTTGTATACGCCTAATGGCATGATCATGAACAAGTGGCTGCCACAAGGAACCGGCAGCGCATACCTAAGTTCTCCCACGTTGGGGCCACTGGCTGCTTTTAGGGACGACTTTCTGGTGATCTCGGGGCTTGATCACGCCAACGGCGAAGCGATGGGCGATGGCCCCGGAGATCACGCGCGCGCCTCTGCCAGCTATCTTACAGGCGCGCATCCGAAGAAGACCGCCATGGACGTGCGCGTGGGCGTGTCTGTGGATCAAGTTGCTGCTGACAGGCTTGGTCACCTAACGCGCATTCCTTCGCTTGAACTGATTTGCGATCGCGGCCAACAAGCCGGCGTCTGCGATAGCGGTTATGGCTGCGCTTACCAAACAACGCTATCGTGGCGTTCAGACGTTAGCCCCTTGCCCCCTGAAGTGGATCCCAGACAAGTGTTTGAACGCCTGTTCGGCGCGAACGATAACTTGGATCCACAAGCCAAAGCGGCGCGCAAAGCGCGGCAACTGGGACGTCAAAGTGTGCTCGATTTCGTGGCCACGGATGCCAAGAAGCTGCAAGGCAGCCTCGGCAAAGCAGACCAATCCAAGCTAGACGAATACTATTCCTCGGTGCGGTCGTTGGAGCGGCAGCTTGTCAATTCTGCCACCATCCCGGCTCCGCGGCCTCCGGCAGGCACTCGCCGCCCTTCAGGATTTCCCACATCATATGAAGAACACCTCAAGGTCATGAGCGAACTATTGGTGCTGGCATTACAGACCGACAGCACGCGCATAGTGACGTTGCTTTTCAGCCGCGAAATTAGCAACCGCACCTTCCCCTCGCTGGGATCATACGAAGGGCACCACGATCTTTCTCACCACTCAGGGAAAGCTCACAAAATAGCGATTTTGGAGAAGATCGATGAGTTTCACGTTGCCCAATTGGCACTCATCGTTGCACGTCTAAAGGCCACGCGCGAAGGTGATGGCACACTGCTTGATTCATTGATGTTGAGCTACGGAAGTGGGCTTTCCGACGGCAACAAACATCTGCACAGCAACTTACCCACGCTGCTCGTTGGCCGTGGCGGCAAATCGATCACGCCTGGTCGCCACATCGAAATGCCCAAGGGCACACCGATGAGCAATTTGTGGCTGTCGATGGTGCATAGGATGGGCATTGATCTGCCATCGTTCGGCGATTCAAACGGAACGATCGCCGAACTTGCCTAACGCTTGCAGAAGTTTGGGCAGCGAAAGCATCGACAAAAGCGCTTTTGAAACAGGGCGCTTCATATCCCAAAAAACACGGGCTCCCAGGAACTTCTGCGCCAACGGACTGTTGCACGCATCAGCAAGCAACTCAGCCTGCGCCAAAGTATTGCAAGGCAAGAAGTAACAGGTGTCATCAAGCATCACGGGTTTGCCCTCAAAAGGGGGCACCACACAAAAGCGCAGACGTTTGTAGAGGCCACAAATCGCAACCTTGTAAGGCGCAAAGGAATACTCACCCACGCCAAAGATCGCGAACTTTGGTTGCCCCTTGTAGATGCTGCTTTTTCGTTTGGCAAAAGCGGGCGCGTGTTCTTGCAAGTAGGCCCAGGTCTTGGGTGCCGTTTTTTCAAGCGTGTTGGTGTCAACGCCCGGCTTTGGCTGCGTTACCAACACACAATGCTGCGGTGGTCTTCCTGCAGCCACATGAGAGCCCTTAAGCAAGGGGTACCAACAAGCTTCGTCTTGCAACTGCGGAGCTTGTTCCATCGCATTTTGCCACTGCCCTTCGTACGCGTGAAACTCCATCACCTTGGCACAATCGTGTTTAAGGCCTGAACGCCAAACAACATCAGATGGCCCCGCCAAGGCTTGCGTTGCTTTCGCCGAATCAACGTCGCTGCAAATCGCACCGTCCAACATGCCAAAAAACTTGTGTGGACGAACTGCCTTGAGATCTGCAAACACCGGCCAAACAAGCTCACTTCCCTGCTCACCAGTAACCTCAGTGCGTATCACCAACAAAACTGCATCCACCGCAGCGTCAAATTGTTCTTTGGCGTCGATCGTATAGAGCGCAGCATAGACGGCCACGGGATTCGCCGAAACCTCTTTAAGCACTTGGCGCGCGACAATAGATTTGCACAACACCGCCATGCAAAAGCGTTTGCTAGCAACGGCTGTCAGTAGCCTTTGCAACATCCATAGCGAGATATCAAAATTGCTTTTTCCCGTACGTGCGTCGATGCCACGAGTGCCTTTGGGGTTTATTTTCTTGGGCAAATTCTGGCCGCCCAAGGCGCCGACGCCCGCGTTTGTAACCCAGGGAGGATTTCCCACGATCCAAATGGGCTCGGGCATCGCGGCCACTATCGCATCCCAATCGCAATCAAAGAAATCGGCGTGGGTGATCGTTGCTGAAGTTGATACAAGCCGTTGCTTGGCCGTGGCGGCATGTTCTTCATCAATCTCGAAGCCGTACAACTGCGCCTGCGGAAACGTGGCGGCGGCGGCTTGCAAAAACGCACCGTTGCCGCACGTTGGTTCAAGCACGCAGGCCGGCGGTTCAGATTGTGCGCGAAGCAGGCGAAATACGTCGCTGGCCAATGCCAACGGCGTTTGCCAATCGCCGAATTCTACGCGGGATCGAGTGCGAGGCACGCGGAACTATCTACTTCTTCTTTGGCAGATCGCGATACCCAATTAACTTGATGCCCCTTTGCGCTATCGCCTCTTTGACTTTAGGGCTGGTCCACAGCGCCGTCACAGAAGCGCGGTCTTCAGCGACATTCTCGTAACCGGGATGCGCAATGGCCTTCATTTCGGGGTCGTTCGTAGCAGGGTGTTCAACCAAGTTATAGTCGCCCGGCCCAACTGTTTGAAGAGCTTTGACCAACGCATCAACGCGCTCATCAAGGGACAGCGCGTTTCCTGGGCGCCCCTTAGCTCGCTCGATCGGCAAAGGCTTCACCATTGACGTGTCGGGGTTCAATCCATATTCGCGCAGCAACCGCGCGATAAGATCTTTGACCTTCGGATCTAAGGAATCGCAGCCCATGTGGCATCCACCGTTCGAAACACGCGGCAAACGCTTTTTGATTAGTTCAATTTGCGCCCGTAATTCCGCTTCAATCTCTTCAAGATTCCAGGTTCCTGCTTCCTTATGCGAAGCCCCTGGTAGTTCCTTGTTTGGCCAGATGAACGGGCGAAAGAAGCCGTCTTCGTCAACCAGGCTGGGTGCGTGGGTCAACGGCCTCCACTTCACGTTCGACCATTCACTGGTGATGGCCAGGTGAATGCCCACATCCACTTCAGGGTGTTCTTTCAAAATACGAACCGCTTCCGGAAACCACGGTCCCGGAACGATCACGTGGGCCACTGTCATGATGCCTTGGGTGAAAGCTTTCTCAGCGCCCTCGTCGATCCCATGCAAAGCACCTAGATCATCACCGCGCACAATCAATCGAATGCCGGCTGGCTTGGTTACTGCCGCAGATTTTGCGGGAGCCCCTTGCGCGGCAGTGCAACCCAACAGCAGTAGAACTGCCAACCAACACCCGTGCGAATACTTGTTCATGTTGCCTTGGGACAATGTACAACCCAACTACGCTATATGTTTGCTCCGAATCCCACCTGACACGACTTTTACTTAAGTTTTTTGAAGTTTGGGAACGCTGAGCCCCCCTTATACGCCACACGTCTTAACTTCCCCCCCGCGCCCGCTCCTAGGAGACCCACAGCAATGATCTGCAGCCCCGCCTTATCTCGACCGAGTTTCTTCGCTAGAATCTTACAAACAACTGCAATAGTTGGCATTTTCGCCACTTGCCTGGTTGGCTGCGGCGACAATAAGAAGGCCAAAGTGGTGTTTGCCGATGGCGGGGCTACTGACGGTGGCGCGTTCCTCGACGCTTCAGGC
>Ga0105046_10009194_pt1 | contig 15462 bp, 12 predicted proteins | sample MAT03_FD_78385 | JGI IMG/M metagenome (GOLD analysis project Ga0105046, IMG submission 78385) | Freshwater microbial communities from Lake Fryxell liftoff mats and glacier meltwater in Antarctica - MAT-03 (megahit assembly) | ecosystem: Environmental > Aquatic > Freshwater > Ice > Liftoff...
ACGCCCGAGCCCGTTGCTAAGCCCGCCCGTGCCCGCCGACCAGCCCGCAAGAAAACTCTCTTCGATACCGTTCCCGATCCTTCGATCTTCCTCGGCTGGAAGGGAGTACCGGCCCGCCGTTCCAACGTGGGCTTCCTCAGCCACGCCGTCGAAGAAACTATGCCGCACGATGCCCTCGCCTACACCGGCGACGGCCACCTCATGACGGTGGCGCCCACCGGAGCGGGGAAAGGTGTCGGCGTCATCATTCCGAATTTGCTGACGTATCCCGGTTCGGTGATCGCCATCGACATCAAAGGGGAACTCAGCCAAGTGACCGCGCGTCGCCGCCGCGAGATGGGCCAGAAAGTGGTGATCCTCGACCCCTTCAACCAAGTGTCCGGGGATGAGGAAGTCGACGCGCTCAACCCTTTCGATTTGTTCGAGCTACCCGGTGCCGATATCGAATCGGATGCGGAAATGCTCGCTGCCCAGTTCGGAGCCGATCACAGCTTCAGCACCGATCGCTACTGGGATGACACCGGTCGCGGCCTCACCACGGGGTTGATCGCCCACATCGCCAGCACCAGCCCGCCGGAGGAACGCAACCCGAACACGCTGCGGAAGTACCTCTACCTCGATGAACTCGATTACAACATCGCAACGTGGCTCGATAAAGGGGAAGTGACGAACCCGCTGGCCCGCGATGAATTCGTGGCCTACCTTTCGGCCCCATCGGATAAAACCCGGCCTTGCATCCGCACGACCGCCTGCACTTACATGAAGTGCTTGGGAAGTGCGAGCGTGGCGAGGCGGCTGGAAAATTCGACCTTCGATTTGAACGATTTGATGGAAGGCAAACCGGTTACAATCTACCTCGTGATCCCGCCGGAGAAGTTGGAAAGCCATCGCACCGTGCTGCGGGCATGGCTCGCAACGTTGCTCACCGCCGTGCTGCGACGCACGAAGATTCCGGAACTGCGCACGCTGTTCCTCGTGGACGAAGCGGCCCAGTTGGGCAACATGCCGCTGTTGAAAACGGCGATCACGCTGCTCCGCGGCTACGGCTTGCAGTGTTGGACGTTCTGGCAAGACTTGGGGCAACTCCGCCACCTCTACCCGAACGATTGGACGACGATGGTGACGAACGCCGCGGCGCTGCAAGTCTTCGGCATGCCCCGCCACGGCAACAGTCGCACCGCTTGGCATGAAGTGCTGGGGGACGACGCCCGCGGCCTCACGGAGATTCCCGCCGGGGAAATGGCCGTATCCTTCGCCGATAGCGGTATCGACCGGCACCGCCGGGCGAACTACTTGTTCGATCCGGAATTTGAGGGTTTGTACGATCCGAACAAACGCTTCGACGGGATGAAGCTTCCCGGCCGGGGGTTGTAAGCATCGAAGCCGCTTGCGGCTTCGCGAATTACCCACCTCGTGACGGGGGAATCGCGAAGCCGCAAGCGGCTTCGGTGGTGCATGGAAATCGTGTCTACGGCAGTTCAACAACTTCACCACCCGCTGGGGTGGAAAGCGCTCGCAGGACTTGAGCCGTGGTTTGATCGCCGATGAACCCGACGTGGCCATCGCCGAACACCGCAAGGACGCCGCCACCGTGGTAGCCGTACGGTTCGTCGTTCGGCCCACAATTGTTTGTGGCCCACGGGCAGTCGCCGCCGATCGGAGTCTTGGAGTTGTTCACCCGGGCGATTTTGCTACCGGTCGAGTTCGAAGGGCCGCTGAAATTGTTCGCGGTGTCGGGGTCGGCCCAGCGGTAGTTGTTCCGTCTGCCGCCCGGTGCGGAATCGACGCTCCCGGCGGGATCTTGATAGTTGGCCTGCATGAAAGGACTAAACGACTCGTGATTTTTACCAACGTCTTCAAGAATTGCGATGGTGTTCGAGGTGCCGTCCGGAACACCTGACAAGCCGACTCCCCCACCGGCGCGCTGGCGGGTACCTGGGGTCCAAGTCAGGTCGCCGGTAGTGAATGCATTGCCGGCAATGCTGAGAATGCCGGGGACGGCGGTCGTCTTGTTCCGGATCCCGGTGACGGGGTCAATGTCGACCGCAGCGATCGGCATGTAGTCGACCTGGCCGTAACCTTGTGGGTCGGGCAAACGATTCGGATGGGACGGACAAAGATAGGTTTTGGGCTGGTTCTTCGCCGCCGCTTGGTTCTGTGAGCGGGCCGACGCGTTGTACGGGTAGGCCAAATCGAACTGGTTGTAAATGTTATCCTGCTCGATGTAAGGGAGCAGATAGGTGAATGTCGAATACATGTCTAACGCCACGGTCGTGCCGATCAATCCTTGACCGCTCGTTGGAAAGTGCCCGTAGCCGCTCTCGAAGTTGTGAATGCCCAATCCGATCTGCTTGAGATTGTTCTGGCAACTCATACGGCTGGCTGCGGCACGAACTTTTTGAACGGCAGGCAGCAGCAACCCGATCAGGATTGCGATGATCGCAATCACAACGAGTAACTCGATCAGAGTAAACGCGGAACGTCTTACGGTAGTCATTTTTTCCCCATGAGAGTACTGATGCGAAACATCACTCGGGTTTCCGCTAATCAGATGCTCGTAGGTTAAAAATGAGACGTGAGGTTTTGACGTAGAGATTGTGAAATTTGGGAATGAATGCACGGATATGCTTGGATTCGATGTCCGAACCGTTTTCTAGCTTTCCTAACGTCATCCTGCAGAAAACGATGCAAAACTCTCAGTAACTCCAGCCGTGGTGAATGCCACGCAACCCCTTCGACACCACGGACACAACGACTCTGGGGTTCTCGATATCAAAATCGCATCAATCCTCGATGTTCAAAGCCCCTTCCAAATACGGGGTCACGCCCCAGAACGATTTCAATGCCTCGTACTCCCGCACGAAGGCGGGATCGTTGGCGGGTGCGCCGCGGACTGCGCGGATCATTAGGTTGCGGGCCGTGGCTTCGCTGGAGATGAATTCGAACACGTCGGTGCGGTAGCCCGCGATGCGCAACAGCAACGCCCGAAAGCTGTCGGTGAGGATGTCTGCGGTGCGTTCGCGCAGGATGCCATGGCGGAGCATGGGTCGCAGAACCTGCACTCCCACCTCCGCCGGTCTCGCTTCGCTCGGCTCGTCGACCTCCCCCTCCATGGGGGAGGTGGAAGAAGGGGATGTCACACGGGTGGGGGGGCCACCTTGCAACTGCCCGTTCAGATACTTGTGGCAGCAGGGCACGCTCAGGATCAGCTTGGCTTCGGACTTCACCGCTTGGGCCAGGGCGTCGTCGGTGGCGGTGTCGCAGGCGTGCAGGGCCAGTACGATATCGGGTTGAACGTCCACCTTACCGATGCGGCCGATTTGGAACGCGATTTGTTCACCGGCACCCAGTTGGTGCGCCTTCGCCAAACTCTTGCGGATCACTTCTTCATTCACATCGATCCCGAGGAGCTTGGCGGGAATGTTCAGCACATCGTTCAAATAATGGTGCGCGGCCAGCGTGAGGTAGCTCGAACCGCAACCGCAATCGAGGATCACCAGTTCCCGGCCAAGGTTCATCAGCTCCGCCTCGGCCATCGCGTGCTTCAACTGCTTTAGGAACTCGTTGATCTGCGTGAACTTCGCCTTCATCCCGGCCTTCACTTTGCCGTCGGCCGCGAGGATGCCCATCGTTTCCAACAAAGGATCGGCCCGGCCCTCCGGCAACGGCACGTCCTTCACGCGATTGTGCGGTTCCGCAGCCACGGCCACGGCCTCCAACTTCTTCCGTCCGAGGCTCACCTGCCCTTTCTTGGTCGTGCGGACGTCGATGCTTTCTTCGGTCGTTTCGAGGTGGATCCCTGCGAATTGATACACGAGGAGTTGGTTGATCTTCGCATCGAGTTCCGCGGCCGCGAAGTTCTTGGCGATGTGCTTCTTGGTGTCGTAGTAGCTGAATTGCCAGTGTGGCTCACCGCGGAGCATCAGCGGACGCACGAGTACGCGTACCCACGAGCAGGGGATTTTCGAGCGCGGCGTGCCTCCGAAGGTGGCCCGGCGGAAGCCGGGATGGAGCAGGGTCGTGCGGACAATTTCGGGGAGGTTCATCGGGTTGTTGTACGCAACCTCACCCCACCCGACGCCGCGGGTGGGCTTCTTGGTTTACACATCTTTCTTGCGATAACCGATCAAACCGATGGTCGCACCGAGTACGGCGATGCCGAGGAGCATACCGGAGACTTTCGCCACCTGCCAAGTGTCGTAGTTGCCCCGGAGCATCGAACGCATGCGGGCGAACACGAAGTTCGGCGTGGGGAACGGATCGGGGAGGAAGCTCGAAAGCAAGATGATGCCGTAGAGAAGCAACCAGAACAGCGTGATCGCCAGCACGGTGCCGTTGGCGAGTGCCCCGACCGTGACGCCCCAAGCGATGACTGCCGCGAGTGCGGCCACGGCAATCACCGTGACGGCGGCACCCCCGGCCAAAGTGAGATCGGGATCGAGCAAGTAGTGGTAACTCGCCAAGATGATGGCGCAGAGTCCGGCGAAGGCCAGGGAGATCGCTACGGTGCGGGCGTGCCACTTCGCCAAGAAATACTGGTAGCGGCTGATGCCCCGGCAGTGGATCGCATCGGCGACGGTGTTGCGTTCGGAACTCACTGCGCTCACGGAAAGCAATGCCACGAGGGCGAGTGTGGCCACGGCCACGCCGCGGAATAGGTCGCCGGTTTGCATCGAGGCCGATTGCACGAGCCCGGCTTCGCGGTGGATGCCGACCTTGTACAAGCCGTAACCGGTGGCTGCGGCCAGCGTGAGGATGACCCAGAGCCGGAAGACCCAACTGGTGGTGGTTTGGCGCAGGTCGGTTTGCAGTACCGCCCAGTACGGCAGCAGCCGGTTGAAGCGAATCTTGCGGGTGGCGGTGGCATCCATGGTTCAATCTTTCAGAGCCGGAAGCGTCAGCGAAGGTCGGGCAAGAAGCACCCGTCGCTGACGCTTCAGCCTCGGATTGTTACGCCGCCTCGGCGGGTTGGTACAACCGCGTGAAGCCCTTCTGGTCTTCCTTCTCCATCAAATCGAGGTACGCCTGCTCCGTCTGCATCCCGATACTGCGGACGCTGATGAGCGACACCTTGTTATCGCAGAGCGTTTGGAACACCATCGCCATCACGCCGGTGTTGGAAACATCGTCCGAGAGTTTCATTTCCAAACGCCGTTGTCGGAGCGTCGCGGAAAGCACTTCCTTCATTGTGCGCACTTGTTGGATACTCTTGGCGATGCTCTTTTGATCCCCGTCGAGATCGAGTTCGTAGTGGTTCTTGCGGATGCGCCCCTTCAACTCTTGAAGGCTATCGTGGAAGATCAGGTGCCCCTTGTTCAGCACGGCGGCGTGGTTGCACACTTCATCCACGTCGGTCAGGTTGTGGCTGCACAGGATCAACGACTTGTCCGCGGCCAACTGTTTGATCAATTCCAGCACACTGCGGCGAGCTTCGATATCCAAGCCGTGGGTCGGTTCGTCCCAGATCAAGAGATCCGGTTCGTTGATGAGGCTGGCGGCCACGGCGAGGCGGGCGTTCTGGCCGGGGGTGAAGTTGGCGATCGGATCGCCGGAATGGTGCAGCAGTTCCACGGCCCGGATCAGGCTGGCCAGCTTGGGCTTCCGCTCGTTCGCCGGCATGCCGAAAAGCCGGCCGATGTAATCGAGGTACGAGATCGGCGTCATCCCTTTGGGGAACTGCGGGTTCGTGGGGATATATCCGATGCGACGGCGAAGGTCGGCGGCGTTGGGGTGCATCACCTTGCCGAAGACTTTCGCCCAACCGGCGGTGGGGGAATGCAAGCCCAGCACCAGCCGCAGGAACGTGGTTTTGCCCGCACCGTTGGGGCCGAGCAAGCCGAGGACTTGCCCGCGCTCCACACTCACGGAGACATCGTTCAGAGCGATTTGTCGGTTCTGGTAGATCTTCGTCAGGTGCGAAGTTTCCACCACCAGTTCCGAGGCTTCAGCGGCCACGGCCACCCCATGAATTCTCGAACCGGGAAGATGGGCAAACGGCGCAAGCGGCGCCGCCCGATTCACCCACCGGTGCTTTCCTAGTATCGAACCGCCGGGGCGGGTGCCTTCGATGATTCTCCCGAATCGCGCGGAATCGAGTAACATGATGGCATGCCTAACACGCCCCGCGTCCTCGTACTGTTCAACGAACCGGTTCTCCCGCTCGATCACCCCGATTCCGGGGCCGAAACGGACGTTCTGTACTCCGTGAAGATCGTTCGCGAAAGCCTCACGGCCGAGGAGATACCCAACGAAGAATACGGCTTCGTCCACGATGTGGCGAAGCTGCTCGCCCGCTTGGAACGCAGGGATTTCGATGTCGTTTTCAACCTGTACGAAGGCTCCGCCGATCGTTCGATCACCGAGGTGTATTGCACCGGGTTACTCGAATGGTTGCGGATTCCGTACACGGGATGCTCCTCCGGCACGCTGGCCTTAGCCCGCAACAAAGTGATGGCAAAGCGATTGTTCGCCGGGTCGGGCATTCGCACCCCGGAGTTCGTGGTCGTCGAAGATGCGAACGTGGAAACGAACCCGCTCGGCACTTGGCCGATCATCATCAAACCGGCGAGCGAAGATGCCAGTATCGGCATCGATCAAGGCTCGGTGGTTACGAACGACGAAGCCTTGCGGGAACGGGTGCGGTTCGTGATCGAAAAATACGGTGGCTCGGCGCTCGTGGAACGGTTCATCGCGGGCCGAGAAATTCAAGTATCGATGGTCGATGCCGGGAGCACCGGAAAGCCCGTCGCCTTGCCACTCGCCGAGATCGCCTTCAAGGCGCCGCCGGGGGGCAAAACGTTTTGGCCCGTGTACACCTACACCGCCAAGTGGGATGAAAAGAGCGAAGAGTACGAGGCGGCGCCGGTGAACGTGGGGGTCGAACTTCCCCCGGCCATCGCCGCCGAGGTCGAACGCACGTGCCAGCGTGTGTACAAAATCCTCAATGCCCGCGATTTCGCCCGCATCGATCTGCGCGTGGCCGAGTCCGGCGAAGTGTACGTGCTCGAGTTGAACCCCAACCCGTCGATCACGAGCGTGATGCTCGATTCTGGCTTGCCCGCCATCGGCGTGAGCTACAACCGGTTCGTGGCCGCACTCGTGGAGAACGCCGCGAAGCGGGGTGGGTAACCCCAGCGATGCCGACGTTCACGAGCCTTTGCCGACGAAACAGAACAGGTGTTCCATCCCGCGGATGTACAGCTTGCCGTCGCTGGCGGCGGGGCTGGCGTACACGCCTTCGCCGAGTTGCGAGGCGCTCGCTTCTTCCAAGCCGCTCGGGCTGGCTTTGAACGCCTTGGCGGTTCCATCTTCCGCGATGGCAAAGATCGTATCCCCCACGAGCATCGGCGAAGCGCTCACGCCCTTGGAAAAGAGGCGTTCGTACCACACGATCTTGCCGGTCTTCGCGTCTTGGCACCCGGCGAAGCCGGTATCGTTCACCCAGTAGATGTGGCTATCCTTCGCGAGCATGCTGGGAACGTAGGGGGTCTTATCCTTTTCCCGGAGTTCCCACGCGGTGTTCTTCGCGCTCATGTCCCCTTTGCCTTCGGCTTTCACCGCTACCATGTAGCGGCCGCTGCCCCCTTCGCCGAAGTAGGTCACGATGTTGCCGCCCGCGAGGATCGGCTGACCGATGGCCCGCAGCGGCTTGCCCGCCGTCCACTTCACGGCGTAGCTCCAAATCACCTTCCCGGTTTTGGGGTCGTAACTATCGACGGTCGTGGTGGTGCCGAGGATCAAGCTGGCGCCTTGTCCGGGTGCGCCGAGAACGAACGGGGTGGTGTAGCTGGCGCGTTCGATCTTGCGGGGTTGGCTCCATTTTTGTTCGCCGGTCTTGGCGTCGAAGGCGACGAGTTTTGCACTCACGTCGTCGTCGAAGTTCAGGTACACCATGCCGTCGAACACCATCGGCGAGTGCCCGGCTCCGTGCTGGCCGCTGAATTTGTTGATCGGCTTCGACCAGAGTTCCTTGCCGGTGAAATCGAAGGCCATTAGGGAAATCGCGGTGCCGTCCCACACGGAAACGAACACGCGTTCGCCGTCGCTGGCCGGGGTGCTGGAAGCGCCGCTATTCTTCTTGTGCATCTTCTGCTTCTGCCCGGCCACTTGCTTCGACCAGAGTTCTTTGCCGGTCTTGGCGTCGATACACAGGAGCAACCGACCGGTTTCATCGGGCGTGGACGTTTGCAGGAAGATCTTATCTTTCACTACGATGGGCGAGCCGTGGCCGACGCCGGGGATCTTCAGTTTCCAGGCGAGGTTCTCTTTGAGGGTGAACTGGAGCGGAGTTCCGGATTCCGCGACGCCGCTGCCGTTGCTGCCGCGGAACCTGGCCCAATCGGCTGCCGTGGCACTGGCGAATAAAAGTGAGGTTGCGAAGAAACCGGCGGTGAGTCGGCGGAGAATCATGGCGAAGTGCTCTCGACGGTGGTGAGGGGGGCTACGGGAGATTATGGCAGAAATCGGACGCAGGCGGGAGCGAATTCCCAATAGACTCAGCGGAACAAATCCGCTACGGCGCACTGAAACCCGGGCAGTTCCGGTTCCCCGGAAATCCCGTGCGAACGATTGAACATGACCGGATCGGCACCCGGCTTGTAAACGGTAACTGTGTGCTCTTCCGGATCGATGCTCCAGACCACTGGCACGCCGTATTTCAGGTAGCTCTTCAATTTCGCCCGGCGCGCTTCGTTCGAGGTGTACGGAGACAAGATTTCGACCGCGAGCGTGGGAGCGCCGATATACATCCGGCTTTCCGTTTCGGCGTCCGCCACGTCCGGCGGCACCACGGCCACGTCGATGCCGACAACGCACCGCGGCTTTTCCGAGAGGATGAATCCCGCTTCGCCCGAGGAGACTTCCCCGCGCGGCTCGGGCCGCGTGTCGAGCCAATTCGTGAGGATCGTGGCCACGCGCGCTTCTGTGCTCGCGTGGTATTTGCTCCGCCTTGTCATTTCGTCTCCTTCTTCCCAAAGGACATCGTCGAGCAACATCCGCTCGACTCCATCGTCGGGCAGGGCGAGGAATTCCTCGATCGTCATCGTCCGCTTCCGGGGCATCGTCGCTAGGCTCATTGGTCATCCTCCGTCGTTGATGGGATTCTACAGCGCCCGCTCCGTTGCATCTATGCGTACTCGTCCGTAGCCTTTCCCCATGAAACCTTGGATCGCACCGCCCGGCACCGTCGGGCTCATCTTCGATTGCGACGGTACCCTCGCGGACACCATGCCGATCCACTACCTCGCGTGGGTGAAAATCCTCGGCGAGCACGGCATCCCCTTCCCCGAGGATCGCTTCTACTCCCTCGGCGGTATGCCCACGTCGAAGATTATCCAACTCCTCAGCGACGAACTCGGCATTGTCGTTCACGATCTCGAAGCGTTGGTGCAGGCGAAAGAAGCTTCGTACGTGGAATTCATGCACGAAGTGACGATCATCGAACCGGTCGCGGCCATCGCCCGCGAGAACCGTGGCAAGCTGCCGCAAGCCGTGGCCAGCGGCGGCTACCGCGCCGTGATCCAACAGACATTGCAGCAGGTCGGGATCGCCGACTGGTTCGATGCGCTCGTGTGCGCCGAGGATACCGAGAAGCACAAGCCGGAGCCGGACGTGTTCCTCGAAGCGGCCCGGCGGTTGAACATCGATCCGGCGAAGTGCGTTGTGTTCGAAGACACCGACCTCGGCATGGAAGCGGCCCGCCGTGCGGGCATGTTCGGCGTGGACGTTCGCAGGGAATTCGGCGTGGGGCCGAAGCTATGATCGCTCGTTGGATATTGAAACCGTACTGGCGAGCCGGGAGCATAAGCGACCGCAGTTTGAATTGCACCGGTCGCTTACGCTCCCGGCCCGCAAGGTGGTTGAGCGTGTGTTTGTGCTTCTTTCTCTCGTCTGCTTCACTTCGCGCTCAAGCGCCCGCCGAACTCGTCGCGTTGCAAAGCCAACTCTTAAAGGAAAAGGTTCGCAGCGAAGTCGCGGAATTCGAGTTTCAACTTTACGCCCGGGCCAACACCCCAACTACTACCTCGAATCGTCCACCCGAAGAGTTGGCGAAAGCCATCGCGGCGGAGCTTGAACGGCAATACGCCGTGATTCGCACCAGTGCCCCCGGCGCGCCGGACACCACCACCGGCAAAGATTGGCAAGTCGCCCAAGCCCGGTACGAAGCGATGTGGAATCGTCGGATCGCCTTCGAGAAGGAAATCGAAATCCGCGAGGAAGCCGAAGGCTTCAACTGGGCCACGAAATCGGAAGCGCCGTTTCAATTCGGCATCGCCGGTGGGTTGGTTCTCGCCGCGTGCTTCATCGTCGGCGGGATTTGCTTGCGGATCGCCGCGAAGGAATCGCGGTTGGAACGCCGTCGGGCACGGCGGGCACGCGGGCTAATCGCTTCAATGCTTATCGGAATGACATTGATTCCGGCGAGCGGTTGCGGCGATCGCAGGATCGAATCGCACGCTCGGATGCAAAGGCAGGAATTGGACGCGGAGCTTCAAAAGGCGAAGGCGCACGCCGATGCTACGATGGCTTCCGCCGATGCCGCGAGAGAAAAGCTGATCGAACGATGGATCGCAACGATGCCAGTAGCGAACGCGGAGAGCCTGAAAACGCAGGAGCGCGATGCGCTGATAAAAGTGCGCGAGACATTGATCCGTGCGAAAACCGCCGAGCGCATGGCCATCGCCGCCGAGGAAGAACGCACCGCCCTCGAAGCCGACGCGGCGGCCCTCGCAGCGCTGCGTTCCTCGAACCGCTGGCAGACCATCGCATTCACCGGTTTGCGGATCGCAGTGGGGCTGGCCCTCGGGGCGCTGGCGATTTCCCCCTGCGTTCGTTCGCATCGCCGCAAGTTCCGGCAGCAGGAGCTGGCCGCTTCCACGTGCCCGCGCTGTTTGGCCCTCGGCAAGCTCTCCGAACAACCCTCCCCATTGAAAGACGATCGTTATACCGAAGCTCGCATCGTCGAATGTAAGGCGTGCGAATACCGCTTCCGCGAAGCGTTTCCCGGGGAACCGCGGCTCTGCTTTCCCACCGTCGGCATTCGTTCCAGCGGGAAGACGCACATGCTGGCCACGGCCTACGCCGCCGCGAAAAAGGGCCAAACCCGCACGACCGCACGAATGCTCCCCGCCCCCTCACTCGGAGACGAACGTTTCAACGTGTACATCGAACTGATCCTCAAGCAACGCGGTACCGCCGGGGCGACCGTCCACGGCCAACGCGCCGAGGATATGCCCTACCCCATCCTCTTCAACACCACCGATACCGACCGCCTCGGCAACAACAGCGTGATGCTGAACCTCTTCGATTACTCCGGCGAGATGATGAGTGAAAGCCTCGACGTCGGGTTGCTCCGCCGCCGGGCCGTGTTGATGGATGGATTCCTGTTCTTCTTCGACCCTACGCAGATGTACGGCGATACCCAAGACGGCGAAGCCACACTCTCCATCGAAGACCAGTTGAAGGCACTTTCCGATTTCGCCCACGACATGCAAGCCGGGCGGAAGTTGGAGCAAGGCGCGCGGATCGACGTTCCAGTGGCCGTTTGTCTGTCGAAGTTCGATAAAGTGGCCACGCACTCGCCGATGGGCGGGCAGGCGCTGCCGTTCTTGGAGCACATCCGCACGAATCTGAACCCGCCGGGACCGGTGAGTTTGGAACTACTGCGCGAGCGTTCTGCCGCGGTCGAACAGATGCTGCCGTTCATGCTGCCGGGGATCGATCTCGGCAAGATTCTGCGCGAACACTTCGGCAACCAATTCCTCTTCTTCCCCACCTCCGATCGCGGGTTCGCGGCTTCTGTTCCGGGGTGGAAAAGCGAAAGTGGTCACCGCCCAACGCCCGTTCCCTTCGGCGTGATGGAACCGATCCTGTGGCTTTTGCACATGCACGGCTACGAGACATTGGACAGCGCCGGTACGACGAAAACCGTAGTGGCAAAGGCGGTGAAGAAGCCAAAATACGGGGCGAAGTGATGGTGAATCTGATGGGTGGGAACCTCCGTGGGCTAGCGACGATAAGAAAATCAATTGGAAGTGATTCCGCTGTCGATCAACGACTCTGTACTCAAGGCTAATCTTCGTCGAAGTGCTTTTGTAGATGAGTGAACAGTCTTCAGACGATAGCAGTTAGTCGAGTCAATCCTGGCTCGACTCCCAATAGCCACCGACCGCACGATCACTGATCTTCTCAGCGGGCTGACGCCCGCCGCTCGAAAAACTATCCGAGTATGAACAGAATCTCCTTCCGCAATTCTTCCCGATCCGCCGATTTCATCGGTTCCCCCGCGTACTTGGCACGGTCGCAGCGATCCAACAATCCTAAGAATGGCTCGAGATCGGGATTCGACCCCCGCAATTCTGCGGTCGTCCGCGTTTCCGCGGGCACTCCCCACACTCGGCGGATATAGCCGCGCAACACTGCGGCCACGTCCTCGACGAAGGTCGCGCTCTCCGCATTCAACTTCGCCAAGGCTTCGCTCGCCCATCGGTTCGGATTCGATTCGGGCTGCGGTTTCGTTCGCCTTCGCAATAGAACGATCACCGCGAGGGCTACACCGAACAGCCCACCGAGAAACCACGGTGCGTAGTTGGTCGCCGGAATTACCGGTTTCGGCGGAAGCGTTTCGATCCCCGTGATCGGCCGCGCTTCTTCGATCTTCGCATTCGCAACGGTCGTGGTGACGGGGATGCTGAACGAAGGCAAGTTCACTTCCCGCCCGTTGACTACCACGGCGGAGAAGATCAACGGCACCGGCGTGCCGGGTGCGTACGGATCGAGCCGGAACGATTGGCTCCAGCATTGGCCCCCATCCGCAATGTCCGTGAGCGTGGGCTTGCCCAGCGATTCCATCTTCCACAGCCCGGCCGAGGCCTCGCCGAGCCATTCCTTGGGCAGATCGAGCCGCAGCGGAGCCGGCCCTCGAATGATAATGTCGAGGCGCATGGAATCCGAGAGCCGCAACTCGGTGCGCTCGGGGATCACTTCGATCTGGATCTCGGGTGGCATCGATAGCAAAATTCTAGCCGCGAAGCGGCGCCGGAATTTAGCCGGGTGAAGTGGAAAACGAAGTTCTCACGGAACCCCCGGAAAGATCGTAACGTATCCGGTCGAAACTCTCACACGTGCCCGTGGTGGCCGAGCCAACGCTCGGCGTCCAAGGCCGCCATGCAGCCGGTTCCCGCGGCGCTGATTGCCTGCCGGTAGTAATCGTCGGCCACGTCCCCGGCGGCGAACACGCCATCGACGCTCGTGTAGGTGCGGGCCACGGTCGTCCATTTGACGTAGCCCATTTCGTTGAGTTCCAATTGCCCGTCGAGGAAGTGCACGTTCGGCGTGTGGCCGATGGCGAGAAACATCCCGGCCACGTCGAGCGTTTCGTCCGCCGCGCCCTTGGTACTCTTCAGCTTCACGCCCGTCACCTGCTTCTCGTTGCCGAGAACTTCCTCCACCACCGTGTTCCATTTCATTTCGATCTTCGGGTGGTTCATCGCCCGCTCGGCCATGATCTTGCTGGCCCGCATCTGGTCTCGGCGCACCACCATGTACACCTTGCTGGCGAACTTCGTGAGGTACGTCGCTTCTTCGGCGGCGCTATCCCCCGCCCCGACGACGACGAGCGGCTTATTGCGGAATATCGGCAGGAAGCCGTCGCACACGGCGCAAGCGCTGACGCCCTTGTTCTTGTACTTGTCCTCGCTGGGCAGGCCGAGGTAGTTCGCGCGGGCGCCGGACGCCACGATCAGCGTGAGCGTTTCCACGGTCGTGCCGTCGTGCATGGTCAACGTGAACGGCTGCTTCGAGAGATCGACCTTGGTGACGTCCTTCGATTCGATGCGGGTGCCGAAGTTCACGGCTTGCTGCCGCATGAGGGCCATGAGTTCGGGGCCGTTGATGCCGTGGGTCGGCTGTTCTTTGTCGCCCGCCACCCAATAGGGGAAGTCCACATCGTCGGCCTTCAACGCCGTGCGGAGGTATTCGCGGGTGTTCCCGGCTGGCCAACTGGGGAAGTTCTCCACCTCCGTGGTGAGCGCGAGCTGACCGAGAGGCAGTGTACCATTGGCCTTGTTCGTGTTGTCGTAGGGGTTGCCTTGGAACACGAGCGGGTTGAGCTGCGCGCGGGCGGCGTAAATGGCCGCAGTCCAGGCGGCGGGGCCGGAACCGACGATGACGACTTTCTCGGGCATGATGAATTCGGGGTGCGGGGTATCGGGTATGGATGGGATATTCTAGCGGTTCGCCGAAGAGTAGTGGCACGTTTTGCCGCTTGGAGGTAACATCGGATTCCTCTAAATTGTTGGATGAGGGTTGCGCCTCGGTATAAAATATCAGACGATCAAATCATGGCAACAATGCACCCCGAGAGCCCAGGGGACTTTCCCCGACTGTCGAACCCGCCAATCGTGGAGGCGTCCATAGACTGGCGAGCTCGAGCCGGAAGCAGTTTTGATGAGTCCGTTTGGAAGGCCGCATTCGAAACCGAACTGCCCGACTATTCTAAAGTAGTGTCCACTCAGAGAGTCATGGCACCTAGAGGCCCGGAAGGCCCCATGAAGATGATCGTGGGGCCAGAGGGTGTGCACCTGTCGATTCCAGGGCAGAAATCGTTCGCCCAAGCGACCGTCGATGGTATGCGGTTTACGATGCCGCAACCCTACACGCATTGGCAATCGTTTATTGAAGAAGCCGTCCGCGTCTGGGAGGCCTTTTGCAAGATCGCTCAACCGATTGAAGTTCAACGCATCACTTTGCGATACGTGAACCGATTTGCGGATGTGGATGCCGCCCGGGTTGCAACGATTTTGAAAGATCCACCGAGTTGCCCGGCGGACTTCGCGTTGCAGGATTTCACCTACCAAAGTACGCTGCGAATTCCCGGCGAACCCTACGCAGCGCGTGTGGTTAAACATTTGCCATCGAAAGGGCCATCGGGGTTGATCTTGGATATTAGCGCCTTCACCCTCGAGCCTTCGGAAATAAACGATTCGGACGACTTGGTTCGACTGAGAAAGCTGAAGAATCGAGTGTTCTTCAGCTTGCTGACGGAGTCGGAGATTTCCAAACGAGGATCTTTATGACCACCTCGATGATTGATGAGCCCATGGAAGCGACGGATTCCTATGCCGATCGCATCGACTTGCATTCCGCTCAACTGCGAGAAGAATTGCAGGATACCGTGCTCGGTCACCACGAAGCTTTGAATGACTTATACGACTTCTACTACGACTGCCGTGAACCGAACTGGGATGGATTCGGTGCCGAGCCGGTCGGTGAAGCGAGTTTTTTGAAGGCTTACAATTTGATCCGATCCCTACCATTGGGGCGTCCGCGCCCGTCTATCGGCGCCGAACCCGACGGGCAGATCACACTGGAATGGTATCGCAATCCCAACCGGGTTTTGTCGGTCAGCGTCGATCCGCGTGGTGTTCTTCACTTCGCGGGATTGTTCGGCGCAGACAAACAATC
>Ga0105046_10009195_pt1 | contig 15461 bp, 11 predicted proteins | sample MAT03_FD_78385 | JGI IMG/M metagenome (GOLD analysis project Ga0105046, IMG submission 78385) | Freshwater microbial communities from Lake Fryxell liftoff mats and glacier meltwater in Antarctica - MAT-03 (megahit assembly) | ecosystem: Environmental > Aquatic > Freshwater > Ice > Liftoff...
GTGTCCATCTCGTACGTCTCGGCCACCCGGACCGAAATGCTGTTCAGCGTGGTGTCGCCGGTCAGCCGCGCTCCGGCTGTGGTGTAGGGGATGTAGACGCGCGGGGATTGCGAGCCGAAACTCGACCCTGCCGGTTTGACCACGCCGACGATGCGCACCGGTACGCGGTTCAACAACAGGGTCTGCCCCAAAGGATCGCTGCCATCGGCAAAGAACGTGCTGGCAGCGGTGCTGTCCAGAACGGCCACCTGATCCCGTGTGGCGACGGCCCTCTCGCCAAAGACATGGCCCGCCTCCAGCGTGAAGGCGCCGACGTTGAAGTAATCTCCCCCGACACCGCGCACCGAAACGGTTGTGGTCACCTCGCGCCGGGTGCCCATGGCGGTGGACGATACCTCGGGCGAGACCGACAGCGCGTAGGGTTGCTGCGCCAGTGCCACGGCGTCGGCAGGAACAAGGGTAGTGATCGCGTTGGCCCGGCGGTCGCCAAAGCCTGAACCTTTGCGAATTTCTATGGTCGAAGACCCGATGGAGGCGATGTTTTCCAGCACCCGCTGTTGGCTGCCGGTGCCCAACGCCACCATCGACACGACCGAGGCGATGCCGATGATGATGCCCAGCATCGTCAGAAAGCTGCGCAGTTTGTGGGCGGTCATCGACTTGACTGCCATCCGCAGTGCCTCTTGCAGGCGGCCCGCGAATGCAGCCACGCCTGCGCTGCCGTGCTGCGGGATGGTCAGGCGGGGGGTGGCGGTTTGCGGCGTCTTTCGGGTGTCGCCGATGATGCGGCCGTCCTTGATCTCGATCACCCGATTGGCGCGGGCGGCGATGGCGGGGTCATGGGTCACGATGATGATGGTGTGGCCGCGTGTGTGCAGATCATCCAGCAGGCCCAGCAGGTCGGCCCCCGATTTGCTGTCCAACGCGCCGGTGGGTTCGTCAGCCAGAATGACCTCGCCGCCGTTAATCAGGGCGCGGGCGACCGAGACGCGCTGTTGTTGCCCGCCCGACAGTTCGGAAGGGCGGTGGTGGCTGCGGTCGGTCAGGCCAAGCTGGCCAAGAATCGCCTTGGCCGATGCGCGCCGGGTGCCCCGTGCGGTGCCGTTGTAGACCGCAGGCATCTCGACATTCGAAAGCGCGTCAAGATCGGGCAGCAGTTGATAGCGTTGGAAGATAAAGCCGAAATGCTCGCGCCGCAGCTTGGCACGGCTGTTTTCGTCCATTTGGGCAACATCGCGCCCGGCAAAGTGAAAGGTGCCGGCGCTGGGGGTATCCAGACAGCCCATGATGTTCATCAGCGTCGATTTGCCCGACCCGGATTGCCCGATGATTGCGACGCTTTCGCCGGAATAGATGTCAAGATCGACGTCGTTCAGCACCGTCGTCACCTGATCGCCCGCCGTATAGCTGCGCGACACGCCGCGCAGCGAAATCAGGGGAGTGGACATGTCAGAACAGCCCCGGCATGCGGCGCAGGTTGGCCGCAGCCGACCCGTTGCCCGAGACCCGGTCGGCGACCACCAGATCGCCCTCGGCCAGGCCCGCCTTGACCTCGGCCGTGATGTTGTCGGTAACGCCGATGGTGACGGTGCGGAGTTCGCGGCGCGCGGTGCCGGGGTTCCAGACTTCGACCTGATAGCTGCCATCGGGCTGCACCGCGCCCAGCGTTGACGCAAGAACCAGCGGCACATCGGTGGCTTGCGCCAGGCTGATCTTGACCTCTGCCGTCATGCCGATCCGCAGTTTGCCGTCGGGATTTACCACGTCGAACAGTGCGTTGTAGTAAATCGCCTGATCGGTCGCGATCTCGTCGCTTTCCTTGATCGACGCCGGGGCCGGTTCGATCGCGCGCAAGGTGGCGGCGATGGCGACATCGGGCTCGCCCAGCAGGGTCAGGCTGGCCGATTGGCCGGGGGCGACGCGGGTCACGTCGGCTTCGGAAATCTCGGCCTTGACCACCATCCGGGCAAGGTCGGCAATCTTCACGATTGTCGGTGTGTTGGACGAGGCGTTGACGGTCTGCCCCTGTGCCGTAACCACGGCCACCACAGTCCCCGACACCGGGGCCGTGATGCGGGTGCGTTCCAGCGCGAGGCGGGCCGACGAGACCGCCACAGAGGCCCGCGCCTTTTGGGCGTCCAGCGATCCCAGTTGGGCACGGGCAACGGCCAGCGCGGCATCGGCAGCCTCGACCACTGACGTCGCGGTCAGGTTCTTGTCGTTCAGGGTCCGCTTGCGGTTCATCGCCAGTTCGGCCTCTTTCAACGATGCATTCGACGCCACGATCTGTGCTGCGATCTGCGCAAGATCGGCTTCTGCTTGCAAAACGTCGTTCTGCTGATCCAGCGAATCGATCTGTGCAATCAGATCGCCTTCGGTCACCTTGTCGCCAAGCCCCACCGCGAGCGTCTCGATCAGCCCGGATTCGCGGGCACCGACCGACACCAGACTACCCGCCTCGATAACTCCAGACGCCAGAACCGTGCGCTCGACCGTGCCGCGCGTCACCGAAACGGTCGCCGGAGCCTCGGCCAGTTGGTCCGCTTCGGCCTTGGCCCATGACCAATAGCCATACCCGCCCCCGATCAGGATAAAAGCGGCGATGATCCAGAGGCGTTTCATGTTCGGCGATCCTTAAGCTGGCCACGGCCGAGCGGTCTTACTTCGTCTGTGTCTGATATATGTTCGGCATCGGCATTTCTGTCGAAATGCCGAAGCATTCGGTCACACAAAAGCGTGACAGGCCGGGTTAGGGAAAATCGGGGAAAAGGGTGAGAGGCTGAACACGACCCAAGCGGGTCTCGTTGCGGCTGCTTCCTTCCGGACCTGACCGGGTTGGCGAGGCGCTTACCCGCGCCAACCTCTCAAGAGCCGATATAGGCGCGGGGGGCGGGATTCGCAAGCGGGTGGAATCTGCGCCGCACTTCGCTTACCGTCCCGGTCAAATCCAGCAAGCGAGGTTTGCCATGGCCCATCTGATCCGCATCGACTGGCCCGATTTCGGGGTGCCGGATGTGCCGGCGGGCCTGTCATTGGCCGAAGCGCGCGGGCGGTTGGCGGCGGTGCGCGCGGCGATGCAGGCACGCGGTCAGGCGGCGCTGGTCATCTATGGCGACCGCGAACATGCAGCGAACCTGCACTGGATCACCGGGTTCGATCCCCGGTTCGAGGAAGCGCTGCTGGTGGTGACAGAAGGCTCCGCGCTGCTGCTGGCGGGGAATGAATGCCTGCCCTATACCGGGATTTCGCCCCTTGTCGCGGCGGGCGATGTGACGGTGGGCCATTGCGCCAGCCTGTCGCTGCCGTCGCAGCCGCGGGGCGGGCGGCGGCTGGCGGATTGGCTGGCCGACGCGGTGCCCGCGGGCGCCGCTGTCGGGCTGGTCGGGTGGAAGTGGTTCGGAGCCGACGAGGTGGACGATCCGGCTGGTGCGGTTTCGGTGCCGTCCTTCATCACCGACCCGCTTCGCCGCATCGCGGGGACGGTGGCGGATGCGACGGATCTGATGATGCACCCCAGCCACGGGTTGCGCGCGCGGGTCGATGCAGATGAGATTGCAAGGTTGGAGTTTGCCAATCACCTGGCCGCCAAGGCTTTGACCCGCATGGCCTTTGCCTTTCGTGAAGGCATGACGGATTTCGCGGCCTATCAGGCGGCGGGGGTCGGCGGCTTGCCGATGGGCTGTCATTCGACCTTTGCGACGGGCGGGCGGGCAGCGCAGGGGTTGTCGGGGCCGACCGGCGAAGTCTTGCGGCGCGGGTCGCAGCTTTCGTTCAATGTCTGCCACTGGGGGTCGAACATCTGCCGGTCTGGCTGGGTCGCCTCGACCGCGGATGATCTGCCTGTGGCGGCACAAGATTATCTTGTGGTCTTCGCGGGCCCCTTTGTGGCGGCGATGTCGACGTGGTGCGGGCTGATGCGGCCCGGTGTGGCGGGGGGCGAGGTCTGGACGGCGATGCACCGCGCGTTGCCATTCGACACGTTCGCGTTGTTCCTGAACCCCGGTCATCTGATCGGGCTGGACGAATGGATGTCGTCGCCGATCTATCAGGGGTCGGTGGAACCCTTGGCCAGCGGTATGGCGCTGCAGATGGATGTGATCCCTGGTCACGCGGTCTATGGGTCCACTCGGATGGAAGACGGCTATGTGATCGCCGACGCCGCTTTGCGGGCCGATCTGATGGCGCGTTTTCCGGCCGTGGCGGCGCGCTGTGCTGCGCGTGCGGCGTTCATGCGCGATGTGATCGGAATGGATGTGCCCGACTGCCTGCTGCCGCTGGCCGACACCTGCGGGATCGTCGCCCCCTATCTTCTGGACCCCGCGCAGGTGATCGCGGTCTAGATCAGCCCCGCCGCCCGCGCCCCGGTCATCAGATCGGGCGCAATGTGATGCGCAAAGGTGCCGCTGGCCGGAATGAGGTCGGGTATATGCACAACCGTGCAGCCCGCGCGGTGGGCGGCTTCGGACCCGGTTTCGCTGTCTTCAAACACCAGGCAGCGGGTGGGATCGACCCCCAGACGGGTGGCGGCCAGCAGATAGGGCTGCGGGTGGGGTTTCGGGATCGTCACGTCATCAAGGGTGACCAGTTCCGAAAAATGCGCCGCCAGACCCGCGATGGCCAGTTTGTGCACCGCCTCGGATCGGCTGGACGAGGTCACAAGCGCAATCGTACGGCCCGCAAGCTGTGTCAGCAAATCAACAGCGCCCGGTTTCAGCGGCAACCCGAGGTCAATCTGGGCGCGAAACCCCTGCCGCCACCGGATGTTGACCTGATCCAGCGGTACTTCGGGCATCGCGGCGCGAATGATCGTCGAGGCGGTTGGCAGATCGACCCCGACCAGCCTGTGCAGAAAAACCTCGTCCACCGGGAATCCGGCTTCGGCAAAGGCGGCAAGACCCGACGTGATCGCCAGACTTTCAGTGTCGATCAGGGTGCCGTCCAGATCGAAAAGGATCGCGTCATACATCGGGGCCTCGGCTGTGCGGTTGCGCAAGCTCCCCTTACCGCATCACAGATGCAGACGAAAGCGGCGGAAACCGTCGGCAGTCGTCTCCAATGGTTCGATGTGGCGGTTGGGCAGATGATCGGCGGCTGCGGGCGCAGACGGAAAGATCACCGAGGTGCCGGGCATCGCCCCAAACCGCCAGTTGGCGCGGCCCTTGGCGGGGCTGCAGCCTTGCGCGGTGATGAAGTCGTGCAGCACGTCGCGGACCAGCAGACCGGTTGACAGGATGACGCGGTCAAGCTCGGCCCCGGCAAAGCCGCTGCCCCCGCCAGTGCGATAGCTGTTGGTCGCCAGCACGAAACGGTCATCGGCGGCCACGGCACGCGATTGAAACCGCAACTGCCTGATCCGGCGGGCGTTCGGGTTGATCAGCCCCCCGCGCGCGTCATGACGTGCCGGTTGCGACAGGTCGATGCGATAGGTGACGCCTTCGATACAGTCGAAGTTGAAGCTGGGGAAATCGGGGTCGATCAGCGGCTGATCGGGCAGGCCGGGCGTAATCTGGTGGAACAGGCTTGCGCTCCTCTCCAGCCAGCAGCCCAGCTCCGCGCCGGAAATCTCGATGGCCGTCAGTGTGTTGGGATGGATGTAGAGGTCGGACAGATGGCGCATCTGAACATCGCCGATGGGCAGGACGGTGTAGTTGTCAGGCCCGCTGCGCCCGCCAGCCCGAAAGGGGGCGACGGCGGACAGCACAGGCAATCCGGCATGGCAGGTGCCGTCCAACGCCCGGATCACCTGAACGGCCTGCGCCTGCGCCACCAGCCGCAGCGGCGCGCAGGCCATGACAAGGGCAAAATAGCTGTCCATCCGTCGGGAGTTTCCGGCCACGCGCGCGCGCGCGCAATCGCGGGTGCGGGCATGGGCCGGGGCGGCCAGCGCCTCGACTTCGGGGTCTGACGCCACCAGTGCCGCCACTCTGCCCGCGCTATCGCGCTGCGCAATCGCGCGCAGGACACTGGTGTGGCGCATGATCTGCCACCGCGCACCGTCATGGGTCAACCACAGGTCGATCACCCCCAGATGCCCGCCAAAGAACCCCGGCATCACGGCGGGTTTCCCCGACAGGGTGCCCGCCCGCGGATCGACTGACCCCGCCGCACGAAAACCGGAGGACGGAAAGGTCTGATGCGTGTGCCCCATGATCAGCGCGTCGATTCCGTCCAACGCGGCCAGTGCTGCGCTGGCATTCTCCATGCAAGGCTCTGCCTGATCCGCGCCGATGCCCGTATGCGCCAGCGCGATCACCAGATCGGCCCCGGCGGCGCGCAGGCGGGGCACTTCCAGGTCTGCCGCCTGCAGAATATCTCGGGTGCTGATCTGGCCCGCGACATGCTGATGCTCCCACAACACCAGTTGCGGCGGGGCAAAGCCGATCAGCCCGATGCGCAGCGGTGTCGGCTGATCGTTCACCGTCAGGGTTCGGGTCACGATCACCCAAGGCGGCCGAAACGGCACATCGCCCCCCGTTGGATCGTGCGCCGCATGAAAGATATTGGCGGAAACGATCGGAAAAGCCGCCTGATCCAGCGCCTGGATCAGGTAGGGCAGACCGTGGCTGAACTCGTGGTTGCCCAAAGTCGCTGCATCATAGCTCAGATGGTTCATCACCGTGATCATCGGATTGGGTGCGGCGCCGGAACCGAGCGCAATCAGGTCGCCCAGCGGGCTGCCTTGCAGAAAATCGCCGTTGTCCAGAAGCAGGCATTCGGCCACCTCGGCACGCGCCTGTGCAATCAGGCTGGCCGTGCGGGCCAGACCGACTGCCGGACTTGGCTGGTCCGCCAGATAGTCCCACGGGGCCAGATGCATGTGCAGGTCGGACGTCGCGAGGATGCGCAAACGGGCGGTATCTTGCGGGGTCACAACCTGAGCCCCGGACATCTGTACCTGTTTGAGATCAGCGAAAGCACCCTTTTCTCCGCACTGCCGCCCGCTCGGCGCCTTGTTGTGTTCTGCCGATGGTTTCACTTCGCAGCACCCCACGAAAGCAGGCGGCGGCATTGATGGCACGGCTTTTCATCCATTGGTTGCATTTGCGTCGCAGACTGTGGCGGGTTTGCCTCGGGCATTGCGGCATGGCATGACGGTGTCGGTTCTCAGGGAACGGACGGGGGCGGGAATGCGGATTGCCGAGACGGTGACCTTTGGCGGATCAGGGTCGAATCGCGCCGCCGAACTGCGGCGCGATGGGGCGGCGATGGCACAAGCTTTGGCTCGTGGTCGCGTGCTGGCCTTGTGGCGCGGCAAGCCTTTGGCGGCAGCAACCGGCCTTGTCTGGCTTGCCGCCGATCATCCGGTTCTGGCCCCCGGCTGCCCGCCGGTGTTTCTGGGCATGGACGAAGGTGGGGCCGTCTTTGCGCAGGATGTGTCGGCTTGGCAGCCCGAGGTCGAAACTCCGGCAGGCGGGTTCTTTGACCCATCGGCGCAACCCCATCCCGCGTTGACGTCGACAGAGGCGTTTCAGGATCTCCGCGGTGTGATGGTGGGTCTTTCCCCGCGCGAGGCGGAACTGGCCGCTACGGCCAAGGCGATCTGCGACTGGCACGCACGGCACGGGTTCTGCGCAGTCTGCGGTGCGGCGACCGAAGCGCGGGATGCGGGGTGGCGGCGCGGCTGTCCGGCCTGTGGCGCCTCGCATTTTCCGCGCACCGATCCGGTGGTGATCATGCTGATTACGTGCGGAAATGCGGTGTTGCTGGGCCGCAGCCCCGGCTGGCCCGAGGGAATGTATTCGCTGCTGGCGGGATTTGTCGAACCCGGCGAGACGGTCGAGGCTGCAGTGCGGCGCGAGGTGTTCGAGGAATCGGGCGTGATCGTTGGCGCTGTGCGCTATCTGGCCAGCCAGCCCTGGCCGTTTCCGGCCTCGCTGATGCTGGGCTGCGCAGGCGAGGCGGTCAGTGAGGCGATCACGCTGGACCCGGCCGAATTGGAACATGCGCTGTGGGTCAGCCGCGAAGATCTGGTCACTGTGCTGTCAGGGGGTCACCCGCAGATCCGCCCGCCGCGAAAGGGCGCGATTGCACAGTTTCTGTTGGGCAACTGGCTTGCGGATCGGCTGGATTGACGCGAAAGTCGTTCCAAGGGCCAAAGCGCCCGCTGCGTCGGGCATTGGCGTAGCAGGAGGAAACGACGATGAAACTGACAACGAAGCAGGATATCGAGGCGCCTGTCGCTTTTGTCTACAAGGTGTTGACCGATTTCGACGGCTGGGAACGCTCGGCCATGCGGCGGGGGGCGGATGTGAACCGCACCGACAAACTGCGTCAGCCGGGGCCGGGGATGACCTGGATCGCCAAGTTCCTGTATCGCGGCAAGGACCGCACCGTGTCGATCCGGGTCGATGCGATGGACCCGCCGGGTCATCTGGCGGTCACGACCTTTTCGCCGGTGTTCGAGGGGCGCTGCACCATGGAGCTTCTGGAAATGGCGGCCAAACGGACGCGGCTGCAAGTCAATCTTGATACCAAGCCCAAGACTTTTGCGGCCAAGCTTTACTTTCAGTCGCTGAAGCTGGCGCGGGCAAGGGTCGACCGCAACCTGTCCAAGCGGATGGCCGGGTTGGCCGCCGAGATCGAAGATCGCTATCGGCGCGAGGAACGGTAGACATCTGCCTTCATTTTCTGTCCCTAAATATCCCACGGGGGTCCGGGGGTGTGAAACCCCCGGCTGCCCCCTCAGGCCCGCCGTCTGTCTGCCGGGTAAACCCCCAGAATCTCGGTCTGCGTGGTAAAGAACCGCAGCTCTTCCAACGCGTTCTTCACCCCCTGATCGTCCGGGTGGCCTTCGATATCGGCATAAAAGGCAGTGGCGGTGAAGGACCCGCCCACCATGTAGCTTTCCAGCTTGGTCATGTTGACGCCGTTGGTCGCGAACCCGCCCATCGCCTTGTACAGCGCCGCCGGAATGTTGCGCACACGGAAAGTCAGCGTGGTCATCATCCGGTCGGCCCGGCGGCTGTGGTCGGCTTGGCGCGACATGACCAGGAACCGGGTGGTGTTGTTGGCCTGGTCTTCGATCTGGCTGGCCAGCACGTCCAGTCCGTAAATTTCGCCCGCCAGTTCCGAGGCCAGCGCCGCCTCTGCCGGGTCGCCAAGGGCTGCCACTTCGCGCGCGGCAGCCGCATTGTCGGTCCAGTTCAGCGTGGCCAGCCCGTGCTGTTTCAGGAACCCGCCGCACTGGCCCAGCAGGATGGACATGCAACGCACCCGCCGTACCTCTTCCAGCCGCGTGCCCTTGACTGCCAGCAGGTTGATGTGCACCCGCACGAAGACCTCGTCGATGATGTGCAAGCCACTTTGCGGCAACAGCGTGTGCACATCCGCCACCCTCCCATAGGTCGAGTTTTCGACCGCCAGCATTCCCAGATCCACCACGCCGCGCCGGGTCAGGTCCACCACATCCTCGAAGGTGGCGCAGGGCACGACCTCCATCGCGGGGCGTGCCGCGCGGCAGGCCTGATGCGAATAGGCCCCCGGTTCCCCCTGAAAGGCGATGCGTCCGGTCATGCTTGCCGTCTCCGTCCGATGTTTGGCGCCAAAAGGGGCGAATGGTCGCGCTACTACACCTTGAAGCCGGTGGGGTGAAGCGAGTACATAACGCCCCAACGATTGGCCAGACAAGGGTGCCCCATGTTCGACACGATGACTTTGACAAAAGTGACCGGTGCGGTGTGCGGCTCGTTGCTGATCTATCTGCTCGGGGCATGGGCTGCCGAGTCTCTGTATCATGTCGGTGGTTATGGCCATGGCGAGGAACAGCAGGCCTATGTGATCGAAGTGCCCGATGCCGCCCCGACCGAGGCCGCTGTCGAAGAGGGTCCGGCCTTTACCGAAGTGTTCGCCTCAGCCGATGCGGTGGCGGGCGAAAAGGTCTATGCCAAATGCAAGGCCTGCCACAAGATGGACGGCAGCGACGGGACCGGCCCGCACCTGAACGGGGTCGTTGATCGCGCCAAGGGCGCGGTCGACGGCTTCGGGTATTCCGAGGCGCTGCTGGCGATGTCCGCCGACACCTGGACGCCGGAAAATCTGAACGGATTTCTCGAAAACCCCAAGGGGTATATGCCGGGCACCAAGATGTCTTTCGCCGGCCTCGGCAAGGTGGCAGATCGCGCGAATGTCGTGGCCTATCTTGCGTCGATCCCGTGAAACGACCTGTTTTGACATCGGTCAGAGCCTGAACATTCAAACGGGGTCGCCTTCGGGGTGCGGGGTCGCCTTCAGGTTGGCCGTTCGGTGTTCTCAGTCGCGGGCTTCACGCATTCGCAACTTGTGAGTTTCGCGTGTTGTGATCTAGTTTGCGTCAGGCAAGACATGGGAAACCATGGACAAGAAACCGTGGGCAAGGTGGAGGCAGGCAATGGGCAGACGTTGGAGCGCAGGGACTGGTGTGGCGGCTGCACGCAGCGTTGGGTTGTGCAGGCTGGGGGCCGGGGCACTGATTGTAGGGCTGGGGCTGGCGCTGTCATCCGGGTTGGGGCGGGCGCAGGACCTGATCGTGTCGCACGGCATTTCGACCTTTGGCGAGTTGAAGTATCCCGCCGATTTTCCTCATCTGGACTATGTGAACCCTGACGCACCCAAGGGCGGCGAAATTGCCCAATGGGCCCCCGGCGGGTTCGATTCGATGAACCCCTATTCGGTCAAGTGGCGGTCCGGGGCGCTGGCGTCGATTTCCTATGAAACGATCCTGGCGGGGGTTTCAGATGAAATCGGGTCGGCCTATTGCCTGCTGTGTTCGACGCTGGAATACCCCGAGGATCGGTCCTTCGTGATCTTCAATCTGCGGCCCGAGGCCGCGTTCTCCGATGGAACACCCTTGACCGCCGACGATGTGGTGTTCAGCTATCAGACTTTCCTTGCCAAGGGCCTGACCGATTTCCGCACCGTCTTTGCCCAACAGGTCGAAAGTGCCGAGGCGCTGGGTCCGCATCAGGTGAAGTTCACCTTCAGGCCCGGTGTGCCGACCCGTGACCTGCCGCAGGATGTGGGGGGGTTGCCGATCATGTCCAAGACCCATTACGAGGCGAACAAGCTGGACCTTGAGGAAAGCAGCCTTGTGCCCTTCCTTGGCTCCGGTCCTTATGTGCTGGAAAAGGCCGAGGCGGGCCGCACGCTGGTTTACAAACGCAACCCTGACTACTGGGGCCGCGATCTGCCGATCACCAGGGGCACCGGGAATTTTGATCGTCTGCGGGTGGAATACTTCGGCGACAGCAATGCCGCGTTCGAAGGCTTCAAGGGCGGTGCCTATACGTTCCGCAATGAAAATTCGGCGCGGGTATGGTCGACGCAATACGACTTTCCGGCGATTGCCACCGGGCATGTGGTCAAGGCGGAACTGCCGTCAGGCTCCAAGGCCAGCGGTCAGGGGTTCCTGTTCAACCTGCGGCGCGAGACATTCAAGGACCCCAAGGTGCGCGAGGCGATCTCGCTGATGTTCAACTTTGAATGGTCCAACGAGACGCTGTTCTATGGCCTTTACGCGCGGGTCAACTCGGTCTGGGAAAACAGTTGGCTCGCCTCGACCGGTGCTCCGACGCCCGAAGAAGTGGCACTGTTGCAGCCGTTCGTGGACGAAGGTCTGCTGCCCGCGACAATTCTGACCGAGGATGCCGTAATGGCCCCGACCTCTGGCACCACCCAGTTGGACCGCAAGAACCTGCGCCGGGCATCCGCGCTGCTGGACGAGGCGGGCTGGACGCCGGGCACCGATGGCCTGCGCCGAAACGCGGCAGGGCAAGTCCTGACGGTCAGGTTCCTGAACGACGATCCGTCGTTTGAACGTGTGATCAACCCCTTCGTCGAAAACCTGAAATCTCTGGGGTTGGACGCAAGCATGGAATCGATAGATCAGGCGCAGATGGAGGCGCGGACCCGTCCGCCCAGCTATGACTTTGACATCATTACCGGAAATGCGCGGTCAACCTATATCTCGGGATCCGAGTTGAAGCAGTATTACGGCTCGGAAACCGCCGATGTGTCGGCGTTCAACGTGATGGGGCTGAAATCCCCTGCGGTGGACCGGATGGTCGAGGTGGTGATGGCCGCCAAGTCGAACGAAGACCTGACGGTGGCCACCAAGGCGCTGGACCGGGTGCTGCGCGCCGAACGGTTCTGGGTGCCGCAATGGTACAAGAACACTTTTACCGTCGCCTATTTCGACATGTTCGAACACCCCGAAACCCTGCCGCCCTATGCGCTGGGCGAGATGGATTTCTGGTGGTTCAACGCGGACAAGGCAGCGGCGCTGAAGGCCGCGGGCGCGCTGCGCTGATGGTCTGACGATGGGCGGCTATATCCTTCGGCGGTTGATGCTGGTGATCCCGACGCTGTTCGGAATCATGGTGATCAACTTTGGCCTGACGCAACTGGTGCCCGGTGGTCCGCTGGACCAGATCGAGGCGCGGCTGGAAGGCGGCGGCGATGCCATCGCCGCCATTTCGGGGGGCAGCGGGGCCGATGCCGGAACCGCGACGGCGACAGGGGCGGATGGCGGTCAGGGGTCATATGTCGGCGCGCGCGGTCTGCCCCCCGATTTCCGCGCCAAGCTGGAGGTCGAGTTCGGCTTTGCCCGCTTTGTCTGCGAGCCTGGATTCACCGGCACGCCTTCGGTCAAAGCGCCGGAATGCAGGAAGGAAATGATCCCGACGATAGAGCGGTTCTTTCTGATGATGGGTAAATTCCTGCGGTTCGACTTTGGCACCAGCTATTTTCAGTCCAAGAGCGTGCTGGAACTGGTGGTTGAAAAGCTGCCGGTGTCGATCACGCTGGGCCTGTGGTCGACCGTCATCGCTTACATGATCTCGATCCCGCTGGGCATCCACAAGGCGGTGCGCGAGGGGACGCGGTTCGACAACTGGACGTCCGGCATCATCATCGCGGCCTATTCCATCCCCGGCTTTCTGTTCGCCATCCTGTTGCTGGTCTTGTTCGCAGGCGGGTCGTATTGGCAGATTTTCCCGCTGCGCGGCCTTGGCAGCGACGATTGGGAAACCCTGACGCCGTTGCAGAAGGCGGGGGATTATCTCTGGCACATCACCCTGCCCGTGCTGGCCTCGACGATTTCGTCCTTTGCGACGCTGACGCTGCTGACCAAGAACAGCTTTCTGGATGAAATCAAGAAACAGTATGTGATGACCGCGCGGGCCAAGGGATTGTCCGAGCGGCGGGTTCTGTATGGACATGTGTTCCGCAACGCGATGCTGATCGTCATTGCCGGGTTTCCGGCACTGTTCGTCAGTGTGTTCTTTGGCGGCAGCCTGATCATCGAGACGGTCTTCTCGCTGGATGGCTTGGGGCAGTTGGGCTATCGGTCGGCGGTGGAGCGTGACTATCCGGTGATCTTTGGCACGTTGTTCGCGTTCGGGCTGATTGGTCTGGTGATCGGCATCCTGTCGGACCTGATGTATGTCTGGGTCGATCCGCGCATCGACTTTGACCGGAGGGGGTGATGGCGCTTTCCCCGCTCAATCAACGCCGCTGGCGGAACTTCAAGGCGAACCGGCGGGCGTTCTGGTCGCTGTGGATTTTTTCGATCCTGTTCGGCCTGTCGCTGTTTGCCGAGGTGTTGGCGAATGACAAGCCGCTGCTGGTCGATTATCGCGGCGAATGGCACACGCCATTTCTGAAGTTTTATTCCGAAAAGGATTTTGGTGGCGATCTGGGCACGGAGGCCAACTATCGGTCGATCGAGGTGCAATGTCTGATCAAGACAGGCGGGTTGGTCGAATGTTTCGACACGCCCGATGATCTGATCACGGCGGCAGACAACGGCACCCTGACCGCGCCCGAGGCAAGTCAGGGTTGGATCGTCTGGGCGCCGATCCCCTACAGCTATCAGACGATCAACGATCTGGGCGGCAAGGCGGCCCCCTCGCCGCCCGACGCGCAGCATTGGTTCGGCACCGACGACACCGCGCGCGACGTGTTGGCGCGGGTGATCTACGGGTTCCGGCTGTCGGTGACGTTTGCATTGATCGTCACGCTGGCGACCACGGTGCTGGGTATCGTCGCGGGGGCGGTGCAGGGCTATTTCGGCGGGCTGACTGACCTGATCTTTCAGCGGGTGCTGGAGATTTGGGGGTCTACGCCGTCTCTTTACGTCATCATCATCGTGGGGGCGGTGTGGGAGAAGGGGTTCTGGCTGCTGGTCGGGTTGATGGTGCTGTTTGGCTGGACCAGTCTGGTCGGGGTGGTGCGGGCCGAGTTTCTGCGGGCGCGCAACTTCGAATATGTCCGGGCGGCGCGGGCGCTGGGGGTGCCGGACCGCATCATCATCTTCCGCCATGTGCTGCCCAACGCGATGGTGGCGACGCTGACCATGCTGCCGTTTGTTGTCGCGGGGGCCATTGGGTCGCTGGCGACGCTGGATTATCTGGGCTACGGATTGCCCGCCAGCCTGCCCTCGCTTGGGCAGTTGACACGGCTGGCCAAGGAAAACCTGCAGGTGCCGTCGCTGGCCTTCATCGCCTTTTTCACCTTTGCCATCATGCTGAGCCTGCTGGTGTTCATCTTTGAAGGCGTGCGCGACGCGTTCGACCCCAGAAAGACCTTTCAATGAACGTGTTGGAGGTGGCGGGCCTGAACATCCGGTTCCGGCAGGACGGGCGCATCATCCATGCGGTGCGCGATGTGTCGTTCACGGTGGGCAAGGGCGAAACCGTGGCGCTGGTGGGCGAGTCCGGGTCGGGCAAATCGGTGACGGCGCTGGCGACCGTGGCCCTGCTGCCCGATGCGGCCGAGGTTTCGGGGTCGGTGAAATACAACCGCGCCGAGATGGTGGGAGCGTCCGAGCCTGAACTGCGCCGGGTGCGCGGCAACGACATCAGCTTTATCTTTCAGGAGCCGATGACCAGTCTCAACCCGCTGCACACGATCGAAAAGCAGTTGAGCGAAAGTCTGGCGCTGCATCAAGGGTTGACCGGGGCTGCGGTGCGCGAACGCATTCTGGACTTGCTGCACAAGGTCGGAATTGTCGAGGCGGAAAGCCGCTTGGGTGCCTATCCGCATCAGTTGTCAGGCGGGCAGCGGCAGCGGGTGATGATCGCGATGGCGCTGGCCAACGGACCGGAATTGCTGATCGCGGACGAGCCTACCACAGCGCTGGACGTGACGATTCAGGCGCAGATCCTGGAACTGCTGGCCGATCTGAAACGGCGCGAGGGGTTGAGCCTGCTGTTCATCACCCATGATCTGGGCATCGTGCGCCGGATCGCCGACCGGGTCTGCGTGATGCAGGGCGGGCAGATCGTCGAGCAAGGGGTGACGGCAGACATCTTTGCCGATCCGCAGCACCCCTATACCCGCAAACTGCTGGCCGCAGAGCCGCACGGCAGGGCAGAACCTTTGGCCCCCGATGCGGCAGAGGTGCTGGCGACCGACAAATTGCGCGTCTGGTTCCCGATCACGGCGGGATTTCTGCGCAAGACGGTGGGCCATGTAAAGGCGGTCAA
>Ga0105046_10009196_pt1 | contig 15460 bp, 12 predicted proteins | sample MAT03_FD_78385 | JGI IMG/M metagenome (GOLD analysis project Ga0105046, IMG submission 78385) | Freshwater microbial communities from Lake Fryxell liftoff mats and glacier meltwater in Antarctica - MAT-03 (megahit assembly) | ecosystem: Environmental > Aquatic > Freshwater > Ice > Liftoff...
GGCATGGTCGGCATGGGGATGATCTTTGATGAGACTTACCGTCCCTTCTTCGAACGAGTCCATCGCGAAGGTCTCCACGAGCGCAGCTTCGGAGACATTGATGTCCCGCTCTCCGCAGTGGCGACCCGAACCGGCAGCCGGGCGGAGGCCTATCGCAAATCGGCTGGAACTCGCATTGGTGCGTTCCAGTCGTTCGCGGGCGACGATTCGGTCGCTCAGATGCTCCGGGCTGGAGTGGATATCGCCTGTGTCGCGACGCCGGATGATCGCCACTTCGAAGCGGCGAAGGCCATCCTCGCAGCGGGGGTGCATGTCCTGATCGAGAAACCCAGCGTGCTCGATCTGGCCCAGCTCGACGACCTCGTGGCATTGGCCTCGAAGCAGGGACTCCTCGCGAAAGTCGTGTATCACAAACTGCTCGACCCTGATCACAAGAAGCTGCGGACATTCGTCCATGATGGAGTGTTGAAGCACGTCAACAACGGGTACTGCTCCCTGCTCGAACCCAAATCGATCTCGTGTGGGCAATTCGCGGAGTGGATACGCGGTCGCAATCCGGGGACCTATGTCGCGGTTCACTACATCAAGCTGATCGACTTCACCTTTGGCGGTCGACTAAAAACGGTCATGGCCACGGGGCAACGCGGAATCGTCGGGGCTGCGAATGGGCCGACCTGGGACAGCAACCAGCTGCGACTGATTTATGAGTACGAGGACGGACGCGAGGCGGCGTTCGACATTCACACCTCGTGGGTCAACCCGGATAACTTCCCCGGCTACGTCGAGCAAGAGGTCCAGTTTCGGTTCGATAACGGCGTCTGGAACGGACACTCTCGCCGTCGGGGAATCGAATGCACGGTCGAGGGGAAAACGCCGAACGAAGTGAAGATCACGATCAACACGCACTACAACGGGACGTTCGTCGAGCCCTGGGGCGATCGATCCCAGCGAGGGTACGGGATCGAAGTTCTGGAACGCTTTGCCCGCGAAGCAGCCCGCGTGGAGTGGGGCGGTCCCGCTTCGGAGCGGGCGTCACGTCTGTCAGTGGCGCAGGGGTTGGCCTACAACGACCTCGCGGCAGATCGACAAGTCGTGGCCGCAGTCCAGTCTCTGGAAGCAATCCTCGATCATGCCAGCCGCGGGATGCCCGATGGCGTCGTGCGTGTGAACGGGGATGCTGGCGGGCTGGCCCTGTATCTACCGGGTCAGACGGAACCGAAAGTTCTTTACGAGCCAGCGGTGTGAGGGATCGAAGCGGAGCGAGCGGCAGACATCAGCCTGCCTTAAATCCGCGAAGTACCGCCAGAATCGGGCCATCACACACGACAATCTCACTGTAGCGCAGAAGCGCGGGAACCACCGGGGCAAGCCCGGAGGTGAGCAGGCGATCTCGGTCCGACGGCCTAACGCATGACAGGCCGACGTCTGCCGCTCGCTCGTCATTTTTTTGGAAGGCACCAAGCATGAGAATCACAATCGCTTTGTATTGCGGGCTGTCACTCTGTGTGAGTGCCTTCTCGGCCGAGCCGGTGATCGAAGAGCGGTCGTTTGTGGCCAGCTTTGATTCGACAGAGCAGAAGTACGTGACGTTGACCCCGGCGGAACTCGACCCGGCTCAGCCATTCGACGTGTTGATCGCGCTACATGGGCACGGGGCGGATCGTTGGCAGTTTGTCAAAGAACCGCGCGACGAGTGCCGTGCCGCCCGCGATGTGGCGATCAAGCATGGGATGCTGTTCGTTTCGCCCGACTACCGGGCCAGGACTTCGTGGATGGGGCCTGCAGCGGAGACCGATCTGGTCCAATTAATCGAGACGTTGAAAAAGAGCCTTCCTGTCCGGCACGTCTATCTGTGCGGCGGATCAATGGGCGGGACGGGGGCACTGACGTTCTCGGCGATGCATCCGGAACTGATTCAAGGTACCGCATCGATGAACGGGACTGCGAATCTGCTGGAGTATGAGAACTTCCAGGAGGCGATTGGTGAGTCCTTCGGCGGGGACAAGAAAACGATCCCCGAAGAATACAAGAAGCGAAGTGCAGAATACTGGCCCGAACGATTCACGATGCCGGTCGGAATGACCACCGGTGGAAAGGATACTTTGGTTCCTCCACAGAGCGTACAACGGCTCGCGGGAGTGCTCAAGCAGCTGGGCCGCCCCGTCGTACTCGTCCACCGCGAAGAAGGTGGACATGAGACGAACTATGCGGACGCGACGCAGATTCTCGAGTTCAGCCTGGCGGGGCAGGAGGCAGCTGGCGAGTGACTCGACGGGCGAGAACTTCCGGCAGTGGGTATTCGGAGATCGGGATACCGAGAGGCCGCACTTCTTGGAGCCGTTTCCAGGCCCGAGTGACGAGCGACTCTCGAGAGCGCACGGACTCGGCGTCCATCTCCACTTTGCTGAAGAGTCCCTCAACCACGACCGGTTCGAACTCTGGATCGACGATGAACTGAGCCACAACCGGGTTGCAGCGCAAGTGCCTCTCAGGGGTCGACAACAGCTGACGGGCTTCGACCTCACCGAGGATAAATCGCAGGTAGAGATCGCTCCCTTCGACGAATTCGACGTCGTCTCCACAGACCTCACACAGGTAGCCTTGGTCGCATTGAGCCATGAATGTGAGCCGGTCCGTTCACGAGACGGGAGAGATCGTTGGTCAGAGGTCGCCTACGATTATTCCCGCCTGAACGGTGGGGAGCAAGGAACGAGAGCTGTCGAAACGTGCCCGGTAGCGCAGTCGACGACTCGCGGTCTGCGGGATCGTCGTCTGGTCCACGAGGTCCGGGCGGAACCGACCTGGGGGGTCGGTTCTCCACTCGGCCTGCTGATGGCTTCGTGAAGTCCCCTCAGAACGCACAGGGGCGAGTCACTACTGGAGTGACCCGCCCCTGGAAGGAATCGGAGCATCGGGCGTTGAGTCCGGGATCAGCGAACTCGCGGGTGGTGTCTCACGCCACCCCGCCAGGATGCTCCGTCGCGTTGCCTGACCGGTTATCCGTTAAGAGAGGAGCAATTTGCATAATTGGTGCCAAACGGATAACCGCTACAACCGGAACTGCGGCAATGAAGCGACTTGTCGTCGCATCTCATTCACTGATCTGTCATTCCGACGAATTCGCCGACGGTTCTCCGGAACGGCGACATCTCGCCCCGGCGAACTGAGTGTCAACTTCCTGAACGTCTTGCATTCCAATCTGTTTCGGACTCTGATCATTCGGCGAGAACCGCCCATCGATCAGACATCCGAAGTTTCGGAAGACTTCAGATCTCCCCGCACAGAACCGTCAAAAGTGAGATTCGTCCCTACAAACACTCAATCCATAAGTGTTTAGCGAGATACAACCCGTCGAGACCCCGAGCCGGGACAGACGAATTCGGCGGAAGCTGCCGAACTTTTCGCTGTCGGCTCTGTTTGTCTGGCACTTGAGGAAAAAAGGGCGTACAAGTCGATTTCGTGGTCAGTCGTCCGAAAGGGCGACTGGCCATGGACCCTCCTCGCGGGATGGTCTGCGGGTTTCTCGCCCGCTCATTCTGCGAACAGTTCCTCCTCTTTTGGAGGAACTCTCCCCTCGAACGAATCCCCTCGTTTCCCGATTGAAGCGCGACACCCTTCGCGTGCTGCTCCCCGTCCGTCTCTCGGTTCGGATGCTCCACGAGTCGGTCGGAGTGCGCCTACGGATTCCGGAGAACATCATGCCTCGCCTACAGCGTATCCTGATCGTCGGCCTGCTCATCTCTTGCGTCATTTCCGCCAGTGGATGTGGATGTGGCCCCCGTCGATTTGGCCGTCGCAAAGCTCAGCTTCGCCAATCCCAGCTGCGAACATTGCAGCTGTATCGCGAGAACCAGGAGCTTGCGGGCCAAGCCGAGATGGCCGGGCAGCTGGCATCGCAGAATAGCCAGTTGGAACAATCGCTGGCGTCCGTTCAGCAGAACATGGACCTGACGAATCAGCGTTTGGCGAATCTGAATTCTGAGCGAGCTCAATTGAGCGAGAAGTATTCGAGCCTGCTGACCGGGCTCAAGAATCCACTCGGAGGAGGGACGAACCGCCGCTTTGAAGAGCTGGCGAAGAAGTACCCCGAGTTTGAATTCGACCCCGTCACTGGTGTCAGCCGCTTCAATGGCGATCTGCTGTTTGCGTCGGGGAGTGACGCAGTTCGTCCGGATGGTTCGACGCTGCTCAAGGAATTTGCTGAGATCATGAACGATCCGGAAGCGAAGCAGTTTCACATCCTGGTCGTCGGGCACACCGATGATAATGAGGTCGTGAAAGCTAGTACCAAGGCGCAACACGAAACGAACTGGGAGCTCTCCGCTCATCGCGCGACAGCGGTCGTTCGCAACCTGGCCAAGATTGGCCTGGAAGAACCACGCATGGGTGTGGCGGGCTACGCCAAGTTCCAACCCGTGACCGCCAATGCGGACGATTCGGCCCGGCAGCAAAATCGCCGCGTGGAGATCTACATCCTCGCCCCCGACTCGACCGTCGCCGGTTGGGAAGGCCCCTCGATGGTGCGGTGATGGTTGGTCGAGTGCGACCCGCAGATGTCAGGCGATCGTGTTTCGCTGGACGGTCGGGCGTTTCCGCAGCGTCATAAATTCGAGTTGCCCCTCGCTCTGATGTGGCTTGGTTGCTCCGGGTGGCGAGCGAAAGGCCCGACGGGTCTGGCCTTGTCCGAGCCCAGGCCGTGCGGCCTTTGTCATTCCCCACGTTTTCGTCATGTGTCCAAAACGCTTGCGACGTGTGAGGTATGGGGAGGTTTAATGTCCGATGGATGCGGGGCCATGAGGACCTCGCCCATCGCTGGCGGCGTGTGAGAATTAGTTGTTAATTTTATGAGGTTTACTCCATGTTTACCTGACGGAGGACAGGGGGATTCCACTGAGCCATGGGTGTCGCACGGAGGCGTAGGCGTGCGATTGCTCAACTGCATGGTGGTGAACAGTTCTCGTTGAACCATCAAGGGCGAGGCGGCGACGAACCGCCAAGATGCGAACATTCCAACCCGAACTTACGGTCGACGACTTCTCGTGAGCACTATCAAAGATCAAGGGCTTCCTCAGTCGGAATCATGATCGCAAACCCGGCTGGCACGGCTGCCAAAAACACCAAAGCCATGTCCCACCCATCCAAGTGATGCCTGGCTCGCCAGCCGGAAACTCGGGAAATAGCCAGTGCGAATGCTCTGGGAATGCGTAGGCTCGCCCAGCGCAGCTGCGGGCGGGCGACAGCTTGGCCGCTCACATCGACTGGCGCCCCCCTTGCTCACTGGGTTCCGAACGTGAGGATTTTTCTATCTGTCCGCTCGCTCAGCGGTGTTGTCACAGCTTTCCAAGTGACGGGCTTCGAACTGGCTTAGCTCTCCGGCACCTCTTGCCGAACACTCAATGTCACTCAGGGTTCCCAAGGAGGAAGAACTCTTATTGCCGTTTCATCCGGCACTCCACGTTCCCCACACGACTATCACTTTCGGACAGCACTCATGTTGAATCGACTTCTGCCTCTGTTATCGACTTCACGGCGTCGCACCGGGGGGGCGCAGCGGCAACTCCAGACGGGTTCCGCAGCAGTCGTGGTCCTCGAAGCGCGCCAGATGCTGTCAGCAGATATGGTGATCCGTTGGAATAGCGTTCTGCTCGATGCGGTCCGGGCGGTTCAGCCCGCTCCGCCAGCGGGGTCACGGGCAATGGCCATTGTCAGCCTCGCGGTCTATGACGCAGTGAATTCGATTGAAGGGAAGTACGCCACCTACCTGACGAAGGTCGCCACTTCCATGGCGACTTCGAAAGAAGCGGCCGTGGCCCAAGCGGCGTATCGCACGCTCTGGGCACTCTTCCCGACCTATCAAGCGACGCTGGACGCCGAACTCGCGACATCGCTGGGCATGGTCGCTGCCGGACCGGGAAAGACGGCGGGGATTACTCTGGGGAACACGGTCGCGACGGCGATCTTGAATCTCCGCTCGACAGATGGCAGTGCGACGGTCGTGCCCTATACGCCGGGGGCGAACCCCGGTGATTGGCAGCCCACGCCCTCCGCCCACGCCCCTGCACTCCTTCCTCAATGGCCCTTGGTCAAACCCTTTGCAATGACTAAGGGTTCGCAGTATCGGCCTGCCGCTCCCCCGAAATTGAACTCAGTCGCCTACGCGACGGACTTCAACGAAGTGCTGAGCCTCGGCTCGGCCACGAGCGCCACACGGACCGCCGATCAGACCGACATCGCGAAGTTCTGGGCGGGCAGTGGAGGTACAGCGACTCCTCCCGGACAGTGGAACATGATCGCCCAGGCTGCGGCCGAATCTCGCTGCCTGTCGATCAATGAAAATGCCCGCATGTTCGGGTTGCTGAATATGGCACTCGCGGATGCCGCGATCACTTCCTGGGACGCCAAGTACACCTTCAAGATGTGGCGTCCAGTCACCGCGATTCGGAACGCGGATCTGGATGGCAACGCGGCGACCAATAAAGACGCCGCTTGGACATCTTTTCTCGCCACGCCGAACCACTCTACCTACACCTCCGGCCACAGTACATTCAGCGGAGCGGGAGCCGCTGTCCTGGGGGCCTTCTTCGGAACCGACCAGGTTCCGTTCGTCCTCAAGTCTGAAGTCCCTGGCGTCGCGGACCGAGGCTTCTCGGGGTTCAAGCATGCAGCTGCCGAAGCCGGAATGAGCCGCATCTACGGTGGCATTCACTTTAGCTTCGACAATGTGGAAGGACTCAAGGCCGGAGAAAAAGTGGGCCAGCTGGTGGCGAATTCATTCCTCATCATCAAGCCAACTGTCACTTTGACCAACGGAGTCCTGACGGTCACCGGCTCGAACGCCAAAGACACGATCAAGCTCGATCAATACTCCAACGGCATCTTCGTCAACATTAACGGAAAGGTTCTGTTACGGGCCAGAAGCTCCGCCGTCTCCCAGATCGTCGTCAATGCCGGGGACGGGAATGATAGCGTGACGATCAATAGCAACATTAAATTGGAGACACTCATCGATGGTGGGAATGGGAACGACTTCCTGTCGGGCGGGTCTGGGAAAGATGTGATCTACGGCGGAGAAGGGAATGACCGTCTCTACGGGAATGCGGGTGCTGACCTGCTCTACGGCAATGACGGCAATGACACTCTCGATGGCGGCCTGGGAGCCGACTACCACAGCGGGGGTCCCGGACTCGATACGCTGTTTGTGAGCCGTGGAATCGATACTTGGGAAACCGGCCCCGGCATGAAGCGGATCATCTTCCGCTAAGTTCACACACTGAGAGCAGATTCAGAAATCGTCTTCAGTATGAACAGCAGACAGGAATGTCTGCTCGACTCAAGTCGGACAGACATTCTTGTCTGTTCCGACTGAAGACCGATTCTGAATCTGCTCTAGCGGGAAGCGTGTTCCTGCAACCGCTGGAGCCAATCAGTGATGCTCGCTGGATCGAGGACGCGGACCTCGTCCAACTGAGCCCGCAGATTCCGAAAGAGTCGCAGTGATTGCCAACTGCGGGAGTAAGTCGCCGGACCCAGTAACACGATGCGGTGTCCATCAATGACCGCAATGTCCGAAGGGACACCTTCGCCCCAGAGCCAGTGCGGAACGGCTTCGTCTGGCGTTTTGGGGAGTCGCCCAGTCGGTCCAATCGCTGTCGCTTGATACAGATTCCAGCGACCAGTAATCGTCTCGTCCGTCCCCTGCGGCCCGACGCCGATCGCCACTTCGACCGCTGATCGGCTGACTCGTCGCCACTCGTACCACCGGCGGGGGATGGTATCCATCAGTAACGTCTGCAGCTGGAAATTGTCCACGACTCCCGACATTTTGGCGGCAATGCCGACCCGTCTCGCGGGATCAATCACGAGCAGCGGTTCTTGATCGAGGACGGGCAGGATCTGCAGCAGCCAGTGTCCCCCCTCATGACGATCGGCCAGAGGGGCAATCACCGGTAAAAACGCTCGCCCTCGGACTCGAGCGGCGACGTCCCGGCTGTAAAGGGCGATACACGCTGGCCACAGAGCCTCGAGGTGGTCCCATGCTTCGCGCGCATTTGGGTTCGCCGTGGACGCTACTTCAAAGACTTGAAGACTGACTTCATCCAGCCGCTCGTAGTAGGCATCCTCCTCTTTGTCAGTGGAGAATATCGATTGCGGCTGAATGGTCGCCTGTTCCCGTTTGAGGCACTCGCGTGCCAAATAGGCCGCCTGCGGAAGAATCTCGTCGAGAAGCCGATGAATCACTTCACCCATCCGCCCGGGCCAGGCTCCCTGCTCCAGTAACGCCCCACAGACCACCGCCAGAAAGCACGCGGGCCCGGTCGGTGACTCATCCACGATCGACAACAGCTGGTCGAACTGGCTCTGCCGCTCGTCGCCCGGGAGTGTCGTGCAGGCTCGCAAGAATCGATCAATCGCTTGCCGAGTGTCGGCCTGCGTCACCCGTTCGGCTCGCAAAGCGTCCATCAGCAGGACCGCCGGACCGGTCAGTGGAACGAGAGACATTCGGTGGGCCATTCAGTTCTGATGTGAGCGTTACGACGTCAGGTGCCAGATCCGAGGCGTCGTGAATTGTCTGTCACCGAGAGTGTCGCGTTTTTCCGCGAAATCGGCGACTCTCTTTCCGAGGAAGTCGGATTCCTCAGATTGACCTTAACCCCAGCTCGCTCGCGGGCCGATAGCATTTTTGGGGAGTGTTGCGCCCCGCATTCCCCATTTCGCATGGACGTTCTTCAGGGAGGCAGGGATGGCCTACCAATTGAAATTCGAATTCGCGGAGTCGATCCGCCAGAGCCCGGTGCGAACTGCGCTCGCATTACTGATATTGATCACGACTTCGGTCTACGTCTGTGTCGCACATGATGGATATCGAGTGGCGGAAATCGGCGAGACAAACCCGTCCGAATCACCAATCGACCTCGCTGCTCACCAGACATGGGCGGAAGGGAGCGAGCCGCTCACCTCCGATGAAGAGGAGATTCCTGCGACCGCCACTCAAGTGGGTGATCGCCAACAATATATTGATGCCCGACTGACTCACGCTGTCGTCGAGGAAGATGACACGACGGCGGCGAAACGCCTGCGAGCCACTCCGGTCTCAGCAGAATCTGTTCGGCACTCTTCGACGGACTCTCCGGTCTGGTTGCTCGGTGTGCTGCTCGACGATTAAAGCCGCTTTGAGTTCGATTCCTCGGTTGACCGAAAGTGTGTGGACGGGCGATGTACGAGCGATACTGGCATTTCGACCGCCCGGCCTTCGAAAGCGATTTCGACCCACAGTTCTATTTCCCAGCTCGCTCCCACCAAGGGGCATTGCTCAAGCTGCGGTTTGCTCTGGAGCACCGCAAGGGGATTGCTCTGCTGGTCGGCGACCATGGGGTCGGAAAGACCTATCTGACGCATGTTCTGGAGCAGGAGATCGACGGTCCTCTGCGGCCCTTCCTGCGTCTGCTCTTTCCCCAGTTGTCTCCCACCGACATGCTGAGTTATCTCGCCGTCCGGCTGGGAGCCAGCCCCGGACCGGGAATTCAACGTGGCAGCCCGGACCAGACCCTGCGCAGCCTGGAAAGTCGAATGGAATGGATGGCCCGTGAAGGGCACCGCAGTGTTGTCGTACTCGAAGATGCCCACCTGCTTCAGCCGCAGCACTTCGAGACGCTGCAACTGCTGATGAGTCTCCAGCAGCACGCCGGGAATGTCATTTCATTGGTATTGGTAGGACGCCCCGAGCTTCTCAGCCGTGTCGAGCGAGTGCCCGGTCTCGATCAACGCGTGGCAGTCCGCATGGGCCTGGACCCTTTGTCGCCCGAGGAAACGGGACAATACATCGAGCATCGGCTGCAGATGGCGGGCAGCCCCCAATCGATGTTCCGAGAGGATGCGTACCGCTCCTTTTGGGAGTTGTCCCAGGGAGTGCCACGCCGCATGAACCAGCTGTGCGATTTGTCACTGCTGGTCGGTTATGCGGATGCCATGACCGAGTTGACCAGCGTGGAAGTCGAAGCCGCTGCGGAAGAAGTGGTGGCTGTTTCACTGGATTAGAGCTGCCGGTCGCGGGGAGTCCTGCCGGAGGAGGACCAGCATTTGGCGTATGTCCCTGTGGGCAGGGTATGGACGAGTGGGGAGTTCGCTTCCTCGATTTCCGATCGGTACGATGCTCGGCAGCTGGAAATACGCAAGTCCGCGTTCCGGTAATCCTGGGCAGAGACGGCGATCATGACGCGGAATTGGAGTGTCGGGGGTTTCGTCATCATATGGCTCGCAGGGCTCGCGTACACGGTGAGCGCTCAAGAGGTCGTGACAGTTTTGGGCACCGGTCAATCGGGCTGGTCGGGAGATGGGGGCCCGGCCAGGGCTGCTCAGTGTGATGGTCCCTTCGGGTTGGTCATCGGCCCGGATGACGCCTTGTATGTCTGCGAGATTGGCTCGCACGTCATTCGCCGCATCGACCCGAAAACTCAGACGGTCTCGACCGTCGCTGGCACCGGGGGGAAGGCGGGGTCTGCCGGTGATGGCGGTCTGGCCACAAAGGCCCTGCTCAACGAACCCTACGAAGTCCGCTTCGATTCCCATGGGAACATGTACTTCGTGGACATGAAGGGGGAAGTCGTCCGTCGAGTCGATGCCCAGACCGGCGTGATCTCCAAAGTGGCTGGCATCGGAACCGCTGGCTTCAGTGGGGACGGCGGCCCCGCGACTGAAGCGCAGCTGAGCCAGCCGCATTCGCTCGTGCTCGACAACAACGGTCACCTGTTCATTTGCGACATCGGAAACCATCGGGTCCGGCAAGTCGATCTCGCGACTGGCATCATCAGTACGTTCGCCGGAACCGGAGAGCGAAAACCGACACTCGATGGCTCGGCTGTGGCGGGGACACCGCTGAATGGTCCGCGGGCCCTCGATTTTGATGGACGCAGTGGACTGCTGCTGGGCCTCAGGGAAGGAAACGCCGTCTACCGGGTCGATCTGAAAACGCTCACCTACCAGCACCTCGCCGGAACGGGAGTGTCTGGCTACACCGGCGATGGTGGCCGGGCGAGGCTCGCTCAGGTCGCGGGCCCCAAGGGAGTTTCCGTGAGCTTGGAAGGCGACCTCTATCTCGCAGACACCGAGAGTCATACGATCCGCGTGATCCGTACCCACACCGGGAACATCGAGACCCTCGTCGGCGATGGCCAAATGGGAGACGGTCCCGACGGCGATCCCCGCCAGTGTCGCCTCGCCCGGCCTCATGGCGTTTATGTCGACGGATCCGGCAATGTCTACATCGGCGATAGCGACAACCACCGCGTGCGAATGTACCGCCCCACCGGACCAGCCTCGCAAGCTCCACGACCGTAAGAGTCACTGGCTCAGATTCCGCAGCTGTTTCGAATTCGCCCGCAGAGCCCTTCTGGCGCGAGTATGTTGAAGTGCCTTCGAGTCGTGCCTCAGGTTGCCCCCGTAGAAAGCCTCGCATGTTCCGATTCACTCGCGCTCTCGGATTCCTGGCCGCGATTCTGGGGCTGGGGCAATTGCTCGTCGCATTCGCTTGGGCGGATGATCCAGAAGGCCCGGTCTACACCACCCGGGCAGAGGCCGACGCGGACTACGCCTTTCAGGGTGAGTATCGCGGATGGCAGCGAGCGAACCCCTCGTGGCGCAGTTCCGAATCGGTCGCGCTGCAAGTGGTCGCTCTCGGCGAAGGCCGGTTTGATGTGATGAAATACTACGGCGGGCTACCAGGATCGGGCTGGAGAAAGCCGGATAAGTTCACCATGACTGGCGTACGCAATGCGGATCGCGTCGCGCTCACTGGCTCTCAATTCCAGGGCGAAATCATCGGCTCCACCCTCCGTCTGTTTCGCCCAGACGGCCACCTCGCCGGACAGCTGACCCGCGTCGAACGGGTCAGTCCGACCATGGGCGCGAAGCCACCGCAAGAGGCAATCGTGCTGTTTGATGGTCACGATTTGTCCCACTGGAAGGACGCACAGCTGACGCCCGAGGGACTACTTCAAGCCGGTACGGAGACCGTCCAGGAGTTCGGAGACTTCCGTTTGCATGGGGAGTTCATGCTCCCCTACAAACCGCTCGCGCGAGGTCAAGCGCGAGGGAATAGCGGGTTCTATCTCCAAGGACGATACGAGGTCCAGGTTCTCGATTCATTCGGTCTCGAAGGGATTGAGAACGAATGTGGGTCGCTCTACAAAACGAAACGCCCCGACACGAATCTCTGTTTGCCTCCGCTTCAGTGGCAGACTTATGACATCGACTTCATCAATGCCCGGTTTGACGCCCAGGGTCAAAAGACTTCGAACATGCGGATCTCTGTCTGGCACAATGGAGTTGTCATCCACAACTCCGCTCCAATTCCCCATAAGACAGGTGCCGGAAAGCCCGAAGGCCCCCTGCCGCTTCCGATTAAGCTGCAGGACCACGGTAACCCTGTCGTCTATCGAAACATCTGGTTGATCGACAAGACCCAGCCAGGTGCCGAGTCGATCCCCTGGTTGCACCTGCCGCTGACAGCAGCACCAGTCCCGTTGTGAGTGGGGGAGGGAGCGCAGGCCGCCGACGTGAGCGAGTTTTACCCTCGTCGGGTGGCCCTTTCAGACTTCCCGTTGACCCAAAATCGACAACCAGCAAAGATTGCCGCTCGGGAGAGAGACTCTCTCGGCTGCCAGACAAGGACTGTTGAGCAGCTGACCGTGGCGACCAAGGAGGGGCGAGGGATGTCAGTTCGTCGAAATCGACGTTACGCGCTCGTTCTGTGGCTGCTCGCAATGCTGCTGATGAGCGGGTCCGGCGTTTGTCGGGCCGACGATCTCGCAGAGGATTTCACTCCATCCGGTGCGGCGGCCCCCCAGCTGACCAGTCGGCCTCAGCCATTTTATGGCGAAGTCGCCCCCGATGTGCCCGCGGGACCGAATCGCTCGCAGCGGATTTCGCCTTCTCGAAAGAACGCTGCAGCCCCCCCTTCAAAGGGGCAGGAGAGCCCGGCATCCCTTGAGATTGTGGGGAAGTTAGACACCACTGCCCTCACCAAGACCCCGCTTCCAGGAGTTTCTGACCCGGGAGATATCAACCAGGCGGCAGTCGACGAAGCGGCTCTGGAAGCTGCCTCGGCGAGAACGGGACGGTCGGGGTTCGGCTCCAGTGTGATCTGGGCGATCGGAATTCTAGCGGTTGGTTGGATCGTGCGGCAGTTCTTGAAAGCCAGCGGGCAATTGTCTTTCGGGGCTCCTTCGGTCCTCGAAGTTCTCTCTCGTCAATCGATTGGCCCGCAACATCAGCTGACCCTGATCCGGTTCGGGCCGCGAGTACTTCTGATTGGGACCACGCCGACGGGGATGTCGACTCTGGCGACCGTTGAAGACCCAGCTGAGGTGCAGGCGATCGTAACTGAGCTGCGACCGGCTTCAGCGAAGGGGGGGCCGACGTTGTTCGATCTGTTCCGTCCGAGACCGACAGAAATGTCTCGCGGAGCCGCTGCGGTTAACGTCACCCTTTCGACCGACGGCCGATCGGCACGAGCTCATCAGGAAGCCATCAACAAACCGGACGCAGAGCAGACGCCAATGTCCATCTCGTCCGGACCGAGGGGTCCAGACTCCGATCCCGCACAGCGACTCTTGAATCGCTCTCACCAGGAGCGTCACCCATCTCCGGTCCAGAATCGTGAGGTGGCCGATGTCTGATTGGACAGCGTGGTTGCCCGCCAGCTGGCTGGGGCCGAGCGTTCTGGGGCCGTCTGTGCAGTTGATGCTGACGGTCAGCATCATCAGTCTGGTGCCGTCGATCTTTCTGCTGTCGACTTCGTGGATTCGATTCGCGGTCGTACTGGGGCTACTGCGCCAGGCGATTGGCGGGGCGCAGATCCTTCCCAACCAAGTCATCACGGGCCTCAGCCTGATGCTCACTCTGGCGGTCATGGCTCCGGTCTGGGAGGCCGCCTATCACGAGGGGATCGAGCCGTATCAGTCGGCCAAGTATGAGACCGAAGCTGACCAGCGAAAGGCCCTCGGCGAAGCGGCGAAACGGACGATCGCGCCGCTGCGCCGATTCATGGTGTCGCAGATTCAAGCCGCTGGAAACGAGAACACCGTCTCGCTCTTTCTCAAAGCGCGTGAGCGGGCCACAGCCTCCCAGAGCCCCCTGTATTATGAAGACCTGCCACTCAGCGTGTTGCTTCCCGCCTTCGTGCTCAGCGAACTTAAGGTCGCGTTTCTGATCGGCCTGCAGGTGATGTTGCCGTTCCTGGTGATCGATCTGGTGACCTCTTCACTGCTGACGGGATTGGGGCTTTCTTCACTCCCGCCGATGTGGGTGTCGCTCCCGCTCAAGTTGTTGGTCTTCGTATCGATCGATGGATGGTTCCTGACCGTCGAGATGCTTCTGCACAGCGTGAGTACCGCGTAACAGCGCGCCGCCACGTTCGCCAGAACGTAGGCGAATGTCGAGCGATCTGACATCGTGCTCGACAGTACTCCTCGTGAATAAGCCCTTCCCGAAATCGATGTCGCCCCTCACTCGCTCATGTTCCGGCGAACCTGGCTACCTAATACTGAGTTGGTCGCGATGAATGGTGACATGGGTCTCGAATCAATGCTGGCCGGACTGTGGGAGACTCTCACCGTCGCGGGACCGGTGTTGGCGATCATTCTGGTCGCGGCACTCGGCATCAGCTTGCTGCAAGCCACGACCCAGCTGCAAGACCAGTCCTTGTCGATCATTCCCCGGCTGCTGATTGGCGGCGTGGCGTTGTTGTACGCGCTCCCCTGGATGGTCGACCGACTGAGTGAGTTCACCCGCGAAACCATCTTGCGAGTGGCCTCCGGCGGATCATAAGCTCTCTCCTCAACTGTGCCCCTTCCCCTCGCTCACGAGCTGTTCTCCCTCGTCCCCGGCGAATTCATCGCTGTGGGTTTCGCAGCGCTACGGATCGGGGCTGCGGTGTCGGTTCTCCCCGTGCTGGCGACGATACCCTGGCGGACCAGAATCGGCGTCGCGGTCGTCATGGGTTTGGCGCTGGGCAGCACCCACGTGGGGTCAGTGACCGACTGGTCGCTCGCCGGGATTTTGAGTGAACTGGTCACTGGGGCCTCGCTGGGGATTGGCCTGCGAGTCACCCTCTCCGCACTGCAAACCGCAGGAACGTGGATTGATGAACAGACCTCGACAGGGCTCACCGCCGAGTCGGCCATGCCTGACTCCGACGAAAACACTCTTGGCACCGCTCAAGTGCTCACCTGGATCGGAACGTGGCTGATCTTGACGGCTCCACCCTGGGGAGCAGACCTGGAGGTAGTACAACGAGTGATCGACTCGCTCACTGCGATTCCGCTCGGGACCGTCGTTTCGCCCTCGAGTGTCCCCGAATGGACAGTCGGACTGCTGCGCGGCTGGAGCGATCTGGCAGTTAGCGTGGCTCTTCCCGTGTGCTTAGTCGCGGGCTTGATTCAGGCCGGGCTGACGATCCTCGGAC
>Ga0105046_10009197_pt1 | contig 15460 bp, 12 predicted proteins | sample MAT03_FD_78385 | JGI IMG/M metagenome (GOLD analysis project Ga0105046, IMG submission 78385) | Freshwater microbial communities from Lake Fryxell liftoff mats and glacier meltwater in Antarctica - MAT-03 (megahit assembly) | ecosystem: Environmental > Aquatic > Freshwater > Ice > Liftoff...
GCCAGCGCCAGCGAGCGCTGCGCATCGGCATCGCTGATGATGTCGCGGTACAGGTCAGTGCCGGTCAACACCAGCAGCAGCGGCCGGCCCGCCCCGCTGGCGCGCCAGGCGGCCATCGCGGCGGCCGAGCGCCGGGCGTGCAGCGCGATCATCAGATCCTCATTGCCGTGCGTCCGATCACTGGCCGGATCACGGGTCGGATCACGGGCCGGATCGTTGACCCAATCACGCGCCAGGCGCACACGGTAAGCTGCGCCCAGCATGTGGGCCCAGCGCCGGGCGGTCTGCCAATTGCCGTTGTTGGCGTCGGCCAGCGCCGGCGTCACGATGACGATGGATTTCTTTTGATGCACTTGCCGAGCGTAATACCTGCCCAGCCCCCCGCGAGACCGGGCGAAACCGCGTCATCCGGGCCGGCCCTGCCAAGCCGGTTGGCCACGCCCGCCGCGGGGGCCTGTGCCGACGCCCTACTGGCCAGAACCGGCGGCGCCAGCGCGCTGGCCACCGCGCTGCAGGCCAGCCGGCGCGACACGCTGGCGCTGTTTGCCACCTTCGCGCAGGCTTTGCCCGGCCTGCGGGTGGCGCAGCGGGCCGAGCTGAACCCGCCGCTGTGGGAGCTGGGCCATATCGGCTGGTTTCAGGACTTCTGGCTGGCGCGCAACCCACAACGGGCGATGGGCCCGCGGGCCGACCCCGACGCGCCCCGCGCGGCTGCCCGGCGCGCCGATGCCGATGCGCTGTACAACTCCAGCGGGGTGCCGCACGACAGCCGCTGGGCGCTGCCGCTGCCGGGTGCCGATGCCACCCGCGCCGAGCTGGCCGCGCAACTGGCCGACTCGCTGGCGCTGCTGGCCACGCTGGGCGGCCAGGAGGATGGTGGGTCGGCTGGTGGGTCGGCCGGTGGCGCGGTCGGTAGCGCGGCCGGTAGCGCGGTCGACCAGTCCATCGCCACTGACGACACGCTCTATTTTTTCCGGCTCGCGCTGTTGCATGAGGACATGCACCACGAGGCTGCGCTGTACATGGCGCAACACCTGGGCATCGCGATCGACGATCCGCGTTGGCAGGCCGCGCCGCTGCCCGAGCCGCCGCCGCCCTGCCACATCGAGCCCGGCCCCTGGCGCCTGGGCAGCGGGCCAGGCGCGGGCTTTGCCTTCGACAACGAGCTGGGCGCGCACGACGTGGCGCTGGGCGCCACCACCCTCGACGCCCAGGTGGTGCGCTGGGCCGAGTACCTGCCCTTTGTCGACGCCGGGGGTTATGACGACGAGCGCTGGTGGACCGACGCCGGCCGCGCCTGGCGTGCCGACCAGCCGCATCCAATTGGCCTTGGCGCTCCGCGTTACCTGCGGCGCACGCCCGATGCGGGGGGCAATGCGGCGGGCAGGTCGGCGTGCATGGCCGCGCCACCCGGCAACGCCTGGCAACACTGGCGCCACGGCCGCTGGCAGGCGCTGGACTTGCGCCAGCCCGCCTGCCACCTGACCCACCACGAAGCCCAGGCCTGGTGCCGCTGGGCGGGCCGCCGCCTGCCTGCCGAGGCCGAATGGGAGCGCGCCGCCCTCAGCCAGCCCGCGCTGTTCCGTTGGGGCGATGTCTGGGAATGGACCGCCAGCCCGTTTGCGCCCTTCCCCGGCTTTGTGCCCCACCCCTACCGCGACTACTCGGCACCCTGGTTCGACGGCCGCCCGGTGCTGCGCGGCGCCTCGTTCATGACCCAGCCGCGGCTGCGCCATCCGCGCTACCGCAACTACTTCCCGGCCGGGCGCAACGACGTGCCGGCGGGCTTCCGCAGTTGCGCGCGTTGACGGCTGCGGCAGGGCCAAAGGCCGGCTGATCGGCGCCGGCCACGCGGCCGGGCTAGAGTGCTGACCGCGCAACCACCCCACGAGACCTGCCCGATGACGCATCTGACCACCCCCCGCCGCCTCAAAACCCTGTTGGCCGCTACCGCCCTGGTGGCCTTTGCCGGCCTGGCGCAGGCCCAGCAGATCCTGCGGGTCACCGCCATCCCCGATGAATCCCCCACCGAGCTGGCGCGCAAGGCCGGCCCGCTGATGAAGTACCTGGAAACCCGGCTGGGCGTGAAGGTGGAGTTCACCCCGGTGACCGACTACGCCGCCTCGGTGGAGGCGCTGGTCAACAAGAAGGTCGACCTGGCCTGGTTTGGCGGCTTCACCTTCGTGCAGGCCCTTGTGCGCTCGGGCGGCAAGGTGATCCCGCTGGTGCAGCGCGAGGAGGATGAAAAATTCCGCTCGGTGTTCATCACCGGTGACCCGGCCATCTTGGCGCTGGCCGACCTGAAGGGCAAGGATGTGAGCTTCGGCTCGCAAAGCAGCACCTCGGGCCACTTGATGCCGCGCAGCTATTTGCTGCAGGCCGGGCTGAACCCCGACAAGGACTTCCGCCGCGTGGCCTACAGCGGCGCGCATGACGCCACGATTGCCGCCGTGGCCTCGGGCAAGGTGCAGGCCGGCGCGCTGAACATCTCGGTGTGGGACAAGTTTGTGGCCGACAAGAAAGTCGACCCCAGCAAGGTGCGGGTGTTCTACACCACCCCGCCCTACTTCGACTACAACTGGACGGTGCATGCCGACATGCCCGTCGCGCTGCGCGACAAGCTGAGCCAGGCCTTCTTGGCGCTGAGCCGCGACACCGCCGAAGGCAAGGACATCCTTGAATTGCAGCGCGCCACGCGCTTCGTGCCCACCAAGGCCGACAACTACAAGGGCATCGAAGCGGCGGCGCAGAGCGCCGGCCTGCTTTGAACGGTGCCGTGGGCGTGCGCCCAGGCGCCACAGTCACCGCAGGGTCGGTGGCACCTCGCCGATGAGGATCGAGGCCACCGGCCTGGCGGCGCGCCACCCGGCGGCCCGCGCAGGCACCGCCCCGGCGCTGCAGCCGTTGGATCTGCAGGTGGCCGACGGTGAACAGATCGCGGTGATCGGCCCCTCGGGCGCCGGCAAGACCACGCTGCTGCAGGTGCTGGCCTGCGCGCTGCCGCCCGGCGCCGGCACGCTGCGGCTGGGCGGGATGGAGCCCTGGTCGCTGCCCCGGCGGGATTTGCAGCGGCTGCGCGGCCGCTTGTTTTTGGCGCCGCAGGTGCCGCCGCTGCCGCCGCGCCAGCGCGTGGTCACCGCGGTGCTGGCCGGCCGGCTGCCGGCGATGGGCCTGCTGGCCAGCCTGCGCTCGCTGTTCTACCCCAGCGACATCCCGGCCGTGCACGACGCGCTGGCGCGCTTCGACCTGGCCGACAAATTGTTCGAGCGGGTGGATCGCCTGTCGGGCGGCGAGCGCCAGCGCATCGGCCTGGCGCGGGCGCTGCTGGCGCCGGCCCGGCTGTGGCTGGTGGACGAGCCGCTGTCGGCGCTGGACCCCACCCGCGCGGCCCAGGCCATCGCCACGCTGGTGCAGCAGGCGGCCGCGCGCGGTGCCACGCTGGTGGCCACGCTGCACCAGGTGGACATGGCGCTGGCGCACTTTCCGCGCATCGTCGGCCTGCGCGACGGCCGGCAGGTGTTTGACCTGCCCACTGCCGAGGTCACCCCTGACCGGCTGGAGCGGCTCTATGCCCAGCACGAAGGCGAGCTGGACGGCGCGGCACCGGTGCCCGATCCGTTGCCTGAACCGGCCACCCCGGCGCCGGTGGTGATGCACTGCCGTTGAGCTGGCCGCTGCCGAAAATGAACGCTGCCGCGCCCGCCGCCATTCCGCCCGCCGCCGGCCCGGCACCCGCCGCACCGGCCGGCCCGGCACGCGCCACACCGCGCCCCGCGCCCAGCCATGACCCGGCCTGGCTGGGCCGGCTGGCCTGGCTGGCGGCCGCAGCGGTGTTGCTGTGGCCGCTGCTGGTGGCCACCGAGTTCAAGCCGGCGGGGCTGTTCGAGCCGCGCAGCCTGGCCGTTACCGGCCAGTTTTTGGCCAGCTTTTTGCCACCAGCCCATTCGGCCGAGTTTCTGGCGATGGTGGCGCGCGAAACCTGGCGCACCGTGGCCATCGCCACCGCCGGTTTGACATTGGCGCTGGTGCTGGCGGTGCCGCTGGCGCTGGTCTCGACCCGGGTGCTGTCGGTCTCCGCCCTGTCGGGCCGCATGGCGCGGGGGCCGTTCTGGCTGCGCCAGGTGCTGCGCTGGGCGCTGATCGTGCTGCGCAGCGTGCCCGAGTTGGTGTGGGCACTGGTCTTCGTGCGGGTGGTCGGGCTGGGGCCCACCGCCGGCGTGCTGGCCATCGCGCTGACCTACGGCGGCATGCTTGGCAAGGTGTACGGTGACATTCTGGAAAGCGGCGAGGCCCACGCCACTGAAACCCTGTTGCGCAACGGCAGCTCGCGCTTGCAGGCCTTTGCCTTCGGCCTGCTGCCGCAAAACGCCGCCGAGCTGACCAGCTACACGGTGTACCGCTGGGAATGCGCCATCCGCAGCTCGGTGGTGCTGGGCTTCGTGGGTGCCGGTGGCCTGGGCCAGCAGCTGGACAACTCGATGAAGATGTTCAACGGCGGTGAGGTGCTGACGATGCTGGCGGTGTTCGTGGCGCTGGTGGCGCTGGCCGACTGGATCAGCGCCGGGCTGCGCCGGGCGCTGGGGTGAGCGGATGAAGCCGTCGCCAGAGCCCGCCATGACTTCAGCACCGAAACCTGCAACACCGGCTGGCGCCCACCCGGCTTACCGGCTGCCACCGCCACTGTTCGACGCCAGATGCCGGGCCTGCTGGTTCATGCTGGCGGTGCTGGCGCTGGTGGTGGCCAGCTTCTGGTCGCTCGATCTGCAATGGGCACAGTTTGCGTCGGCCGACGCGCTGCGCAGCATGGGCCGCTTTGCCGCCGAGTTCTTCCCGCCCGACACCTCGCCGGCCTTCCTGCGCCGGGTGGTGCTGGCCACCTGGGAGACGCTGGCGATGTCGGCGCTGGGCACGCTGCTGGCGGCGGTGGCCGGCCTGCTGCTGGCGCTGCCGGCCAGCCGCCTGCATGCCGGCGATGCGGCGCGCGGCCGCACGCCGGTGCGCTGGCTGCTCAACGCGCTGCGCAGCGTGCCCGAGCTGGTGTGGGCCGGGCTGCTGCTGATCTCGGCCGGCCTGGGGCCGTTTGCCGGCACGCTGGCGCTGGCCGCGCACACCAGCGGCGTGCTGGGCCGGCTGTTTGCCGAGGCGATCGAAAACGCCCCGCCCGGCCCCGGCGCCGCGCTGCGCGCGCAAGGCGTGGGCAATGCCCGGGTGGTGCTGTACGCCACGCTGCCGCAGGTGCTGCCGCAGTTGCTCAGCTACACGCTGTACCGCTGGGAAAACAACATCCGCGCCGCTGCCGTGCTGGGCGTGGTGGGCGCGGGCGGGCTGGGCCAGTTGCTGGCCTTCCACATGGGCCTGTTCCACATGGGCAAAACGGCCACCATCCTGGGCGCCATGCTGCTGCTGGTGGCGCTGGTGGATGCGCTGAGCTATGGCGCGCGGCGGGGGTTGATGCGGTAGGCGGCGCCGAAGTCACAGGCGTGCGCCATGTCGATGGTGCCGCGGCAGACTTGCAAAACGAAGTGCCCATGTACCGCGTTCACGGGACGGGCTTGCATGGCCATGCCGAGGCCGCGCCTTACACTTTGCCCAGCACCTGGGCGGCAATGCAAGCCAGCCCTCTCAACCTGCCGCGAGGAGTTCGCCATGCCCCGTACCAACGTCTGCCGCGCCACGGCCTGTGCCGTTGGTGTCTGGCTGGTCGTCAACGCTGGCGCCGCCTCGGCCGCCTGCAACAGCAGCTTTGCCGATACCTTGGGCCAAGTCATTACCGGCAATCTGACGTTGAATGACAACGCCTGCAATCTGGCCTACTTGGTGGTGCGCGAGACCGGCAGCTTGACCCTGTTTGACCAACGTGCCGGCGCCTTCATCAACGGTGCCAGCGATCTCAGCGGCAGCACCTGGGTACAAGACGCCAGCCTGGAAAACTGGGGCTTGCTGACGAACGGGGCGGCGGGCAGCTTCTACAACATCCGCCAGGTGGTCAACCGCGGCCAGCTGCAAAACGATGGCCGGCTGGACAACCTGCTCATTGCCTACAACTTCGGCGGCACCTGGGTGAACGGCGCCACTGGCGTGTTGACCAACGCCTCGAGCGGCCTGCTTCTCAACGATGCCAATCTGACCAACCAGAATCTGTTCAACAACCAGGGCTGGCTCGACAACTACGCCAGCCTCGGCAACGACACCGGCGGTACGCTGGCCAGCGGCGGCCAATTCTTCAACCGGGCCGGGGCAACGCTGACCAACGACGGCACGGTTCGGCTGCTTGGCAGCTCGCTGCTGGAGGCCGGCTCCACGGTCTACAACAACAACGTCCTCGACGTTGGCGGGCGCCTGCTACTGCAGGGCCAGGTCATCAACAGCGGGCGCCTGAACATCCTGGCCGATGGCGGCGATGGCCTCATCCTGGCGGCCGGCTCCAGTTACGACTTCACCGCCGGCATGTTGAGCAACGCCGGCACGCTGACGCTGGAGACCGACTTCACCGAGACTGCGGCCAATTTCGCGCACATGGAGCTGATGCGCGGCAGCACCGTCATCAACCGCGCCACCTATACGACCAGCGACTTGGGCGGCGGCATGAATTCCGTGACCTTCCGCAACGAAGGCCGGCTGGTCATCTTGGGATACTTCAATTTTTACAACTTTCCCTACGACATCAGCTTCCAGAACCAGTACTTCCTCAACGAGGCGACCGGGCGCGTGGAGGTGAAGGCCAGCGGCACCCTGGCCTTCAGCCAGCCCGCACGCAACTTGGGGCGAATCGAGAACCACGGCACGCTCTACATCTCGCAGTCGGTCACCAACGAGCGCGGCGCCATCATCGTCAACACCGGCTTCATGGACGTGAACACGGTGCTGTGGAACGATGGCGAACTGAGCAACAGCGGCACGGTCAAGGTGGTGGGCCCGCTGCCTTTTCACGGCCTGACCGGCAGCGGCAGCTACCTGCAGACGGCCGGGCTCACGCAGGTGGACGGCGACATGGTGCAAGGCAGCGTGACTATCCTGGGCGGCCAGTTGGTGGTCGACGGCACGCTGTCGATTGATGCAAGCAACGGCAGCGGCGGCCTCGTCAAGCTGCTGGGCGGGGAGTTGTTGGGCAGCGGCCTCATCAACGGTGACGTGTTCGTCGGTGGCGGCCCCACCACGGCAGTGTTCAAACCCGGGCACAGCCCCGGCAGCTTCACCATCGATGGCGACTTCACCTTGCTGCCCGGCGGTGAGCTGGAACTGGAGGTGGAGCGCAACGCCAGCGGGCAGCTCATGTTCGACTTCGTCAAGGCCAGCCACATGCTGCTCGATGGCACCGTGCACCTCAAGCTCGGGGCCAACCTGGGCGGCGCCGATCTGACGCAGTTGCTCTTGCTGGGCTGCGGCAGCGGCTGCGAGTACGGCGCCAGCTTTGCCTACGTGGTGGACGGCTTGGCAGCGGGCAGCTTGTTCAGCTTCTCGGCCCAAGGCCTGACGCTGTCGATCAGCCCCGCGGCCGCCGTGCCCGAGCCGGCCACGGTGGCGCTGTGGCTGGTGGGTGTGCTGGGCTTGGGCCTGCGGCGGCGGGTAACGCGGTGGCAGGCGCAGGCGCAGCGTGCCGCCCCGCCCAGAGGCTGACGTCACCAGCCACTCGGCGCCCGGCGCCTGGAATCCTTGAATGACGCTGCGCATCCTGGTGGTGGACGACGATCCGAGCCTGCGCCAGGGCTTTATCGACGCGGTCGATTCGACCCGCGACATGTCGGCGGTGGGCGGTGCCGCCACCCTGGCCGAGGGCTTGCACCTGCTGCGCACGCTGCGGCCCGATGTACTGCTGGTCGACCTGGGCCTGCCCGATGGCAACGGCATCGAGCTGATCAAGTTTGCCGCGCGCCACCATCCCGACTGCGACGTGATGGTCATCTCGGTGTTTGGCGACGAATACCACGTGCTCGCCTCTCTGGTCGCCGGTGCAACCGGTTATCTGCTCAAGGACGCACGCGCGTCCGAGATCGTCGAGCAGGTGCGGGTGTTGCGCAGTGGCGGCAGCCCCATCAGCGCGGTGATCGCCCGCCAATTGCTGTTGCGTTTTGTCGCCACCGCTGGCGGCGTGGCGCCGGCCAACCCGGACGGGCCCGAGCTGCTGAACGGTGAGTCCAGCCTGTCGCCACGTGAACGCGAGGTGCTGCTGCTCTGCGCCAAGGGCTACAGCTACGAGGAGGTCGGCCCGATGCTGGGCATCTCGCGCCACACAGTCACGACCTTCGTCAAGCGCATCTACCGCAAGCTGCAGGTGCACTCAAAGACCGAGGCCCTCTACGAAGCCCGCCTGCGCCGTTTGATCGATGAGTAGCCAGCGCTGCCAGCGCGGGCCACAGAGCGCGGGCCGCGCGGTACTGGCGAGGCTGCTGGCAGTGCTGCTCGCCTTGGCGCTGTGCGGCTGCATGCCCGACCCGCAACTCTCCGGTGCGCGTCACTTCGTGCGTGCCGATCAGGCGGTGCTGGCGCTTGAGGGGGCCATCGACGCGGACGCGCCGCCGCCGCTGGCGGGCGATCCACGCTGGCGGCCAGTGGACCTGCCCGATGTCGTCAGCCGCACGGTGGCCGTGCAGGGCGGCAGCACCGCCGGCCGCTCGATCGTCTGGTACCGCGTGACCTGGACGGGCAGTGCAGACGCCACCGCCGCCCTGCGCGGGCGCCCGCTGGGGCTGTACGTTCCCCGGGCGATCGGGCAGCCACTGCGCGTCTGGCGGGTCGAGGGCGAGCGTTGGCTGCCGGTCCATGACAACCGCCCCTGGGCGGCCGAGCAATGGAACCGGCCGCTGCTCGCCGAGGTGCCGGGTCTGGCCGCGCCAGCGGAAGAAGTGACCCTGGCGGTTGGCATGCCGTTTCGAAACGACCGCTTCCGCGCGATGTCCAGCCTGTGGGTCGGGCCGATGGCCGACCTGCGCATACGGGCTGATCGGCGCACTGCGCTGCAACTGTCAATGCCCCAGGCAGCCACTTTTGCGATGGTGGCGCTCGGCGCCCTGTCGTTCGCCGTGTGGCTGCGGCGGCGCCATGAACGGGCCTACCTGTACTTCGCGCTGACCTCGGCGGCCTGGGCCGCACGCAATCTGCACCTCTTCGTCAACATCCCGGCTGACCCGTGGCGCGACTGGTTTTGGTGGATGAACGCGGCCTCGATCTCGTGGATGATGCTGGCCACCTACCTGTACGCCTTCCAGTTCGACGCGCGGCGCTATCCGCGTGTTGAACGCGCCCTGGTGGTCCTCGTGATCGGCGGCTCGCTGCTCACCGTTCCGCCGTGGGACTACGACGTCTTGCTGGCCCAGCATGCGGTCAATCTGCTGGCCGCGCTGATCGTCACGCTGCTGCTCACCAAGCTGGCCTGGCGCGGGGGCAGCCGCGAGCTGCGCGTGATCGTGGCGGCGCTGTGGCTGTGCCTCATCTTTGCCACGCACGACTGGCTGCTGGTAGCGATGCGCATCACACCGGAGACCATCTACTTGCTGCCCTACGGCTCGATGCTGGTCATCCTCAGCTTTCTGCACGCCGCGATGTGGCGCTTCAACGGTGCGATCGAACAGGTGGAGGCGACCAATACGGTGCTGGCGTTCAAGCTGATGGAGCGCCAGCGCGAGCTGGAGCTGAACCATGCGCGGCTGCGCACCGTGGAACGTGCGCAGACCGTGCTGATCGAGCGCCAACGGATGATGCGCGACATGCACGACGGCGTCGGCTCCACGCTGATCGCCACCTTGCGTGCCGTGGAGCGCGGCGACCTGCAAACCGACGGCCTGATCGACGTGCTGCGCAGCGCGATCGACGATTTGAGGGTCACGATCGATTCGCTCGAACCGATTGCGCATGACCTCACCCCGCTGCTGGCCAGCTTCCGGGTGCGCATGAGCCGGCGCCTGGAGGCGGCCGGCTTGCGTCTGCATTGGACGATGGGCGACCTGCCCACGCTGCCCTGGCTGGATGCACCGCAGGCGCTGGAGGTGCTGCGCCTGCTGCAGGAGGCGCTGGCCAATAGCATCAAACATGCCGGCGCCCGATCCATCGCCATCTCTGCACAAGGCGCCGGCGGCGGGGTGCTGGTGCAGGTGTTGGACGACGGCGCCGGCTTCGACACCGCGCGGCCCGAGGCCGGCCGCGGCCTGCCGAACATGCGCGAACGCGCGCGCCTGCTGGGCGGGCGGCTCACCATCGAGTCATCGCGCGGCGCCGGCACGGCGGTGCGCTTGTGGCTGCCGGCGCAGCCGTAGAGCGATGCGGGCGCCGGCCTGAACAGGCTGGTTTTTGGCCGGTTTGACAATGCCGCCAGTTTTGCGGCGGCATCGGCGTGGTTCGTTGGCCGGCTGCGGTGCGGCAGTCAGCGCGGCTTGGCTGCGCGCATCCCTAACCTTTGGTCGCCGTGTACCGTTTATGCGGGACAGCGGGTTCTGGCATGGCAGGGCAGCCAGCGCCACACTGGCGTCATTTCAACGCCCGTGCTGCCCATGAAGGCCATCATGAAACTCAATATCGCTGCCCGTCGTTCGCGGATCGCATTGCTTTTGCGCGCGCGCCCTGCTGCATTGTCAACGCTCGTATCACTTGCGGCGGCAATGGCCATGCCGGCGCACGCCTGCACGTTCGCGAATCTGGTGGTGCCAATAGGGCAATACTTCGAAGCGCGACTACCGACAGGGGAAACGGTCTCCAACAACAACCCCTTCGGCTGCCACGGCTTCCTGCCTTTGATCGTCGAGTACGGCGCGACCTTGAACAACCGAGCCTCGTTTAGCAACGATCTCGGCGTCAACGACGGACCCAACGGCCGGGGCGGGCTCCTGGTGGGTGGCCTGTTCGACAACAAGGCCGGCGCCACGGTGATCAACAGCGGCGAGTTCTATGTGGGCCGCCCGGTCGACTTGCGCGGCGTGCTGAGGAACGCAGGCCGGTTTGTGAATACCCGCCTGCTGGACGTCTCGGGCCTGCTCGACAACAGCGGCGGGCTGAACAACGAGGGCACGCTCACCCTGACCGGCGGGCTGACCAACAGTGGCAAGCTCTACAACACCGGCACGCTGAACACCTTGGGCGCGCTGGCCAATACCGGCACGCTGACCAATGAAGGCACGTTGCAGTTCTCGCGCTCGCCCGGGCTGTTTCCCCCCAGGTTTTCCAATGCCGGCGGTGTGCTCGAAAACCGGCTGGGCGGGACGCTGAATTTCACGAACGTGAACCTTGGTTCAGACGCCTGGGCGGGCGGCACGCTGAACAACAACGGCACCCTTCGCGGCGTCGCGTTGATCGCCGGCGACGCCGACTCGGGCATCGTCAACCTGCTCGCCGATGGCACCGTCGAGAACAGTTCCCTGACCGTTGTCTCGGGTTACACCCAGAGCAACGACGGCCGGCTGATCAATACCTCCGTCTATGTGAATGGCGGCACCTTCGTCAACAACGGTCTCATCTGGGGCCGGTCGGGCATTGATATCAGCTACCTCGACAACGCCACACTGCGCAATAGCAATACCGGTCAAATCGAGGTGAATGAATCCACGCTCAGAAACCACGGGCGGCTTGCCAATACCGGATACGTGATCGTCCGCTCCGGTGGCCGCATCGACAACGGCTTCACCTCTTCCTTCGACTACGGCAACACTGGGCACTTGCAGAATGACGGCGTTCTCTCGGTAGACAAGATGGGTGTCATCAATAATGTCTCCACGATCAACAGCACGGTGACCTTGTACAACGCCGGCCTGATCGATAACCAGGGGCCATTGAGTCACTTGAGCAACTCGGGGCGGTTCGACAATGTCGGCACCTTCACGAGCCCGGCCGCGTTGATCAACACCGGCACCATCGTCAACACGGGCGACTTCCGGGTGGACGGCAGCTTCTCGCTCGGCGGCGTCTTCTTCAACAGCGGCCAAGTGATCTTCGGCGCGGACTCGATCACCACCGGCACCGGCAGGTACCAGCAGACAGCCGGGGCCACCCGGGTGGACGGCAGCATCGACATTCGGACCTTCAACCTGACCGGTGGCAGCCTCTGCGGCAGCGGCACGATCAATGGCTCTGTCGTCGTCAGGAATGGCACTGTGTGTCCCGGCAACTCGCCCGGAACGCTGCACATCGGCGGCAATCTTGGCCTGTTCAACAGCACGCTCGAGATCGAGATCGCCGGCACGGCGCCAGGCACCTTTGACGTGCTGCAGGTGGACGGCAGCGCCACTTTCGGCGGCAGCACCCTCAAGCTGAGCTTTGCCGACGGCTACCTCCCGCCCGTGGGTGCGCATTGGGCCTTCGTGGATTCGCCGAATGCAATTGCCGGCTTGGGGTCGCTGCGCGTCGAGGTTTCGGGCCTGCCGATCGGCTATGTGGCGGCCATCAGTGCAGGCGGCCAACTGACTTTCAGCAGCACTCCCGTGCCGGAACCCGGCAGCCTGGTCTTGATGGCCGCCGGCATGTCCTGCATTATCTGGCTGCGTTTGCGCCGTAGCGGCAAAGCCGACGGGCGCCCACACGCCGCCTGATCAAACAAAGGCCAGCACATGTCCAACCCCAGCGTTGCGTCTCTCGCCATCAACGAACGAGTGCCCCTGCTCGACGCGCTGCGCGGCTTCGCGCTGATGGGCATCTTGATCATGAACATGCCCGGCTTCAGCTACAGCGGCGGGCACGAGGCCGATGGTTCGCACTACTGGCCGGCAGCCTACGACCAGATCGCCGAGCAGGTGCGTAACGCGCTGTTCTCGGGCAAGTTCAACAGCCTGTTCAGCCTGCTCTTCGGGCTGGGCTTCACGATCCAATACACGCGCATGCAGCAGTCGGACCCGCAGCACGCCGACGCGATGTATGTCAAGCGGCTGATGGTGCTGTTCGTCTTCGGTGTTGTGCATGCTTGTGTGTTTTGGCCTGGCGACGTGCTGCACGTCTATGCCCTGTTGGGCCTGCTGCTGCTGTTCGGCCTGAAGCGTGTCAGTGACCGCGGACTGGTCTGGATCATGGCCTGCTGCCTGGTCTATCCGATCGTGGCCAGCCTTCTGCGCGTGGCCTTCGTGACGACGGCGTTCACCGCCAGCCGCGTGGCCTTGTGGAAGGGCCTGGCCGTCAGCGACGATGCCGCCTACGGCCGCGGCAGTTTCATCGACACTGCGCTGCAGAACCTGCACCACATGGTGTTCGACTACACCGACTTGTACTCTCTGTGGGGCAACTTCGGCTGGTATGTCTCGATCACGCTGACGATGTTGATCGGCGTGCTGGCCGGCCGTCGCTTGTGGGCGCAGCGCGCGCCAGAGCTGATGCCGCAGGTCCGCCGCCTGACCTGGGTGGCGCTGACCATCGGCCTGGGCTGTGCAGCCGCCTTCACCGTCATCTTCGAACTCAACCGCACGCCGGGGCCGTCGCTGATCAAGACCTTCGGCGGGCTGTGCTACAGCGTGTCACGGCTGTCGCTGATGCTCTTCTACGTGCTGTTGATCACGCAGCTTTTCCACCGGCCGTCATGGCGGCCTCTGTTTTCGCCCTTTGCCGCCGCCGGCCGCATGCCGCTGACCAACTACCTGATGCAGACGGCGATCTGCACCACGCTGTTCTACGGCTGGGGCTTTGGGCGGTGGGCCACAGTCGGCCCGGCCGCGGGGCTGGCGCTGTCGCTCGTCATCTTCTTCGCCATCCAGGTGCCGCTGAGCATCTGGTGGCTGAAGCGGCACCAGCGCGGGCCGCTGGAAGCACTCTGGGCGCGGCTGACCTATGGCCGGCCGCCGGCTGCACGCCCGTTCAAGGTGCTGAGCCCTTGAGTCGGACATCGGCCGCCTCAACGCGTCAGCGCGCCGTACACCAGGTTTTGCACCTGCTCGCGGTAGTACTTGCGGATGTCGCCCGGCGCGGCCGTGCCCAAGGCCACCACCAACTGCTCTTTGGGGTCGGCAAAAAAACCGGTGCCATTGGCGCCGTTCCAGGAGAACTCGCCCGGGCTGCCCGGCACGGCGGCCAGGCCGGGCTGCAGGCGCACGGCAACGCCCAGGCCGAAGCCGTAGCCGCCGCGGTGGGGCTCCACATGGGCCACCCGGTTGACGATGTCGGCGCCCAGATGGTTGCTGGTCATCAGCGTGACGAAGGCCGGGCTGAGCACCTGCGCGCCGTCCAGGCTGCCGCCGTTGAGCAGCATCTGGCCAAAGCGGATGTAGTCGCCCATCGTGCCCCAGGCACAGGCGCCGGCGCAGTCGAAGGTGGCCGGCCGCGTGATGGCGGCGATGCTCTGCGGCTTGCCGTCGATGGGGTTGATGCGCAGCGGGTGCGCGATGCGCGCCTGCTTGTCGGCCGGCACCGAGAAGTGCATGTCGTTCATCTTCAGCGGCTGCCAGACGCGCTCTGCCAGGTGGTTGCCCAGCGGCTTGCCGGTGATCTTTTCGACCACCGCGCCCAGCACGTCGAACGACAGGCTGTACTCGAACACCGTGCCCGGCTGGTAGACCAGCGGCAGCGGCGTGAGCTTGTCGACCATGTCGCTGGCCTTGCCCATCTGCGAGGCCGCGCCCCCGCTGGGCCACAGCGCGGCGATCGGGCTGCCGCCGTCGGGCCGGCCGCCGTAGGTCATGCCCGAGGTGTGACGAAACAGGTCGTGGATGAGGATCGGGCGCTTCTGGGGCTCGAGCGTGAACTTGCCGTCGGCCGTGGGCACGCCGACCTGCATGGTCGCGAAGGCCGGGAAGTGGTCGCTCAGCTTGCCCTGCAATGGCAGCCGGCCTTGTTCGGTGAGCGCCAGCGCGCCCACAGCGGCCATCGGCTTGGTCATCGACGCCAGCTGAAAGATGGCGTCGGTGTTCATCGCCACGCCCTTGTCCTTGTCGGCAAACCCGAAGGCCTTGAAGTACACCAGCTTGCCGTTGCGCGCGATGGCCACCACGGCGCCGGGCACGCGGTTGCGCTCGATCTCGCTCTTGAAGAACGCGTCGATGTTGGCCAGCCGCTGGCTGGACATGCCCACGCTTTCGGGCGCAGCGGCGGGCAGGGGTTGGGCCTGGGCCGCATTCAGGGCCACCACGGCCGCGAGGGCCACAGCACCGGCGTTGACGATGTTGGGCATGTCTGTTTCCTTGCGGGGTGAGTTGCGCGAACCTCTACGGATCGAGACTTATTGTGTAGCGGGCCTGCGCTGCGGCAGTGCAAGGCCGGTCACCCCGCCGCAGGTCTGACTGTGCGCATGTCACCTGCAAGTCACCTGCCGGCACCCCCGCTGACCGGGTGTCCGCCCTAGCATTTGCCGAACCCGCCGCGCCGGCCAAGCCCATCGGCCGCACGTGGCGCCCCTCGGTTCTTGTCTGGAGAGACTCCATGCCCGCTGCCCGCCCCCTGACCCTCCCACTGACCGCGTTGCTGGCGCTGGCAGCCGCTACCTGGCCCGGTGCCAGCGCTGCCAACCCACTCAACCCCACCGCCTTTGCCGCGCTGGGCAGCCTGAACCTGGCTGCCGGCA
>Ga0105046_10009198_pt1 | contig 15458 bp, 11 predicted proteins | sample MAT03_FD_78385 | JGI IMG/M metagenome (GOLD analysis project Ga0105046, IMG submission 78385) | Freshwater microbial communities from Lake Fryxell liftoff mats and glacier meltwater in Antarctica - MAT-03 (megahit assembly) | ecosystem: Environmental > Aquatic > Freshwater > Ice > Liftoff...
CGTCGTCCCTGCTCACGGACGGCGAACCACTCAAGATCAAGATTCTGTGTGCCGAAGAACTCTCCGTGCATGCAGATCTGTTCGCCCAACAAGGCGGCTTCACCCCTCGCCCTGCCTGGCAGGTGATCGAGGTTGCGCGCCGCCAGATGTTGACCGGAGAGCTGTCACTCGCGACCACCCCCAACACCCGCGTGTACCTTCGTGATGGCCAGGTGTACTTCGCCGAGCGCACCACCGACGGCGGGTTGGGCGTGCGGCTGCTGGTCGAAGGCGTGATCACCCGCCAGCAGATGGGTAAGGGCGCGCTACTGGTCAGTGGCGTCGAGCACCTCGGACGGATGTTCCAGCGCGACCCATCGATCGACCGCCAGCCGGTGGAGCTGTGCGTCGAGTTGATGACCGACGACGTACTGACCTCGGTGGCCAACGACATGGTCGACCACTACACCATGACGATGTACAAGCGGCACCCGAACGGCATCGATCGTTGGCTGCCCGACCGCATCGAAGTCATCACGCACATCGTCGAGGGTTCACACCTGGCCGAACACGACGCCGTGATCACCGCTGGCCCCGGCGGGCGCCGGCGCAGCACCCCGACCGAGCCAGCCGCCGCCGCCGAGCCTGCCGTCGAAGAAGTCGTCGAAGAAGTCGTCGAAGACGTCGTTGCGGCTGCGCCTCCCGTCACCGAAGAACTCGCCGTTGTGGGCGCCGACCGAGTCGACGATATCAGCACCGCGTTGGCTCTCGCCGCGACATTCAGCCAACGCCTGGAGCCGATCTCAATGGCAGCGATCCCGAGCTTTTCGCTGAGCAATTCCATCGGCAACAGCCTCGCTGCCGCCGCGGCCGCCGGACTGTTGGATCCGTGCGCACCGTTGACCCCCGAGACACTGTTCGCAGAGAACCCCGCCGAGGCCGGTTCGCACGACGCGTCAGGCACCAGCCTCGCCCAGTCCGCAGTCGACGCGATCATGTCGTCGGCCATCGCCGACGAAGTCGCCGAAGCCGTCCGTCGGGCACTCGCCGCAATCGACGCCGCGGCTCAGCCGGTGCCGACTACCTCGCCTGCTGACTTCGCCGATCCTGCAGCCCCAGTGCAGCACAGCGCCACAGCCTCTGCCGCGTAGCCTCGGCGTTCATCTGCGCTAGTACCGCATCTCAGCGCCGAAGCTGGAGCGACGTCAACTTCAGCGACGGCGCTCGGCGAAGAACGACTTCAAGAGTTGGCCGCATTCGTCAGCCAAAACTCCACCCTGCACGGGTGGGCGATGGTTCAGCCGCTCGTCGGCGCACACGCAATAAAGGCTCTCGATCGCTCCGGCCTTCGGGTCGGTGGCGCCGTAGACCAAGCGCCCCACACGGCCGTTGACCACGGCGCCCGCGCACATCACGCACGGCTCCAGCGTGACGTAGAGCGTGCAGTCGAGCAGCCGCCAGTGCCCCACCACTGCGGCCGCATCGCGCAACGCCAGCACCTCTGCATGCGCCGTAGGGTCGCCGGTGAGTTCACGTTCGTTGTGCCGCGCTGCAATGACGACACCGTCGCGAACGACAACCGCCCCAATCGGCACGTCACCGTGCGCGCCCGCCGCTCGTGCTTCGGCAAGTGCATGTTGCATCGCATCCACGTCCGAGAGTGCTGCCGACATGCGCCGCACTCTATGGCCGAACACGCGTAGCGACCCGCAACCGGGCCGGCGCAGGGCAGATGGCGGAGGGGGTGGGATTCGAACCCACGGAGAGTTTCCCCTCACACGCTTTCCAAGCGTGCCGATTCGGCCGCTCTCGCACCCCTCCCGGGTGGCGACGCAGGCTAGCGGCAACGTTGGAGATTGTCGCTAGACTTGCCCATTCAGCACCCGCTGGGTGTGGTGATGGTCGGGCCCTGTGCGACGGGCGTCCGGGAATCAGGTCAGGACCGGGAGGTAGCAGCCTTCAACGGTGCCGCCTGTGTGCCGCAGGCCACCTGGCCGTCACCACACTCAGCGGGTGTCACCATTCCCCACGAGGAGCGCCGCCTGCCGCCCGAGCAGAGGCCCGTTCCCACACCCGTGCCGCACGGTCGGCCATGTCGGGTGCACCCAGGCGCTCGGCCAGCGCTGCCAGTGCCGGCGTTGGGCCCTGCCAGCGCCAGTCGTCACCCACACCCACGGGTACATCGACAGCAGTGGTCGCAATCACGCGGAAGAGCAATGCGTCGGCCATCTGGTCCTGCAGTGTGCGGGCCAACTTCTCGGCGGCGCGTAGGCCAGGCAAGCCCCACTCCCCGCTCGACGCGGGAATCGCGTCGATGGTGCCGAATTTGGCCAGCACGGTAGACGCGCTCTTCGCCCCCCAACCGGGCAGCCCAGGGAAGCCATCGGCCGAATCGCCCACCAACGCCAGATAGTCGGCAATCGACGAGGGCTTGACACCGAACTTCACCTCCACCCCGGCCTCGTCGATGATCTCGTCCTTGCGCCGGTCGTACTGCACCACCCTCGTGCCTCGCACGCACTGACCCAAGTCCTTGTCGGCCGTGACAATCAGTACCTGCTCCACTCGCGGGTCGGCATCGGCAACCGCTGCTGCAGCCGCCAGCGCGTCGTCGGCTTCCCATTCCACCATCGGCCAGGTCGTAAAGCCGCACGCAACCAGCGCTTCCTCCATCACCGGAATCTGATCTAGCAACACCGGATCCATACCTTCGCTGCTCTTGTACCCGGCATACAGGTCATTGCGAAAACTCTCGATCACGTGGTCGCTGGCGACCGCGACATGGGTGGCACCGGACGACACCAGCTGCAACGTGCTGGCCACGACGCCAATCGTCGCGTCGAACGGGCCGGCGTTGCCATTGCGCGACACCTGGCCGAAGTGTTGACGGAACAATTCGTAGGTCCCATCGATCAGATGTACTCGCATCGAATCACCGTATCGCACGAGCAATCTCTCAAGAGTTGGGCAAGACGATCCGATACCTACTCCGTGGCGACGGACTACACCCCGAACGCGGGGGCTCGAATCGACAGGGAGGGCAGAGCATGACCACGGGCGCGCCTGCACCGAACCAAACACCAGCTCAGGGCGCATCTTCGACCGCGATCTCGCCGAGTACGACGGAAATACTGGCAGCAACGATTGCCGGTGCCGTCGAGCGGCAGCTGACCCAGTACGTCTCGGCAATGGCCCAACAAGTGGACGCCACTCGCAAGGCAGTGGAAACCCACCGCAGCGAGCTGCGCGCAGAGTTCCAACAGCAGATCGAAGCCGTGGTGGCCCAGTTCTCCGTCGGCCAGGCAGCCAGCGGCGCACGGCAGCAGGAGCTGACCTCCATGCTGGAGCAACGCCTCGCGGAGTTCTCCAAGCACCAGCAAACCCGCCTCAACGAGGTCGAGAATCGGGTACTTGAATCCGGCGCTGCCGCCGGTGGTGTTGATGCCACGGAGCTGGCAACACTACGCGAACACATCGACGGCCAGAGCGCCGGCGCTCACGCCCGCATCGACGAACTCCACAAGGCCACTCGCCGCTTCGACGAGCAGGCCTCCGCCATGGTGCAACACGTCAACGACACCACCGTTGCCCTCACGCAGCGCATGGACGAAGGCAACCAGGCCCTCGCCAGCGCCGTCGAGGAACGCCTCGGTTTCGTGCGTACCACGCTGGAGTCGGTTGGCCCGGAAGTGCAGCGCCAGTTGGCCGAGCAGACCGCAATCATGCTGCAGCGCGTCGACTTCACCGAGCACAAGGTGACCGACCGCATGCTGGCGATGGAAGAGCGAGTCAACGAGCAGAACGGCACCAAGATCGCTCAGCTCGACGCGACCATCGGGCGCATCGGCGCAGGTTTCGACGACGCCATGGCGGCGCTGTCGCAGCGCATGCTGGACCTCGAGAACAAGCTGTTCGCCACCAACGATCAGCTCACCGCGTTGATGGAGCAGGTCAGCACCGTTGACAGCAAGGCGATGACCGAGATGAAGGAGCAGCTGTCGGCTGCGGTTGGTGAGGCGATGCTCGTACGCATCGAAGTCGATCGCGTGGTCGCCAGCACCGAGGACAAGATCGGCAAGAGCACTCTGCGTATGTCAGAGATCGAGACCTTGCTGGCCGACGAGATGGACGTCAGCGCCTCTGTGCAATTGGAGCGGCTGGACGAGCTGGAGCGGGCGCTCATTGCCCTCGACCCCGATCAGTTCGTGCGCAAGACCGACCCCAACGCCGGCTCACAGCCTGCCCGCCAGGTTGCCGCCGCTGCCCCAACGCCGACACCCGTGGCATTGCCCAGCACTTCGTTGACACCCACGTTGCCGAACGGCAGCCCTACCAGTTCCACCGAACCGAGTCTGTCGTCGTTCTGACGGCAGGTCGGTGACGCTCAGAGGCGAGAGAAGGGATCATGGCACTCTTCAAAGGTTCGAAGGAAGCACCTCCGCAAGCGGAGGGCGAGTCAGCATCTGAGTGCATGAAGGTCGGCCAGTTGCTCGTCGATGGCGGCCACATCACGGCTGACAACCTTGCTGCGGCTTTGGCGCAAGCCAACGGCGACCTGTTGCAGTTCGCAGACATCGTGCTCGGCCGTTTCGGAGCCGGACGCAACGAACTGGCGATGGCCATTTCCACGGCCACCGGCGTACCCGCCGTCGACACCAAAGGCATAGTCATCGCCGACGAGATCAAGGGGGTGCTCGACGAGTTCATCGTGCGCCGCCATTGCGCGGTCGCTGTCGCCGAAGAAGGCACCACGCTCGTCGTGCTGTGCGCCGATCCATCGCCAGCGCGGCGCGCAGCAATCGAGGCCGATGCCAAGCGCCCGGTCAAGTTCTACATCTCCGACCCGTCCTCGGTCCGGACGTTCATCGACCTCGTGTACCGCGCCGACGCTGACGTCAGCCGCTTGGTCGCGAGCCTGGAAGTCGCTGACGATCAGGCGAAGATCGCTGCGATCGCTGCCGAGATCAGTCTCGATGATCAGGCACCCGTCATCCAGCTGGTCAACCGGATCGTCAGCCAGGCCATGCGCGACCGAGCCAGCGACATCCACATCGAACCGCAGGACGAGAACGTCCGCGTGAGGTTCCGTATTGACGGGCATCTCGTCGTGGCGTTCGAGTTGCCGATGGGCGTACACGCTGCGCTCACCAGCCGTCTCAAGATCATGAGCGCCATGAACATCGTGGAGAAAAGACGCCCACAGGATGGCCAGTTCTCGACGGTGATCGACGGCAAGGAAGTCGACGTTCGTGTTGCCAGTGTGGCCACCGTCTTCGGCGAGAAGATCGTCATGCGTATCCTCGACAAGGGTCGCTCGATGATCGGCCTCGCCGAGTTGGGCTTCCCCCGCGAAACGTACCTGCACTATTCGAAGATGATCCACGCACCGTTCGGCATGGTGATCTGTGCAGGCCCCACCGGTGCGGGTAAGACCACCACGCTCTACGCCTCGCTGTTGGAAGTGAACTCGGCGGGCAAGAACATCACGACGGTTGAAGACCCGGTGGAGTACGTGTTTCCCGGAATCAACCAGATCCAGACCAACGATCAGGCCGGCCTCACGTTCGCCACCGGCCTCAAGGCCATCTTGCGGCAAGACCCCGATGTCATCCTCGTTGGTGAGATTCGTGATGCGGACACGGCGCGTATCGCGGTGCAGTCTGCACTCACCGGTCACCTCGTGCTCTCGTCCCTTCACGGCACCGACAGCGTTGCCGCACTCCACCGCTTCCTCGACATGGGCATCGAGGCCTTCCTCATCGCCTCGTCGGTGGTCGGTGTCATCGGCCAGCGTTTGTTGCGCCGAATCTGCGATTCGTGCAAGGAGCCGTACACCCCGCCGGCCGACGAGTTGGCCGTGTTCCGCCAGAACAGTGGCGGCAGCGAGAAGAGCACCTTCTACCGCGGCGCCGGCTGCAACTTCTGCGCCGGTACCGGCTGCCGTGACCGCATCGGTGTCTACGAGCTGCTGCGCATCACCCCCGAACTGCGCCGGCTGATCGTCGGCTGGGCCACCACCGAAGAACTGCGCCGTCTCGCCGTGGCCCAGGGCATGCGCACGATGCTGCGCGAAGCCATGGCGCTGGTCGAGAACGACGTCACCACCATCCCTGAGGTCGTCAAGACCTTGTTCGCGGCATAGGAGCGCCAGATGCCCAGGTTTACATACGCAGCAATCGACGCCAGCGGTTCGTCCGTCGAAGGCTTCACCAAGGCCGACACCGTCGGCGAGGCGCGGTCGATACTCCTCGACAAGAACCTGTACCCGATCAAGATCCAAGAGAAGCGCGGCGCGCTGCAGTTCGAGCTCACCACGGTCAAGGTGAAGAAGAAGGAGCTGATGCACTTCACGCGCCAGCTCGCCGTCTTCGTCAGGGCAGGCATTCCCATCACCGAGGCGATGGAAACCATCGGTGATGAAACAACCGACGTGGCGCTACAGCGCACCATCACGGCCATGGTCGAAGATCTGCGCAACGGTGGCACACTGTCCGGCTCGGCCGCCACCCACCCAGAAGCCTTCCCCAACTACTACATCGGCATCTTGAGTTCGGCGGAGTTGACCGGCAAGCTGGACGAGACTCTGGAGAGCCTGGCCGGCTACCTGGAACGTGAAGTGGAGACGCGCGCGAAAGTCGTTTCAGCCCTTTCGTATCCGGGCGTGGTCATGGTGATGGCGTTCTTCACCGTGTGCGTGCTCGCCGGCTACGTGCTGCCACAGTTCAAGCCGCTCTTCGAAGAACTCAACGCCGATCTTCCGTTCGCGACGCGAGCGCTGTTGTGGGTTGCCGATCTGTTCACCGTGATGTGGTACATCCCGTTCACCGTGTTGATGAGCTTCGTCGGTTGGATCACGTGGATGCGCAAAACAGAGACGGGTAATGTCTTCAAGGACAAGTTCGTCCTGAAGATTCCGATCATCAGTGGCATCGTCGAATACGCAATTCTCGAGCGCTTCTGCCGCATCCTGGGTGCAATGGTGAAGGCCGGCGTGCCGCTGCCCGACGCAATGCGCACCACCACCGAGTCGACGAACAACGTGGTGTACCGCGAACGATTGGCCCAGGCGCAGGAGGAAATGATGGAGGGTGGAGGGTTTGCCAAACCGCTGGCTCGAACCGAACTGTTTCCAGGTGCCGCTCGACAGATGTTCAAGGTCGGCGAGGAGACCGGCACCCTGGACAAGCAGTTGGAGGTTGCCGCCTACTACTTCGACCGCGAACTCGAAGGCCGCATCAAGCGGTTCACCACCATGTTCGAGCCCCTGATGATCATCTTGGTCGGCGTCGTCGTCGGCTTCGTTGCTGTTGCACTGGTGCAGGCAATGTACGGCGTTCTCGATGGCACGAAGAAGGACATCTAGCGAGCCAATGCGGCCGGTAACGATTCGGTCAGCGGGCGAGAACGAAGTCGATGTACCGCTGACCGAAGAAGATTGCCAGGACGGTGCCCAACGCGAGGAATGGGCCGAAGGGAACCGCCGTCTTGCGGTCGCCTTTCTTGGCAATGAGAACGGCGATACCGACGACCGCACCGCTGGCGAACCCGAAGAAGAGACCCACCAGCGCGAGCCCAGGGTTGAGCCAGCCCAAGTAGGCGCCAAGTAGTGGCGCCAACCGCACGTCGCCCTCACCCATGCCACCGCGTGAGGCGACGTAGATGAGGCCCATCAACGCCAGCGAGATGGCAGCCCCGAGCAGCATCATCCACAGTCGTTCCGGGGCGTGCTCGACGAGGGCGGCGATCACCAGCAGCGCAATACCGACGACTGCGGTGCCGTACGTGATTTCACGCGGTAACCGGCGTGTGTGCAGGTCGATCCAACTCAAGGCGACCAACCCGGCCATCAGCACGCAGTACGCAGGGGTACGCCAGGACAGACCGAAATGCCACGCAGTGAGGCCGAACAGAAGGCTCGTTGACAACTCAAGCACAAGCGGTTCGATGCCGATACTCGTATGACACTTGCGGCACTTTCCGCGTAGCGCCAGCCAACTGAATACAGGAACCAGATCGCGGGGACCAAGGCGCAAGCCGCAGTTCCCACACGCCGATCCGGGTTGCACGATCGAGGCCCCCCGCGGGACGCGGTCAACCACCACGGTGAGGAACGAGCCAAAGAGAAGCCCGTACAGGGCAGAGATAGCAATTGTCATCAGCGCAAGTTCCGACTCGGCAGCCCGAGCGGAGTCACCGGAGGATAGCCCCATGTTCAATCCAGATCCGATGTTGGTCACGCTGCTGCAGGCAACCGTGGCCGCAGGGGCCTCCGACTTGCACCTCACTGTCGGCCGCCCGGCCACGGCCCGCCGCGATGGTGTGCTGGTGCCGTTCGAAGGCGTCCAGATGATGCAGCCGGCCGACACTGAAAAGTTCGTGATGTCGCTGCTCACCGACGCACAGAAGTTGGAACTGGAACACCAGTCGCAGGTCGACTTCTCCTTCGGCCTCGAGTCAATCGGTCGTTTCCGTGCCAACGCCTTCATGCAGCGCAGCAGCTATGCGCTCGCCTTGCGCGTCATCCCCTTCCGTGTGCGTTCGCTCGAGGAATTGGGTGCGCCGTGGGCTGCGACCGAGCTACTCAATCGACCGTACGGCCTCGTTCTCGTGGTTGGCCCTACCGGTTCCGGTAAGAGCACCACCTTGGCCGCGATGATCGACCGGATCAACGAAAGCAAACCGGTGCACATCCTCACGATCGAGGACCCCATCGAGTACCTGCACCACCACAAGGTGGCCATGGTCAACCAGCGTGAGGTCGGCACCGACGTGACCGGCTTCACCGAGGGTCTGCGTAGCGCCCTTCGTGAGGACCCCGACGTCATCCTCCTCGGTGAAATGCGCGACCTCGACTCGATCTCGATCACGCTCACCCTCGCCGAGACCGGTCACCTCGTGTTCGCCACGCTGCACACAAACGACGCCTCCCAGGCGCTCGACCGCATCGTCGACGTGTTCCCTGCCGAGCGACGCGATCAGATTCAGATCATGCTCGCCGGCACCCTGCAGGGCGTGATCAGCCAGCGCTTGCTGCCCGCCGAGGGCGGCGGCCGCGTGGCCGCCTATGAGGTGTTGATGGCCAACGAGGCAGTCAAGAACCTGCTGCGTGAGGGCAAGACCCGCCAGCTGCGCAACACGATGATCAGCGGCCAGCAGGAAGGCATGCAGACGATGGAGATGGACCTGGCACGACTGGTGTCCAGTGGCATTCTCAGCTTCGACACTGCCGCCGAGGTCAGCCAGTACCCCAAGGAGATCCTGGCTCAGGCCGCGACCTTCCGCTCGCAGGCGCAGGCGCAGGCAACGCTGGAGGCTGGCCAGGGGGCCACCACCGGCGCCGGCACCTACATCAACGCCTGAGCCGGCGACCACACCATGGCAGCCTCGAAGCTCCCCTACAAGATGCTCGGCGGCATCGTGCCGTGCCCTGGCGGGTGGCTCATCGTGCCCGCCCGTCTGGCCGGCGTGACCATCGTTGCCGAAGAACCGGAGGTCGCCAAGACCTTGCTCGACGTGATGGAGTTCAAACCGCGCTTCGACGCGGCCGCGATCTTCGCCCCCATCGGCCTCAATGACGAGCCGGTCGGGCCGTACCGCCCGTGCGACCAGGACGCCATCGACTTCATCGGCTGGCCGCGCAGCCTGGCTGTGCACCACACGCCGTCGCGTGCAGCGCTGCAGGCACCAACGCGCGAGGCAGCACTAGAGCTGGAGCCGTGGCTGACCCGCGACGACTTCCGGAGGTTCCGCTGGCTCCGCGAGGCAGAGAGTGGGTTCCAACCATTCCACCAGCGCGCCTTCTTCGCCGCGCACCCTGACCTCACGTTCACGCAACTCAACGACGACCAGCCATTGCTGTCCTCGCCGTATCAGCAAGATGGTGTGCTCGAGCGGATGGCGCTCATTCGCGACAAGATGCCCGGCGTCGACGACACCATCACACGCGTGCCCCCAGCGGGCGCGGCACAGGTTCACCTGTTGCAGGCAACCGGGCTGCTGTGGACAGCGCGCCGTGCGGCAGGCCGAGCCATGAACCGCCTGCCGGCCGAGCCGACCTGGGACTCGTCCGGTCTGCGCATGGAACTGGTCCGCTGACCTCAATGTCTACGCCAACGTGACGTCACTCAGGAGATGACGGCTTGGATGACCCAGGAGTTGACGGCGTAGCCACCGGTCTCATTGACCTGCACTTGAGCCACTGACGTCACCTTCGGTCCACTGCCGGTGGTGGTGGTCACGATCTTGAAGGTGTACTGCACCACCGGGTTCAAGAGGCCCAGTTGCAAGTAGTCGGGCGCCACGGACGGCACTGACATCTGCGCCGCAAGAAGCCCGCCACCAAAACTGATCGACTTGTTCACGTTCGCCCCTGGCGCGAGCACCAGGCTCATCGAGCCCTGCGGCACCGACACGTAGCCAGGGATCTTGACGTTGACCGTCGCGGCGGTGGTGAGATTGATGTCGATGATCGGGCAAGCAGCTGTCACCGCTGCGGGGGGAGGCGGACATGGCGTGGGGGCAGCAGCCGTCGACACCAGGTTGGATGCCCTGTAGAAGTTGCTCTGCGCATCTACCTGCGAGGTCTCGGACACGTACACCAGGGTCTCGGGAACGTTGAGCTGCCCTGGGACATCGAGGCCGACCGTGTCGGTGCCGGAAATGACGCCGGTGACCGACATGATCGAGACCTCGTTCATGATGGCCGCAGTGTCGGTGGCGGCCACCAGCCGACGGTTGAACTGCAGGCTGACTCCGGTTCCGCTACTCGCAACCGCGTTGTTGATCACCAAACGACCGTTGGCACCGAAGACCCAGGTGCCGCCGACGCCGTTGCTGTACGCATCCAACGGTGCGTTGATCGCATCGCCGACCGCCTCTGCATCGCTGTCCACACAACCCACGGCCGAACCCGAACCGACAACCACGGTCGCGTCGCCGCTGAGGTAGACCGACTTCTCGAAGTAGTACACACCGGATGCGAAGTAGACGGGCGCCGAGCCAGTGATCACCACGTCGTCGATGTACCGCCCGGGAAAGTAGACCCGACAGGTGGACATGGGCATCGCAAAGCCACCGGCGAATGCATACGAGTTGGCCACTGGTGGTAGGTATGGCGTAAAGATCTTGCCACCACCCGACTGCGGGTCGTCGTCCGCCTGCCAGCGCAGCGGGTCGGCGTCGCCATTCATCGGATATGGCTTTCCGCACGGCACCTTCGCACCAACATTGGCATTGACCATGCTGGTGCACCAGAGAGGCGACATCGTGCCATCCAGTTCCGGTCGCTCCGGTTCTGCCACGTAGGGCGGCGGAATGGTGGCGTTGGAACCAACTTGCGTGGTGGTCAGTGCAAAGCGCTGGTCACTTGGAAGTTCGACCTGTTGCTTGAAACTGGTGGTTGTGCACTGAGTCTCGATGCCCAAACCGGGTGGCATGTTCAGTTGATGGGCAGTTGTGGCGCCCGTGCCGACGCACGCCTTGTACAGCTTCGTCGGATCGAACAGAGCGGCCCGAAGGCCCCCCTTCACCGCCTCCACCTTCACATTGCGACCGCTGGTCGTCTGGTTGGCGCGCAAGACACTCATCGTGTACGTCATCATCGGCAGGACGATCATCGAGCCGATCAAGATCACCACCAAGGCAAGGATCAGCACGCTGCCTTCATCTCGTTTCCGAGCCGTAGGGAGCTTGTTCGCCGACCTCGCCGAATGTCGCCTCATCAGTTCGTCACCGTTTGCACGCACGACACCGCTTTGTTGGGGGTCACGGTCAGGGTGATCGACGTCCACGGGGCTTGGCCCGGCACCGGCGCTGTGGTGAACGGGTACGCAACCCCTGCCGCCTTGCAGCTCCAGCTCACCGGCGTGTAGCTCGTGATGTCGGTGAACACCTGCGGTGTGATGGTGACCACCTGCGAACCACCGCCGGGCAATGCCACATCGAAGGTGCCGCTACGGTACGCAGCAGATGTCTGCACAGTCTCGAGCGTGGTGGTGTTCTGGTAAGTGAACGGGTCGAGCGCCGAAGTAGCGCCTACCCTGGTTTGCAAGGTGACGGTTCCGCCGCACTGATCGAGCGCGATCGACGCCAGCGCGTTCGAGAAGTTGGTGTAGTTCGGCAACACGAAGAGGTCGGCGGCTGCCGCATCGATGTACGGTCCGCCCCGCGGCATGGCTTCCACGAAGCCTCCTTCGACACCCGACAGGTTGCCGGCAATCAGGTTGCCGATGGTGGCGTAGCTGTTGATCGGCACCTCCACTGCGTCGCGGACCTTGGATCGCCACCCATCAGCCTCGTCAGAGGTGGTGTTGCTGGCGGTGAAGCGCGCAGCAGTCACCAGTGACCAACTCGAAGGAGTGCCGCTGACCGACGTCTTGAAGTTGTCGCTGGTTCCGTTGTTCAGGTTGCCGGCGTTGTACACCTCTGCGGTGACGGGGCTCCAGACGGTGGCGGTCCGCCAGCCGTCGCTGGTTCCGGTGTTCGTGTTGCTCAGGGTGTAGAGCGCCTGGGGCACGGTCGTCCAGTTGGCGCCCAGGCTGGGCGACACAGTCGTCTGGAAGCCGTCGCCATTTCCCGAGCCGGTGTTGCTGGCGTTGTACTGCGCCTCGGTGATGTTCTGCCAAGAACCGGCGCTACCGGTCTTGGTGACCCGGAAGTTGTCGGAACTGTCGGGGGTGGTGTTGGCAGCCAAGAAGGCCGCACGAGCTTGCGAGGAGGTGTTGCTGAAACCAGTCGCCGCACTGACCCACGCGCTGGACACCAGCTTCTCGAACCGCATGTTCTGACCGCTGATCTGGTACCTCACGTTCTCATTGCGCTGATAGGCCAGCGAGCCCTGCTCGTAGACGACCGTGTTGGCAACCTCATAGTCGAAACCGGCACCACGGATCATCCACTGAGCCTTGGGAATAACCGGCGGCACTACAGCGAGATTCATCGCTCCGTCCACGTAGACGCCGATCATGTTGATCGAGGCGCGGTCGCGAACGATTCGCTCGGCCCGGTTCCAGGCCACCTGCACGAACTCACCGCTGCCGGTGGTGTATTCGTTGTCCAGCGGGTCGGCCGGGCGGGGGGCGGATGCCGACGTGGAGTTGAGGCGAGATCTGGTGGGCATACCATCCGTGAAGAAGATCAAGGTGCCGGGCAATTGAGCCTGGATCGTGCCGTCGGAGTTGCGCAGCATGCGAAAGAGACCGTCTTCCCAGTTGGTGCCGCCGCCGCGCTGGATACCACTGGAGTTCACTGCCGGGTCGCCGACCAGGTTGCGCAGCGTCGTCACATCGGCGTCGTCGAGCATGTTGAAGTACTTGCCCCATTCCGAGCCGGAACCCAGTGTTTCCGCTGTGCTGTCGAAGATCACGATCTGCAACTTGATCGGGGTGCCGGCGAACGTATTGATGAACGAGCGAATGCCACCCTTGATGGTGTTCAGCTCCGTTTGACTGATCGAACCCGAGTGGTCGACCACCATCCCGAAGTTGCCGCCGCAGCGCGACCGGGCGGCGCTGAAGTTGGGCGTACCGGTGAGGTCGCTGGTGGTGAGGCCGACCTCGCGGTTGGTGCCACCGGCGGTGAGGCTGATTCGGTTCTGGCCACCGCCGGCGCCTGCCGCATCGCCGCCACCGTTGATGGTCACGACCAGGCGCTGAGCGTTCTTGTTCTTGTAGCCGGGGTCGATGGCCGAGACTTCGTCGCCGACGCCGCTGATGTCCTCAGGAAGCAGAGCGTCGGTGACCGTCATGACCCAGGTGGGCGGTGTGACGCCTTCGATCCAGTCGACAGTGGCCGGTGGCGCATCGAGTTCGCGCAGCACCACTTGGCTGCTACACACCGCCATGGCGCCGTCGGCCGAGTCGCACTGAAGGCGGTACATCCGAAACTCACCTGTCGTCTCACGCACGACGCGATACGAGACCGCGGTGACGGTATCAACGATGCGGTTCGTCGGCGCGCCGACATACTGTCGGCCCTTCCACACCAGCATCAAGGCGTTCGAGCCGCGCAGATCCACCCCGGGCGGGCAGGCGGCCAACGTTCTCGGGGGGTCCGTGGACAGCACGTATCCGCACGGCTTGGCGCCTGGCAGCTTGTCCACCACTTCCGCCGAGGCCAGGTCTGTGGGCATCCACAGGTTGATGTTCTGCTCGGAGCGCGCGTTGTTCGCGCGACCTTCTGAGTTGTCACTCTGGCGCAGGATCACGGTTGTCGCCATTCCCAATGTCGAAACGATGAGACCGGTGATGGCGATCGAGATCAACAGCTCAGGAAGCGTCATTCCCTTGTCGCCGTGCACGGCCATATCCTGAATTGAGCGTCCACGAAGTCGTTGCCACTTGTCAGACATCACTCTTCACCACCACAATCGTTCGTTGGATAGAATCTTGATCGGTGGTGACGGTGATCGTCACCTTTTGAATGAGCCTGGCGGTGCGTACGTTGCCTTCGCATGCGCCGGGCACCCACGTGCCAGTGGGGCCGTCTACCACCTTCAACTCTGCGCCAGGCGCGTAGTGCTCGTACGTGGCCGACACGTTGTCGGGGTTCCAGCCCTTTGCCGTGAGCGCTGCTCGCATGTATTGCTCATAGGCACACAGCGCAGGTGCTCTGTTGACACGATCGGCGGCGTTCTGCAGCGTGGTGTCCAGTTCGGCAATCAGGCGCGCCGTGGAGGACGCTTTGACACTGACCATCGTCGCTTGGATGATCGGAATGATGACCAACGAGATGAGCGTGATGGTGATGACCACCTCGACCAGCGAGAAGCCACCATCCTTCGCTGCGCGCCGTTGGGCGCGCTGGCTTCCATTGTCCCTGGCCTCGACTCTTTCTGCACGCATTGTTCTCATCGTCCGCTTCCTTGCTCTCCACAACCATCGGTCGCCCCAGGGGGTCACTTGAACAGCTCACGCGTTTGCAGCTATCAATTTTTCATCTGCTGTGGCGCGTCTCATCGTCGGCCATCACTTGCCCCGCTCCGAGTCAAGATTTGGGAAGGTTGACGCAACGTTGCGGAATTGACGGACTCTTGAGACTGCGAGCGCACAGCCCACACGAGTTGCACTGCGGTTCGACATCTCAGCGCGATTGCTAAATCCCCGGTTGTAGACGCGAAAGTGCCGGGCCCGGAGGCCCGGCACTTTTCAGGTCGATTGCAGTTACTCAGATACCGACGCAGTTATTCTCCGGGGTGGAGAGGCCGAGGAGGCTGTAGTTGGCCGGCGGTCCGGGCACTAGCGTGTAGGTGAAGTTCGCCGTCACGTCACGCATGAAGCCTGCGGTGACCAATGCAGCCTGGTTTGCCGGGTACGTGCCGAACTGAGCCATGTGTGCCTCAGCTGCAGTCTCCAGGGTCTTCTTGTCAGCCTTGCAGGCGCTGGTCCTGCCCTGGTCGGTGATGCCACGAACGGCGAACACGGTGACCGTGGCCAAGATGCCGAGGATGACGATGACGATGAGAAGTTCGACGAGGGTAAAGC
>Ga0105046_10009200_pt1 | contig 15456 bp, 10 predicted proteins | sample MAT03_FD_78385 | JGI IMG/M metagenome (GOLD analysis project Ga0105046, IMG submission 78385) | Freshwater microbial communities from Lake Fryxell liftoff mats and glacier meltwater in Antarctica - MAT-03 (megahit assembly) | ecosystem: Environmental > Aquatic > Freshwater > Ice > Liftoff...
CACTCGGGCCGCTGAAGATGGTGTCGATCGTTGACGTGCTCAACGACGGCATTTCCGCCGTCTACACGTTTTACGAACCCGAGCCAGGCACCAGCTACGGCACGCACAGCGTGATGTGGCAGGTCGAGCAGACCCGCCAGCTCGAGCTGCCGTACCTGTACCTGGGTTACTGGATCGCCGGCAGCCCCAAGATGGACTACAAGGGCCAGTTCGGGCCACACGAGTTGTTGGTGGATGGGCAATGGGCGGCAGCGCCAGGGTGAGGAGCCGAGAGCTGACCAACGCTGCTCATCGCGTCTTCAGAATCCGTTCGAACTTCGGCTGCCGAAAGTCCTCTGGTGCGCTGTCTATCGTCATCAGCTTCAGCGACAACTCGAACTCACCAACGACGGGCTTTCCATTGACTTCTTGGGGTTGGAAGTGCCAGCCCTCCAATGAAGCTTTCGCAAAACGTCGCACCGACTCCGGCATTCCGGGCAGCGCTTTGACGTTGATCGCGGCGCAGGTGCCGTCGGTGCCCACTGTGCAGATGGCACTCACGGCGCCTTCCCAGCCGCCCGTGCGGCGAACGTCCTTCGGGTAGCTCGCGAGGTAAGTTTGGGTCGGAAGCGGGGACATCTGCAGTTTCACGATCTTGGCCGAGCCACCGTTTTCCGATGGTGTGATGACAAAGACCAACTGAACGCCAGTCTTCAGCGTGGCCGATGCGCCGTCCTCATTGGGCGGCTGGATGCGCGCACTTGACAGGCGCTGTCGAACGTTGCCGAGAAACTGGGCAGAGAAATTGGATTCGTCTGCAATCTCGATCTCCTTTGCAACGCCCGCAGTATCAAAAAGCACCTTCGCCCACACCGTCACACGGTAGGGTTGACCATCTTTCTCAGACGCCATGGACAACTCGGGCAATAAACAGAATCCCAATAGTGCTGCTGCAAGGAGTGTGCGCATGGTGGAATACGAAGTTGTGAGGATGAACTGACGCAGGTTAGAGAAGCATCCAAGGCCCAGCGTCATTGTTCTCATGGATCCTGTGCTCAATGTCAACGCCAGCAACGCCCTGCGCTCGCAGCTTGAGCAGGTGCGCCAGCAGTGAGCGCCGTGCAACGCCATGCAGCGCAGCGGGCACGTCGGCATAGACCACACTCAGCAGCGCATCGGTGCTGGCACTGCCCGCGGCCTGCAACGCTTGCACCACCTTGGCTTCGCGCGCCAGGCGGTGGGCGATCAGTTTGCGGATGACGGTGTGCGGCTGGTCCACCAAGAACCCATGCCCTGGCGCCAGCCACAGCAGGTCTTCACTGAGTAACGCGTTCAGCGACTGCAGGTAGACCTGCATGTCGCCGTCTGGCGGGTTGATGACAACGGTGCTGCCCTGCATCACGTGGTCGCCAGTGAACAACAACTTCTCGCTCTCCAGCAAAAAACACAGGTGGTTGGACGCATGGCCGGGCGTGTGCACTACTTTGAGGGTCAGGCCCGGCGCAACGTGGATCTGCTCGCCATGCCGCGGCTGGTGCGCGGGCCTGAAGCTGTCGTCCTGCCACTCAGGGTGGGTTGCCACACGCCCCCACACCGGCGCGCCAGTGGTCACCGCGAGCGGTGCGGCGCCGGGCGAGTGGTCGCGGTGGGTGTGGGTGACGAGGATTCGTTCGATCCGGCCACCGGCCGCAGCGGCGGCGTCGATCAGGGCTTGCTGATGGCTGGGAATGGCCGGGCCGGGGTCGATGACGGTCCAGCGTGTGCCGGCGCCGACCAGATAGCTGTTGGTGCCGGGGCCCGTCATCGGCCCGGGGTTGGGCGCGGTGACGCGCCAGACGTTGCCTGACAGCGCCACGGCGCGGCCGGGCAGCAATTCGCACGAGACATCGGCTCGGCCGTCGGGGTCCAGCCGGCCGACTTCGGCGTAAGCAAAGTCGTCGGGGCCGACGATGCGCACGCCCTGGCTACTGGCAGCGCGCCGCGGCATCGTGCGTTGCACAGGGCCGCGGGCGGCCAGTGCTGCCAGGGCGGTGCGGCTGTCGGCAAAGATCTGCAACTCGCTCAGCATGCGGCGCATCGCCGGCAGCAGCTTCAGGCCGGTGTCGGGATGCAGAGCTGCTGCGGGTGTGGTCCACATCACCGCCAGGGCTTCACCACCGTCGGGGCTGGCATCTTGAAACGCGGGCGCGGCGGCGGTGAAGAAGCGCGTGTCCCAGCGTTTGGGCAGGCCCGGCGGCGTCAACCAATGGGCGGTGTAAATCAGACCGCGCAGGTCCAGGCGGATGTTGAAGTGGCTGCACAACTCACCCAGAGTGGCTTGGCCGCGGTGCAGGCGGTCGCGCCACGGGGCCAGGGCCGGTGCCAGGGCGGCCAGGTCGACGGCGCTGCCGTCGGCCGCACATGCCAGCAGCACACCCACTTCCTCGAACGTTTCGCGCACCGCCGCAATGGCGTAGTCCAGCGCACCGGCGGACAAGGCAAACACCTCGCCCCAATGCGCATCGCCTGAGCCCAGGCACCAGGCATGAGCGTCGCGGTCGCGCGCGTCGAGCACACCGCCCGGGAACACTGCCACGCCGCTGCGCATGTCGCCGTCACTGCGTTCGGCGCGTTGCAGCATCAGCACTTCCAGGCCGGCGCTGCCATCACGCAGCAGCAGCAGCGAAGCAGCGGTGCGCACGCCGACCGGCACGTCGTAAAACAGCGTCATCGTGCGGCTCCACTCGCGACAAGGGCATCGATCTTCTCGTGCGACCACCCGGCCTCGGTCAGCACGGTTCGGGTGTGTTGCCCGGTGCTCGGCGCCGGCCGTGGCTGGGGGACTTGGCTGCGACCAAAGCGCGGCGCGGCGGCGGGCTGTGTCACGCCGTCCACCGTGACATAGGCCTGGCGCGCGGCCGCATGGGCATGCAGGGGGGCTTCAGCCAGGCTCAGCACCGGCGCAAAACACGCGTCGGTGCCTTCGAGCTGGGCGCACCACTCGTCGCGAGTCTTGGTTCGGATGACGGCGGTGATGGCCGCGCGCATCGCCGGCCACACGCTCCGGTCGAGCTGGCGCTGGACGAAACGCTCATCCAGCCCCAGCGCCTGTGCCAGCACGGCAAAAAACTTTGGCTCCAGCGCGGCCAGGGCGACAAAGCGGCCATCGGCTGCCTCGTAGGTGTCATAGAACGGCGCGCCACCGTCCAGCAGGTTGTCCCCGCGCCGCTCGTTCCAGGTGCCGGCCGCCGCCAAACCGTGAAAGATCGACATCAGCGAGGCCGCGCCGTCGACCATGGCCGCGTCGACCACCTGGCCGCGCCCGGAAGTCTGACGCTCAAACAGTGCTGACAACACACCCAGCGCCAGGTACAGCGCGCCGCCGCCGTAGTCACCCACCAGGTTCAGCGGCGGTACCGGCTTGCCGCCGGCACTGCCCATGGCGTGCAGGGCGCCCGTCAGGGCGATGTAGTTCAGGTCGTGACCGGCGGCCTTTGCCAACGGCCCGGTCTGCCCAAAGCCAGTCATGCGGCCGATGACCAGACGCGGGCAACGCATCAGCACCTCGTCGGGCACCAGGCCCAGGCGCTCCAGCACCCCCGGCCGCAGGCCTTCGAGCAACACGTCGGCCCGCTCCAGCAAAGCCCACAGCGCCTGCCGGCCAGCGGCTTGTTTCAGGTCCAGCGCCACCGAGCGGCGGCTGCGCGCGTGCACGTCGTAGGGCGGCTGCATCGCCAGGCCCAGGCCGCTGGGCTCCATGCGGTCCACCCGCACCACATCGGCACCCAGGTCAGCCAGCAGCATGCCGGCCATGGGCACGGGGCCGATGCTGGCGAGTTCGATGATGCGCAGGCCCCGCAAAGGGCCGGTTGGGGGGCTGGTGTTCGCGGTCATGCCACCGAGGATAGCGGCGGGGTTGGCAGGCGCGGCAACACGACCCCTGCGCGGCGACCACGGCCGGGTGGCCAGGGCCTGGGCCACCCAGGCACGGCTGTCAGCGTTCCAGCTCGCGCAGGCTGAGCTCGGGCATGGCGCCAGCGGCAGCGCTGGTGCCGCGCTTTGGCGCGGCTGTGTGTGACGCCGGCTTCGGGGATGCTGCACCCAAGGGCATCTGAAATTCAACCCGCGCAGCGGACTCGTCAACCGGCGCGGTGTGGCTCATGGCGGCATAGGCTGCGGCCAGGGTTTGCGCGTCTTCGTCAGACTCGGTGATCTCTGGCATGGCCATCGGCGGATCGAGCAGTTCGATTGCATCCATCGGCATGGAGGTTCTGAACGCGTCGGCCTCGGCGTCAGGGTCCATCTGTTCGCGGTCGATGATGGCCACGGCCATCTTCGATCGCAGGTCGGCCAGCCCTTCAGGCGACCAGTTGATGACCAAGGCTTCGAGCTGTTCCAACGCCCGCTGAAGCACGTCCAGTGGCAGCTTGTGCAGCACCCGCAGGCCGCTCTTGCGCAAGGCGCGCTCCACAAACACGAGATGGCGCAGCGTGGCGCGTGTCTCGGGCACTTCGCCCAGGACAAGCGCGAGCTGTTGACGCATCACCTTCAACGCTTCGCGCTCCTTGAGCTGTTGCGCGGCCAACAGCGGGTCGGTCGACGGGCCTTTTTGCCGGCCGTCGACACGGTCTTCCAACACCAGCTCGATGCCGGCCTGGCCGCGTCGCATGGCCAGGTGCTGGCTGAAGACTGCGCGCGCCACACGCTGCAAGGGTTTGAGAACGAAGGTCAAGGGTTTCATGGATTCGGGTCTTGACGGTGTTGTCGGCCAGCGCAGCGCCGCAGTTGAGCACCAAGCGGTGAGGCTATGTAAGCGCGGTGCCTGCGGAACGGTCGGCCGCGATGGCCGCAACGTCAGCGGCGCAGTTTGCGGCCCATCACCAGCGGGCCGCCACTGCCTTGCGGGCCGTCAAGCGCAACACCAATCCACGGCGCCTTGCGCGGCAGCACGGTTTGTTCCAGCCAGCGCTGCAGGTCTTCGCTGGGCACCGCACGGCTGAACAAAAAACCCTGCATCACGCCGCAGCCCAGGCGGTGCAACACGTCCATCTGGCGCAAGGTCTCGACGCCCTCGGCAATCACCCGCAGCCCCAACGACCGGGCCAGTGCAATGATGGCGGTGACGACGGCGCTGCTTTGCGGAGTGACGCCCAAGTCGCGCACGAAGCTGCGGTCAATCTTCAGTTCGCTGATGGGCAGGGTCGTGAGGTAAGCCAGCGACGAATAGCCCGTGCCAAAGTCGTCGATGGAGATCTCCACGCCGATCTCGTTCAGGCGGTGCAATGACGGGATGACGTTCTGCAGCTCCTGCATCAGGTTGTCTTCGGTGATCTCGAGCTGGATCATCCGGTGCGGCACATTCACAGCCGTCACACACTGGTGGATGTGTTCGACCAGGTCGCTGCGTTCAAACAAGCGGCTGGGCAGGTTGACGGCAATCGAGTCATCAAAGCCGAAGGCGTCTTGCCACACCCGGGCTTGTTTGGCAGCTTCGCGCAAGGCCCACTCCGACAACGGCACGATCAAACCGGTGTCTTCAGCAAGTGGAATGAACTCGCCCGGCGGCACCAGACGGCCGCCGCGCTGCCAGCGCATCAGAGCTTCTGCGCCGACCATGCGTGCGGCCCGCACATCCACCTTGGGCTGGTAGTGCAGCACCAGTTCGTTGCGCTCGATGGCCTTGTGCAGGGCGGTCTCCATTTCGAGCTTCTCGCGGCCCTGGCCGGCGAGCTGCGGGCTGTAGATGGCGCTGGCGTTTTTGCCCTGGGCTTTGACCGAGTACATCGCCACGTCGGAATTGCGCAGCAGGTCCACCACCGAGTGGCCGTCACGCGGGTACAGCGCCAGGCCGACACTGGCGGTGACAAAACATTCCTGGCCGCTGACAAAGATCGGCTGGCGCAGTGCTTCCAGCACCCGAAAGGCCACCCGCTCGGCGTCTTCGTCGTCAGCCACTTCGGGCAACAAGGCCAAAAACTCGTCGCCACCCAGCCGGCCGATGGCCTCGAGCGCCCGGTGCGAGCGCGCACCCGTCACCTCCAGCGTGCCTTCCATGACCTGGTCGGAATGGCGCACGCAGCCGCGCAGGCGCCTGCCTACTTCCACCAGAACCTCGTCACCAGCAGCATGGCCCAGGGTGTCATTGATGACCTTGAAGCGGTCCAGGTCGATCAGCAACACCGCGAACTGGTGCGACAGCCGGCGCGCTTGTTCCAGCGCCCGCTCAGCCCGCCAAATGAGCTGGCGGCGGTTGGGCAGGCCGGTGAGCGCATCAAAGTTGGCCAGCTCCAGGATCTTGTCCTCGGCCGCACGACGGTCGGTCACGTCTTGCAGGATGCCGGTGTAGCCAGCGCCTTGGCCTTTTTCGTTGAACTCGGGCTCGGCCTCGAGATGCAGCATGCGCTGGCGACCGTCGAGCAGCACCATGGGTATGTCAACGGTCAGCACCGAACTGTGCTGGCCCACCGCCTGCAGCTGCCGCAGCAGCACACGCCGGTCATCAGGCGGCACCATGCGCAGCAAGGTGCGCAGGTCTGCACGGTCTTGCAGACCCAGATTCAGCACCCGCAGCGCTTCGGGCGACAGCACCAGGCAGCCGACCCCACCGCGTTCGCTGCGCCGCCAGTCAAAACTGCCCATGCGGGCCAAATCCTGAGCGCGGGCGAGTTTGCTCTTGCTGCGCTCGAGTTCAATCAAGGTGCGCGAGGCGCGCAGCAGGTACTGCAAACGTCCGGCCAAAAGACTCCACTGCGCAGCCTTGACAAAGAAGTCAGTGGCTCCGGCCCGATAAGCGCGGGTGATCGAGGCGTCGTCGTCCAAGCCCGTCAACATCAACACCGGCACGGTGTCCAAGCCTGGCATCAAACGCAAGGCACGGCAGGTATCGAAGCCATCCAGACCCGGCATCAAGGCGTCCAACACCACGATGTCAGGCGCATGGTTGCGCAGCAACTCCAAAGCCTTCTCACCGCTGCTGGCCTCGACGATGAGAAAACCGCGCTCGCGCAGGGCCAACGCAGTCAGCATCAGATTGACCTCATCGTCGTCAACGAGCAAGACCTCGGGCGCTGTGGCGAAACTGGCGTCTTCGAAGGCTGTCGGCAGGGACATTGGCGGCTCGTAGTCAGGCTTGCAGCATAGCCCGAACAGCCCGCAAACCGAACTGGCATTCGCGAATCAACAGCAGCACTTGGGCGTCCAAATCGGCAGCCGTGGCGTGGCGCAGACGTTGCTCAACCGCAGCGCAGGCTTTGGCAAGAGCCAACGCACCCACGCTGGCCGAAGACGACTTCAAGGTGTGCGCCAAACTCGACACCACCTCGGCTCGGCCGCTGTGCTGCTCGGCTGTCAACTGCACCAGCATGCGTTGAAGCGAGGCCTCGAACGCCGTCAGCACACGGCGCACCACACCATGACGGCCGTCAGGGTCCAGCTCGTGCAGGCGTGCGACCGTGGCGCGGTCCAGTTGCGGGCATTCAGACTCGGGGTTCATGAAGGGGCCGGATTGTCCAGTGGGAAGGTCAGCAGTCCGACAGCACCGTGGCGCCGGCGTCACAAACCTCCCGTCAGTTTCGGCAGCAGCCGCATGAACTTGAACCCCGGCGATCGTGCCCAGGCTCTGGTTTTGGCCAGCGGCGGTTGGCGACAGGCCCGCCCGGCCAGTTGCGGATCGACGCAGGGCGCTCTCTACAATCTAAAACATGCTTGACACCTGGGCGGCATGGCTGTTCATCACCTTGGCCACGTCCGCGCTGGCGGGCTGCGCTTATGTGCTGGGACGGCAACGTGTCAGCCAGCAGATCCAGCCTGAATTAGCGGCCGAACGTGCTCAGCTGCAACTCCTGGAACAACTGGCGCAAGCCTGGGTTTGGCGCAGCGATGACCAGCACCGGGTGCGGCTGTGGCAGGCGCCCACTGCGGCCAGAGACGCCGCCGCGGCCCAGTCAGCCACTGTCAGCGAGTTGTTCGCTGAACCAGCTCTGCTCGCGCACCTGCAAGCGCGGCGGCTGTTCACTCAAGTCGAGGTGCAGCTTGCGGCCGCCTCGGTCAGCCTGGCGCGTGAACTGGGCGCGGCACGCTGGCAGTTCAGCGGCAACCCGCGCCATGACACACGCGGCCGCTTCATCGGTTTTGTGGGCTGCGCCCGGCCCATGGACGAGGCCACTCAAGACCTGGCCATCGCGACGGCGTTGGCGCCAGTGATAGCCGCCGTGGCCGGCCCTGCGGCCCTGGCCGTGGACAGCGGCTTTGGTTGGGTGGTGCGGCATGCCAACCCGGCTTGGTCGGCTGCCTGGCCCAGCGTGACGCGGGGCCAACCACTGGCCGACTGGCTGCGGGCCCTGCCCGCCAGCGTGCAGGCCAGCCTGGCTTTGTTGGCGGCCGACAGCAGCGTGGACGTGGCGGGCTGGCGGCTGCAGCGCGTGTCAGTCGGCACATTCGCGCAAGCGCTGTGGCTGCACCAGCCCGAAGCCAGCGGCACGGCCTTGACGCCGGGCAGCGACGCCGAACAGTTCAGTTTGACCGTGTCGCACGACCTGCGCGCACCGATTCGGGTGGTCGAGGGCTTCACCCGCATCGTCAAGGAAGACTACGGCCGGCTGCTGGACCGTGTGGGCAATGACCATCTGGACCGGGTGCTGGGTGCCGCGGCGCGCATGAACCTGATGATCGACGCGCTGCTGACACTGGCACGCTTGTCAACCCAACCGCTGGCCCGGCAGCCGGTCAATCTGACACAACTGGCGGGTTATGTGGTGGACGACCTCAGACGCAGCGCACCAGAGCGCGAGGCCGATGTGGACATTCAACCTGGATTGATGGTGCACGGTGACCCGACGCTGCTGCGGCTGGTGCTGGACAACCTGCTGGGCAACGCCTGGAAGTACACCGCCAAAGCGCCGCGGGCGCAGATCTCACTGCGCGCGCACGACCGGCCCAGCGCAGCGGGCGGCGACTCTCAGCCCGCGGCGCGCTGCTTCCAGGTCGCGGACAACGGCGCGGGCTTTGACATGCGCTCGGCCGACCGGCTGTTTGGGCTGTTTCAGCGCCTGCACAGCGCCAACGACTTCCCGGGTCACGGGGTCGGCCTGGCCTCGGTCAAACGCATCGTGCAGCGCCATGGCGGCGAGATCTGGGCCGAGTCAGAGCCCGGCCGCGGCGCGGTGTTTCACTTCACCATCGCCGGCTGAACGAACAGCACGCCTGAGGCTTCAGGCGCGTTTGTTTCGCGTCCAGTCCAGACTCACTCCGCGCTGCGCGAGAGTTCTTCCACCGCCGCCAGCAGCCGTTCGGCCTGCTCCGCCGGGCTGTGAGTCTGCGTCTGCGCCATGCGCAACAGCCGCTCCAAGGCTTGTTGGCGCGTCATGGAGTGGCGGTGCATCAACACCCCCACTGCCAGCGCCACGGGGTCATCCAAAGGACTGTTGGCGGTTGCGCTTGTGTCGGCATCGGGCGCTGTGGCGCTGCTTGATGAGCGATCTGTCGGACGATCTGTCGAGTGATCGGCCGGGTCATTCGCCGGGCCCAACACCTGAGTCGCCAAGTCACCCACCGCGCCTGAACGCAGGCGCGCAAAGGCTGACTCGACGATGGGCACGATCTGCCCCACGTCCAGCGGCTTGACCAGGTAGGCCAGCGCGCCCAGAGCCTTGACCTGGGCCAGCGTGGCCGGGTCAGAAAACGCCGACAAGAACATGAAGGGGATGCGGTAGGCATCACGCAAGGTCTGCGCCACGTCAAAACCGCTCTTGCCTTCCATGCGGATGTCCAACAGCGCCAGTTGCGGCCGGTGTTCGCGCGCCAGCAGAATGGCGTCGTCTCCGTTGTCAGCATCGATCACCTCAAACCCGGCCTGCGACAAACCGTGCGCGACCGTGGCCAGGACCAGGCGGTCGTCGTCCACCACCAGAATCTTGCCCTTGCTGGCGGGGTGTGTGGCGGGCACTGCGCTGCTGTCTTCCTTCATGCCGAAGAATTGTCAGGCATCGAGCGCAAGCATGGCCGGCTGCAGCGTCGGCGGCGCAGGCTGGCTGACACTGGGCGGGCGCAACTCGATCACCGCCACGACCTCGTCACCGATCTGTTCGATCGACAAACTGGCACTGCGCCGTGGCAGCAGCGCACGCACCAGGCCCAGGCCAGAAACGCCCGATGGCACACGCGACAGGCTGAAGCCTTCGGCCAGACGACCACGGCTGCTGATGGCGATGCGCACCGCCTCGCCCTGTTCACCCGCTGCCAGCACGCTGCACTGCACCTCGCCGCCCTGGCCGTGTTTGATGGCGTTGGTCAGCAATTCGTTGACCGTCAAGGCCACGGGTATGGCCTCGGCCTCGGGCAAGACGTGACGCAGCGGCTGCGGGTCCTCACCCCCTTGGCGCACGTGAATCGTTTGGCCGAAGGTGCGCTGCACCGACACGGCAATGGCGCGCAGCAGACCGAGCACCCCGAGCGGCCCCGACACACCCACCTGCAGGCCGTAAACCTGGGCAATGGCATGAACCTGGCTCACCGCTTCGGACAAGACGCTGGCAACCTCGGGCCGGCGCGCAGCGTTTTGTTGCAACAAGCCGGCGACGCCTTGCAGGTTGTTCTTGATGCGGTGGTGGACCTCGCGCACCAGCACCTCGCGTTGGTCAATGGCCGCGCGCAAGCGGGCTTGTTCGGCCGCCCGCTGCTCGCTCACGTCCGAGGCCACCAGCAGCAGCTGCGCGGCAACGCCACCCCCAGCAGCCAAGGGCGCGACGCGGCAATCCCAAACCCGCACGGTGTCCGCGGTATCGGCTGTGTCGGCAACGGCGGCTGCGGTCTTGCCATCGGCAGCCTCACGCCACTCGTACTGACCCCGTTCGTCGCTGGCCACAGCCGCCAGCAGCCATTGGCGCAGCGCACTGGCCTGAGCCGGCACGGCGCAGGCCTCCGGGCCATTGCCCATCAAGGCCGCTACCGGCTGGCCAAGGAACTCCGCCGCCGTCTGGTTGACTTGCAGAACATTCAGCGTGCGCGCGTCGAACAAGGCAATCGCCAAAGGCGCGGTTTCGATCACCCGCTGCAACGAGGCCTGGGCCTGCGCGATGCTGACCTCGGCCTGGCGGCGGCGTTCGATGTCCAGCAACGCGAACGTCACCTGGCGGCCCGTCACCGAACGGTTGGCATCGCCAGGACCCAACCTTCCCGAGCCCGGGTTGTCGCTGCCGTCGCCGGTCAGCACCGCGTTGCCCACCACCCAGAACTCACGCCCGTCGCGGCCGCGCAAGCGGCACTCGAAGGTCTCGGCGCGGCCTTCTTCAAGGCGTTGCAGATGGTCGGTGCGGCGCAGCGGGTGGTCGGGCTCGGGCGTGGCCACGGTGCTGATCGGCTCGCCCACAAAGTCGGGCAACTCACCACCAAACATGCGCCGGGCCGAACGGTTCATCCATTCAATGCCCGATTCGCCCACGGTGACGATGCCCACCAGCACCGAATTCAGAATCTCGCGCGTGCGCTCGGCCTGCACCGCCAGCGTCTCGCGGGTGCGGCGGCGCTCGTCGATGTCGACAAACGAACAGATCACCCCGGCGTCGTTGCCCTCCGCGTCGACCGGCCGCACCGCCACTTGCACCCACAGCAAGCTGCCATCGCGCCGGCGCAACAGCCGCTCGCCACGAAAGCGCCCTTGTTCACGCAAGCCTTGCGCCACCTGCGCCTCAAAGGCCACGCAGTCGCGGGTGTTGGGGTACAGCTCGGCGGGGTCCAGCGTTGTCAACTCCGGGCTGGCATAGCCGGTCAACATGGCCATGGCCTGGTTGGCGCGTTCGATGCGAGCACCCCGCAGGTAGACAATGCCCACCTCGGACAAACTGAACATCAGCTCGCGATCGCGCAGCAGTTGTTCGAGTTCGATCTGCTGGCTTTTCAGGCGCGAGATATCCGTCAACAAGGCGACGGCCTCGGCCTCGTTGCCGCTGCCGGAACCTTCGGCCAGGCGCATCGACATCGAATACCACATCGGCCGACCGTCACCGCGCGCCATCGGCAGTTCGAGCTCGAAAGGCTTGCCCTCAGCCATGGCACTGCCGGCTTGTTTCAGGGCATCGCCCAGGCCGCTGGCCGGACCAAACACCTCCGACAAGGTGGCACCGGCAGCGGCGCCTGGCTCCAGGCCCAACATGCGTTCGAAGCGGCGGTTGCAGCGCACCAGCACCGCGCCGCGCAGGTACGCGATGCCGGCGGTAGAACCGTCCAGGATGGTCGTCAGCTCGCGCAGCAGCTGACTGTTGCGGCGCTGCGCTCGCTCTTGTTCGGTGATGTCCAGCGTCACCACCGATGTCGTGCGCCGCCCGCCCGACAAGGCGCCAGGCTCCACCCGGGTGAGCAGCCAGCGCGCGCCGAGTTCGGGGTGGCGCACGGCGTAACGCACCTCCGTGCGTTCGCCGCTGCGCAGGGCGCGCTGCAAGCGTTCGTAGTCGGGCAGCGAGGCGGGGTCGACCAGCTCGCGGCCGATGCCAAGCAAGGCGCCAGCCGGCTTTGGCTGGGGGTCGGCCTTGACCGCCAGTGAAGCTGGGTCGGAACCGGTCAAGGTCGAAGTCGAGGCCAAAGCGGCCGGGGGCGCGGCGCTGCGCGCGTCAGTCGCCAGCCAGCCGCGGGACGGGTCGTAGGTGGCCACGCCGATGCTGGCGGTGTCCATCAACATCCCCATCTCCAAGCGCGCCAGGTCACGTTCCTCTTCAGCGCTGCAGTCCTCAATCACGGCCATCACGCGCGGCATGCCACGGTCGCCTGCAAACGTGCACAAGCGCGCGCCCAGTTGTCGGCGCCGCCCGCCCGGCAGTGGCAGCACCACGCGGCGCTCCAGCGCCGGTGCAGCCCAAGCCAAGGCCGGGTCCACGCCCTGCTCCGTCCAGCCCAGCAGCTGCTGCAGTTCGCCCGGCGCCTCGTCCAGGACCTCCGGCACACGCTCCACCAGCGCCTCGAAGGCGGCGTTGAAGCGCAGGATCAGGCCGGTGTGGTCATACACCAGCATGCCGGTGCCACTGAGCTCAAACCACTGCGCCAGCTCGGCTTGCGCACGCTGCGCCTGTTCTTGCGCAGCCAGCTGCGGCGTGACGTCCTGCAACAGCGACAACCACAACGCCGGCTCGCCGGCAGCGGCCAGGTTGGTGATGACGATGTCGAACCACAACACGCGGCCCATGGCATCCACCAGGCGCCGGCGCATCGGCGGCACGGGCTCGCCCCGTGCATGGGCCGCCAGGGCCTGAGCCCGTGCCACGCGGTTGCTGTCGCGGTCTTCTTCGGGCTGGAGCTCCAGCGGGTCGCGGCCGGTCAATGCGCCGCGGCTGTACCCCAACAACGCGGCATAGGCGTCGTTGACGTCCACCAACCGGCCCTCGGAGCCCTGCAGCGTGGCTGGGAAGGGAGCGTTCCACAGGGTGCGCAGCAGCTGGGCGTGTGGCTGGCGAGGGTCCTGCATGCGGGTACGGTGGATTCAAGACATTCAGCGGCCGAGCCGCCGGTACCAGCGAATTTACCGCGTCACGGCCCTGTCTGCTGCCACGCTGCGGGCGATCAATCCAGCTGCTGGCCGTCGCGCAGGGCGTTGAGCAAGGCGCTGTTGACTTCGGCCTGGCTCAGGAACAGCGCCTCAGCCTTGGCGCGAATGTCAAACAAGGCCTCGCTTTCAATCGCCCGCACAAGGTCCAGGTAAGGCAGGTACGGCCCGCCGGCACCCCGCAAGGCCATCTGCAGCGGCTCAGACAGCGGCACAGCGTTCAGCAGCTCGGCCAGGGGCAGCTGCAACAAGCGGTCAAGCAAGGAAAACACACCGCAGATGAACAACTCTCCAGACAGCTCGGCATTGTTTTGCGAACGCACCAGCTCTTCCAGGATCAAGCCACGGCGAACTGCAGCATGGATGATGGGCTTGGCCCGCGTGTCCTTGCTGGTCGACGTCAGCAGCAGCACCAGCCAACGCTTCAGGCGTTGGTGGCCCACCATCATCAACGCGTGCCCAAACGAGGTGATCTCCACCGACATGCCGAAGGCCGGTGAGTTCAAGTAGCGCAGCAGCTTGTAGCCCAGCAGCGGGTCGCGCTTGAGTGTGGCTTCGAGCTTGGAGGCGGGCCACTCCTTGTCGACACCCTGGATCAACTCCATCACGACCGACACATTCGGTGGCACAGCCACACGGGCATTCGCGGCCGGGGCGGGGTCGTCAAACTGCCACCCCAACAGCGCCACCGCCCCGCGCTCGAAGGCGGTGACGGCATCGGCCCGAGTGCGCGCGCCGGAGTAGACCGTCGACACCTTGCGCGCCCCGGCTGGCGGCGCTGCGCTGGTGCGCCGGTCGTCGGCCAGCTCGACGATGGAATGCGCAAAACAGGCCAGCACCTCGGGCGCCATGGGCTTGAGCGGCCGGCCCTTGATGAGCATGACGGCCCCGGCCGCGTGCAGTTCACGCAAGGTGCTGGCGTAAGCCGGGTCGCCGGCCATGAACGCGGGCACTTCGATCATGCGGTGCGGCGCCGGGGCGGCTTGCAGCACCGACTGCAACAAGGCCTCACCTGCAATGTTCAGCGACACCGGTGCCGGGGCTTTGGCCACCGCCACGGCCGGGTTGGCTGTGCCAGCCGACCCCGCCGCATCCAAAGGCCGCAAGGTCAGTTTGAGCGCACCCTGGCGAGCGCCGCCAGCGCCAGCGCCGTCGGCAGGTGGCCAAACTTCGTCCAGCGCAAGAAACAACGCGGCGAGATCGGGCGAGGCATCAGGCGGGTGCGGAGCGATCGTCAGGCGTGTGGCCAACACGCTGTGCTGGCGGTTGATGATCGGGCTGTAGCCCAGGACCACCTGGCTGAGAACGGGGTGAGCTGGCATGGCGATTAGAAGACCAGAAGAGAGCGCCAGAGCGGCAGGATCGGGTTGCTGAACCGGGGTGCTGGATCGAGGAGCACAAGAAGAATCACCTGATGTAGTCGAACAAGGACAGGCGCTGCACCGAGGCGTACACCTTCAAGGCCGCCTCGTACCCGGTCTGCTGGCTTTGAAAGTCGGAGATGGCCTGCAACAGGTCCAGGTCCTCGGCATCAGAGCGGGCGGTTTGCGCGTCCAGCTTGGTTTGAGCCAGGCGGGTCTGGATGCCGTCCATGCGGTTGAGTGCCTCGCCAGCGCGCGAGCGCCAACTCGACAAAGTGGCGCTGGTCGCGTCCAGATCGCCCAGACCGGTGCTGACCGCCTGGCCCACCTGCGCAGGCGTCTGCCCTGGCGTGACCAGCACGTTGATGACTTTGTCCAGCGCTGCAAACACCGACAGTCTGGCGCTCGGGTCGGAAGGGTCGGTTGTGCTCAGCCACGCGGCGTTGCCGTCGATGGTCAGCGGCGTGCTTTCGCCAGCCGCAGCCATTTGTGTCCCGGTGGTGCCAACGTAGCTGACACCCGTGGCCGTGTCCAGCAACGGTGGGCCATCGCTGCCTTGGCCGCCGAACAAGTAGCGGCCTGCGCCGTCGCTGCGATTGGCCACCGTCA
>Ga0105046_10009202_pt1 | contig 15453 bp, 14 predicted proteins | sample MAT03_FD_78385 | JGI IMG/M metagenome (GOLD analysis project Ga0105046, IMG submission 78385) | Freshwater microbial communities from Lake Fryxell liftoff mats and glacier meltwater in Antarctica - MAT-03 (megahit assembly) | ecosystem: Environmental > Aquatic > Freshwater > Ice > Liftoff...
GCGCGTCGTGGAGCGTGGCGCGGAACATGTGCTCGGACTCGAAGGGAATCACGTCCACGCGCGGTGAGTCACGGTGCGTGTCGGCGTGGAGCAGACCGCCCTTCTCGCCGACGACGAGCAACGCGGCCTCGGTCGGGTCGCCCTGCACCTTGAGGCGCCCGCTTTCGTCGCGCACGAGTTGCGAATCATTGCAGAGTACGCCGGCGCGCAGGCACTCGGCGAGCGCGGCATGCTCCGGCACGTTCACGCGCGCACCGTCAACTTGGATTTCGCCCTTCGGCTCGTAGCCCGCGCCGGTGACTTCGAAAAGTTTTCCACCGGTGAAAATCTCGCGGACGGTCATCTGGTTTTCCGTCAGCGTGCCAGTCTTGTCCGAGCAGATGACTGTCGTGCTGCCGAGTGTTTCCACGGCGGGCAGCTTGCGGATGATCGCCCGGCGCTTCGCCATGCGCGCGACGCCGATGGCCAACACGATGGTGACGGCGGCGGGCAGGCCCTCGGGAATCGCGCCCACCGCGAGCGCCACGGCGGCCATGAACATTTCGCCTGTTTTCTCGCCGCGCGCCACGCCGGTTACAAACATCGCTGCCGCCAGCACCAAAATCACCCACAGCAGCAATTTGCTGAGGTGCGCGATTTTCTTGGTCAGTGGCGTCGAGATGTCCACTGCCTCCGAGATGAGCGTCGCGATGTGGCCGGTCTCGGTCTGGTCGCCCGTGGCCCAGACGACGCCTTCGGCCTGGCCCGCCGTGACCAGCGTGCCGGTGAAAGCGAGGTTTTTCCGATCAGCCAGCACCGTGTCGAGCGCGAGGGGGTCGGTGTGTTTTTGGGCGGGGACCGATTCGCCCGTGAGTGCAGATTCGTCCACCTGCAGGTTCTTGACGTGGAACAGCCGCAGGTCGGCGGGTACACGGTCGCCGGACTGGAGCAGCACGACGTCACCCGGCACGAGCTGCTCGGAGTGAAGGCGCTGCTGTCGCCCGTCGCGGCGCACGGTGGTCTCGGTCGTGACCATGCTCGCCAGCGAAGAAATGGCTTTCTCCGCCTTGGCCTCCTGGAGGAATCCGACGATGGCATTGATCAGGACGACGCCAAAGATGACTGAGGAATCCACCCATTCGCCGAGAAACGCCGTCACGCCGACGGCCACGAGCAGGATGTAAACGAGCGGCGCATGGACCTGCTGGAGAAACTTCACCCACGCCGGCGTGCCGCGCCGGGCCTTGATGCGATTGAGCCCGAACTTTGCCTGGCGGTGTTCGACTTCGCTGCCGGCCAGGCCGCTCTTCAGATCGACGTCGAGCAGGCGCAGGACGTCTTCGCTGTGGAGTTGATGGGAGTGGGACTGCGCTTCGGTTTTCATGGATTATTGATGGGAAACTGGCTGCTCAGGGAGCCGGACGGGAAGGGTTCGATTCAAGCGAAGGGTGCAAGGGCATGACATCAAACCCCTTGATTCCCGAGGGCAGAAGAAGGTTCCTCGCTGTTTTCAGGGGGTAGCGGGTAAGTCGAGTCGGTGCAATCGTCGGTCCTCGCCAACACGTCGAGCGCGTAATGCCGGGCCCGTAATCGGCATTCCGTTGGTCCGGGCAACGAGGTCCGGTGCGTGCGAGGCGGGTCCGTGGACCCGCGAGGACACGCTGCTACGTTCGCCGCCATGAAGGAGGATCGCGGAAAAGAACCCATGAAGAATGCCCTCGTCATCGGGGCCAGCGGCGGGATCGGGTCGGCGGTAGCGAGCGCGCTGCGCGAGCGGGGCGTGACGGTCACGGGTCGTTCGCGGTCGACCGACGGGCTCGACGTGACCGACGAAGATTCGGTCGCCAAAGTCCTCGGGCGTCTGGAGGGGCCCTTCGAGTTGATATTCGTGGCGACCGGCGCTCTGGAGGTGCGGGGGGCGGCTCCGGAGAAGTCGCTTTCGGCGCTCACCGCTGCGGCGATGGCCGATCAGTTCGCCGTCAACTGCATCGGGCCGGCCATGGTGCTCAAGCACGCGATGCGGCTGCTGCCCCCGGATCGGCGCGCGGTCTTCGCCTCCCTCTCGGCAAGGGTGGGGTCGATCGGCGACAACCGCCTGGGCGGCTGGCACAGCTATCGCGCGGCGAAGGCGGCGCTCAACCAGGTGATTCGGGGTGCGGCGATCGAGCTTTCGCGCACCCACCCCCACGCCGTCTGCCTGGCCCTGCACCCGGGCACGGTGAAGACCGCGTTCACGCAGAAGTATCTCGGACGTCACCCGGCCGTGGAGCCCGCTGCAGCGGCAGAGAACCTGCTGCGGGTCATCGACGGCCTCGGTGCCGCCGACTCCGGCAGCTTCCACGACTGGGCGGGCGGCGTGATTCCCTGGTGAGTCGAACGCTTCGGCGCCTTGTCGACCCGGACTACAGTCGGGTCGTGAACGAAATCCACTACCTGCTGCTCTCCGCTGCGCTCACCTGGATCATGATCATGACCGCGGCCGAGCTGCACACGGCCACGTGGACGCGCTCGGGGGCGAAGCTCGCCTTCGGCAATCGCGTGGCGCTACCGCCGCCGAGCGCGATGGCCGCGCGCGCAGACCGCGCCGCGAAGAACATGCTCGAGAACCTGGTGCTGTTCATCACGGTCGTCGTCGCGGCCCGTTCGGCGGGCACGGACGCATCGTTCGGGTCCGCAATCTTCTTCTTCGGGCGGCTCGGCTACTTCTTCACGTACGTCGCCGGCATCACTTACGTCCGCTCGCTGCTCTGGGGCGTCGCGCTCTTCGGCGTCGTGTGGATCGGCTTCGGCGCGGTCGGCATCGTGCATTGAGAGCGAACAGCGGCGAAAGCCGGGTCGAACTCCTGGCCGTAGGCCGGGACCGATGCCGTGCCCGTTCGCGAGCGCGGCGAGCTCCGCCAGCACGTCGCGCGCCTCACGCTCGAGGGGGGCGTCTTCGTGCGCCCCGAGGCACTCGATTCGATCTTCCGCATACGGTCCTGGCCCGCCGGCCGCCTCGACTACCAGCCGAGGCGTGCAGCAATCGCCGGTACGAAGCACGTCGCGAGTGGGACTTCGGCCACCGCCTCGATCCCTCGTACTTCTCGACGTCGACCAAGTAAGCGCTCGGCACGCCACGCTGGGTAATGAGGATGGGCTGCCGTGTGCGTTCGAGTTCGTCGAGCCGGGTGCCGCCGGGTTCCGGGCGCTGAACATTCAACGGGCCAGCTCGTCGCGGCGCGCCAAGAGCACGCGATCCCAATGGGTTGCGGCCTCCCAAGGTGGCGCAGGCAGGTCCTTGAACTCGGCCAAGGTGTCGCCATCGAGGCGCACCGGGCGTCCGGTTTCCCAGGCCCCCTGCGCCACCTCGAGCGCCGGAAAGAACTCGGCTCCCTGGCGAAGCTGCGCCACCAACTCCGCTTCGGAAACGAGCGAAAGCTCCTCCCACTCCCGGCCCAGGGTGTCGGTGACCAAGAAAAACAGCTCACCAGACCAAACGAATTCGTAGATCAGGTAGCCGCCGGCGGTTGCTGTGCTGGTGTCCAACACCCGGCATCTTGGCACCTGGTTGGCCTGTCGGCCCGGAGTTGACGCAGCCCGCGATTTTGGGCCTTCATCTTGGGATGGACACCGTAGAGACTTGGAGTCAGGACGTCGCGCTTGCTGGTTTTTCACGCATCCCGAACGCGGTCCTCGACCAACAGCACGCCCTCGATCTGAGCTCCACCGAACTCGTGGCGCTCCTGCACTTGCTGCGCTACGCGACGGCGGGCTCGCTCGCGCGCCCGGACGTGGCGCGCATCAGTGAGGCGATGGACCTGGGAGCGACGAGCGTGCTGCGCTGCTTCAAGGCGCTCGAGGACTTGGGTTACGTCGAACGAAAGGGCGACGATGGCTATGAGCTTTCTGGTCTGGTGGCGCGACTGGACGTTCTGCTCCAGCGCCAGCCGACTCCCTGAGTCGCGCCGTGCGGCGATCGCCCGGGATCGCGGGCAGGCGGAGTTCGGCGTAGACGCGCCCCCCAAATTGGCAGAAAGTTTCCCCGTCTGATCGCTATCCGCTTACGGAAAGGGATCAAGATGTGGAGCTCCGCTGTTGCCGTGCCCGTGCTGCCAATCGTCCTCGTTCCTCACCCCCACGTGCGGGTCGACAAAAAGGTGCTGGGCGGTAGCCCCTACGTCGTCGGTTCACGCGTCCCGGTGAGGCGCTTGCTGGCATTTTATCGGAGTGGGACTTCGCTCGAGAAGATCCTCAAGCGCTACCCGCAGCTGTCTCCGGCCAAAGTCTTCGACTCCCTGGCGTTCGCCCTGGACAATCCCGAGGTGATGGAGGCCGACATGGAGAACGAGGCCGAGCTGCTCGATCAGCGTGAGACGCGCAAACCGAGACCGTTCCCTGGTCTGCGCCAGGTCGAGTTCACCTTCGACGAGCGGGCGCCCGACAACGACGACGACTGAGCAAACTCAAGCCAGATCCCGAGTCGCTGCCTGGTGCAGCTCCGCGATCAGGCTCTTGAGCTGCTTCCTGTCGGGCCCTTCGGCCATGAAACGGAGCAATGGTTCAGTTCCGCTCCAACGCACGAGCACGCGACCGTTCTTGCCCAGTTTCTTCTCGACCTGAGCAATCAAGGTCGTGAGCTGCGGCATGGAGTCGAGTGGCAAACGACGGCTCATGGTCCTGCTTTCGAGCACCTGCGGCACGCGTTGCATGATGCTTGCCAGTTCGCTCACCGTCTTGCCTTCACGCGCCGTGGTTGCGAGCACTTGGAGCGCAGCCACCGTACCGTCGCCGGTCGTTGCATGGTCCAAGAAGACCAGGTGGCCCGATTGCTCGCCGCCGAGCGAGAGCTTGTGTTTGCGCATGGCCTCGACGACGTAGCGGTCCCCGACCGCCGTGCGCAGCAGCTTGCCGCCGACGGCCGCCATGGCGTGTTCCAGGCCCATGTTGCTCATCACCGTGGCGACCAAGGTCTTTTTGGCCAGACGCTTGTCGCGGATCATGCGTGAGGCGCAGATGGCCATGACCGCGTCGCCGTCGACGATGGCTCCATGCTCGTCGATCAAAATCAAGCGATCTGCATCTCCGTCCAAGGCGATGCCCAGGTGCGCTTTGTGCCGCAAGACCTCTTTCTGGACATGTTCGGGGTGGAGAGCGCCGCAGTTCTTGTTGATGTTGATGCCGTTGGGCCGCACGCCGAGCGTGATCACGTCGGCGCCCAACTCCTCGAACACGCGGGGCGCAACCTTGTAGGCGGCGCCGTGGGCGGCATCGACTACCACTTTGAGTCCATCGAGCGTCAAATCGCCCGGGAAGGTGTTCTTGGCGAAGACGATGTAGCGCCCAGCTGCGTCGTCGAGGCGGACGGCGTTGCCGATGGCGGCGCCGGTTGGACCGCGATCGAGGCATTCGTCTTCGAGCAAGCGCTCGATGTCGGCTTCTTCTTCGTCCGGCAGCTTGAAGCCGTCGTGACCGAAGATCTTGATGCCGTTGTCGCCGAACGGATTGTGACTGGCGCTGATGACCACGCCTGCGTCGGCGCGCATCGAGTGCGTCAGGTTGGCCACGGCCGGAGTCGGAATCGGACCGCAGAGCAGCACACGTCCGCCCATGGCGCAGATGCCCGCTGCCATGGCTTGTTCGAGCATGTAGCCCGAGAGGCGCGTGTCCTTGCCTATCAGGATCTTGGGGCTCTTGCGGCCGTGCTTGCGTGCCACGAACGCGATGGCTCGGCCGAGTCGCAGAGCCAGCTCGGGGGTCATCGGAGCTATGTTGGCGCGGCCCCGAATGCCGTCGGTTCCGAACAGTTTTCGAGGTGCCATCAGTCGCGGAAGTTTTGGTACTGGAGCGAGAGTTCGAGTTCGTCGGCTTTCGTGCGCAAGAAGGCGATGGCGTCCTGCAGCTCGTCGCGCTTCTTGCCCGACACGCGTACCGTGTCCTCGACGATCGAGGCCGAGACCTTGAGGCCCGCCTCTTTGATCAGCTTGACGATCTTTTTGGCCTTGTCCGAAGGAATGCCCTCTTTGATCGACACGCGCATCTTGCGCGAACTCTGACCACTCGCTTCCGTCTTCTCGGTCTCGAAGTGTTTGAGACTGACGTTGCGACGCGTCAGCTTGCCGACGAGAATGTCGTATGCGGCGCGCACACGCTCGTCGGTGCTGGCCTTCACGGTGACGCTGTCGTCTGCAAGCTCGAGGCTGGCGTCCGTGCCTTTGAAGTCGAAACGCTGGGCCAGCTCTTTTTCGGCTTGGACGAAGGCGTTCTTCACTTCGGCGTGATCGACTTTTGAAACGACGTCGAAAGTAGGCATAGCTGGATTCAGAGCGCGACGGCGGGGTCGCGCGGGAGGTCGAGAAGCAAGGCACGTGCCGCGCCGACGAGGAAGATCGAGCCCGTGACGACGACGACGCCGTCGCTGCCGACGATTTCCCTCGCTCGACGCAACGCCGCTTCCACGCTCTCTGCCAATTCTCCGGGTAGCACCGCTAGGTACTTGCGCGGGTCCTCGGCCTTGTCGATCGGTGGCGCCACGTAGATGCGGTGTGCGGCCGAAGTTTCGAGCCGCTGGAGCATGGCCTTGTAGTTCTTGCCGACGACCGTGCCGAAGACGAGCGCGATGTTTCGTCGTGACTCGACCTCGAGCAAACTCGGATCGAGCGAGTGGGAGAGTGTGACGGCGCCATCGGGATTGTGCGCGCAGTCGAGCAAGGTGAGTTCCTTGCGGTTTCGATGCAACAGCTCGTTGCGGCCAGGCCAGTCCAATGTCTCGATGCCACGCCCGATGTCCTCGGGCGAAAGCCCGAGAGTGCGCGCGGCCGTGACGGCCACGGCCAGATTGCTGCCGATCATGGACAAACGCGGGTAGGCGAGGGACGCGCCGGCAATCGGCTCCGGACTGCCGAGCGGGATCAGCTGAGCGCCGACCTCGGCCACGCGGTCTTTGACCACGTTCATTGCCTCGGGATGCAGTCGCCCAACCACGACTTTGCAGCCGGGCTTGATGATGCCCGCTTTCTCGCTGGCGATCTTGGTCAGCGTGTCGCCGAGTTCCTCCATGTGATCGAAGGCGACTCGGCTGATGATGGCGACGTCCGGCGATGGGATCACGTTCGTGGCGTCGAGCCGACCGCCGAGACCGACCTCGAGGATGGCGCGCTCGACCTGAGCCTCGGCAAAGGCCAGGAAAGCCGCCAAGGTCGTGGTCTCGAAGAACGTCAGGTCGGGCGCTGCGTCCATGACCCGAACCAGCAGCCCAGCCAGTTGCTCGTCGGGCAGCGGTTGGCCGTCGATGCGGATGCGCTCGGAAAAGCGCACCAAGTGCGGGCTGGTGTAGAGGCCGACTTTCTTGCCCGCGGCCTTGTGCATCGAGCTGAGGAACGCCGCCACCGTGCCCTTACCGTTCGTTCCACCGACGTGCACCGCACGAAAGGCCCGCTCGGGGTTGCCCAGCTTGTCACAGGCAGCAGCCAAGGCGTCGAGCTCGAGGCGTCGACCGCGGCCTACCAAACCGTACAACCTTCCGAGGGCCGCTTGGTAATCAGCCATGCTGAGGGCCTGCCCCTCGAGAAAGGGACTCTCGAGCGCCGCTGGTGAGAAGCCGAAGGATGTTCGAGAGCTGCTGTTTCATTTGGCCACGGGGCACGATGGTGTCGACCATACCGTGCTCGAGCAGGAATTCGGAGCGTTGAAAGCCCTCGGGGAGTTTCTGACGGATGGTGCCTTCGATCACGCGCGGTCCAGCGAAGCCGATGAGGGCGCCGGGCTCGACCATGTTCACGTCGCCCAAGAACGCGGTGCTGGCGGCAACGCCGCCGGTCGTCGGGTGTAGGCAGATACTGATGTAAGGCTGCTGCACCTCGCGGAAGCGGCGCAGGGCGCTCACGGTCTTTGCCATCTGCATCAGGCTCAATATGCCTTCTTGCATGCGGGCGCCGCCCGAAGCGTGCAGCAAGAGGACGGGCATGCGCTCGCGAGTAGCGCGCTCGAACAAACGCGTGATGCGCTCGCCGACGACCGAACCCATGCTGCCGCCCATGAATTTGAAAATGAACAGGCCATAGGCGACCACCCGGCCGTCGAGCAGGCCGCGACCGATCTCGATAGCTTCGTTGCCCGAGGTCTTCTCTTGAGCCAAGCGGATGCGCTCTTGGTAACTTTTGCCGTCAAAGAACTGGAGCGGATCAGCCGGGGCAATGTGCTCGTCCCACAGCTCGAGCTGGCCATCGTCCAACAACAGCTCGCGCCATTGACCGGGCCCCATGGGGTGGTGGAAGCCGCAACTCGAGCAAACGTGCCAGTCACGATTCATGTCCTCGGCCGTCAAGACGGCGCCGCAGCTCGTGCACTTTTGGAACACGCCACGGCCGACGGACTTTTTCTCGCTTTCGTGGACCTGGGCGGGTGTCTTCGAAGGGAACGCCAAATGGACTCGTCTCGGGCAGTGGAGGCTGAAACCTCGGATCGCGATCGGGTGGGCCGGGCTTCCTACCTCAGAAACGAGCCAGCCCGAAAGGGCTCAGGCGGGCGCTGGAAGCGCGGTCGGCCAAGGGGTCCGCGTCGGGCGGACCGGGGGCCGCTCTTACCGTGGTATCAGAAAACGCGACTTGTGCTCGTGCCCGCTTGGAGGTCAGACTCGGCCGCCATGGGTGAGACAGACACCTCGCCGCTGCGGCCAGCCGAGGAGACAGCCCCATTCATCGGGCGAGACGACAAGCTGGAGCGGCTGCGCGCCGTTTACCAGGGGGTGGCCGACTCGGGGGCCAGTCACGCCGTGACTGTGATCGGGCCGCCTGGCGCGGGCAAGACACGCCTGGTGCGCGAATGCCTTGGGCGCTTCCCCGCCGTCGTACTGGGCGGGCCGCGCGTGTATTTCGCTCGCGCACGACGTCAGGGCCTGAGCTACGGTGTCTTCTCGCGCCTCTTGCGAAGCCGTTTCGGCATCACGGACGAGATGCCCGTCAGCGTCGCGCTCCAGAAGGTAACCGAAGAAGTCGCGCGCGTGCTCGGTCACGCCAAGGTCGACGACGTCTCTTTTTTCTTGGGTCAGCTCATGGATCTCCAATTTCCGGAGAGTCCTCTCACCCTGGCCGCTACCGACGATGCCGCCCAAGCGCAGGCGTTGCGGCGCGCGATCGTGCGCCGCTTCCTCGAGGCCGATGCCGCCCACGGTCCAGTGGTTCTCGTGTTCGACGATCTGCACTTCGCGGACGCCGACTCGCTCGATCTGCTCGGTTCCCTGATCTCCAATCTGAACGGGCCAATCCTGATCTTGGCCACCGCTGGCCGGGAGCTCCTGGCCCAACGCGAAGACTGGGAGATTCGACTTCAGGGACGTCACGAGGTGCTGGAGATCGACCCGCTCACCAACGAAGCGGCGGCAGAAATGATTCGGCGCATGCTCCGACGCTGCGAAGGTGGAGTGCCCGACGCGCTGGTCGATGCCGGCGTGCGCGCTGCTGCTGGCAACCCCGGACAATTGGCGCAGATGGTGCGGAGCTACCTGGACGCGGGCGTGCTCGAAGAAGAGCGAGTCGGACAGTGGCGGGTCAACCTCGAACGGCTCAGTACCGTACGCTTGCCGATGACCGTCGACGATGCAGTGGCCTTGCGTATCTCGGCTCTGGCGTCGGCCGAGCGCAAGGTGCTCGAGCACGCAGCGGCGCTCGGAACGGTCTTCTGGCTCGGAGGCTTGGTGGCGCTCGGACGCATGGATCGCGAGCCTCCGGACCTCTGGTCGCGACCCGACACCACCGGCATCGCGCGCCTGAACAAGATCCTCGAGCGTCTGGTCGAGCGCGACTACCTGATTCAACTCGAAGACGCGGTTTTCCCCGACGAGCAGGAGTACGTCTTCAAGCACAACTTCGAGCGCGAGAAGATCTCGGCCCTGACTTCGGCCGCGGCCACGCGGCGCTATCACCAGACGATCGCCGACTGGCTGGCTCAAAAGACGACAGCGCGCTCGCGCGAAGAGTACGTCGCCATGTTGGCTGGACATCTCGAGAAATCGGGCTCGCTCACCCGTTCGGCATTCACCTACCTCGATGCGGGTGACATCGCGCGCAAGAACTACGCGCTGCGCAAGGCCAGCGAGTACTACGCCAAAGGACTCGAACTGCTCGGTGACGACGACGCACGCCGACGCATCGATGCGCTCCACAATCACGGCGACGTCATGGTGCTGCTCGGCAAGACCGACGAGGCGCTGGAAGCCTTTCGGCAGATGCTCGGCATCGCTTACCTGATGAACCTGCTAGGCAAGGGCGGGGCGGCGCATAACCGCATTGGTCGGCTCTACCGCGAGACGGGCTTCTTGTCGGAAGCCTCGCGCCACTTGCAGGCAGCGCTCAGCCTGTTCACCGCAGCTGGCGACGCCCGAGGCGTGGCCGCGAGCCTCGACGACATCGGCAAGCTCCTGTGGGTGCGGGGCGACTACGACGACGCGCTCAAGGAACTGCGCAAGGCGCTCGAAATGAGACGCGAACTTGGCGACCGTCGCTCGATCGCGCTCAGCTTGAACAACATCGGCCTGGTTTGGATGGACCACGGTAGGCCGCAGAACGCGAAGGAAGCGCTCGAAGCCAGCTTGCAGATCCGCCGAGAGATCAACGATCCGGTGGGCGTAGCGGAGAGCCTGAACACGTTGGGCGAACTCAGCATCGACCAAAATCAGTTCGAGAGTGCTCTCGACTATTTTCGCGAGGCGCACCAGGTGTCGGTGGACATCGGCGAGCGCACTCGCATCGCCGAGTGCCTCACCAACATCGGCGAGACGCAGCAGCGGCTTGGGCGCGGCGAAGAGGCGGTGGCGACGCTCGAGCAGGCCGTCGCTTTGTGCGAAGAACTCGGCGACAAGTTGCAGCTGGCCGAGGCCAAGCGCGGGCTCGCCAAGAGCTACCTGCTCCGTGGCGATTTGAAGAGAGCGCGCCGGCATATCCGCTCGGCCGTCGAACTGTTCGGCCAGGTGCGCAGCAAGGCGCACTTAGCCATCGCGCTGCGCACGCTGGGCGAGGTGACCGGTGCTGGCGCTTGGGGCGACCAATACGAGGGCAAGGCCGTCGAGTATTTCATGCGCTCGATCGCCATCGCCAAGGAGATCGGCAACGAGATCGAAGTTGCTCGCAGCTATTTGGCGTTTTCCAACTACGTCACGGCCTCCGGCGGCTACATCAACAATCCAGACATCCAGCGCGAAGCCCAAAAGCTACGCGTCATGGCGGAAGAAATTTTCGAGCGGCAACGCATCGCTGCCTCGAGTACCTGAACCAAAACGAGGGTTGCATGGCCAGCGGAGATCGCCTGTTCGGAGATATGAGCTTGCCCGAGCACGCCTACGCGCTCGGTGTGGTTGCGGCACTCGGGCGCGTGAAAGACGGCGCGTTGGCCGTCGAACTGCGTGGTGATGGGCAGCCGCTCTTGAGCATGCTCGGCGCCAAGAGCGCCTCCGACATTCCCACGCTCTATCGCGTCGACGGGGACGCCGTGTGGATCGAAGCGCCACTCGCGGCGTTGGCGACGAGTTACTTGGGCGCGCCTCCCGGTTCGGCGGATTGTCGTTTTCCGGAGCTGCCGCCGCGCCTTGCGGGTGCATTCTTGCGCGGCCTGTTCGACTCGACCGGCAGCATCAATTCGCCCAAGAACGACGAGCTCGAGCTGCGTTGGAAGCGTCCGGCCGCGCGCTTACTCGATCGCCTGCTGGAATGGGCTGGCGCACCCCCCAGCAAAGCCAAGAAGCAGTCCCTCGTCTGGCGTGGGGCGGCCGCGCTCGATTTGCTCGGGCAGCTCTACGGCGAGTTCGAGCCGCCGCGAAAGCAACCGCCTGTCGTCCGACAGCCAGGGCTGGGCGCCGCTCCGCAGGACCCGATGGCCCCGCGTCCGTTCCGTGCGCCGATCGCCGAGGGGTCCACCCTCTACCGGGCGAAACATCTCGAGCGCTTTTGGGCGTGGTCAGCGCGCGTCGCACACTTCAAAAGCGACGGCGTTCTTGCGCCGCGCATCGTCGTTCAGCTGGTTCACGCCGAAGCAGTCTTGCCGCGCAAAGAGCGGGTCAGCGACTCGGGCTACGATCTGACGCTGCTCTACCAAAAGTCGCGCCAGGGCAACGTCGTGCTCTACGGCACGGGCGTGATCGTCGAGCCGCCGTTCGGTTGGTACTTCGACGTCGTAGCGCGCAGCTCGATCGTCAAACGCGGATACATGTTGGCCAACAATGTCGGCATCATCGATCGCGCTTACCGCGGCGAGATTTTCGTGCCGCTGTACAAAACCGACCCGGGGGCGCGCGAACTCGAACTGCCGGCTCGTGTCGCGCAGCTGATCCCGCGGCCGATCGTGCACTTTCCGGTCGTACTGAGTTCCGCTCTCAGCTCGACACAGCGCGGCTCGGGCGGCTTTGGCTCGACAGGCTGAGACCCGTCGAGCACTCGCTTAGACGCCCGCGACGCCGGTCGGAAGCTTGCCTGGCTCGTGCGGCACGACGGCTGGTTCGCGTTTGCGGTGCCACCAAGCGCGCAGGCTCGCGCCGTTCAAGGGGCGCGAGTAGGCCCACAGGGCCAGCAAGCTAAACAAGAAGAACAGATAGCTTTGCGCGGTGAAATTGTCGTCCACATAGAAGAAGCCCGAAAGGCCGACGTCCGCATAGCCGATGTCACGCCCGAGCAAGATTACGCTGGCCGCGCCGGTGGCCAGCAGACCTACACCGATCGAACGCCGTGCGGCCGCCAGCACGGCAGCGATGATGTACATGCAGTAGTAATAACAAGTCAGATCGGTGATGCACATCACGAGCGGCAGACTGAGCGCCGGCGCGACCCAAACGAGCTGCGTGCGGCGCACGGCCCAGCCGATCCAGCCGAAGATGACGGCGAAGATGCCAATTTGTGCCCAGCGCAGCGCAGCTTTGCGTTCGTTTCGGCCGCTTTTCCAGGTCTCGAAGGCGTCGTCCAGGTTGTCGTTGCGTGTGAAGCGCATGCGCCCATCCCAGTTGTGGGAAAGCATGGTCGGCAGTCCCATGTGATTGGTCAAAGGCGTGTCCTTGTGGACGCCGATGTGGTGCGCGAAATCCTTGTAGGGCTGCAGACCGCCGGTCGTTGCCATGCTGGCGGGCACTAGGACGGCGAGCGCGAACACCGAGCCCAAGATGAGCTTCTGGTGACTGGGGTGGATGTAGCTCAGAAATCCGCTCTTGCCGTCGACAGCGGGGCGTCCGCGCAGGCGCGCTAGGGCGTAAAGCAGGACCATCGCCACCCAGCCGCCGAACAGCGCGATTGGAAATACACGCAAAAGGGCTGACCACATGAGCGCGGCACCCGACCAGAAATAGCGTTTCTTTCGCGCCAAACAGCAGCTGGCGACCAGCAGGAACAGCCAGTCTTGGCGCAGGAACGCGCCGCCGGTCCAGTAGAAGTTGGCGGCCGCGTTGCAGCCCCAAAAGACAGCGCCGATCGCGCCCACCCGCCAGCCGAAGGCCGCGTACAGCATGATCAGCATGCCCAGCTGCAGCATCACGTCGAGAGACGCCAGCACCTTGAAGAACTTGTCGTCGGCGGGATGCAGGCTAGCGATGGCCTTGCCCGTCATCGTCCACACAGGTGGCGGGTTGTAGCCGTGGTCCTGCTGCATGCGTTCCCAGTACGAACCGCGAGCGCTCGAGTAGAACCAATCGACGTCCTTCTGAAAAGCCGTCCAGCGCTCCGTACTGAAGCGCTCACGGCACTTCTCGGGCTGCGTCAGGATGTACGTGTCCTTGGCCTTCTTGATCAGGTTGACCCGCAAGTCTCGAAACTCGCGATTTTCGACCTGCGACCTGCGGCCGTTGTCGATTTCGGCCACCAGCGTGCAGTCGTAGAGGCGGCTGTAGCCAAGCTCGCTGAAGTACTTGGAGCCCAAGTAGTAATGATAAAATTCGTGCCGGTGGTAATATTCGCTGTAGCGAACGTTGGCGTTGCCGAAATCGAAGTAGGCGCCGATGGAAAGCACGGTGAACAGAAGCGCGAGACGCTTCTTCGTGCGTTCGCGGACCGGCATGCCCATGCGGCGTGCGCGCACTTCGTAGATCAGGCCGAGTACGCCCAAGAGACACAAGCTCACACGCACTGCGAACATGAGCCCCGACCAGATGGGCTTCTGGAAGATCTTGTTTTGCCAGCCGCTTGGCAGCTCGAGAGCCTCGAGGCCCGCGCTGACGGACAGGAGCTGGTTCGCGGCATCGCCAGCGAGGTGTTGGGCAGTCCCGGCGAACCAGGAGAGCGAAATCGTAGCTTGGCTCAGAGTGTCGATGACCTGCATGAAATCCCGGCGCATGCCCGTGGCGGCGGCGGGAGGCTAGTCGTCCACTCCGAGCGGAGCAATCAGCCCGCGACGCGTTCGCCAAGCTCGCGAGCAGATGCGAGCCCGCAACGCGCGCTGGGCTCGGGCGGCTGGAGAACCACAAACGACCGAACCCCTCGGACCAGGCAGCTGAGGCAGCCAGGGCGCGAGGGGAACGGTGTCGAAGAGTAAGCTAAGGAGCCGGAACCGCGGCTCAGCCCGCAGCGTCTTCGCTGCCGCCGGGTGCGCCGGCCTTGCGGTCGAGCGCTTCCTGCAGGCCGACGCGAGCGCGCTTGCGCAGGCTCAGGTACTTACTCTTCTTGGGCTTGGCGAGGGACTCGTGACGTCGACGGACGTTCCAGACTGCGTAGTTGGCCATCAATAAATTCCTTGGGAAGGGAGGCGGCATGTAGCCGACTAGGAGCGGACATGCAAGCGCGTCGGGCGCCGCTTGCCTGCCGAAAGGCGTAGTTTTCTGCTAGTCGTGCCGCTCGCATGCCAGAGGAACTTTCGGCGACCCACGAGCGAGCCCCTCGAACCGCCCCGGGGCGGGCAGCCGTAAGCCGCCTGTCCGTCCCTGGGGCTCTCGAAGTCTTGCTCGTCCTGCTCCTGGCCAGCGGCGTCCTCACCTATCGGCTCCCCCACGTCGAAGGGGTTGAAATCGGTGGCGATGCCTCCCGCACTACGCCCACTACATCGCTCGCGGCGGCAAGCTGCAGTACACCGCGCGAGCCGTGCGCAAGCGAGGCGCGGCAGCCAAGCGAACGGAGCTGGATGCCGAAGTGAACCGTCGACTACGCTCAGGACGTTGTGTTCTCGACCTCACCCAGCGTGTCCGCCATTTCGTCGGTGGCGAGGCTGTGGCCTCCAACTGCACGAGCCTCGACGGCTCGCTGAAAGAAAGCGGCTCCGACCGGTGAAGACGCGGCGAGTTCTTTGCATCACGTCCAATTTTCCGCGTTGGCGCGGTGATTCGACAACGCCGTTCGTGCTTCACCTCTGCCGAGATCTGGCGCAGCTGGGATGGCAGATCGACGTGGTTGCTCCTCACGCACCCAACGCGGCGCGTCGCGAGGTCTTGGACGGTATCGATGTCGAGCGCTTTCGCTATGCATGGCCCGCCTCGGCCCAAACGGTCTGCTACCAGGGCGGCGCATTGATCAACTTGCGCAAGCGTCCGTGGGAAAA
>Ga0105046_10009203_pt1 | contig 15453 bp, 9 predicted proteins | sample MAT03_FD_78385 | JGI IMG/M metagenome (GOLD analysis project Ga0105046, IMG submission 78385) | Freshwater microbial communities from Lake Fryxell liftoff mats and glacier meltwater in Antarctica - MAT-03 (megahit assembly) | ecosystem: Environmental > Aquatic > Freshwater > Ice > Liftoff...
GCTGAACAAAAATTGAGCTCTGTTTTACGAACAGAGGCCAACCCGGCTACATTCAAACCCATTGATTCTATTCCACGTACAATTCCTGAATTCGATCCAGACATACCACTGGTTCTTGCCCAGGGATTGATCAGCAACTCAACGGCTCCACCCTGGCCTCTTTTGGTATCATTTCCTGCCCATGACTGCAAAGAAAATATCCCTGCAACCAGACTTAACCCAACTATTCTTTTCAAATTCACTGTTTCTTTTGATAGATTATGAAACATTAATTAAAAGTATCCAGGTCTATTGGACGAAGAACACCAAACCATTTTATTGTTTTCTCGCCAAGTTTATCCGACTTCACATGAATGATGTAAACACCAGAAGCAATCGGAATTCCATTTTGGTTTTTGAGATCCCAATCCAGGAAAGTCTGGTAGTTTGCCCCTCTTGAATTAATTATTGGTATCCCATCTCCCACTGCAGCATAAGGTTTGGTAGAACTTTGATCAAAATTGTATTGCCTTACAAGTGTACCAGTGAGATTAAAAATACTCACAACACATTGGGTAGGAAGATTTACAATTTTGACCCGGTTATCAACCTGGGAATTCTCGTAAGTAGATTGCGAATAATATGGATTTGGTGAAACGCGGATCATATCCAATGCACTTTTTGCAACCGAAATTACATTGCGGATTTCCTTGCTGTCAATTGAAAATCCGTAAAGAGGATTGCAATCACCCGAAGTTAGAGAATGTGAAAATGGATTAAAGGCTTTATCAACTCTTAATCTAATCCGAACATCCGTGAGATTCATAATGTGCTCCGTGCGATTTACAAAGTCAATTCCACGGCCCATCAAACCGGCATACATGATATTTTTCAGATTCCACTTTCGAACCATAGGTAAAAACACCGGGGTTGTTCGTTGAACATTCTTTGTGTACAAACTATCGAGACCAAATTCGGTGGAAACGCCCTCATCGTATTTGGTCTTCAATACAAAAATAAAGTTTCTGTACCCTTCCAGTCCGCCAAATGAAGCTCTGGGTTCCCATTGCAGGTCATTGCCTTTGCTACTTGTATCGAGGAAGTAGCTTTCAGAAAACATCATATTGAGCCGCATACCTCTGTCCAGATCTACAGCATATCCGGGAAACCAGCTCATGCCTTTGGAACGTTTGGAAGGATCAAACGTAGAAACCGAATTATCAGGAGCATAGTCTTTGTTTACAGACAATTGTCTGCTTTTAGCCATTGTATATTTTGTTCGGATAATAGAACTGGAAGCTGGAATAGAATCGCATTGGATCACAGCGCAGCGGGTCCATTTGGATTTATCGGCAGTAAATACTATATCCACATTTTGCAACTGAGATAAGGATTCAAGAGATTCAGCTCCATCTGCATCGAAATATACTTCCGGCTTGCTATCTGTAGAGGCGGCCAATTGAGGGCCACCCATACGCAAAGGATCCAGAGACGTGAATGAAGCTCGCTCAGTTAATACGTATGGCAACCAACCCGCACCGGCAAAATTCTGGTAGCTCCTTTTAGGATCCAATGCATAATACTGAATACTGGAATTGAACGGATCTCCCCGATACCAGGGATAGCTACTGGTAGAAACTCCATACGTCCAAAATTTGAGAGGATCCAGGTCCAGAATGATGGAAGAGGGCAAAGCACCGTTGTTACTCAAAGGATTGGTTATATCGGTACCTGGATCCGCAACATTTTTTGGACGAAGAGAAATTCCTAACTCGGGAATAATTTGTTCAGAAACGGCTGATACAGGTTTTTCTGCCATAACAGAAATACCATTACCGGTGAGTGTCCAATAATCGTACTTAACAAAATCTGAAGGAATACCTGCTTTTGATGTATCGGATTGGAGCCTGAATTTTAGCCCGGTTTTCTTTGAGCTTCTTAGAACGAACTGATTTCTTTCGACTTCTACCTGATCCTGGTAATAAATAAAGGTACCGCCAGAACAATCCAGATCTACATCCAGATCATAAAAACCATTAATATCCGTAGCATTTAAAACCCGTCTAACGGTTGCCGTGGCAGGTTTAAATTCCTCCCGATCACGAAAAGTATTAAATCCTGCATCCAACTTTCTGGTTGGATCTGCAACAATCACATCACCCACATTGAAAAAATAATTGGTTGGTTTATATCGTAACCTGCTTGAGAATTTAACTTCAAAATTTCCACCTTTCACTGCTTTCGGATTATAGATTTTAATGTCAATAGGACCGCTTCCAGCTTTGTACGTTAATTTCTGAACCAGATTATCCTGAAGAACTTTTTCTTCTTCCCCTTCCTGCAATTCCAGAATGTTTCCGCTGTTGCCTACTCCATTTATTCGGGTTATAGGAATACCTGCACCAAATTCAAAATTCAAATTGGTTCCGAATGATTCCGGATTTGAACGGTGAGGAATGGCTGTATATACTTTATAGTTGGAAACACCTTGAATATAGGGTCTCTTCTCCTGGTTGTTACGGATAAATCCATACGCAACTATAGCATAATAGTATTTCTTGAAATTTGAGAAAGTACCTGATGGATTAAACATATCCTTATTCACTTTGAAGCTTTTAAAGATACCCTTATCCGGTGGATTCTTTACCATTGGTGTAGATATGTCTGCATCAAAATCGGCATTATAAAGCAGATTGTTAATGCTTGTCACACCATCCTGAACATCCATTAGTCCTGTAAAATCAGCACTACCATCACCATTCACATCGCCTTCAAGGAACCTGGCCTTATCCGGATTGCTTAAGTCTTGTACAGATACCTTGTCATCGGATAATTGGTAAATTTTGTATCCCTGAAACTTATACTCGACATCCTGTGGATTCGCAGGACTTCCTATTGAAACTCTTCGATCTAACTCTTTATAGGTTTCGGTTGTCATCAAAGGATTTCTTACAATTGTATCAGGTATAATAGTAAAGACAAGATCTTTATCGTATTCAATAATTTCAAGATTCGGACTGTTAGGCCCAATGTTCCTTTTAAAGCAATCATTAAATCGTTCCTGAGCCAGATCATCGGCTGCAAGGAGTTTTCCAAACGAACCGGTTGGTCCGCCAGATGAAGCTCTTGCCCATACAATTCCAATGGTACACTCATTAAAATCTCCTGGTTGCAGGGTAAAGGGACCGTTATTCGCCAAAAACCGTCGATCTCCCGGAGCGTTCTTTGCTGATACTTCATTCCATACGCCATTATTAGGGCATTCAATTGGTTCACTACAACTTTTGGCTCCGCAAGCAAATCCATAAGGATCGCTGGTATTATTGCTCATTGGATTTGGAAACATGTGGCTTGCTTTCGGATTATCAGGTTTTGTACCGTCATCATCCCAGGTCACATTGGTGCCATCTTTCCATTTATTCTGAAGATAATTATAAAAATCAGTGAATTTAGTTGGGTCTCCATTTCTGGGATTTCCACCAATGTTGTAATAAACAAAACCAGACATGGTTATTCTTTCGTTGGTATCCGGCGGGGTATTTGCTGGACCTGCACAATCAAGATCCCAATCAACATTATCCAAATGATCATCAGGGAATGGGCCTCTGAAAAAGTCAACGCCTACTGCCGGTGGGTTTTCTCCATAGCCAGAGGCTCCTTCATCGTTTTCATCGCCATTGTAGCAAATTCCCAATCCACGCAACACATCACATCCTACGTAATCATCTCCGGCATTTCCTAAATCCGGATCTACCCATTGAGCAAGATAGGTCTTATCCAGAATATAACTGCCTTTGTTATAAATCTTTTGGCGGAGAAAGGTCATATCATTGGTCGCATCCGTAGATGCGTAGGCAAATGCTTCGTAATGAACTTCTATGCCAATTTCAGGTACGGTTGTCGTATTGTTATCAAAGTTCTTTTTATTTCCTGCATCGTTGCAAACCCACCAGATTACCTGATCTGCGCCTGCATTGATGTCCACACGGCCATCCGGACAATTATTATCAATCTCTGTTCCTGCCCACAGAGGATAATCTCCATTACAAGGGTTATAAACACCATTGCTATCCCTATCAAAGAAATTAGCCAGATTGTTATCCACCGAAGCAACTGCAGATTGATCGGCCGCAAACTCGGCTTTTTGCTTCAGATAAGGATTCCCCTTGCCAGGCCAAAACTTTATCTCCTGAGGTAGTTTATCACAGTCTACAGCACCAGCTTCATACTGATCTACAAATTCCTTCACTGTACGTCGGTTACACTTAAAATGCTGATCCCAGGCAGAACAAACTTTATTATTCGTAGGAACTGCTAAAGCCTGATTTGTATATTGAATAGGCCCTGGCCAATAATTTCGTAATGATCCCCGATACGTTTGAACCATAACCAGAATGTTGTTAGTCCCTCTTTCTTCACCTCCAAGCCAGATGGCCGCTGCAAAAATCGAATTTCTGCTCGTCGTCAGGTTATCTGTCCGTTTCGGAACTTCATATCTGGCTTGACTAATTGCAGGATCCCAGAACATATCACCTGCTGTTAGGTATCGGGTTCGCACATTATTAATATCAAGTTCGGCACGTGAGACACCAATTGCACAATTTGCCGCAGTAGTTCCGGTTACCACATTTGAACCATCGGATCCCGGTTGCCCTGGTTTTGGTGGAGGAGCCGCAGAGAATGAAGCACTCAACAGGCCAATGCTCAAACCTGAGATCAAACCAAATCGTATTAATGCATTTTTCATATCCGTGTTGTTGTGAAGTTAAAAGTTATAAGAAACCCCCATTCTGAATCTTCTGGGGAGGGAAATATTGTCAGGATTCAAAATAGCCATATTGTAGAACATTGCATAGGCATTTGGATCAATAGACCTTTTTGAAATGTTCTGTCCAAAGGTGGATACCAAATAGCCGTCATCTGTTGCAGAACCGGTCCGTGTATATACGCTAAGTATATTTTCTGCATTAAACAGGTTCTGAACATACAAGTATACATTAATCGAATGGTTCCGCTTTAAACCGGCCTTAATGTTAAACGATTTATCTACCCTTACTGAGGTACGGTTATTCCAGGGAAGTCGTGCGCCATTAATAGATCCCCGAACCTGCGTTTTGCCACCCCATTGAGAACCATCCTGTGTATACGGTGTTCCTGAGCCTGTGTAGAATGTGGCATTCAAACCAACATTTTCAAGTGGATAAACGCCAAACATTTCAGGACCTTCTTTGGCATTCAGCCTATAATCAAAATTCAATTTGACAGCATGCCTTTGATCAAAGTTTAAGGGGGTTGTGTTTCTTAGATTGGGGGTACTTGTATTTAATAAGGCCCCAGCAAAACTGGATGCAGAACCCTCAGCAAAAGACAAAGTATAGGATGCAGAAGCCGTAAAATTTTCTGATTTTCTGAGATCGTATTCGAGAGATAAACCCTTTACCACACTAAAATCCTGGTTGCCACTGGTCTGGTATCGTACCGGGTATGCAAAATTGACGTTGATTACCTGGATCAGATCTTTAATTTCAGAATAGAATGCAGAAAACTTGATGGCAGAACTTTTGTTCAATGCTTGTTGAAATCCAAGCGCATAGTCAATTTTTTTCTGAGGTTTTAAGTTTGGATTATTGATAAAACCACCATTGCCAATGGAAAGGCTGTAATAGTCCAATGCAGAAGCGTAATTTTGTTGAAGACCCCCATTTTGGTCCACTCCAAGAGGACGCTGGGTCAGAACATCATAGTGTGCATAGAATAAGGCGTTTTCATTCAAAGGAAAGGAGAATGAAATACGCGGCATAAAATTGTATTGAGGCTTGAAATCCTTGTAGGCATCAAGGGTTATTCCGGTTGACCGTTGGAGAGCTTCCATGGTACCATCTAATCCTCTGTTTTTGACGTCAAAAAACGGATTCACAGTTCCATTTCTTTCAAGAGAAGCAGGGTTACTTGTTTCTAAACCATTGGCATCATACCAGGTATCTTCATTTCTGTAACCAACCACTTCGTACTCATTGTAATTGGAGCCGGTAAAGTTTGTTGAAGGTTGATTCACATACACTGCCCAGTCATTTCCTACCGAATTGGGTTTTTCGAGACCAGCTCCTTTATAATATTCCTGAGCAGTAGTGAGACGGGTAAGTGTGTATTTGTCTTTCAGTACGGGCATATTGGCATCAAAAGCATCCACCCGAAGGCCTAAACTCAATATCAAATCTCCAAGAATGAATTTATCTTCTATAAAACCGGCATAATAAATTGGCCTGAAGGCATCAATTGGCCGGTTAAGGGTATCTTTAAAGAAATCGAAAAATGAGGTTCTTCCTATGCGATCACCATACGGTGTGTATCCTTGCCAAAGAGCCAAAGGCGAGTTTCCATTGTCTAATATATCACTCACACCAAAATCCCGGATTCCGAATGTATTAGGCCCGTAAGAATCCAGAAAAATTGATTTGTTGTCCTCAATCCCATTTTTCGAACGGAAATTCCTGTCAAACACGGATTGCCCCTGCCATCTGCCATCCGATTGTTTATTTGTAGGATTAACAAAGGGATCTCTGAATACCTTAATTAATGAATCTCCATTATTCGGGTCATTTGGATCAGCAATCAGACTTTTCACTTCTGTAATAACTTCCCCTTGTGTGCCTGACCTCTGATGACCATTTAATTGCTGCCTTGCCCTTGAATAAAGTGAGCCAATGGTATTGTATTCCGAAATAATCCTTTGCTCAAATTCGGCCCCGATCTTAAGATTATGGTTTTTTATTTCTGCTGCTGCCTGGAACGAGAAGCGATATTGCTGGTCCATTGATTTGCTGTAGCCTGTCTGTGCTTTTCCCAAAGAAGGATAAAAGTATCCGTAGTCGCTTATTCCACTACCTCCTGCACCATTGAAAAAACCGGAAAAGTCTAACAACTGTCCATCAAAAGCTATATCATTTTCTGCAAAAATCTGCTTGTTTATAGCTGAAAGATCCGGATTCAGGTTTGAAGCTTCAAATGAAATCCCCTGAGGTTCATTTTGAAATTCAATAACCCGGTTTGAAGTTGAAGCATAAGGACGCTCTTTCACATTAACTGACCCATCCGGATCGGCGATTGCTTCATACAATACCCTTGGTGGTGCCTGAATTGGCCATCGAAGATTCTGGGTTTTAATGCCGAACTTCCCTACATAATTGATTTCATTCACACGGTCTTCATATCTTGGATCGTAAGACAAAATATTTCTTTGCGTGTAATCAGCCTGAAGTTGGTAATAAACATTCTTCAAAAGAGATCCTGTATCATTAATTCCTGAGTTGAAGGACTGCCTGAACCGAAGAAACGTATTAAGATTCACATCCAATTGCTGTCCATTATTACCGAAGTTGAAAAGGTTCTGGTATGAATTTGGATTTGGACTGCCGTCACCCCCGTTGCTTTCATTGGGTCCAAGTCGATTTGCCAGAAAATTAAAATTCGAACCATACGTGATCATTATATTTTCTGTCGGTTGGATATCAATGGACAAATTGGTCTGCACTGTCTGATCGGCAAAATTTGGCCTGGCTTTGATTTGCTCAAAAGCATCGCTTTTAAGCAGATTGGCAGAATTGGTGTACGAATCGGAAAAGCGAGTCAAAGGCTTATTTCTCAGCGAATTCAATGTAGATTCTTTAGCCTTGTAAATGGGTATTGCCGATGGCCTGGAATCGGAATTTGAGGTAAACTGGATGGCCCCAAAGAAACCGACAATTGTCCTGTTAGAGGTATCTGTTCCTACAATTTCTTTTTTGGAATAGATGGGACCTGAAGCATTAAGCCCAACGAAGTTGTAATTGTATTGATCAAAAAAAGAGGATGTTTCTCCCTGAACGCCAATTGAAAATCGTTTGGCAGCAGATTTGGTGGTTACAGAAATGATACCTCCTAAGGCATCTCCGTATTGGGCAGGAATCCCTCCGGTAATTAGTGATAGCTCTTGTATAGCTTCTGCGGGCGGCAGAGAAGTACCGAATTGCCGGACACCGTTGATAAACACTGCATTATCAGAAGATCGGTTACCTCGAACATTTAACCCTCTACCATAATCTGCAGAGGTTACGTTGCTGAAAGTAGCCACCATATCCTGGGGATTTCGGGTTGGAATTTTAGCGATGGCTCCAGCATCTAATTTTTGCCTCTGACCATTGTTAATTCCTATAATGGGCTCCTTATAAGCCACTATCTCAACGGCTTTAGTGGTAGAAGTCATAGACACCAGTTCCGGATTGATCCTTTTGATATCTTCAGCACCTATATTAACGGGTTGGATTGTAACTTTCTGGTATCCAACACTTGATACTTCAATACTGTAGACACCCGGATTTAGAGGTGAACTTGAAAATTCTCCATTTACACCTGCAGTTGCACCTCCTCTTAAAGATCCACCGGAAAAAATCTTGATATTGGCAAAAGGCACAGGTTCTTTTGTGTCCTTATCTTTTACCGTACCAATAATTTTACCTGTCTGCTGGGCGAAGGCAGTGAAACAGCCCGGTCCGATGAGCGCAACCATCAGCATAAGCGCTCTTGTAAATCTCTTGATCACCAACGAGTAACAGTTTTATCGTATTCTAAACTTTTTTTTCAAAAACCAAAACTAATCCCACAGATACCGTTCACCAAAAAATATTGTTCCGTTAACATTGGAACTGACCAAATTTACTTTGTTAGTTGACTAATCCGGTCTATTATTTTAATTGCCAGCACTGCTGAAATCTTTTCGTAAGATTCTAAAGACCAACCCGCTACATGAGGGGTCAGTAACACATCATCCCGACCGAACAAACGTTCGTATTTCGATGAAATGACATTAATATTTTTTACAGGAGGTTCCTCTTCAAAGACATCAAGGGCAACTCCTGAGAGCGAACCGTCGTTCAGCATATCCGGAATTGAACCTATGGGGACAATTTCGCCACGTGATGTATTGATAAGAAAGAGACCTTTTCTACATTTTTTCAAAAATTCGGCACCTACCATACCTTGAGTTTCGTCGGTGAGCGGAACATGCAGACTCAAAATATGAGAATCCTCCATTAAAGTCTTCAAATCAACTCTCACAGCATTTTGATCCGGCCACTGGACAAGGTATTTATCATAGGCAATCACTTCACAACCAAAGGAATTCAATCGGCTTGAAACAGCTCTTCCCATATTGCCGTAACCCAACAATCCTACCGTTTTTCCTTTCAACTCAATACCTCGGAACCGTTCTCTATCCCAGATTCCGGACCGAACTGAACGATCGGCACTGGCAATTTTTGACATCAGTCCAAGAATTAATCCAATGGTATGCTCTCCAACGGCATCGGCATTTCCTTCTGCTGCATGCACTACATCAATGTCTCTTTTAAGAGCCGCTTCAAGATCAATGTTATCCAATCCTGCACCTGCCCTTCCAATGAGAGTAAGGTCGGGCATTGAACTTAAAATATCCTCATCAACTTGAAACTTGCTTCGAAGGATCAGTATTTCAATTTGTTTTAACAGAGCTTTTTCATTTGCCAAATTAAAATCCGGTTTATAAACAACATGCAAACCAACCCGCTCCAATTTTTGGATCAGGGATGGATGAACGTCGTCTACAATCAGGCACTGCATATTCTCAAGACAGATCAAGTATAGCTTTGGTTGGACAAGGGGCAAAAAAACAGGATAATTGTTTTAATGCAATATCTGATCGGCATGTTCTGCTGTTTTTACTTTATCAATAATATTTGTGATAAACCCCTTTTCATCAATAATAAAAGTGGTTCTGACCGTACCCATATACTTTTTCCCATACATAGATTTTTCTTTCCAAACCCCAAATGCCTCTACCAATTGGTGATCTGTATCTGCAATCAGAGGGAAATTCAAACCGTATTTCGTTATGAATTTCAGATGAGATTTTTCATCGTCTACACTTACTCCAACTACCTGATACCCTGCCGCATTTAATGAAGGAAGACTATCCCGCAGGTTACATGCCTGTGCCGTACATCCCGAAGTATCGTCTTTTGGGTAAAAATAAAGGGCCAGTTTTTTACCCATGAAGCCGGAAAGCGTTATCTCGTTTCCATTTTCGTTTTTCGATTTAAAGTCGGGGGCTTTATCGCCAATTTTTAATTCCATTTATGTTTTTTGGTAATAAGGAGAAAGGACGAGATTTTGTTTAATACTCTGACAAAATCCAAGAGAATTGTCTGAAAGGATTGATGTAATTCTTGAATCAGGACGAAAGCCAATTTTCAACCATTCGTGTTCCGTGTTCTGTCATCACCGATTCAGGATGAAACTGCACGCCGCACACATCCAGGCTCTTGTGCCGGATAGCCATGATCTGATCTTCTTTATCTGTAGCAATAATACGAACGGATTCCGGGAAATTGACAGGACTGATTGCCCAGGAATGGTAACGACCTACACGGATTTCTTCCGGAATGCCTTTAAAGAGAGGATCTTTTGCATCCAACCGGATTTGAGTGGCCACACCGTGATAAACTTCCTTCAAATTAGTTAGTGTACCACCGAAAGACTCTCCTAAAGCCTGATGACCAAGACATACGCCCAAAATGGAATGCGTCGGAGAATAGTTCTTTATCAACTCCGGCATTAAACCCGCTTCCAAAGGTATGCCGGGACCTGGTGAAAGTATAATCTTTTCAAAGGGTCTCACATCTTCCATCTCAAACTGATCGTTTCGCCAAATGGTGGGATCGTAGCCCAGCTTCCGGACAATGTAAACAAGATTGTATGTGAACGAATCGTAATTGTCTAACACGAGGACTCGTTTCATTTTATTCAAAGGAAGAAATTTCAGATGCTTTTTGAATGGCCGTTCGCAAAGCGGAAAGCTTGTTTGCCACTTCCTTCAATTCCATTTCCGGTTCAGACTTTGCTACGACTCCGGCGCCCGCCTGGAAATACAAACGATTGTCTTTTGAAAGGAAGGAACGAATCATAATGGCATGGTTGAAGTCGAAGTTGAAATCCACAAAACCAATGCATCCCGCATAAAAATCTCGTGAAGAAGGCTCAATCTCTTCGATGAGTTGCATGGCCCTGAACTTGGGAGCTCCAGACAATGTACCCGCCGGAAAGGTATCGGCCACCAATTGAAGTTTATTAATTCCATCAGCCAGAATGCCACTCACTTTGGATACCAGATGTATCACATGGCTGTAATACTGGATTTCTTTCAGGCTTTCTACATCCACTTTCGTGCAACTGCGGCTAAGGTCATTTCGGGCAAGGTCAACCAACATAATGTGTTCAGCATTTTCCTTTTCGTCTTTCAACAGTTTCTCCGCCAGTTGAGCATCGGCTTCATCATTCCCTGTCCTGCGAAAAGTACCGGCAATTGGAAAAATGCTGGCCTTATCTTTTCGAATCACAATCTGTGCTTCCGGAGAAGAACCGAAAATCCGGAACGAACCGTAATCAAAATAGAATAAATAAGGCGAAGGATTGATTGATCTGAGTTGCCGATAAACATTAAAATCATCTCCGTGAAACGATTGCGCAAACTTTCGTGAAAGCACAATCTGGAAAACATCCCCTCTGAAACAGTGCTGGATTCCTTTTGATACTGCGGTCAGATACTGATCATCGGTTTGATCAGCCCATTCCTCTCCCACTTTTCGGAAAGGATATTCGGCTATATTCCGGTTACCGATCAGTGCTTCCAGCTCTGGTAGGCGGGACATTTCGCCCTCTTTGTCAGGAAATTGTTCAATGAAATACAGGTTTTCATTGAAGTGGTCAAACACAAGAACGAAGCGAAATACTCTATATAAAGCGGATGGAAATCCCTCAACCCGATTTTGTTTTTCAGAAAGAGAAATGTCTTCAAAATAGGAAAGTGCATCGTAACCCATAAAACCAAAAGCACCCAGGCTCATGACATGTGGTGCAGGATTCTGTGGCTTTTCGAAAAGATCCAGAAAACCGGCAAGCGATTTGATCAGGTCCTTTCTATTTTTTGAAACCGGAAAAGTCTGGGTTTCATTTTCAATCCGGATAATTCCTTTTTCATCTTCCACTTTGAATTCTGCCCAAGGCTCGAGGCAGAGAAAGGATAAGGCATTTTCTTTGCCGTGGTAATCAGAACTTTCCAGCAGAAGGGACTGTGGAAACCTGTCGCGAAGTTTGAGATAAAGCCCAACTGGCGTATGGATGTCTGCCAGCTTTTTGTCCCAAATCAGTTTGAGAGGAATACGTTTTGATGAGGAATTCAAGCCCTTTTCGTTTAATTGAAGGGCAAATAAAAGGAAGAATTCGGGTCCTCGGGAAGAAATTACTCTACCGATCGGATCAGGTTATTGCTGTCAATCAATTCAGATGGAACTTTCTCCATTGCATTTACAAATTTCGCACAGTCTTCCAGCGCCAGATACCGGTATCCTTCCGGACTTATGGTGATCTTTATGGGCAACTTCTTTTTAGAAGCAATGAGTTTTATGAAGACCTGATTGGCAGCGGGTTCGGAAGGAGAAAATACATTTTCATCGTCCGGAAGCATGAAATTCCCTTTGGACATCTGGTTTTTCTGTCCGTTTTCAAATGGAAAAACCATATACATTTTGTTGCCTGTGAGGTCGTTGCTTTCATAATAAAAGGCATATACATACGCATCCTGCAACAGATCGACTTTTAGCTGGTATCCTTTTCCGGTAGCCAGACAAGACTCAAGGTTGATGGGCATATCCGTTTTCTCATCCACAATATCGACAGAGGCAAATTTTCCTTTGGAAGCCAATCGGACCAGTTTTGCATACTGATCAGCAATCACTCCCACATTGCCATCCATTTTTTTGAAAGACTGTCTTTCTGTTTCATCCTGAAATTCGAAATCCGCATCTGCGAGGGTTATTTTACTTGAAAAGTTAGCAAGCTTAGGATTCAAGGCATCTTTAATTAGCTCCACATTGCTTACCCGTACTCCTTTATAATCGCCAATGATTTCATATTTTCCTACAATGTAATAGTCGGGTCGCTGGCCTTGCGCTACGGTTTTCCAGAATTCCGACTCTTCGGCCATGGTTGCTGGAGGGGTCACATTGCGGGCCATAAGTTCGAATAATTGTTTATTCTCGTCATCCGGACTTACAATGTTCAAGCTGAGTTTTCGCAGCTTCCGTTCCTGGGCCAATCGCTTAAACCGGAAAGAAATCTCTGCGGATATTTTCATTCCCAGGGGTGTTTTAAAACTGTCGATTCCCGCCCTTTCACATCGGAAAGGCAAGGTATATATTTTACAACCAACGGGGATTTTTGCTTTGCTCAGTTCCTTTTTAAACGATCTTCCAACCGACCATGCAATGACGTCCATAACAGCAAGTGGAGGAAGTGAATCGGTATCTATCTGGGCAAATGTCTCAGCTGTAAAACAGGAAACGAGGAGGAAATAAAGGAGCGTTTTTTTCATTGAATCCAATCATTGGCAAACCCAAATAAGAATAGTTTGCCTTTAATTGACCAATAAATTTTGGTGAAAACTTGTTAACATTACATAATCAATTGATTGTAAGAGATTTAAAATCAAGAAACTGGATCCTCCCAGCCATCCAACATATTAAATTGGCCCTCAGCCAGGCCGAGAATAACCCCGCCCTTTTTTCAGGTATGGATTCTTCCAAAAGCTCCTTAATAAGCTCTTCAGCCAACTCCAGTTTTTCTTTCGGAAGCTGGTTTAGTTGTTCAATCAATTCTTTTGGTGCTAAAGGAAAAAGGTAAAAATTACTAGTAAAGTATTCCTGATTTTTGAGGGTAGATAGAAAAGTAAACAAACTTTTACTCCGGCAAACTGACTACATTGTTAAGCATGAATTCAGAACTCTTCAAACCACGGCACAAAGTAAATTTCTAAAAGTCAAATATATCAAACTCCAATCCTTCATCCATCTCATATTCCATACCATCCACTACAATTTTTCTGTGAGCCATATTTTTGGAAAGAAGATTATCAATTTTGAATTTTTCGTATTTCAATTGTTCCTCAAAGTCCGATTTATACCTTTCAAAAAAATCTTGCCGAGACATTCTCTTTTTATATATCCCTTGATAAACCACATCATATTTTTCAATTAGCTCATCCTTTTGATACTTAAGTTCTGCCTTTTGGTTCCCCAACATTTTCATATAGTATTGAAGTTGGTCCTTGGGCAAAGTCTGTATTCTATTGTCGTTCTGACTTAAATATTCAGCCTCCAGCTTTAAAAGGCCGAAAAAGTCTTCATTCCCGTAAGCAACGGTAATCAGCTTGCTAATTTCTTCTTTTTCAGCCTTCAGCAGTGGATCAGATTCTGTATCCGGGTGAAATGCCTTCATCAAATCCATGTAGATGGATTTAAAAGACTTTTTTCTGAGTACATCTTCCTTTTCCTGTTGGATTCGCCTTGTTTCATCCGCCTTTATTTCCTTTTTTGATTTTTTCCGCTCATTTCCAGGCCCGTTATCAAAATCAAAAAGCCGGTTTTGTGCAAAATCAGCAAATCCTGTTTCTTCAAGTTTCGATTTTAGTCTTTCTACTTTTTCAAACTCTGAAAGGTTTGGATCAAAATCCGTATCCACTTTAATCCCAAACATGGCTTCCATCATTTTCGACATCTGGTTGTTTATGGCATCTATTCCAGCCTCCGCTTCCTCATCGAAACCAACTTCAGAATGCACGTCATATATCTTTTTAATATCTTCAGGAGGCTCTACTGGCAGTTCTCTTATTTTAAATAATACATAATCCATTACCGTAGTCCTTTGATTTTTGGTCAATTTCATTTCCCTGAGGTAACGATCTGAAGCCTTAATAAGTGAATAATTCAATTCCAGCATTTCCTGCTCCAAAGGCTTGGAAATCTCCAGCAACTCCGAAAAATATTTTGGCAATTCTTTTTTCAACAATTCTAACTCATTGCCCGCTCTTTTTAAATCTTCTATGAGTGAGTTAAACTGTTTCTGCTCCTTGCTTAAAACCCTACCCGAAATTTTTACAATTGCAGATTTTGTCTTATGTTCTTCAAAGATAGATAGTTGTGGATTTTTGTTTGAGGACATTTCAAATATTATTTTATACTTCAAAAGAAGGGAAGCAAATGTAAAATTCAAACTTGTTCTACAAGTAAATTTAGTTAAGGTCTGCTTCTTGGATGGAAAATCAGGAAAAGTAAAAAAATGCAAACATCAATTCCCGTAATCCACCAAAACCCTTGTCTTATCTGCACCAATCAACATCGGGTTTTGTTCTCCTGCGCTGCCAAACAGCAACCGGGATTTGTAAGGAACACCCTCTGTTATATCGGCCACAAACTGATGAATCTCCTCCATGGTCAGTTTGCAGTCTTTGTTTTTGCCGGAAAGTTCATTTTTCCGGATGGCCATTAAAAAGAAATAGGTAAAAAGATCGATGTGCTACCTTCCTGCTCCACATCCCAAACGGTTACCGTTTAGACTTTCAAACCGAAA
>Ga0105046_10009204_pt1 | contig 15452 bp, 12 predicted proteins | sample MAT03_FD_78385 | JGI IMG/M metagenome (GOLD analysis project Ga0105046, IMG submission 78385) | Freshwater microbial communities from Lake Fryxell liftoff mats and glacier meltwater in Antarctica - MAT-03 (megahit assembly) | ecosystem: Environmental > Aquatic > Freshwater > Ice > Liftoff...
TGTCAACTTCCGCCGCGATTGCGGTCGCACTCATCAAGACAAGCGTCATGATTGTGAGCAAAAAAAAATGGTGACTCGATTGACGCACGTTGTCTCCTGACGATGCAAACGACACAGACCAAACATAGCCGAGCACTTATGATAACGATTTCCAGCATCGCCGATCACGCTTATGAAGTCATTCGGTGGTACTCTTGCAAAAAAGAGCGCGGTCGATACGACGTAAAGCATGTTGTCGCTTCGTGACTCGGTGGACCGCTCGTTTCACGCGTCCTCGGACAAGCCTGAGGGATTCTCGTTTAGGACGCCTTCTTCGCAGATCGGCGAGGGGGTTTGGCGACCAGACGCAGTTCGGGAACGGTTGCTGTGCCGCCGTGAAACGTCCGGCGGCCTTCGATCGTGTGGTCGAGCACGAATACGCCATGGGCCACCCCGGGACGACCGCTACATCTCAAGATCGCTGGGTGGCCGCATTCCGGGCAACGAACTCGCAGTCCGTGCGACTCAAGCATCTCCTGAACCATTAACACGACGCTCTGATTGGCTGCGAGGGTGCCAAAAGAATGGCCAGCTAACGCCACAAGTTCGGCTTCAATGGTCAGCCTGACAGTGCGGTGCAGGCGGTTGATCTGTTGCTGCAATTTTGCCAACTGATCGCTGGCGACGGCAATCGAAGCTACGGGCCGGACCACACCCGTGTTTCGTTCGGATGGGCTTGCTGAATCGCCACTTTCCCCAGTCAGTTCGCCTTCATGCCGTGTCGGTTTTGGATGATTGGACAAAACAAGCGGTCCCGCTGGAACGAAAAATGAGAAAATGATGGCAATCCGACTTCCAATCGGTTGCAAACCTTGTTATACATTAAGTATAAGCAATCGAAAAGCTAGTCTTGACTTCGATTTTGTTAAGAAAAACAGCAGGTCGGGCTGCCGAACAAACGGCCCAATTGAAGTGGCCACGGTGCCGGCAGATTTCGTACGGTGGTCCGCAGCGCGAGTTTCCGTCGGTTCCGGCGGCTCGCAAATTGAAGTTCATTCGCGTTACGTATTCCTTCGTCTAAGCGTGTCCATCCCATGGCGGTCAATCAGCAAACGGTCGAAGAAACTAAGCAGCAGATACGCGGCTTGGTCAATGAAATCGCGGCACTGGCGAAAAGTGGTGCGACGGCTGAGGAATTCTATCCCGAGCTTCTCCAACGAATCGTGACAGCGCTGGCTGCGCCCGGCGGTGCGGTCTGGATTTTGGACGAAGATCGGCAGATGCGTCTGCAATACCAGATCAACGCAGAGCCGGGGATCTTGCTGGAAGGCACCGACGATTCCCAGCGTCACACTCGCTTGATCAAACGGGTTGCTCAAACGGGTCAATCCATTATCGTTCCGCCCTATTCGGGAACGACCGACGGTGACGCTGAAGGCAACCCAACGCGATATCTGCTGGTGCTCGCACCGCTTGCGCACGACGGGCATGCCGACGGTTTGATTGAAGTCTTTCAACGACCAGATACGGCCCCTGAAACACAAAAAGGCTATTTGCGATTTTTGCAGCAGATGTGCGAGCTCGCTTCGGAATGGCTGCGAAGCCAAAAGCTGCGCGTGTTCAGTGATCGACAAGTGCTTTGGCAGCAAGCGGACTCGTTCGCTCGCGCGGCACATGAGTCGCTCGACATGGCTGAGACTGCCTACATTGTGGCCAACGAAGGTCGTCGCTTGATTGGTTGCGATCGAGTAAGTGTGGCGATCAAGCGCGGTGGCAAGTGCCGCGTGCAAGCAATCAGCGGTCAGGACACCATCGAAAGTCGTTCCAATATTGTCGCAGCGCTCAACAAGCTTGCGACTCGCGTCGTCGCGGCGGGTGAACCGCTCTGGCACGATGGAACGACCGAAGACTTGCCGCCTCAAATTGAAGAAGCCTTGGAAGATTACGTCGATCAGTCTTATGGACGAAACATTGCCGTCTTACCGTTGCGAAGGCTTAAGGGCGACAACGATACTGCGCAAGGAGCTGCCGGGCAAATCGATCGCGATGGTTCGCATCGCGGCGAAGTCATCGGAGCACTCATCGTCGAACAAATCGAGAGCGACATTCCACCGGATGTGTTTCGTGCTCGTGTAGACCTAGTGTATGAGCATGGAACGCGAGCAATCGCCAATTCGATGACGTATAGCGGTCTATTCATGATGCCGGTCTGGCGCGCCCTTGGCAAAATGATGTGGATCTTCCGTTCGCGGACGCTTCCCAAAACGTTGGCGGTCATGACGCTGATTGGGATCGGTATTTTGGCGTTGATTTTTGTTCCGTTGGAATTGCAGCTTGAAGCCGAAGGCACCATTGAGCCTGACGTTCGTCGAGAAGTGTTTGCGCCGATCGATGGCGAAGTCATTGAAGTTCTGGTCGACCACAGCGTCGACGTTAAAGCAGGTGACGAAGTCGTCCGCTTGCGAAATCCTAAACTTGAATTGGAAGTCGAAGAACTTCTTGGCCAGATCCAGACAACCGCAGCGGAACTGGGCCGAGTTCGTGGACAACTGGCCGGAGGACGCCGGACCCTTGAGCCCAATGACGTTAAAAGATTGATGGGTGAAGAACAAGGATTTGAAGTTCGCCTGGAGTCTTTGAACAAGAAACTAGAATTACAAAAAGCTCGTATCGAGCAATTGATTGTACGCGCCCCGATCAGCGGCACGGTTGTAACTTGGGATGTGGAAAAGACACTTCGCAGTCGCCCGGTCATGACGGGGCAAGTGCTGCTTGAGATCGCGGACTTGACTCAGCCGATGCACTTAGAGCTCAAGATGCCCGACAAGCGAATGAGCCACCTTGATAGCCGCATTCTTGAACTCGATGAGCCATCGATCCCGGTCGAGTATGTGCTCGCCACTGACCCTGACTCGCCACTGAAAGCTGAGTTACCGCGAGCAGAAATCCAGATGCGTGCACAAGGTGACCAAGAGCATGGCTCGATCGTCAAAATGCGTGCGATCCCAGATCCCGACTCGCTTGCCACGATGAAACCAAGGCCGGGCGCGAAAGTGATTGCCGATGTTCGTTGCGGACAACGGGCGAGCGGCTTTGTGTTGTTCCATGAAATCTACGAATGGCTCTGCAAATTCTTCTTCTAAGGTTACGTTTAATGAAAACTCTATCGACGAACAATCGCACAGCCAGTGTTGCGAAGCTATTTTCAATTGCCTGCATGGCGATACCGCTGGTCGGCGCGGCAAACCTAGTCGCAATCGCGCAAGAGGGTAACCGCGCTCGCCCTGCTACATCTGTTGCCAGTACCGGCACCAAGGAACTTCGCGCCCAAAATTGCATGGTCAAGTTGATTCAGAACGTTCGCGTGCCCGCAGAAGTCGAAGGTCGGATAACCGAACTAAAGATCATTGAAGGTGCAAATGTGCAACCGGGAGATTTGCTGGCTGTAATCGACGATAAGCAGGCGCAACTTACACTCAAGTTTAAGCAAGCCGAAGAACGAGAAGCGGAATTGAAGGCCGAAGATGACGTGAACTATCGCGATGCACTTAACAGCGCGAAGTCAGCCAAGGCAGAAGCGGAAGCATATAAAGAGTTGTACAAGGCAAGTGCGACGCCCTACTGGGAAATGGAAAAGAAGATACTGGAGGCCGACAGAGCAGAATTGCGGATCGAGCTTGCCACTTCGCAACAAGCCATCGCCAAGGTTGTATACATCGCCAAGCGGACTGAGCGAGAACTCGCGGAACACGAACTGACCAAACGCCAAGTGGTTGCACCTTTTGGTGGTTTTGTCGAGTCCAGGATCGCTCAATTGGGCGAATGGGTCCAGCCCGGCTCACCGGTTTTACAACTGGTACAACTCGATACACTGCGAATTGAGGGCGACATTGATGCGCTTAAGTATCCTGGTCAAGTAACCCTTGGCACTCCGGCTCTGGTCAGTATTTTTGCCAACGCAAACCGCACCGACAAAAATGCCAGCAGCACAATCCAGTTGGACGCAACCATTGGGTTTGTGAGCAGTGAGATTGATCTCAACAACCGCTATCGGATTTGGGTTGAGATCAAGAATGAACGTCGCGGCGATGAATGGTTGATTAAGCCAGGAATGGAAGCAGACGTCACGATCTTCCCGGCCGAAAGCGTCAACTAGTTTATTAGAGCGGGAACGGAAAAGGCTGAATCATGGCAACACTTGCGGAATCTCTCGTCAGCAGTTCATCGCGACCGCTGACGGTGCGCAAACGCCCTGACCTCACCGCCAGTCGTCACCGTTATCAAGGCACCGGATATTGGGTTGTGAAAGAACCCGTTGGATTGCAATACTTTCGTTTTCACGATGAAGAGTATTACATCCTTGGGACGCTCGATGGTCACGTAAGTTTGCAGCAAGTCAAAGAGGGCTTCGAACAACGATTTGCACCGCAAAAAATTACGTTCGGCGATCTTCAACAATTCATCGGGATGTTGCATCGTAGCGGACTCGTGATCAGCAATGCGCCTGGCCAAGGAAAAGCACTGCGAGCCCGTGGCGTGACGAAACGCCGGAAAGAGTTGATGGGCAAGTTCACAAACATATTTGCGATTCGGTTTCGTGGTTTTGATCCAGAGAAACTGCTTAACCAATTGCTGCCTTGGTTCGGCTGGGTATTCACGGTTCCAGCACTATTTTTCTTCATCGGTTTTGCACTCTCTGCTGCGACTTTACTCGGTTCGCAGTACGAGACGGTATACACTCGCCTACCGACGTTTCAGCAATTCTTTGCCGCCGATCGCTGGATTTACCTTGCCACGACGATGGCGTTAGTGAAGGTGTTGCACGAATTTGGACATGGACTGAGTTGTAAAAAATTCGGTGGCGAAGTGCATGAACTCGGCTTCATGTTGTTAGTCTTTACGCCGTGTTTGTATTGCAACGTATCGGACTCTTGGATGTTGCCGAACAAGTGGCAACGAGTTTGGATCGGTGCGGGCGGGATCTATGTCGAAATGATCCTCGCCTCGATCGCAGCCTACACTTGGTACTTCACCGAGCCCGGGATGCTGAACGATCTTTGCCTGAACATGATGTTTCTCAACATCGTTAGTACGGTCATCGTCAATGGAAATCCGCTGTTGCGGTTTGACGGCTATTACATTTTGATGGACTGGTTGGAGATTCCCAATCTTCGCCAGAAGAGCACCGAAGTACTTAAGCGATGGTTTCAATCGACTTGCTTGGGCCTGGAGCTTCAGGACGACCCATTTTTGCCACAGCGCAATCGACTCCTGTTCGCGATCTTTACTGTTGCAAGCGTGATCTACCGCTGGGTTGTGGTATTCTCGATTTGCTGGTTCATCACCAAAGTGCTTGAAATGCACGGCTTGCAAACGCTGGGACGAATGATCGCTGTCGCTGGCCTCGCAGGTATGATTTTCCAACCAATGATGCAAACATATAAGTTCGTACGAACGCCTGGGAAGTTGCAGAAAATTAAGCGTGGACGACTGCTGACGTCACTGGGTTTGCTAGCAGTGGCGTGTCTTGCGGTGTCTTACATTCCGCTGCCGCACCATGTGGACTGTGCCTTTGAAATTCGCCCGGCCCGTGCAGGTGCTGTTTATGCCGGAACGCCTGGGCAGATCGTGCATACGGTCAAGGCTGGCACACAAGTGAAGATTGGCGATGAGCTCGCGGTGCTGAAAAACCCCGAGCTTGAAATTCGACTTGTTGAATTGGAAGGCGAGTACCAAGAAGCTGAAGTTCAAATGCGAAATCTATCGCTTCGATCGAGATCAGACGAAGCGATCAAGGCGCAGTTGGAGACGCAGCAAGAGCTAATGGTTTCGATCGTGCATATGAGGCAGAAGACTCAAGAGGAAATTGATCGGTTGACCGTCAAGGCCAAGCGAGATGGAATCGTGATGCCGCCGCCGGACAAAGAACAACAACCGGACGATGATGGTAGGTTGCCGGGATGGAAAGGATCGCCGCTGGACGAGTGCAATCGAGGTGCCCTGCTGACCGCTGAAGATTTAGTATGTGAAATTGGTTCGGCAAGGGAACTTGAAGCCGTTCTAGTCGTCGATCAAGGGGACGTTCAGCTTGTCGATATCGGTCAAGCCGTGGACCTGAAGCTTGATGCCCAGCGGATGTACTCGTTCGCCGGAAAGATAGCCGAGAAATCCCAGGCGGAGCTAAAGAGCGCCTCGTCATCAATGGCAAGTCAGTCCGGTGGCGATCTTCAGACGGAGATCGACCCAACAACCGGCCAAGCGAAACCACGCAGCGTGTCCTACCAAGCCCGCGTGCCGATTGAAGACTTTGAGTTGCCGTTACGACCGGGATATCGTGGATCGGCGAAAGTACATGTAGAACCGATGTCACTGGGACAAAGGTTATGGCGAATTGTGGCACAGACGTTTAATTTTGAATTTTGAAGTTTGAGTATTAATAAAACACTGGGCTGGCGGGAATCAAGCTACGAATGGTAGCGAGCACATCCCCAACGCCTGAAAGCAAATCAATGAACGTTGTTTGTCGTTGAATGATCGAGTATGCCCCAGGCATTGAAGTGCCTGGGTGATCACAGTATCCGTTTTGACCCCCTGTTCCCTGGAGACTATTTCCTATGTCCGAAACCAAAAGTAGTGACTCACCAATGACCGCTCCCACCGCCGCACCACCAGCCGCCGAACCGCAGCCTCAACAACCGATGCAAGTTCAAGTCAACGACGAGAACGCACTGGCGCTGTATGCGAACTTCTGCCGCGTGACTGGTTCGCCAGAAGAGTTGATCATTGACTTCGGCCTGAATCCACAACCGATTGGGATTCCTAAGGACCCGATCCAAGTGAAGCAACGAATCATCGTGAACTTCTTCACTGCCAAGCGATTGTTGGCAGCACTGCAAATGTCAGTCGCTCGCCACGAAGCCGTCTTCGGTGTGCTTGAGACCGATATCAACAAGCGAGTTCGTCCAGGCCTTGGCCAGCAGCAGCAGCAGAACGGCTAGTCCAGGTGAGTAGCAAAGTCTAACCGTACTGAGCTAGAATTGCTCAGCGCGAAAAACCGCGTCGATTCGGCGCGGTTTTTTCGTTTGCAATTCACGAACTTTATCCACGAGACTTGTTGCAATGCTGTATCCAATCGAATTACGGTTCAAGCTCTTCAGCTTCGCTCAACGAATCACCGCCCATGATGCTGCCGGTGTTGAACTGCTGCATATCAAGCAGAAAATGTTCAAGCTCAAGGAGCAGGTTGATGTCTTCCGCGACTCCAGTCAGAAGCATTTGCTGTTTCGCATCGCGGCAGACCGCATGATCGATTTCTCTGCTAATTACAGCTTTACCGACGCGACGGGGAACTCTTGGGGCGGCGTGCGTCGCCAGGGGATGAGATCTTTTTGGGCCGCCCATTATGAGGTCATGCAGGACGGCTTGGTCGATATGGAGATTCAAGAAGAAAGCCCGCTGAAGAAGGTTGTCGAAAGCCTGTTGGGCGAGATCCCTGTATTAGGCTTCATCGCAATCTACTTGCTGAATCCGAGCTACATCGTGAACGCCCCCAACGGGACGCCACTGCTTCGTCTGACCAAGAAGCCAGCGGTATTTGAGGGCCGGTTCGTACTCGAAAAACTGAGTGATTTTTCAGAAGACGATGAGTTGCGGTCGTTACTGGCGCTGGTGATGGTTGTATTGCTCGAACGAAAACGCGGGTAGGCGAACTCAAACCAAGTTTCTTCAAAGTACGGATGTTGTCGTGAACGATTCGCTTTTCAGCGCAAGCTGCCGCGCCATCGGACCGGAAAGATGCTGCAAATGCGGCCGTCGGATCATTTGCAGGCTGGTTGATTCTCCGGCTTGCGGTTGCGATTCTAGCGCTTCCGATGCGACCGCACCCCAAGCTCGCAAGCGTCGCAGTAACGCACCGCCGATCGGTCGAGGTGTCGACTCGGCTCTTGCAGCAACGATCGATTCGTCCTCGGCCATTTTGAACAATCGACGCATGTCTTCAATGCGAACCGCGCGGTTGCCTTCTTGGATAAAGACGATTTCACCGGTTGCTTTTTCAAGTCCGGTCTGTCCCGCTGCTTCGATTCCGCGCGGCTTGCTGTGTCGCGCGATCCTGATCTGTGGGTAGAGTGTCACCATCTCGTCAAGTATTTCGGCGGTTGCGTCACGACTTCCGTCATCAACCACAATCAGCTCACATCGGTGACTGGACAGATCTGCCAAGGCATCCAGGATTCTTGTAATCTCACTGGAAATTCGTTGCTCCGCGTCACGAACCGGCAAGACGACGGTTACCTTGGGCTGGTTGTTCATCGGGGCGACTCGCTTTGGCACTGGGGAGATACAGGAAACGTCAACCGTTACGCTCGATCGCGTCAGGTAAACACTTCAGGGGGAGGTATCGTTTTGATTCGACATCGGTAAGCAACCTCCTTCAATCCCATCTAGGTTTCTCAGTCTGTACGAGTCGATTCGATCGTGCCGATGAGTACAATTATCCGCAGCTTATTCCCCTGTCACGAGTTTTCAGATCCATGTCGCATAGTTCCTCAGCAGCATCACCCAATTTCGACGTTGGGCCAAACTTTGGCGGAGGACCTGCGCGGTTGCTGCCCGTGATCGCACAAGACTTCCAAAGCGGCCGGGTCCTGATGATGGCGTGGATGAACGAGGAAGCTTACGCGGAAACCATGCGCACGCGGCAGGCTTGCTACTTTAGCCGCAGCCGCAATTCGCTGTGGCGCAAGGGGGAAACCAGCGGACATCGGCAACGCGTCGTGACGGTGCAGATCGATTGCGATGCCGATTGCATTCTATTGCAGGTCGAACAGTTGGGGGCGGCCTGTCACGATGGCTACGCAAGCTGTTTCTACCGCACGGTGCAAGACGACTTGTCCGTTTTGATTGATGAACCAAGACTGGTTGATCCAGATTCGGTTTACCGTCAAAATCCAGCCGACTGAATCTCAAAACCAAGCCTCAACGCGAACGCTAACCCCTCAAGAAGATCCATGACAGCTCAAGCACGTTTATCCGAACTCGGTCTCATTCTTCCTCCAGCCCCAAAACCCGTTGGCGTTTACAAGCCCGTGGTCATCGTTTCAGGAATGGCTTATTTGTCGGGGCACGGACCGCTTCGATCAGACAAAACGCTCATCACCGGTCGCCTCGGTGCCGACATGGACGTGAAGGCAGGATACGAAGCGGCGAGAGTCACCGGCCTAGCGATGTTGGCTTCATTGCACGGTGCGTTGGGAACACTGGACCGCGTCGTCCGTCTTGTCAAGCTACTCGGACTCGTTCGCTGCACCGAAGATTTTGCCGATCAGCCTGCCGTAATTAACGGATGCAGCGAGCTGTTCCGCGACATCTTTGGCGAAGACGCTGGTGTCGCGGCGCGAAGCGCGTTGGGAACCAACGCCCTGCCAGGAGGAATCGCCGTTGAAATTGAAGCGATCTTCGAGGTCAAGTAGCCTACGCGTCGGACCCATGCAGCTCGAAAGATTCCACTGATACTGCGAGCCGAACGTTGGCTACAGATGTCTTCCGTCATTTTGTTTCTCCCGGTAAAGCTTGCTTGACATTATCCATCGAGGTTCATAGCGAGCTGATCGCGGCGATTGCATCGCGACCGATCACACCGGCTGTTGTGCTGGCACTTCGCAAGCAGGTCGGCGATGTCACGGCCAATTCACTGCTGGAGATTGCTGGTTGTCAACGGAAAGCAATCGCCAAATTCGGAGACGGAGTTTGGATGGCGACGGCACGATCACTGCAGCAGGCGACCGACCGAGTTGTCGCCAACTATAAGGCGTCAATGTTTCAAGATCTGATTGTCGTCGATCTTTGCGGTGGCGTCGGAGGTGACGCGATGGGGTTCGCACGCCGAGGTCCAGTGGTCACGGTTGATCTTGATCCACTGATGACCCGGATGGCGGCGGAGAATTTACGTTCGATCAATGCGCCGGATGCCATTGCCGTAAATGCAGATGCGATGACTTACTTTACGCTCAACCAGCTAACCAGCGGAAAGATCGGATTGCACATCGATCCTGATCGGCGACCAGACGAGCAACGAACGACTGCTCCGGACCGGTACTCCCCGAGCTTTGATTTTGTGTCCGCGATGATTGCGTCAAGCCACGCTGCGATCGTCAAGCTTGCTCCAGCCGCACAGATCGACTCATTCCACGCGACACGCCATCATCGGCAGTGGATTTCGTACGCCGGAAGCGTTCGCGAACAATCGCTGATCTGCGGAGCCTGCATCACGACTGCTGGATTAACCGAAGGTGGCTGCTCGGCGGTGCGGCTGTTTCCCGGCGGAAGCACTGCGGTATACTCGCCGCCGAAAATCCCCGGACACCATCGTCCATTGACGGTCGAGGCCGTGCCGTTGAAGTACATCGTTGATCTTGATCCCGCCGTCCGCGCTGCTGGCCTTTCGGCGTCATTCGCCAACGATCATGCGTTCGCTTGCCTGGGCGATGTAAGTGGCTTTTTCACGACCGATCAGTGGCTTTTTGATCGAGAGTGCGGCAGTCGCGGATTGATACAGGGATTTGAATGTTTGTGGAGCGGACCTGCGGATACGAAGCAACTTCGTAAAGTGGTGCGAGACCTGTCGCTAACGATTGAGGTCGTGAAAGTCCGCGGCACTGACCATGATCCGGTAAACTTGCAAAGTGCGCTACGCTCCAAGGCACCTGGCAAGCCGGCAACGCTGGTGATCGGGCGTAGCACGAGTGGTGTGTATGCGGTACTGGCTTCGAAGCTCAGCAACTAGGCATTGTTTTGAACTTTTTACAAGTCCAAACGAACATCAACACTGTCAACCATCGCACACTCCCCGGAGAGAATTCTTGGCATCGTATTGCTGCTTGTCTTCACTGGCGAAACCGCTGTGATGTTGGCGCTGCCGTATCTAATGACAGCGTCCTTAAGCGAGACTGGCAGAGCGGTGCTTGATGTAATCTTATTGACACTGGTCTGTGCCCCCGTTTTATGGTGGGTGATTATCGGGCCTCTGCTGAGATTCGAAATCCACTGACGTCAATCAAGATGCTAATCCAAGTCAATCGGACCAAGTTTGCTGACGAAGGCCTGTCCACTGACGATTTGGAGTCGGTCGAGCAAGAGATTCGCAGGATGGAACGGTCCGTCAACAGCTTGTTCGATTACGCTCGACCCGAAAAAAGCGAATTTTCAAAGTTTGCGATACAGGACCTTGTTCGGCGAACAGTTCAACTGATCGATGGACGCTGCGCCTCGCAACAAGTACTGGCGTAACTCGCAACGAAGCATTCGTCGAAGTCACGGTTGCTGACAGCGGAACGGGAATCGACACGAAAATCCTTAGCGACCTCTTTACGCCGTTCGTCACCACGAAGCCCAATGGTCTAGGACTCGGCCTGAGGATCTGTCGCCGAAGGTTTGTTTCGCGCGGACTTATATTTCCGCCTGAGCGTCGTCACGATTCATCTCCCGCCACTGCGAGAACGTGAAGATGACTTGCGAGTTCTCTCGCAATACTTTCTGCGAAAGTACAGCGTTGAGTTCGGTAAAGACATCCGCAAGGTTTCGTCCGAAACGCTCAAAGTTTTGGAAGCCTACTATTGGCCAGACAATGTTCGCGAATTAGAAAGTGTTATGAAGCAATCGCTGCTTACCGCTGCTTACCGCTGGGGGCAACGTATTGTTACCAGAGTTCGTTCCCGCCCTGGCGGTTCAAGACGTGAAACGCAACGCTGGAATGGTCGACGACTATCTTTCGCCAAGTTTCATTGCTCAGCGGTTAGAGGCCGGGAGCGATAATTTACATGCCGAAACAATCGCAACGGCCGAGAGTCGACTCTTTCGTCAAGTGTTAGCTCCTACGTCTGGGAATCAACTCAAAGCCGCAGGAATTCTCGGTATTTCCCGCGTTACGCTCCAGATGGCGAAGTAGAAATGACGTCGGCCGCGAGCGGGGCTTGTATCCGTCGGGCCATGTCAGAAAATGGTTGTGCAGCGATGCGTAGAACGATTGATTCTCGCTCCACGCGGACAACGGTTGCAACCCGAGGTGTAGCACAATTGTCCCCATTGTTTTCCGAGCAATGGGGACGATTGCTCTACTCTCAGCTCACGCCAATATTCGATTCAACGTCGCGCTGGGACGCATGGCCTCGTCGGCGAGCCGTTCGTCAGGGTCATAATATCCGCCCAACTCAACCGGCTTGCCTTTTGCAGCGCTGAGTTCATTAAGAATCGTTGCTTCGTTTGCTTTCAATTGGTCCGCAAGCGGTTGAAATTGATTCTTTAGCGAGTCGTCTTTCGTCTGCTCAGCGAGAGCCTGTGCCCAGTAGAGTGCCAAGTAAAAATGGCTTCCGCGATTGTCGATGCCACTGACATCTCGCGACGGCGAACGGTCTTCGTCCAGCAACTTCGAAGTTGCCTCATCGAGCGTTTTCGCAAGCAGCTTCGCCGACTTGTTGCCGGTCTTAATGCTCAGGTTCTCCAGCGAAGCAGCGATGGCAAGGAATTCTCCAAGCGAGTCCCAGCGCAGGTGCCCTTCTTCGAGAAACTGCTGCACGTGCTTGGGTGCGGAGCCGCCCGCACCGGTTTCAAACATGCACCCACCGGCCAGCATCGGCACGATCGACAGCATTTTGGCACTGGTGCCTAGTTCAAGAATCGGGAATAAATCGGTCAAATAATCTCGCATTACGTTGCCGGTGACCGAGATTGTGTCCAAGCCATCCTTGGCGCGTTGGCATGAATATCTGGTCGCGTCTCGCGGTGACATGATCTTGATTTCGTAGCCATCGGTGTTGTGCAGTTTTAAATACTCGGTCACCTTGGCGATCAAGCAGCGGTCATGCGATCGCTGCTCATCAAGCCAGAAGATCGCCGGTGTAGCGGTTGCTGCAACGCGACCAACGGCCAAGCCGACCCAGTCGCGAATGGGCGCGTCCTTTGTCTGGCACAATCGCCAAATGTCCCCCGGTGCAACGCGGTGTTCTAACAACACATTTCCGGACTCGTCAACGACACGCATCTTTCCTGGTTTTTCAGCGATGAATGTCTTATCATGTGAGCCATACTCTTCGGCCGCCAACGCCATCAGACCCACATTGGAAACGCTTCCCATTGTTGCCGGATTAAAGGCACCATGTTCTTTGCAAAACTGGATGGTCTCTTGAAAAACACCTGCATAACAGCGATCGGGAATCAACGCTTTGGTATCGTGAAGCTTGCCGTCACGTCCCCACATTTTGCCCGATGAGCGTATCATCGCGGGCATCGAAGCGTCGACAATGACGTCGTTGGGAACGTGCAAGTTTGTGATTCCACGCTCGGAATCGACCATCGCCAAGCTTGGTCCGCTTTGATATGCAGCTTCGATCAAATTGTCGATTGCGGTCCGCAAGATCTTGGGTGCAGACTTCATTCGCGCGAGCAGATCTGCCACTCCGTTGTTGGGATTGACTCCAGCCTCTCGAAGCTCCGTTCCCCATTTCTGGAATAAGTCATACAGGTATACGCTGACGGCATGACCGAAGATTACCGGATCGGAGATCTTCATCAATATCGTCTTCAAATGCAAAGATAGAAGCAGATCTTGTTGCTTGGCGTCGAGAAATTCCCTCGTGTAGAATACGCGAAGCGCCAAACGGCTCATCACCGACGCATCAATGATCTCGTCCTTGAGTAAGTCCAGTTGTTTCATCACGGCAGACTTGCCGCTTTCGGACCTAAACTCAATGCGGATGGTGCCTGCTGCCGACATGACATGCGATTTTTCGCTGCCGTAAAAATCACCATGCTCCATATGCGCCACATGAGTCTTGCTATCCGGGTTCCAAGGCCCCATCGAATGTGGATGCGACTGTGCGTATTGCTTTACTGGCAACGCAACGCGGCGATCGGAGTTGCCTTCTCGCAAGACCGGATTGACGGCGCTGCCAAGGACTTTGGCATATCGCTTTCGTACCGCTTCATTTTCGGGTGTTGCAGGTCCGTCAGGGTAACTGGGAACCGCGTATCCGTGTTCCTGAAGTTCCTTGATCGCGGCCGTCAATTGAGGAAGTGATGCGCTGACGTTGGGAAGCTTGATGATATTCGCATCGGGACTCTTGACCAATTGACTGAGGATGGCCAGTGAGTCTGGTCGTCGCTGTTCTTCCTTCAAGTAGTCTGGGAACGAAGCCAAAATTCGGCCAGCGAGAGAGATGTCGACCAGCTCGAGCTCAATTCCGGCTGCTTGCGTGAACTTTCGAATGGTTGGCAAGAGCGATCGCGTGGCAAGCGCAGGGGCTTCGTCGGTTTTCGTGTAAATGATCTTCAGTTGGCTCATAACCGCTCTGTGCTTGATTGAAGTTGCTTGATTGAAGTTAAGAGTTCTGAAACTGGGTTGGAGTTTTCACGAGTCTCGGCAATGTACTTGCTGGGGCTAAGCGTGCCCACATTGCCCCGCAAGAAAAGTTGATTGTTGACCAAAAAGCGATGAAGGTTCGATTACATCGCTTGCTGACGTGGATGCTGAACAATGATGGATGGGACACGGTTTCTTTTGGCACGCCTAGTAGCCTCTTGGACGCTCTGGAATCGGATGCGACTGGCTGCCTTTTACTCGACCTGCACTTACCGGAAATGTCGGGCTTGGAGCTCTGCAAATTATTGGTGCAGCGAGGCTGTCAACTTCCCTTCATCATAAAGTAAGCGTTGGCAAGAAACTGAAAGTCGCAAGCTAGTCCAAGCTCGCTTTGCGTCGCTGACCACCCGGGAAAACGATGTTTTGCAGTTGGTCGTCCAGGGCAAGTTGAACAAGCAAATCGCGTCAGACCTTGGGATCGCCATCAAAACGGTCGAAAGCCACCGCAGCAGCGTGATGAAGAAAATGCAGGTTGAGTCAGTCGCTGAGTTGGTTCAAATCGCGATGCAAAAGCCTTCGTAAACAGTCACTAAGAATGCACGGCTGAGGCGCCACAAAACAATAACTTACTGAAGTCGGGTGGCACGCCCTGAGTCTTCGAAAGGCGTGACGAGTCGCGAAATCACCAAGCCCTCCGAAGACTCAGGGCGTGCCACGCTTGATTGTAAATTCAATAACTTATTGTTGCGTAGGTCGATAGCAGGTTGCTCATTTTCTATCGCGTCGGCTTGACATCTTCGAGTAGTTTTTCCAGTTGGCGCATGCTGCGGGACAGCAGCACTCGGATGGCGACGTCGGTTTTGCCAAGCGCCTCGGCGATTTTTTTGGACGTCAAGCCATCGACGTATCGCATGCGAACAACCGTTCGCTGCTCCTCGGAAAGCTCGCCGATTGCTTGCTGCATCCGAACGAGGCGAATGTCTTGGCTCATCGCGGCGCTGGGCGAAGTCATGCTGGCCGCCAGCAATTGCTCCAACCCCGGTGCATCCGACCCGCCTTCGTTCTGCGCGTGAATCGACTGCTGACGCCCGGCATCGCGTCTTTTCGCGTCAAAGTGGAA
>Ga0105046_10009208_pt1 | contig 15447 bp, 15 predicted proteins | sample MAT03_FD_78385 | JGI IMG/M metagenome (GOLD analysis project Ga0105046, IMG submission 78385) | Freshwater microbial communities from Lake Fryxell liftoff mats and glacier meltwater in Antarctica - MAT-03 (megahit assembly) | ecosystem: Environmental > Aquatic > Freshwater > Ice > Liftoff...
CACCAATTGATGGCCGCTTCGATGTCGGTGATGTGAATGCCGGGCATGGCGGCTGAGGTATACGGGGCGGGGTGGCGCGTTCGGGGCAAAGGGCGCAGAGCATAGCGCTTTCGCTCTCGGCGGCGCGGGCACGGGGCATGCATACTTTCGGTCATGGAGATGACGCGTTTGGGCAGGTTGGATTCAACGGTGTCGCGCGCGCGGCTATGGCGCCATGCTGCCGTCGGCGGGTTGGGCCTGATCGGCCTGATCGGCCTGGCGGGCACCGCCGCGGCCGGCGAGTTCAGCGACGAGTTCGACCGCCAGCGCTTCAAGGACGGGCTGCAGCACGAGATCGCCTTCCGCGAGGCGGCGATCCACGTGGCCTGGAGCGCCGAGACACTGTGCGACGACACCACCGAGATCGAGCCGTTTGTGCTGTGGTCGGTGCGCGGTGTGCGCAAGGGCCTGTCGGACCCGCAGCAAAAGCTGTTCACGCAGGCCACCGGCATGGACGAGCACTGGCGCATCGCCTGGCTCGACGAGGGCGCGCCCGATGAGCTGAAGCTCGGCCAGCGGGTGCTGGCAGTCAACAAGCGGCCACTGCCGGCGCCCGGCACCAAGCTGGAGTTGGCTGCGGTGTTCCGCGGCGGCGCCACGATGTCGGTCGACGACGAGGCCTTCTGGGCGGTGATGCACAAGGCGCGCGAAGAGGCCAACGCCGGCTCATCGATGACGCTGACGGTAGAAGGCGGGCGCGACATCCCGGTCAGCACCCAGACCGGCTGCGCCGGCACGGTGACGGCCAGCGCGTTTGACACCGAGCCGCAAAATTTTCAGCGCCAGGAAGGCCGGCGCAGCAAGATCCCCGGCAACGCGATGCTGGAAGCCCGCAACCGCGACGAGCGGCGCTGGCTGGCGGCGTTTGGCACCTTCTTTTTGGCCAGCGAGCGCTCGATCCTGCGCCAACGTTCGTCCGACAGCGCCGGCGGCGCCTTCATGATCGGCAAGGCGCTGGCCCTGGCGGTGCCCGGCGCCAGCACCGTGCTGGCCGCGGTAGAGGCGCAAACCCAGCGCAGCATCCAGGTCGACGGCCTGGTGGGCGGCGCCGACCTGTTTGCCAACGAGGTGGTGATGGCCATGGGCGGTGACCCGTCGGTGGGGCTGAAGCTGTCAGACCGGCTCAAGGCCAAGGGCGTGGCGGCCGACGTGGTGGTGATGAGCGAGTTCCGCCGGGCCAATGTCGAGATTCACCTGCGCCAGTTGCTGGAAATCGACGCCGCGCGCCGCCGCGCCGATGCGGCGGCCGACGCCGCCGAGGCGCTTGGCGCCGGCAATGCCACCGTGCCGCTGGCCAAGCCGCCGTAAGTTGCGGCGCACGGGCGCGACCAATGGCGCACAACCCTCTCCACAGATGACGCCGCCATGGTCCGACTCCCCGCTGTTCACCCGGCCCTGGCCGCGTCCTTGTTGTGCGCCCTGGCGCTGCCACCCAACGCCGCTGAAGCCCAAACCTGCCTGGCCCGCTCAACCGACCGGCAGGCACTGCTGGTTGAGCTGTACACCTCCGAGGGCTGCAACTCCTGCCCGCCAGCCGACCGCTGGCTGTCGTTGCTGAAAGGCGCACCGGCCCAGCCACCGGTGCTGGCCGCGGCCTTCCACGTCGACTACTGGGACCGCCTGGGCTGGGTTGACCGCTTCGGCAGCGCCCGTCACACCGAGCGGCAAGCCGAGCAGCAGCGCAACTCGGGCGCGCGCTTCAGCTACACGCCGCAGGTGCTGGTGAACGGCCGTGACTGGCGCGGCTGGCCCACGCTGCCGGTGCTGGAGACCAACGCGCTGGTGCGCATCGACCTGCGGCGACAGGACGGGCAGCAGGTGACCGCCAGCATCACCCCGCTGCGCGGCGCACCAGCGCGCTTGTCGCTGTGGTGGGCCGTGCTGGAAGACGGCCACAGCTCCGCCGTGGGCGGCGGTGAAAACCACGGCGTGACGCTGAGGCACGACCACGTGGTGCGGCAGTACGGCCGGGTAGCGGCCTGGAACAGTGAGCCAGGGGCCGCCGCCGCGCATGACGAACGGCTGATGGCCAGCCCGAATGGCGAAGGCGGGCGCAAGGCCCGCCTTCTGGTGGTGGTGACCGATGCGGTCACCGGCGCGCCCTTGCAGGCGGCCCAGCTAACGTGCTGACCTGCTGATCGCCCCCAAGGCCGCCGCTTGCGGCGGCCGCCCCCCCAAGGGGGAGCGAGTCAACTTGGGGCGGCCCGGCGTTGACTCAGGCCAGCGCCGGGCCGCCCCAAGCGGCCTGAGTACCCCCACGGGGGGTGGCTTCGGTACCCCGAAGCCGGGGGCGTCATCTCAGCCTCACTTCGTGCGGCGCGGGCCGCCGAACGGCTTGCCGGCACCGAACGACGGCTTGTCGCCGCCGAAGGCGGGGCGGGCCGGGCGGTCATTGCCGCCGAAACCACCTTCACGCGGGGCGTGGCTGCGGCTGTCGTTGCGGAAACCGCCTTCGCGGAAGCCGCCTTGCGGCGCCGCGTCACGGAAGCCACCTTGCGGTGCGCCGTCACGGAAGCCACCCTGCGGCCGGCCGCCATCGCGGAAACCGCCCTGGGCCGGGCCGTCCTGACGGAAGCCGCCTGGTGCCGGGCCGTCGCTGCGGAAGCCACCACGGTCACCACCACCGAAATTGCCACGGTCACCACCACCGAAATTGCCACGGTCACCACCGCCGAAGTTGCCGGCCGGGCGGCGATCACCACCGCCGAAGCCCCCCCCAAAGCCGCCACCACCACCGGCGCCGCCACGCGGGCCGCCGAAGCTGGGCTTGCCGCGGCCGAACGACGGCTTGCCGCCGAAGGACGGGCCGCTCATCGACGGTGCGGTGTATTTGGGTTCGAAGCCCGCCACCACCGCCACCGCGATCGGCTGGGTGGTGAAGCGCTCGATGCGGCGGATCATGCCCACGTCACGGCGCTCGGCCAGCGTGATCGCCAGGCCATTGCGGCCGGCGCGGCCGGTGCGGCCGATGCGGTGCACGTAGTCTTCGGCCTTCATCGGCAGGCCGTGGTTGATGACGTGGCTGATGGTGGGCACGTCGATGCCGCGGGCGGCCACGTCGGTGGCCACCAGGATGCGCAGGTGGCGGCTGCGCAGGTCTTGCAGCACGCGGTTGCGGCGGCCTTGCGGCATGCCGCCGTGCAGCGCCGCCACGGCGTGGCCGATCTGTTGCAGCTTGAAGGCCACTTCGTCAGCATCGCGCTGGGTGCTGGTGAAGACCAAGCACTGGTCCATGTCCTTGTCGGTCAGCAACTGCTCCAGCATCGCGTGCTTGTGGTGCATGCTGTCGGCCCAGTGCAGGCGCTGCTCGATCGCGGCGTGGGCGTCGGTGTGCTTGTCCACGGCGATGCGCTGCGGCTCACGCGTCAACTGCTGGGCCAGGTGGCCCACGCTGCCGTCGAAGGTGGCCGAGAACATCATCGTCTGGCGGTCTTGCGGCAGCGCCTTGGCCACCAGCATGATGTCGTCGATGAAGCCCATGTCGAGCATGCGGTCGGCCTCGTCGAGGATCAGCATCTCGACGTTCGACAGAATCGCGGCGCCCGAATTCATCAGATCGAGCAGGCGGCCAGGGGTGGCGATCAGCACGTCCAGCGGGCCACGCAGCGCCTTCAGCTGGGCCTGGTAAGGCACGCCGCCGACGATGTGGGCCACGCGCAGGCCCGATACGCCGTAGCCGTACACCGAGCAAGCGCGCGACACCTGCTGCGCCAGTTCACGGGTGGGCGCCAGCACGAGGATGCGCGGGCCGAAGGCCTGGCCCTTGCCGCGCTTCTTGCTGGGGTCATTGCGGGCATCCAGGATGCGCTGCAGCGCCGGCCACACGAAGGCCGCGGTCTTGCCGCTGCCGGTTTGCGACGAGACCATCAGGTCCTTGCCGGTCAAGGCCAGCGGCACGGTGCGGATCTGCACGTCGGTGGGGCTGGTATAGCCGCCGTGGGCGATCGCTTTGACGATCTCGGGCGCCAGGCCCAGTGCGGCGAATTCGGCACCGTTCGGCGCGGCAGCCGCTTGTTGAATGGGCTCGGCACCGTTGTTGTCGGCGTCCAGGGCGGGTTCGTGGGCGAGGTCAAAACTCATGATCAGATTTCTTTCGGGCAAGGCTTCACCCCAGTGGCTTGTGACCACGCAAAGGCTCAGCCACGGCGCCGCCGGAAAAGCGGGCAGCCGCAGGTGGGTCGCACTTCTGTGGAAGGGTGGGGCGGAAGAAGGCGGCTGAATGCGCCTGCGCAATTGCGAAGCCGGCAAGGCTTGCAGCTACTGTGCCCAAAACGTCCTGAAGCGACGGCATCGCCGCCAACCAGGACACGAGACGCGGTGGAGTCCCTGCGTTGAGGATGCAGGGCCCGGCTCGTAGAGGGTCAGAGTCGATGAACGAACAACGCCAGCAACAAATGGTGCAAGCCGGCGTCAGCCTCTGATTATGGCAGAGTTCGGCCGGCCGTGCAGGGTTATCCGCAGGGGCCAGGTGGTGGCCAGGTCAGACCGATACGCAGGCCGCTCTGCGGACCGGCGGTCAGGCCGCCAAGCGCTCGCCTTGCAGGGCGTCGGCGCGGATCATGTCGGCCGCCTTCTCGGCGATCATGATCGTCGGCGCGTTGGTATTGCCGCCCACGATGCTGGGCATGATCGACGCGTCCACCACCCGCAGGCCCTGCACGCCGTGCACACGCAACTCGGCGTCCACCACGTCACCCGCGCCCGGCCCCCCCGGGCCCATTCGGCAACTGCCCACCGGGTGGTAGATGGTGTCGGCGTTGGCGCGGATGAAGGCCTCGATCTGCGCATCGCTCTGCGCACCGGCCGAACTGGCCAATTCGCGCCCGCCCAGTGTGGCCAGCGCCGGCTGCGCCAGGATCTGCCGCATGCGCTTGAAGCCGCCCAACAGGCGCGCCATGTCGTCGGCGTCGGCGAAAAAGGCCGGGTCGATCAGTGGCGTTGCAAGCGGGTCGGCGCTGGCCAGTTGCACGCTGCCGCGGCTCTTGGGGTGCAGCAGGCAGACATGGCAGCTGTAGCCATGGCCGAACACGGTCTTGCGGCCGTGGTCGACCAGCTTGCCGATGACAAAGTGCAGTTGCAGATCGGGTGCTGGCTCGCCCGGCTGGCTGCGGAAGAACGCGCCCGCCTCGGCAAAATTGGTGGTCAGCCGGCCGGTGCGGTGCGCCCGCCATTCGCGGATGTCGCCCAGTTTCTGCCAGGCACCGGCCAGCGACAAGCCGAACAGGTCCATCAAGCCCGGGGTATCGACCACCTGCACCACGTCCACATGGTCATGCAGGTGCTGACCCACGCCGGGCAGGTCATGCAGCACCGGGATGCCGAACTGCTGCAGGTGCGCGCCCGGGCCGATGCCGCTGGTCATCAGGATCTGCGGCGACTGCAACGCGCCGGCACACAGCAGCACCTCGCGCCGTGCCTGCAGGGTGCTGCGGGTGCCGTCGCGCAGCAGTTCGACACCCGTGGCGCGCTTGCCGGCCAACGTGATCTTCGTCACCCGGGCGTTGGTGATCACTTCCAGGTTGGGCCGGCCCAGCACCGGCGTCAGGTAGGCCTTGGCCGCGCTGCAGCGCTCGCCGTTGCGGTGGTTCACCTGGTACCAGCCCACGCCGTCCTGCTCGGGGCCGTTGAAATCGGCATTCAGCGGCAGCCCGGCCTGCTGACCGGCCTCGATGAAGCGCTGGGCTACCGGGTTGGGGCTGCCCTGGTCGCGGATCGACAGCGGGCCATCGCCGCCGTGCAGCGCATCGGCACCGCGCAGGTTGCCTTCGCTGCGCTTGAAGTACGGCAGCACCTCGTCGAATGACCAACCGGGGTTGCCACCGGCGGCCCAACGGTCGTAGTCGCTGCGCTGGCCGCGGATGTAGATCATCGCGTTGATCGAGCTTGACCCGCCCAGCACCTTGCCGCGGGGTTGGTAGCCGCGCCGCCCGCCCAGCCCGGGCTGCGGCACGGTGTTGAACGACCAGTTGATGCCCTTGGTCTTGGCCATCAGCGCCAGCCCGGCGGGGCAGTGGATCAGCACGCTGCGATCCACGCCACCGGCCTCCACCAGCGCCACCCGCACGGCGGGGTCTTCACTCAAGCGCGCCGCCAGCACGCAACCTGCCGAACCACCGCCGATCACCACATAGTCGTACATGAATCTGGGCCTCCAACGTGTCTTGGCCGGTTGCGGATGAACCGGCAAATTCATCATAGCGACCAGGGCCTGCCCGGCCTTAGGCTGGAGTGCTGACTCTAGAGGCGATTTGCCTGGGTAAACCCGGCGGTTTGAAGGTCGTTCGTCGGGTGGCGGCGACTGGCGTTGCGCCAGATCAACCCGGGCGATCAACCGCGCCGCGCCAATAGCTGATACATTACTGACACAGACATGCACGAGGCCGTTTCTACAAGGTCTTATACCAGTACCGCCTGATGTGACCATTGCGCCAAGCGCGCACCAATTGCAACGGGTCGTCCCAGGTTTGATGAACTCCCGGTTCGACGTTTCTTGAGTGTCTCTGTCCGCGCTGGCGTGAGCTTGCGCGGTGGCTTTTTTCTTCAACAGACTCTAAAGGAACATCTCCATGAGCAATACCACCCAAACCGGCGTCGTCAAATGGTTCAACGATGGCAAGGGCTTCGGCTTCATCACGCCTGAAGACGGCAGCAAGGACCTGTTCGCTCACTTCAGCGAAATCCGCAACAACGGCGGCTTCCGCAGCCTGGCTGAAAACCAGCGCGTTGAATTTGAAGTGAAGCAGGGCCCCAAGGGCCTGCAAGCGGCGAACATCCGCCCGCTGTAATCGCAGCCGGTCCGGGCGCTTCAAGCGCCCAGGCATAAAAAAACCGCGTCCCTCGGGCCGCGGTTTTTTTTCGTCTGTTGGTCGGCTTGTTGGCTCAGCCGGGGGTGGCTGGCGGCGCGCCGGTGGGGTTGCCGCCGGCCCCGGCGCTGCCGGCGTTGCCATCGGCGGCGGGGATGTCGCTGCTGCCGTTGTCGTCCGGGCCGCGGTCCTTCTTTTGCTTTTTCTCTTCGGCCTTGCGCTTCTTGGCCAGTTCACGCTGGCGTTTTTCGTACGAATAATTCGGGGTCGCCAAGGCGGTCTCCTGTGGATGGCTGACGTGCACCGGCGGCGCGTCGAAGCTTGTACCGCAGCATAAGGCAAACCCGGGCGGCCGCTGGCTGGCACGCGGCAGCGGCGCCACAAAAGCAAAGGGCCACGTTTGAAGTGGCCCTTGGTGCTCACGGACAAGGCAGCGTAGCTGCCAAGACCGGGTGTGTCGGCGCCGGTTACGGGTTCCGGTAGCCCGCCCATTGGTGCGGTCGGTTGTCGCCAAGACAAATGCAGTATCAGCGATATCCGTGACCGCGGTATGACGAAAAGCCAGGTCTTGTCGGCGCAATAGCGCGGCAGAGCCGGCCGCGGCACGGGTGCGGCAATGCTGCAATGCACAATGGCGATACTCAAACCTTGGAATTCAGCCTCAGGAGCGCTTGTCTCATGCGATATGTCGTGTTCAACCAGAAGGGCGGCGTCGGCAAGTCGACCATCACCTGCAACCTGGCCGCCATCAGCGCGTCGCAGGGCCTGCGCACCTTGGTGGTCGACCTCGACCCGCAGGGCAACTCCACCCGCTACTTGCTGGGCGCCGGCGCCGACGTGGCGCGCGACACCGCCGCCGAGTTTTTCGACCAGACGCTGAAGTTCACGCTGCGCAACCAGGGCACCGAGGAGTTCATCACCGCCACGCCGTTCAACGGGCTGCACCTGTTGCCGTCGAGCCCCAAGCTGGAGGAACTGCACGGCAAGCTGGAGTCGCGCTACAAGATCTACAAGCTGCGCGATGCGCTGGCCGCGCTGGACGACAGCTATGACCGCATTTACATCGACACGCCGCCGGCGCTGAACTTCTACACCCGCTCGGCGCTGATTGCGGCCAATGGCTGCCTGATCCCGTTCGACTGCGATGACTTTTCGCGCCGGGCGCTGTACTCGCTGATGGACAGCGTGCAGGAGATGCAGGCCGACCACAACCGCGACCTGAAAGTGACCGGCATCGTCGTGAACCAGTTCCAGCCGCGTGCCAACCTGCCGCAGCGGCTGGTGCAGGAGTTGATCGACGAGGGCTTGCCCGTGCTGCAGCCCTACCTGAGCGCGAGCGTGAAGATCAAGGAATCACACGAACAGGCGCTGCCGATGGTGCACCTGGACGCCCGCCACAAGCTGACGCTGGAGTATCTGGCGCTGCATGCCGCGCTGCAGCCGGCGCCGGCCCGGCGCAAGGCCGCACGGTAGGCCGCGGCGGGTGCACAAGCGCGTCAGCCGTACAGCGAGCTGGCGCCGGGCGCGTCGATGACCACCGCGCTGTCGGCGCAGGCCACGCACGGCAGGATCCAGCCGGCGGCTTTTTCTTCGGCCAACAGGCCGGGCCAGTCGATCTGGTAGTGGATGCTGCCGCTGAGCAGCCGGGCCAGGCAACTGCGGCAGCTGCCGTTGCGGCACGAACTGGGCAGGCGCACGCCAGCGGCCAGCGCGGCTTGCAGCAGGGTCTGGCCGGCGCGCACCGGCAACTGCCAGCCGCCGGGCTGCACCGTCAGGCAGTGGCTGGCCGGGGTGGCGTCGGGCAAGGTGGCGGATGGCTCGGGGCGCACGGCCTGCGGCGCCTCAGCCGCCTGGGCTCTGGCGAACAAAAACAAGCAGCCGGTTGTTGGCCGGCATGGCCACTTGCCTGCGCAGGCTCAGCCCGGCGGTGGCGGCTTCGGCTTCGACGTCATGCAGCCAGCGCAGGCCCCAACCGGGGTTGCGCGCACGCAGGTCGGCGTCAAAGGCCTGGTTGCCGGGCGCGGTGGGCTCGCCGTCGACCAGGTAGGGGCCATAGGTGATCAGCAGGCCGGCCGGCGTCAGCAGCCGCGCCGCGCCGCGCATCAGGGCAGCGCAGCAGGCCCAGGGCGCGATGTGCAGCAGGTTGGCGCAGAACAGGGCGTCCCAGACTGCAGTGGGAGCGATGGGCGTCATTGGCGCAGCGCACGCGGCGGGCTTGGCGAGATCGGCGGGTGCGGCCCCGTCGAGCCACCAGGGCTCGGCCAGCACATCGAGCAACCGAGCCGGCAGCAGGCCGATCGACGGATGCTGGGCGGCCCAGGCGGTGATCGAGACCAGCGCGTCGGCATCGGGGTCGGTGGGCTGCCAGCGCCAGCCCGGCAGGCCGGCGGCGCAGAACGCGGCGTGCTGGCCGGTGCCCGAGGCGATCTCCAACAAACGGCCGCTGGCGGGCAGCTGGCGTTGCAGTTCGGTGAGGATCGGGCCTTTGTTGCGGTCGGCGGCGGGGCTGTGGCGGGCGGGCTGGGGGTGGGGCGGGGCATCAGGCATGCGGCCAGTCTGCCACGGGTGACTGGCTGGCCGGCACAGCGGCTGGGCGCCTGTGCCACTGCAAGCCTATGCCAACGCCACCGGCGTGCCCTCGATCCACACTTGCTGCAGTTGCAGCGCGGCATCGAGCACCAGCACGTCGCCCCAGGCGCCGGGTTGCAGCCGGCCGCGCTGGGGCAGGCCGAGAAAATCCGCCGCGTGGCTGGAGACCCGGCGCGAGGCGTCGGCGATCGACAGCCCCAGGCCGACCAGGTTGCGCAGCGCCTGGTCCATCGTCAGCGTGCTGCCAGCCAGCGTGCCGTCGGGCAGCCGCACGCCGCCCAGGCATTTGCGCACACGCTGGCGGCCCAGGTGGTAGTCGCCGTCGGGCATGCCGGTGGCGGCGGTGGCGTCGGTGACGCAGTACAGGCCCGGGATGGCGCGCAGGGCGGCGAGGATCGCGCCAGGGTGCACGTGCAGCAGGTCGGGGATCAACTCGGCATGTTGGGCGTGGGCCAGCGCGGCACCCACCATGCCGGGGGCGCGGTGGTGCAGGCCGCTCATGGCATTGAACAAATGCGTGAAGCCGGTGGCGCCGCAGGCCAGCGCGGCCACGCCGTCTTCGTAGGTGCCGGCGCTGTGGCCGATCTGCACCACAAAACCGGCCGCGCGCAGTTGCGCAATCCAATCGAGGTGGCCGGGGATCTCGGGCGCCAGCGTGATCAGCAAGATGGGCGCCAATGCGTGCAGTTGCCTAAGCTCGTCGATCGACGCGGGGCGGGCAAAGGCGGGCTGAGCGCCCAGCTTGCCCGGGTTGATGTAGGGGCCCTCCAGGTGCACACCCAGCACGCGCGCACCGCTTGGTGGCCGGTTGCGGCAGGCGGGGCCCAGCGCCAGCAGGGCGGCCGACAGCTCGGCCGCAGGCGCGGTCATCGTGGTGGCCAGCAGGGCGGTGGTGCCGTGCTGCGCATGCAGGCGGGCGATGTGCGCCACCGCGTCACCGCCGTCCATCGTGTCATGGCCACCACCGCCATGCACATGCAGGTCAATGAAGCCGGGCAGCACGATCGGCCCACCGGCCTGAAGCACCGCCGCTTCGCTGCAGGGCCTGCCCGCCACGCCGGCGATGCGGCCGTTGTCGCCCAGCGTGAGGCTGCCATGCAAAAAACCGTCGGGCGTGAGGATGTGGCCGTGGATTTGTGTCATTTGGCCAGCTCAGCGCAGCGGCTTGACAGGTTCAAACTTGGCCGGGCCGATGGCGCGGAGGGTGGCGCTGGTAGTGCTGCCGGCGGTGTTGTCTCGCCCTGCCAGATCGGCCATCAGCGCTTGCAGCGCGCCCTGTGCAGAATCTCCGGCGGGCGCCACGCAGCGTGCCCGAAGTGCCGGTGGCAACTGCGCCGCGAGGCGCTGGCCGATGCTGCCGGTGACTGCCAGCGGCAGCGCACCGTTGGGGTCGAGCGCCTCGGCGATGGCGGCCAGCTCGGCGGCGGCACGTTGCAGCAGCCGCGCTGCCACCGTGTCGACGGCCGCGCTATCGAAAACCAGCGGCGCCAGCGTCGCGTAGCGACCGGCCCCGGCGCCGGTACACCATGCGGCGACCAGAGTGCGCTGGCGGTAGGCCATCGCCTCGAACCGGCTGTCGGCCATCGTCGCCAGCACATCACCGGCTGCGAGCGCCAGCGGGCCGCTGGCCGTTTCCCCCACCGATCGCCACACCGCCTGCGCCAGGGCGCCGGTGCAGGCGCGTCCGTCCAGCACACGTTGGGCTTGCTGCATGGCGCGCAGGCCCAGCCAGCCGCCGCTGCCCTCGTCGCCGACGCCGAAGCCCCAGCCACCAATCAGGCGCACGCGGTCATCGGCAAACTTGGCCAGGCCCACGCTGCCGGTACCCACGGCGACGACGGCGCCCGGCGCGCCGCCATGGGCGCCGTGCAAGGTGGTGGCAGCGTCGGTGTCGAGCCGCAGCATCACGAAGCCGGGCGCCGCCGCCCGAAACGCCGCTGCCAGCGATTCAGACCGGGCGCCGGCCAGCCCCAGGCTCAGTGCACACAGGGCAGGATCGGCCACCGGCAGGCCGGCATCGGCAAAGGCCCGGGCGATGGCCAGTTGCACCTGCACCCAGGCGGGCGAGACGCCCTGCGACAAGCCCGAGGGCCCGGCCTCGCCCAGGCCGAGCAGCCTGCCCTGCGGATCAGCCAGCCGGGCGCGGGTGCGGGTGCCCCCACCATCGACGCCGATCAGGTAAGGCGAGCGGGGGGCGGTTGCGGCATTCATGTCGGCGCCACTTTAGCCCGGTAGCGGGCGACGACAATGCCGATTTGCCAGCCGTTGTGACGGCCGCTCGGCAAACCGATTGGCCAAGCGCCTGGAAGGGCCCAGCATGCAGACCATCCCGTTCGAATTGCGCGGCGAGTTCATCACGCTCGACCGTTTGCTGAAAGCCACCGGCCAAGCCGGCAGCGGCGGCGTGGCCAAGCTGATGGTGGCCGATGGCCGGGTGCAGGTGGACGGGCGCGACGAGTTACGCAAGACCGCCAAGTTGCGCGCCGGCCAGGTGGTGAGCCTGACGGGGGTGCGCATCCGGCTGCTGCCGGCGGCTACTGCTGCGCCAACCGCCGCGCCAACCGCCGCGCCAGCCGCCGCAGCCCCGGCCGACCCGGGCCCGGCCGAAATCGCCGATCCGGCGGCTTGAGCGGCCACGGGCCGCTTGGATTCAGGCCGGTGCCGGGGCCGTTGCCAAGGCGTCGGCTGGCGCGCCGGCCAGCGCGTCCTGCACCACCAGGCAAGCCACCCGCTGGGCGCCGGCAGGCAGCAGCGCCGGCGTCTCAACCCGGCAGCGCGCTTGGGCGATGGGGCAGCGGGTGTGGAAGGCGCAGCCGCTGGGCGGGTTGATCGGCGACGGCAATTCGCCCTGCAGCAGGATGCGCTGGCGGCGCAGCGCCGGGTTCACCGTGGGCGTGGCCGACAGCAGCGCCTGGGTGTAAGGGTGCTGCGGGTTGTTGAAGATCGATTCACGCGGGCCATGCTCGACCACTTTGCCCAGGTACATCACCATCACCTCGTCGGCCACGTGGCGCACCACGCCCAGGTCGTGCGAGATGAAGACATAGGCCACGCCCATGGCCTGTTGCAAGTCAACCAGCAAGTTGAGCACCTGCGCGCGGATCGACACGTCGAGCGCCGATACCGGCTCGTCGAGCACCAGCACCCGGGGTTTGAGCATCAGCGCGCGGGCGATGGCGATGCGTTGGCGCTGGCCGCCCGAGAACATGTGTGGCCAGCGGGCGAAGCTTTCATCCCGCAGGCCGACCTGGCGCAGCATGGCGCGGGCCGCGGCTTCGCGCTCGGCGGCGTTGGCCATGCCGTTGACCAGCAGCGGCTCCATCAGCGCGGCGCCCACGGTCTGGCGCGGGTTGAGCGAGCCGTAGGGGTTCTGGAACACGATCTGCACCGCGCGGCGCAGGCGGGATTGCGCGGCCGCATTGGCGCCGTTGCCGGTGTGGGCCACCGTGGCCGTCACGTCGTCGCCGTCGACCAGCAGCCGGCCGCGGCTGGGCGATTCGATCATCGTCAGCAAACGCGCCAGCGTGCTTTTGCCGCAGCCCGACTCGCCTACCACGGCCAGCGTGCGGCCGGCCTGTACCGAAAACGACACGCCCGCCAGCGCGTGCACCACCGCGGGCGCGGCAAACAGGCCGCGGCGCACGGGGTAGTCGCGGTGCAGGTCGTCGGCCTGCAGCACGGGTGCAGCGTTGGCCGTTGCGGTGGGCACGGCTTGATCGCTCATGACGTGCTGCCTTCGGCCGCCGGTTGCGGTGCCAAGGGCACCGCCGCTGCCACCGGCAGGCCCTGCCGCAGCGGCGTGTGGCACAACGCCAGCCCCAGCGCGGCGCTGGCCGGCGGCGGCGCGGTTTGGCACTGCACCGTGGCAAAGGCGCAGCGCGGTGCGAACAGACAACCCGGTGGGCGGTCGAACTGGCCCGGCACCAGGCCCGGGATGGCGGCCAGGCGCTTGCCGTGGGCCTGCTCGGGCAGGGCGGCCAGCAGCGCGGCGGTGTAGGGGTGGTGCGGGTCGGCAAACAGCGCATCCACCCGCGCCGATTCAACCGGCCGGCCGGCGTACTGCACCATCACCCGGTCGGCGGTTTCGGCCACCACGCCCAGGTCATGCGTGATCAGCACCAGGGCCATGCCGCCGGGGCGCTGGCTTGTGCGGTCTGCGTTGCCGCCCGCCACCGCGCCGCCGCGGCGCAGCGACAGCAGCAGGTCAAGGATCTGGGCCTGGATCGTCACGTCCAGCGCGGTGGTGGGCTCGTCGGCGATCAGCAGCCGGGGTGAGCAGGCCAGTGCCATGGCGATCATCACGCGCTGGCTCATGCCGCCCGACAACTGGTGCGGAAACGCGCCCACGCGGCGTGCCGGGTCGGGGATGCCCACCTGCTCCAGCAGCTCGATCACGCGGCGTTGCCTGGCTTTGCGGTCAAGCCCCAGGTGCACACCGAGGGACTCACCGATTTGCCAGCCGACCGTGAAACAAGGGTTCAGCGAAGACATCGGCTCCTTAAAGACCATCGCGATGTCGCGGCCGATCAGCGCACGGCGTTGCCTGGGGCTCAATTGACCTAAATCCTGGCCGGCAAAGACCAGGCGCTCAGCGGTGACGGTGGCCGTCCACGGCAGCAGGCCCATGATCGCCAGCATCGCCACAGACTTGCCCGAGCCCGATTCACCCACGATGGCCAGCACCTCGTCGGCATCGACCTGGATGTCGACACCATCGACCGCGGTGAAGGCGCCGCCGCGGGTGGCGAAGCGCACGGTGAGGCCGCGGATGTCGAGCAGGGGCGTCTTGTCGGCCCAGTTCATGACCGCCTCATCTTGGGGTCGAGTGCATCGCGCAGCCCGTCACCCGCCAGGTTGATGGCCACCACCGTCACCAGGATCGCCAAGCCCGGCAGCGTCACCAGCCAGGGGTCGGAGCGGATGAACTCCCGCGCGTCGGCCAGCATCGTGCCCCACTCTGCTGTGGGGGCCTGCGCGCCCAGGCCCAAAAAGCCCAGCGCGGCGGCCTCCAGGATGGCGTCCGACACGCCCAGCGCGGCCTGCACGATCAGCGGCGACAGGCAGTTGGGCAGCACGGTGGACAGCATCAGCCGCAGCGGGCGCACGCCGGCCACTCGCGCGGCGGTGACGTAGTCCTTGCCCAGCTCGGCCAGGGCAGAGGCCCGCACCAGCCGCACATAGCGCGGCAGGTAGACGATGGTGACGGCCACGATGGTGTTGGCCAGGCTGGGCCCCAGCACGGCCACCACCAGGATCGCCAGCACCAGGCTGGGCACGGCCATGATCAGGTCCATCACCCGGGTGATGACCACATCCACCGCGCTGCCCCAGGTGCCGCGGAACGACACGCAGGCCAGCCCCAGGCTGACGCCGATGACAAAGGACACGCCCATCACCGCCAGGCCGATGAACAGCGAGATGCGGGCGCCGTGGATCAGCCGGGTGAGCATGTCGCGGCCCAGGCTGTCGGTGCCCAGCACGAAGCGCGACGAGCCACCCTCGGCCCACATCGGCACGGCGCGCACGGCGTCGCGGAACTGCTCGGTGGGCGAGTAGGGCGCCACCCAGTCAGCGCCGATCGCCAGCAGCACGATGAACACCACCACCGCCAGCCCGGCCACCGCGCCGCGGTTCTCGCTGAAGGCGTCCCAGAAGGCGCGCAGCGGCGTGCGCGGCGGTGGGCCGGCGGCGTCTGCGATCAACGCCACGGCGGGATCCAGGCTTCATGTTCGATACATGAGGATGTGTCATCAAGCAAACGCCGTGGATCCGGCTTCGCCGGGCTACTGGCAGCCAGCCCAGCAGCGGACCAACCCAGCAAACGCCGTGGAATCGGCTTCGCCGGGCCACTGGCAGCCAGCCCGGCAGCGGACCAACCCAGCAAACGCCGTGGAATCGGCTTCGCCGGGCCACTGGCAGCCAGCCCCGCAGCGGACCAACCCAGCAAACGCCGTGGAATCGGCTTTGCCGGGCCACTGGCAGCCAGCCCAGCAGCGGACCAACCCAGCAAACGCCG
>Ga0105046_10009209_pt1 | contig 15445 bp, 14 predicted proteins | sample MAT03_FD_78385 | JGI IMG/M metagenome (GOLD analysis project Ga0105046, IMG submission 78385) | Freshwater microbial communities from Lake Fryxell liftoff mats and glacier meltwater in Antarctica - MAT-03 (megahit assembly) | ecosystem: Environmental > Aquatic > Freshwater > Ice > Liftoff...
AAAACAAAGTCCAGGAAAATCTGGATATTTTCTGGCTACAAATGTAATTTGATAACAGTCGGTTTTTGATCAAATCCCAGTCTTCTTCAGAGCGAAGCTCATTTTGGAGCCGTTCAAGTTCGGATTAAACAGTTCGAAACACCCAAACGGCTTCCCTGTTATTTGTTGATTGACACGTCCGCTTCCATGATGGTCAGTTCGTTCAGGCGGACAAAATACGAGACGGCGCTGCATCTGGCCGGCGGGATTGGGCTCGCATGTCTTGAGCGCGTCAGTCCCGTCGGGGTCCTTGGTGTCGGCGATCGGGATTTGCACGTTCGCCCCACCCTGGGGCGCGATCAGGTGTTGCAGTGGCTGCTCAAGCTGCGGCGATTTCGATTTGATGAAAAAACTACCTTGTCAGACCGAATTTCACAACTGTATCCATCGCTGTTGAACAGAACACTGTTGATTATCCTGAGTGATCTGCACGATCCCAACGCGGCATCTGCAATTCGGCAACTGAATCAAAGGCACGAATGTGTGGTGCTGCAATTGCGTGATCCCGCTGAAGACGGCATTTCCGGCGGTGGCCTGATGCGCGCCCTGGAAGCCGAAACTGAGCGACACTTGATCGCCCACAGTAGTGATTTGCATTCCGATCAGGAAGCGATCGCGCGAAACTTGAAGAGGGCCGGTGTGGATCATCTGGTCATTCGGACTGACAAGCCCTTTGTTTCAGTGCTTCGTCATTTCTTCGCGTCGCGCGGAGTCTTTACGCGGGGGACTCGATGAATCATGCATTGACACGCTGTCGTTTCACGATGGCAGACTTACCTTTTCGAGTGTTGTTGCGAACACTCATGGCTGCTGCTTTGTGGCTCGTATCACCCGCTTGCGCTGACGAAGTGGAGTCAGATCAACGCGTCCGAGCAAGGATTGAAGGGAACTCCACGCTCAGTGCGAATGTCGGGATGATGGCGTCCATTCAGCAGATGGTGTTGCCTGGTACCGAGCTGATTCCTGCAAGTGCGGATGATAAGACAAGTCTCGTCGTGATTCGGATTGATGCGGTCTATCCCGCACGCCGATGGCTTTCGATATGACCTGACCTGGTCAGCAATGGAAGCGGGAACATAAGATCTTGCAGGATTCCTTGCCAGAAAAGACGGGTCATCGACGACCGACCTGCCTGCGATTGAAGTCATCGCAAGATCCGTTCTGGAACCCGAAAGGATCGTCCCGAATGTCCCCAAAATTCCGGCGGGATCGTCCGTCGGCGGATACAGGACGACGATGTGGATCGCGGCGATTCTCTGGTGCGCGGGACTGTTTGCAATTTTCAAGCTATGGCCGAAGAACAGCAAGGGGCTCCTTGTCGGAGCGGACAATTCGCCGCGGACGCGCCTCGAACAGATTCAAAATCTGCTCGACATTGCGGTGTCGGGCGGAGATTTTTCGGTTGCCGAAAAAGTGAAACTGGAAGGTCTGGTGGTCGGGTTCTGGCGCGAGCACAAGCAGATTCAGAATCTGTCCGCCCAATCTGCAGTCTCCACACTGCGCGAAGATGTTGAAGCCGGGCCACTGCTGAAACAACTGGAACGATGGCCTTACGATCGTCCGCAACTGGCACATGGGGATGTTGCAAACCTGTTACGGCCACTTCAGGAAATGGTGGAGAGTGCTGAATCCGGGGCATCCACACATAGCGCTTCATCGTCATTGAGTTCGACCAATCTGCCGACTCCGCCCGGTGTTGAATCCAGGTCACGGGGGGCTCATCAATGAAAGGCATGATCGAGCAATCGTTGACATTCGCAATGTTTGACTTGTCGCTCGAGCGCCCGTGGTTCTTATTGGCTCTTGTCGTGCCACTGGCAGTTTCCATCTGGATCTGGCGACGCAGGGGGCGGCAAATTGCACTTCCGGTCGATCATGGCATCAAGGCTTCACGCAGCGCGTTGTATTGGCTGATCACGCTGTCAGAAACGCTTCTGCCGGCGGTACTTGCGATTGCTGTGCTGATTGCCTGTGTTCCCCTGGCGACCGGGAATCCGACCACGCAGCGGCGGCTGACAAACATTGAATTCTGCATCGACTGCTCTGGAAGTATGTCGGCTAAGTTCGGAGAAGGAGATCGCTACGATGCTTCCATGAAAGCGATCAATGAATTTCTGAATTATCGCGAGGGCGATGCTTTCGGGCTCACGTTTTTTGCATCGGATGTTGTCCGTTGGTGCCCACTCACCCGCGATACCTCGGCGTTCCGGTGCGCGCTGCCGTTCATGAAGCCGAATTCCCAGAGAGCCATCGGTGGCGGCACGATGATAGGTCGCGCGCTGACGAATTGTCGTAAAGTGCTTGAGGAGCAGGATAACGGAGATCGCATGGTCATCCTGGTCTCTGATGGCCAAAGCGCGGACTTGTCAAACGGCGGAGATGCCACAATTGCAAAAGAACTTCAGGCTGCGGGAATCGTGATGTTTGGAATTCACATCGGCAGTTCGGAGATCCCGGACGAAATCATGAACCTCGCCTCATCGACAGGCGGTGAGGCGTTCGTATCGGGTGATCCGGAAGCACTTGAAGCGATCTTTCGAAGCATCGATTCCATGAAGCCTGCGGAGATAGAAACGGTCGGCATCGAATATGTGGACTACCTTCAACCGTTTTGCCTCGCTGGTTTGATTGTTCTCTGTGCGTGGATGCTCAGCACCCTTGGACTGAGGTATACGCCATGGTAGAAATCACAGACCAGTCTGACTCCACGAACTCAGACCCCGGGAAGCGACAAGCCTGTTTCGTTTGAAAAACTGAAACACATCATTTTGGTCCTTGATGTTTCGCCGAGCATGCGTTTGCAGGATGCGGGCGTTGAGGGCGCGCAAAGCTGAATGGTTCGCGCGCGGGAGGTGATGGAGTCTTACTTCCGTCGCATCCCGATGAACGAGTATCGAGTGACAGTTCTGGCGACATATACGAAATGTCTGCCTGTGGTCGAGGACACAAAGGATCTGTCTGTCGTGGAAAATGTTCTGAATGATCTTCCGATGCATTTTGCCTTTGTTCCGGGTGAGACAGATTTGTTCAGCGGGATTCAGGGCGCTGTCGATGTTGCTCGCGGCTGGCGACCTCGCAGCACAACTGTCGTGCTGGTGAGTGACGGCGATACGGTTCCGTCAACAGGAATGCCGAAGATGCCGCCTTCCGTGGCGGATGTGCTTGTTGTCGGAGTTGGCGATCCCGTCAATGGTTCGTTTCTGAATGGGAGAAATTCACGACAGGATGTCAGCACTTTGCGGCAAATCGCCGTGCGGCTGAAAGGTGTGTATCACAACGGAAATGATCGGCACCTGCCGACGGAACTGATTCAGCGGTTGACGACATCGGCCAACGGCGAGGAAACATTTTCCTGGGGTGTCCGCGAATGGGCGCTTGCAGTCCTGGTGATTTCTGCCCTGCTTTTAAACATCATCCCTTTGGTCCTGCACCATTTCGGAACCACATGGCAGCCTGGAATCCGGTTTGCCCGCAGAGTTCGACGAGTGACTCTGGATCACCACCCTCCGAGGCGGCAGAGCGAAGCGATTGGTGCGAATTAGGAACCTGGCGGTCGCTGTAACCCCTTGGCAAATACTGTCTCAAAAAAAGGCTTTCGAAAGTCTCGTCCGAGACTTTGCGTCAGCGTGGAATGTCATGTCCATCAAAATGGCATCTGCTCTTCACCTGGACACGTCGAGCCGAGGCAATGCTGCAGGCCTGCTGATTCGTCAGCGTATCCGGCATGGATACGATAGATCCGTCATGGCCCTGGACACAATAGTTCTGTAGGCGAACTGTCGTCCGGAGCCTTTTCAGTCGGAGTGAAGTCCTGCCTGTTGGTGCGTCGTCCTGCACCGTCGTTGAGCCCCGCTACATCCGCAGAAAATTTCGCAGCAGGTCGTAGCCGTGTTCGGTCAAAAAACTTTCAGGATGAAACTGCACACCGTGAACCGGGTACTCTTTGTGCTGCAGCCCCATCACTTCGAATGACTGACCGTCATCATCTACCCATGCCGTGACTTCCAGACAATCCGGAACGGTGTTTCTGGGTACGATCAGGCTGTGGTAACGTGTCGCCTGAAATGGATTGGGTAGATCTGCGAATACGCCCTTGCCTGAGTGCGAAATCATGGACGTCTTGCCGTGCATCAGGCGATCCGCGCGGACAACTTGAGCGCCGTACACTTCCGCAAGGCATTGATGGCCAAGACACACACCAAGGATGGGAATCTTTGGTCCGAAGTGGGCGATGAGTTCTCGCGACAGACCGGCTTCCGACGGTGTGCAGGGGCCGGGCGAAATAACGATGCGTTCGGGACACAGTGCTTCAATCTGCGCGATGGTGATCTGATCATTTCGTGCGACACGGATTTCCGTGGTCGAATCGATTTCACCAATCCGCTGTACAAGATTGAAGGTAAACGAATCATAATTGTCGAGCAGGAAAATCATCGGAGACTTTGGGGCGATTTGAAAGGTAAGCGAAAGGTGGGTGCATCGTTGATGCGCCCCACGGGAAATGGGAACTGCTTGTGTTGAAATGCAAAGAATAGCAGCCGTTCGCCGGAAAGTGCATTCCCCGCGCGGGACTGAGAGAAAGTTTTCTTTGCTGGCCCAGAGTCATCGCCATGGACCGCGTTTGAGGTTCGGCCTGAGAAGCTGGGGGGTATTGCTGTGTACATTCCAGTTCTGCCGATCCATCAGCAACAGATTCGTCTGGCCAGGAAGCTTTTATTGTAACGGTGCAAGGTCAATCGCCGAAACAGGATGATGAATCCTCAGTGGAATCATGCGCGGTTAACGTCATCAGGCGAAATCTGCGGGACACGGAGGTGGCTGACCTGGAGGTCAGCGTTTTGAACACAACCTCAGCGTTACGAGTGGATTGTGCCATGAGGAACCTAGCTTTTCCGCTGTCCTTGTTGATCGCGGGAGCGATTCAGGGCTGTGCCACGGGTCCGCATCTCTTTGAACGTAAGGACAAAACCAGTTGCCACGAGCCTGGTTCAGACGAGTGGTGGGCTGAAAAGGCTCTATTGCCGCCAGGTCAGCGTCAAGTGTGTAAAAAGGGCAAGATCTGGCCGGCAAGTCCGCGATCTACATTGCCTCCGCAACAGTTTTCGCACGTATATCACAGCGAGCATTACTGGCCTCTTCCCTATGTTTGCCAGGATCGACAGTCGGTTCGTGACATGATGGACATGCAGGTATCGCTGGGCTGGCAGGAAGAGACAACGATCTACGATCGACACTTCGATCCGAACACTAATACGCTGACGCGTGCTGGTGAATTGCATCTCGAACGCATCGTTTACGTTGTTCCGCCGGAACGTCGCGCCGTTTATGTGCAATCGACCCACGATGCGGGAATGGATGCGGCCCGAATGGAAATTGTCAATGCCGCTGTCGCATCAATTTCCAATGGCCCCATTGACGTACCCATTACACTCCGCGAATGTCAGGAACTCAGCCGCGCGGCTTCGGAGGTTCAAGCGATCAATTCGATGTACAACGGCAGCATGCCATCGCCGCGCCTCTCGTCTGCGGGCGGATCCGGCGGTGCAGCAGCAGCTGGTACCGGCACGCCGTAATTGGCGAGCAGCGGAAGGACTCTGGACTGCAAATGATTGAGATTTTGTTTTCCTGAGAAGACTTCTCTCATGCGGCATAGGGGGGACGTCGGTCCCCTGATTGCGATTGCTGCGGCTCACGGTGATCGCCATTGTCTTGCACGTGCGTCAACTGGCGGAACAGAAAAACAGAATTGCAAAAGCCGGAGACTGACGTCTCGCGGCTCGCCATTTTCCGTCACCTCCACCTGGGTTGCGGGCGAAGCCCGCGCCAAGATCATGGGAGCGGTGGTTCGGCCACTGCTTTTTTATCGGGTCGCAAAAAGCGGTGAGGTGGTAGCACGGCGCTCAGCTCAGAGAGTGCCGTCATGCCGTCTGACGTTTGCAGGAAACTGCCGGAATCCGTTGTATCTTGCTGATCGGGAAACATCGAAAATCTCCGAGTCGCATTTTCTGCTGAAGTCGGCATTCTGCAGCGGACGAACTTAGAACGGGAGCAATGCGCACAGGGAGGTGCTGAATGATTCTTAGAAAACTGTATGTCGTGCTGATCATCTCAGGGCTGAGCGCTTGTTCCGGTTGCGCCATGAACGGAATGAAGATCCCGTTTCGGGACACGCTTGCGTCCCTGAATTTTCGCAAGAGCGATTCCGCGCCTGCGTCGGATTCCGAACTCAGTCCGGAATTTCGTGAAGCACAGAAAGTCTTCAAGAAAGATCCGGAAGGAACACTGCTTGCCTGGGCACGCTGGCAGGAAGATGTCGGCGAATATGGTGAAGCACGCAAGAAGTATCGCGAACTTCTGATCGCCTATCCCGACAACATCGAAGCTCAGCTGGGTCTGGCGCGGATTGAACTTTCATGCGGTCGCGTGAAGCAGGCGGAAGATATCCTCACAGAGGTTGCGAAGCAGCGCCCGACGAACGCCCCGGTACGCCTGGAACTTGGCCGGCTGTACACGCAGCAGGAAGACTGGCAAAAAGCCATTGCCGCATTTGAAGACGCATCCTCCATGGACCGGGAAAACCAGGTATGCCGGTATGAGCTGGGTATCGCATTCGCCCGCAGCCATCGATACGATCAGGCCTTGTCGCATCTGACCTACGCTGTCGGTGAATCTGCCGCCAACTACAACATCGGCTACGTTCTGCATGAACAGGGGAATGATGCTGAAGCCGCAGAGTGGTTTCAGAATGCTCTGCAGACGCATCCTGATGCGCGCACTGCGGAAAAGACGAACGCGATGCTCGCGCAGTTGTCACCGAAGAATTCGCGATCTCGAAATGCGACGCGAACGTACCCTTCGGCCAATCCATCAACGCAGCCCATCGTAAGCCAATCGAGGAAGGCGCGAGTCGGTCAGTTCGAACCAGCGTCGTTTGAGGCACCACGTGTTCACGCTGCGTCATCGAGTCGCACTCAGGACTCTGGCCAGATGTTGCCTTACGTGTCCAGCGAAGCGAATTTGCAGGATCTTTCACAGCGGTCAACGCTTTTGCCTCCAGTCATTCAGCAATCTGCCGAGATTGGAATGGCCAGTCAATCAACTCAACCGACAGCGAATACCGATGGTCGCAATCCGATCCAGACCGTTTCGCATGTTGGACCACAGGAACAGGCTGGCCAGCCGCAAAAATCAGCCAATCAACTGCCTCACTGGCGCGGTGCCAGTCCTCCGACAATCGTGACGCCCGGGCAGAACATTGCACCGGCGCAGAACATTGCACCGGCACAGTGGCGAGGTCGGTAGTGCCTGATCGCACGTTTTCACAGAAACGAAATACTCCGCGCGGTCATGCGTGAGCGAATTGGCGAATTGGCGAGCGGCATGCGTCCGCTTGCCGGTACAAAAACAAAGTACCGGAGGGCTCACGCCGCTCCACGCGTCGGACTCATTTCTGGCCGCGTGAAATATCACGCATGCACAAGATTCTTCGATTAACGGCAAGCCGAACAACCGGACGCTAGCGCGTGGCGGCTGATTTTATCAGCCGCAGGGCGCTCGCCCCCGGGGTTTTCGACGGTTACCAGAAATCTGCCGCTCGCCTTACAAAGTTCTGACCGATGTGATGATGCGACTCACTGGGTGGCGTCAAGTGATTTGGCTTCATCGGCGGAAATGAGTCGGTCGCGATCGCTGTCGATTTGCACGAATTGCTGAGTTGTACCCAAAAACTCACGAGGCGAAACATCGCCGTCCTGATTGCGGTCCATCCGGCGAAACCATTCGGGGCCCTGCATTGATTCTGCTCCGGGAAGAATGGCGTCTCCGGCTCCCATCTGCATGGACATCATGCCGGTCTGACCTGTAGTGCGTCGAAATTCAGGGCGGCCGAGACTGATTGCAAGCACGAACTCGGTCCCTAGTTCTGAATCCGCAAACTTGTTGTCCTGATTCAAGTCGTAAGTATGGAGAACGTTGCTGCCGGCACGCATCTCCCGGGCGGAGAGACGTCGGTCGGCGTTCTTGTCCAATAATCCAAAGAGCGTCTTGCCGTCCTGTTTAACTGACACTTCCACGCGGCTGGCTGTTGCCATCTGGTCGCGTCTGGCAAACGAAAACACTTCCTCGCGCGTTGCCATTGCGTCGTCATTCAGATCGACAGCGGCAAAGTCCGTTTTAACGCCGGAACGACTCAAGGCCTCCATCATGCCGGGAAATTCGCTTTCATCCAGATACTGATTTCGGTCGCCGTCCGACATCACAAATGTCTGACCAAGATATCCCTGTACGTTTCGACGATCATTTGCGCTGCCACCAAGTGCGATCACTGTCAACGGCAGACTATCGATCACTATCCTGTATTCTCCGAACGCCTGCTTTGCCGCCGGTTTGCAGAACGCGGACGCTTCACGATCGATAGCGACTTTGATGTTGCTGGTATTTGCTTTGACCGACAGACTCACATCCATCACCAAGTGAAATCGAGGCTTCTCGATCACGCCCAGCACGTCGTCAATTGACAGAGGATTGTCGGGGACTCCTGAAGCCGTGTCGATTCCGCCGCGCTGTCGGAGCAGTTCTGCTGGAATCTGCCCTGCACTGCCGTAGCGCTGCACGATGCGTGCGGCGGCGCGTTGAGCGGAATCGCGATCGATGACATGAAAGAACGGCAGGCTCACTGCGTCCGGTGCGACGGCGGCGTTCTCGCTGCGTGGGTCGCGATACGGCAGCAGTTCAGAAACGCTGAATGTCTCGTCATTGTCCAGATCGCGAAATCGCAGTGTCCGCACGGAGGTTTTCAGTTCCTCATCGGAAATCGCACCGTCGAAGTCAGTGTCCAGCAAGGATGCCAGTCGCACTGCGTCGTCGGCTGCCTGTGGTTGAGCAATCAGATCGAATGCGCGGGGAATACGATTGCGAAGCCAGGCGATAAAGTCATCCATGGCGACATCGGTTCCTGCCGGATTCATCACTTTCAGAATCTCTGCCGAATTCCTGACGTCAGCCAGCGACCTGATGCTGTCGGTGAGGAGATTCAGTTCTGACTCGTCCAGTCGTCCGGATTGATCGACATCCATGTCGGTGGCCAGATATCGAGCAACCCATTCGCGATAGGGAATTCGACTCACCGTCAAATGCAGATCGACAAACACAGGACCAATCGGAGCCAGCACAATCAAAGTGGCTCTGTCGGACACGCTGGAATCATGAACGGACTGACTGCATGCCGTGCTGAATCCAGTGCATGGGCACAGGAATGCCAGGATCAGAATGCACCTGTGAATTGATGATTCGCTGAATGAGTTCTGTTTAAACATGGCAACCTCCGCAGAGAACAGAACAGTCTGGGGCAATTGTTAGTCTAACGGTTGTGAAAGATTCTGTCGCGTGACGGAGACATCGTTGTGGATCGGCATCATCTGTTGATCTGTGGCAACAAGCCGCGTTTTAACAAAGGCAGAGAAAGCCTGTTGTTTGCGGGAATTGACGCACTTTGCGCTCATGGCATCGTTTTTGTTAAGTCAGGAAAGGCGAGTGCTTTGTCAAGGTGAACTCTTTGGGTTGACGCTTTGGAAAAGGGGTCCGGAACCAATAGTGCGGAGCACCCTCTGGGCCATTCGGCTATTGGTTTCGGACCCCTTTTCCAAAGCTCGTTGTCGGAGTACTCAATCGGGTGTTGTGAACGGGATGTGAATCAAATTGGCGTTGCACAATTTGAATGATGGACGGAGGTGGCAAGGTGAAAGTTTTTGACGTCGCTTTAATCTGCAGTGGATCTCCCGGATTCCTGCGCAGTCTTGGCAGTTTGCTGGCCGGTCGTTGTCGACTGATGGAATGCTATTCGATTCCTGAAGCCACTCAGATGATTCAACTGCATGCTCCGGATTTTTCGATCTTCGACGTTCGGTCATGTTCTCCGCAACAGCTCGCCCGCACCTTCGCGGTGATCAGCAACATTAAGTCTGGTCAGGCGGCACTGGTTTGTGTGCCCGATCAGCTCCACGCCGTCCGAATTCCGCAGGAAATTTCGCCGTTTTGTCGCATTATCGAATTATCAAGCCATGATGAAAACTATTACGAGCTGGTTGAAGAGATTCTTTTGCCGCCAACAACCAGGGTGGGAACGACAAACAGCGGGAATGAACTGGATTCACTCAGCGCATGTGACGCCTCGCCCAAAGCATCTCCTGCCGCGCTGGATTCGATGAACCGTGCCGACCTGCCGAAAAAAGCCAATTCCGCTGGAGGAAATGATTCGTCAGACCGCGAATTGATTGCCTCAGCAGTTGATGCAGGCAGCATGGCGGAACTGTTCCGGACGCGTACGCCTGAACTTCGCACGATGCTGCGACGCCTCGAAATTGCCGCCCGCCACAACGTGACAATCCTGCTCATTGGTGAAACCGGTTCGGGCAAGACGCATCTCGCCAGCCTGATCCACAAAATGTCTCTGCGGTCCAGTGATCCATTCGTCCACGTCGCCTGCGGAGCGCTGCCGGGGGAATTGATCGAAAGCGAACTCTTTGGTCACATGAAAGGTTCCTTCACGAGTGCGTATGCGGACAAGGACGGCAAGTTTCTGGCCGCTGGCAATGGTACCATCCTGTTGGATGAAATTGATGTTCTGACGCCTGATCAACAGGTTAAGCTGCTGCGTGTGATTGAAAGGGGCGAATTTGAGCCTGTCGGATCGAATCGCACAATTGCTGTGAAGGCTCGCATCATCGCAGCGAGTAATCTGCAACTGCAGCCACTCGTGGAACAGGGACGATTTCGTCCCGATTTGTACTATCGTCTGAACACTTTGAGCTTCACGCTCCCGCCGCTGCGAAAGCGAATGCCAGACATCGAACCGCTCGCCCGGTACTTCGTGCATCGGCATGCATCGCAATTCGGGATCGAAGTGGTTGAGATCACTTCCGAATTTCTGGAATGCCTGTTGCTGTATCCGTGGCCGGGCAATGTCCGCGAGATGGAAAATGCGATCCGCAGCGCGGTGATTTACAGTCGTGACGGAAAAATGACGATCGACACATTACCAACACACGTCGTCGATTGCATTTCAGGTCCGGCAAACGATCCTTCGGTAGCCGCGTTTTTCGCTGTCCGCAAGGGTGAATCTCTGGGAAATCGAATCGAAGTGACCGAAAAAGACATTATTGAACAGGCTTTGCTCAACAACAACTTTAGTCGTACAAATACAGCCAAACATCTGAAAATCAGCCGCGTAACGCTCTACAACAAAATGCGAAAGTACGGAATCCTGCCCGAACGGTAAGTGAGAACGTGTCCCACCTGGAATACGAGTTCAGAATAGTTTGCCTAAGCCCTTGACGCTTCGCAGTCTTCCTGAACAATACATCGAATACAGGTACTGTGACTGGAGTCATATGGCGAAGACTCCAGTTCGTTCTGAGTAGATGCGGAAAAGCGGCTTGCCGTGTCGCGGTTTGCAGGGCAAGTTGAAGGACACGCTCGATCACATGGCGATTCTGAGGTCGCTCGGCAAGGTGATCATTAAACAAACAGGCGAAGATTTTTGTCCTGAAAAAGAAGGATGTTTTGAATGAAGAGTTTGGCAAAACTGTGTTCTGTGTATGTCGTTCTTTTGGCTGGAGTTGCCCAGGCACAGGAATTGTTACCGATTCCTGATATGCAGATCCCTGCAATCCCGTACGAAAATTCAGGTGTTGAGACGGGCGAGCAAGTGATATTTGTGGATCCCGTGGTTTACACGGGAACACTCTTCACGCGTGTGAAGTACACAGATGTGCATGAAATGTCTCCTTGTGCCGCGCCGAAGATCATCACCGTCAAGAATCCTTGCGCTGGTGATGGCTGCTGTGAACCTCAAACGGTGTGCATTGAGATCTGCGTTCCAACCTGCGGTTGCGAAGAAGTGACCTGCCGTCGATTCGGAAACCGAATTCGCTACGACTACGGCAAGTATGCTGTCGATGTCCGCATCAAGCGCGGATATATCCAGGTCGATTATCAGGACTAAATTCCTGATCCGGATTCATTCCGGATCGCGATCAGACTCACGAAGTCTCAGGAAGGGTGGCCGTTGCTCGCGGTCACCTTTTTTTCATGCGCCCGATTCGCTCAAAAAACTTCGATGTCCGACAAGGCGACGGCCAAACTCTTCACTCTACACCATTGAATGCCGCCGGACGCTTGCAACGATTGCGTTTGGGTTTGAGAATGCGGCATGGGTGCCGACGGCGGTCATCGATCACAATTCGCGGCTCGGTCGCGGCCCTCTGATTTAATCCCTGTTGCCCTCTGCGGGAGTGATTCGATGCGGTTTCCGTATCTGTCGTGCGTTGTCGCCTTGTCAATTGTTTCCTGCTTCCATCCGTGGAACATGGCTGTCGCTGGAGACGGTACCGACAAGCCGAACGAGATTGCTCAGTTCTATGGTTTCGCCGGGATCGAACTTTTCAAAGTGGAACCTCGCGCATTCAATCTGCAGGCGGGGGACTTCACTGGCGATGGATTGACCGACATTATGCTGATTGACAATCGCGGCAGTTGTCTGCGTTTATTGGCCCAGCTCAGTAAGTTGGATCAGGCGACGGCAAAATCCAACGGCAAAGCAAACGACCTTACATCAGACTGGAGATTCGATATTCGAGCAATCTCAGTTGATAAGACACTGGCAGGCATGGCCACCGGAGATTTCAACGGCGATGGACGACTGGATGTCGCGTGTATTGGATCGCCTGACCAATTGATCGTTCGCTATCAGCCTGCACCTGGCGAACTGGAATGGACTGAAAAATGGACCACGCGTCTTCCCGGAATTGAGCCGGTTGCCTGGATGATCGCAGCGGGCGATCTGAATTCCGATCGCCGCGACGATATTGTGGTGCTCGGCAAAGATGTCACCTACGTAGTATTTCAGAACGACAAGGGCGAAATGCAGACGCCGAAATCGCTGATCAATACGTCTCCGAAATTGTCGATGGTGCAGATCGCCGATCTCAACGGTGACGGTCGCAACGACATGTGTTATCTGGCCAATGAAGGAACAACCCGTGGCCTGTGTGCTCGACTGCAGACCAATGACAGTCGGATGGGGCCGGAAATGAGATTCAGTCTGCAACAGCCTCGATCTGTCACGTTGGCCAACGTTGATCAGAAACCGGGGCACGAAGTTGTGACGGTTGATTCCCGCACGGGCCGCCTGCAGATTTCAGCACTTCAACCCGCAACACTCAAGGACGGCACCGTGCCGACGCGATTGCTGCAGTACGGGATCGGTCCGTCGGGTGCGAATCGGGATCGAGGCGTCGCGATCGGCGATGTTGACGGAGATAAACTGCTAGATGTCGTGGTCACTGATTCTGAACAGGCTCAACTGTTGCTGTATCGACAGAACGGAATCGATGGACTGGGCATGGCAGAAACATTTCCGAGCCTGCTGGGTGTGACGGATGTTGCGACAGCCGATCTGAACGCCGATGGTGTCCTGGATATGGTGCTGCTCAGCGGCAAAGAAGGCGTGGTCGCGACGAGTCATTTCGAAAACGGTCGTATTACATTCCCTGAGACAATTCTGAAGAAGCCGGAAGGCAGTGAACTGGCGGCGGTGGATGTACTCAGGTCGGGTGAGACCGTTCAGATTGTCGTGGCGATGACCAGCGGCTCCGGCTCCAGCATGAAGCTCTCGTTTCAGCGTTTGGTTCGCAGCGAAACGGGTGCATGGCAACCAGTGAATGCGGACCAGAAAATTGAACTGGCGGGGGCGGTTGGCAGCCGAGGCGTCAAGTTGGTTCGGATGGATGTCAACAGTGATGGCAGAATGGATATTCTGTCCGTGCCGACCGGAACGTCGAAAGCGGGAGTGCAGGTATTGCTGCAGAAGGAAGATGGTTCGCTGGAAGTCGCACAGGAGAAATCGCGGCTGGATCTGGGCGTCTCGTCGGCAGGCCGAACTTTTGTCAGTCATGATCGGCTATTGGTCGCCCGCGATTCGTTCGCTCGTTCGTTGTCGTTCGCTGTTGACGGATGGAAAGTCCAGGACCAGTTCAATGCTGGTGAATCTACCGCCAGTCTGGAAGGTGTCGCAGTGCTCGATCTTGATCAGCAACCCGGCGATGAAATCGCGTTGGTCGATACGGGTGTGCAGAAACTCCGGATCCTGCGACAACAGGAAGGCGTTTACCGACCCTGGAAAGAAATTGATTTGGGGGCGATGCAGTTCAGTTCGACGCTGGTGGCTGATCTCAACGGAGACGACCGCAGTGATTTGCTGCTCGTAGGTGCGCAACATTTTTCAGTACTTTATTCCGGCCGATCTGATTCCGAGATGGAGGAGCTGGCGACGTTCGAATCAGAACGTGACACGTCCTATCCTGCCGATGTCATCGTGGGTGATATCAATGGCGATGGACAGGTGGATCTTTCCGTCATTGACACCAGTATCGATGGCCTCGAGATTTTGAAATTTGATCGTGAGTCGGGACTTAAGGAAGCGACACATTTTCGCGTGTTCGAAGAAAAACGACTGGTATCGACTGATGAGGATCGCGGCACTGAACCGCGCGAAGGAATTGTGGCGGATGTGACATCCGACGGTCGGATGGATCTGATCATATTGTGCCATGATCGATTGATTGTGTATCCACAGGATTCCGGTGAACCTTCACCCTAAGTGCTCTGTCGCAGTTCAGCATCAGACCGCACATCGTCAGTGAGGAGCAGCAGAGTAAAAGGAACCCACAGTAACGGGCAGCATAACAGGAGCCAGACACTTGACACAGCGAATAAATGGTTTCAGCCCTTATGCCGCCATGAGGGCTGAACAACATTTATCCGGCGACACGGCAACAGTCCACACCGAAAAAGGTAAGGGTGGGTCGTCGTGGAGGTCCAGGATCAGGCATCGCCGGATCAAGCGGGCGACGGCGGTGCCGGATCAGTCCGAACGCGGCCAAGCCGCCAAGGGTCGCCAAGGTTAAAGGGGCGGGCTCGGGGACCGCGCTGGCCGTGCCCGTGAGCTGGGCTTGCAAGCCCATCGGGCCGCCGGTGTTCGGTGCGTCGAACTCCAGGGTGTTCACTACGTTGTTTGAAGCCGTGGGGGCAGTTTGATCACCGGGATTCAGTCGCCGATTGGAAATCGCCACCGGTCCTGGTGCCAACGAACGCCGATCGACTGTAGCATACCATTGATCAATATTAAATCGCGTTCGCTTCCATCGGGCTCGCCCCGATGGAACTCCGACTGACAAGCTACAAAAGCTTCCTTTCATCACTGACTGCTCTCCGCCGGGCTCGCCCCCAATGGCGTGGACTTAAGCATTTTGTGGTGTGATTTCCTGATCCAGCTTCTTTTTCTTTCGGCATCTGTGGCTGGGTCCTGGCTCTTTCATTTTTGGGTACTTGGTGTGTCCCCGTTTGATGG
>Ga0105046_10009213_pt1 | contig 15442 bp, 14 predicted proteins | sample MAT03_FD_78385 | JGI IMG/M metagenome (GOLD analysis project Ga0105046, IMG submission 78385) | Freshwater microbial communities from Lake Fryxell liftoff mats and glacier meltwater in Antarctica - MAT-03 (megahit assembly) | ecosystem: Environmental > Aquatic > Freshwater > Ice > Liftoff...
CGGAATACGAGGAGTACAGCTTGTTCCGGCGTAAATTTGCCGCTTTTCAAATATTGTTTGGTGGCTTGAACTACTACGATCGCATCATCTACCAATAAACCAAGTGATAGGATGAGAGAGAAAAGTGAGAGGAAATTCAGTGTAATGCCAAAAAGCAACATGAGAGAAAATGTGCAGGCGAATACTAAAGGAATGGCAAGCGCTGCAACAAAAGCTTCTTTTAAACCTACGAAAAGGAAAAGAATGGTTGTTACAATTATCACGGTGAGTATCCCGTCATGAATAAGACGGTCAAAATCGTCGCGGATTTGTTTTGAAAAATCGAGGGTGGTTTCAATTTTTAAATCCTGAGGGAGTTTTCTCGCTTTGAGGTTGGCAATTTTTGCTTTTCCTTCATCAATCAAGGCAACAATTGAACTGCCAGTTTTTTTAGTAATGTTGAGGGTAATTGCTTTTTCTGGAGTTTGGCCATTCACCGAGAAAAATGTGTAGACATCACGTTTTCTAGCTTTTTCTGCTACAATCGCAATATCTTTTAAACGAATAAGTTGTCCACCTACATTGTTGACCGCCATATTGCGGAGCTCTTCAGCGGTTTGAAATTTACTGTCAGCGCGCACTGTATATTCAAAGTTAGAAACATGAATTGTTCCTAATGGAAGAGAAAAATTATTTGCCCTTACACTGTTATTAATTTGGTCCGCCGATAAATTAAGAGCTTGGAGTTTTTGGGCATCATACTCAATGCTGAATTCATTTATATCACCACCACTGATGAAAATATCGTTTGCTCCGGGCAAAGTTTTGAGTTCAGTTTGTACTTCTTCAGCGTATTTTCTTAAAGAGAAACTATCATATGGGCCCGTAACTACAATGGTCCAAACTGGTGAATTGCTGAAAGAAATTTCAGTTACTATTGGATCTGAAGCGTCGTCTGGAAGTTCAGATTTTATGCTGGCTACTGCATCGCGAAGGCTCCGGATAGCATCTTTTAAATCTCTATCTGCCTGGAATTCTACATTTACTGCTGCAAAAGAATTTGAAGCGCTAGAAGTCACATTTTTAACGCCCGCGAGGTTCACAACTTTTGGTTCAATCTTTTTAATCACTAACTCTTCCATATCTGAAGGAGAAGCCCCAGGAAGGACGACCGTCACAATTCCATTGGGGATTTTCACTTCTGGATTCGATTCAAGGGGAAGCACTGTAAATGAATAGTATCCGGAAATTATCATCACCAAAATGATCATTACCGTAACGCGGAAATTGTTGATAAAGAAATTTAACCATACTTTTCCGTCCTTCTTCTTATAGGTTAATTGACTAAGGTAGAGGGAATCTGAAGAAGTCTCATGCGCTGAATTTTCTTGAGGATTTTGAGGTGTCATGAAAGGAGTTTAAATGGGTTTCTACTGATTTTGAATATTAACTGCTTGGCCATTGGTGAGCTGTTTCGCATTTTTCACAATAATTTCGTCAGTAGGGTTTAAGCCTTCAATAATTTGAATATGGTCACCACTTACTTGGCCAGTTGTCACATTTTTCTTCAGGGCTTTTCCATCTTGGACTACGAAAACGTATTTTTCTTCAGTACCAATAATTACTGCATCCAAAGGAACAGATGATGTGGTATTTTGGCCAGCTTCAATCGTTTCAGAAATGGGGAGACGCGCTTGAAGATTTTGGTTGGCGCGGAGGGTAATTTTTGGGAGACCGAGGGTAACGGTCACTAATTTGGTTACTGGGTCGCTTGATCGAGAAACATTAATAACTGGCACATCGATAAAACGATTGCCGATTTGGACTTGTGCCGTGGAATTTAGACGAACTTTGTCCGCATCTTCCGCATTTACTCCTACTTGTAATTGATAATTTTGGGAGTTGAACATTTCTGCCAGTTGCATTTGTGGATTGATAGTATCTCCAACAGCAACCTTGATGGAATCAACAACACCTGAAATTGGCGCTTTGATTTTTAATTGGTTAAATTGGGAGTTTGCTAAATCGTAATTCAATTGAGCTAGGCGGACTTGTGATTGAGCTTGCGAGAAAGAAGTTTGGTTACGAACGTCAGTTGATTGAACGGCTTCTTGAGCTAGTTTTATTTGGTCTGTCACTCCACTTTGTTGGTCGAAGCCTAATTTATTTTTTAAACTTTCTTGGCTTAAATTTAGGACTTGGCGTTGATTTCGTTGTCCCTGGATTTGGCTTAAAATTTGGTTTTCAGAAAGCTCTGCGCCTTGCTTAAGGCCTTGATATGCTTTCCGGGCAGCATTAACCTGTTTGTATAATTGGTCAATTTTTTGGTCAAGAGTAAGTGGTTGAGTTGTTGCGGAAGCAGTTTGTTCAGTTGTTGGCTGTTGGGCTGTTGCTTGTTGGGTACTCATCGCTATTTCCTGATTTACTGGCAGGTTGACTCCATAATTCATATCACTCAAATTTTGATTAAAGTTGTAGGAAGTAAATGAGGAATTTTGATTGTGGTACTTTTCGTCGAGTGCCTGGTTGAGGTCTGTGACGGCTTCATCCCAATTATTTTTTGCTGATTGAAGGTCAAGTTCGTTCTTTCGGCGAGTAGTGTTCAAGGAATCATTTAAAATACTTACAGCGTCTTCAATTCCTGCTTTATTTTGGTCAAAAATACTTAAATCGTACGTGGCGCTTTTGGCTTGATTTAAAGCACTTTGCAAAGAAAGATTGGAGGAATCCAAGCTACTATTATTGGCTGCTACGGTATTACTTAAACCCATTTGAGCCGTTTTTAAGTTTGCTGCAGCTATGCTTAACTGGGTTTCAACCATAGCGGTTTCGCCATTGACGCCGGTAAGTTCAAAAAGTACTTGTCCTTGTTGCACACTGTCGCCTTCGTTCACATTAATACTTTTAACTTGCGCACTGATTTGTGGGAAAACTTTTACATCATTTTTTGCTTTTACTGTGCCAAGAAAATTAAGTTGGGTAGTCATATCTTCACCGAGTTTTACGGTAGTAACTTCGATGGCATTATTTGGTACTGATGTTTCTGGCTGAACTACTTGCGTGGGCTGGTTTTCTGGTGCTGCTTGCGTTTTAGTTTGAGTAAGTGAAGGCGACGCCGGAGTTGAAATTGGGGCTGCGTTGTTACATGCAGTAAGAAGCAAACTTGTCATTAAAAAGCTTATCAGTGGTGCTTTCATTGATTTCATGGGTGCATTTAAATTACAAGTGGCTAGGATAATAGCTTTCGAGGTATTTGTCAAAACTATTTTTTGTTTTGTAGCATCGCCTTTAATCTTTGATTTTCCGCTCTCCTTCAGGCAAAATTACTGTAGTATGTTTTTATCTTATGAAACTTCCTCGAGTTACCATTGGTTTAGTGCTTTTTGGCCAGCCTGAAATGCTTATTCATTCGCTGCCCAGTTTGGTGGCGCAGGATTACCATGACCTTGAATTTCTTTTTCGTGACCACAGTGAAAATGGGGCGATTTCTAAGTTTATTGAGGAAAAATTACCGGAGGTTTTTGTGCGGGTGAAGTTGGAACAAGGTGAAAATTTGATGCATAGTGGCGGTCATAATGCACTGATTGCTCAAATGACCGGCGACTATTATCTTTGCTGCAGTTATGACATGATTTATGATGCGGATGTAGTGAAAAAATTAGTAGCTGCTTTGGAAAAATCGCCGAAATTTGGTTCAGCGACTTGTAAAATTCGAAGAGCGGATTTTGCTTCAGAACAGGAAAAAAAGACGAATATTTTGGATAGCATGGGACTTGGGATTACGAAAGCCCATCATTTTTTTGAAATCGGGAATGGGGAAAAAGATGAGGGACAATTTGATTCAATGAAAGAAGTTTTTGGTGGGTCGGGGGCTTTAGTGATGTTACGGAAAGCGGCTTTAGAGGAGGTGGCGGAATTTAGTGCGGCTGGAGAAAAAGATTATTTTGATCCGATTATGCATTATAAAAATGATGTAGATTTGGCTTATCGTTTCCAATGGGCGGGGTGGAAAAGTTTGGTGGTTCCTTCAGCGGTTGTTTATCATCAGCGACAGGCGTCAAGTGGAGGTGGCGAGAAATCCCAGATGGCTGATATTTTGGAAAGCCGCATTGGCAAGTCAGAGTGGGTGAAGTCAAATTCGTATTTTGGACAGATGGTGATTTTGCGGAAAAATTTTACGGGACAGCCGTTTTCAATTGGAGTGAAACTGCAAACATGGTGGAGGCGTTTTTTGCAGATTAGCTTTATTTTAGTTTTTGAACGCTATATTACGCAGCAGCTCAAAACACTTTGGCAGGTATGGCCGGAAGTAAAAAGAAAGTCTCAAGCGATGCCGCGAAAAGTGAAAGCGAGGGAAATTGAGCAGCTTATGAAGTAAGAGATTTTTAATTATCCTTGATGTTTTTGTTGTGTCATTTATTTATATTTCAGAGTACAATTTCGGTTGGTCTCACTCATTATTAGGTCACTTTATGTCCCTTATCTTTTTATCGTTTCTAAGTGGCGTCCTCACTGTTTTGGCGCCTTGTATACTGCCAATTTTGCCCGTAATCGTAGTGGGTTCAGTGGCGAAAGCAAATAAGTGGAGGCCAGTGATTATTACAACCAGTTTGGGTATTTCTGTGGTGATTTTTACATTAATTTTGAAAGTGAGTACGATTTTCATCAATGTTCCTCCTGGTTTTTGGAGTTATTTTTCTGGTGGGATTATTTTGGTTTTTGGTATTTTGACTTTGTTTCCGGAGATTTGGGAGAAACTTTCTTTTACCTTGAAACTTTATAGGACTGAAGAACTCATGCAGAAATCTTCCGAAAAGGGTGGATTTTGGGGCGCAGTTTTGATTGGTATGTCTTTGGGACCGGTATTTGCGAGTTGTAGTCCAACATATACTTTGATTTTAGCGACGGTTTTGCCGGAAAATTTTGGGCTTGGGTTGGTGAATTTGGTGGTTTATGCGCTGGGTTTGAGTTTGATTATGATGTTGGTCGCGGTCTTTGGACAGCGGTTGGTGAGTCGTTTGAAATGGCTTTCTAATCCGAAGGGATGGTTTAAGCGAATTTTGGGAATCTTGTTTATTGTGATTGGATTTTTGGTTTTCACGGGATATGAAAAAGCTTTGGAACAGAAGATTTTGGATTGGGGATTTTTTGATGTGACGAAAGTAGAGATGAAACTTTTGGAAGAAAATAATGTTTTGAAAAATAGTGAGAGTGTGCCGGCTAATTCTGTAAATCTTGCTCCTGAACTTGTGGGTATTCAAGGCTGGATTAACAGCAATGGTGAGACGTTGGCGGGGCTTCGCGGCAAGGTGGTTTTGATTGATTTTTGGACTTATTCTTGCATCAATTGCATTCGCACGATTCCGCATTTGAAGGAATGGCATGAGAAATATAAGGATGATGGGCTGGTGATTATTGGCGTGCATACGCCGGAATTTGCGTTTGAGAAAGTGAAGGCGAATGTGGAAAAAGCGGTGAACGATTATGGAATTAAGTATCCTGTGGCGGTGGATAGTGACCGGGCTACTTGGAGGGCTTATGAAAACCAATATTGGCCGGCGAAGTATTTTATTGGGCGGGATGGGGTGGTTCGGCATACGCATTTTGGGGAGGGCGATTATTCTGAAAGTGAGATGAAAATTCGGGAATTGTTGGCGGAGGATGGAGGAAAAGTTGCGGATGTGGTGGTTGATACGAGTGTGGATGTGCCGCCGATTTCGGCTGGGCAAACGCATGAAACGTATTTGGGTTATGAACGAAGTGAGAAGTTTGCCGGGAAAAAAGAATTTCAGATGGATTTGCCGGTGAAATATACTTTGAGTTCACGGGAGGCTTTGTTGCAGGATAATTGGTCGCTGGGCGGTTTGTGGGAAATTCAGGATATGCAAATTGTGTCCAAGGAAGATGGGGCGAAGTTGAATATTAAAGTGGCTGCGAAGGATATTTATTTGGTGATGGGGAGTGAGAAACCCGCGAAAGTGATTGTGCGCGTAGATGGGGCGGGATTGCGAGATGGGAGCGGACGGCGGGAGCCCTCGTCTTCGCTCGGGTGGGGGGAAGATATGAAGACGGAAATGGTAAACGGGCGGCCGCAGTCTTTTGTGGAGGTTTCAGGTTTTAAGCTGTATCGACTGGTTGATTTCGGCCAGTTTTCGAAGGGAAATGTGGTGAAATTGGAGGTGCCGGAGGGCGTGGTGATGAATGCTTTTACGTTTGGCAGCTAGGCAGAAAACTCTTTACTTTTCTGGTTTTTCCTTTACAATAAGGATATAACCTTTACCCTTATGCCTACATCAACTTCAAAATTAAGTTCAAAATTTCAAGTGACCGTGCCGGCTTGGGTGCGGAAACAACTTGGAGCGAAGGAGAATTCGGAGATTGTTTGGATACAGACTAAACCTAAGGAAATTGTGATTGTGGCTCAAGATGAGGGGCAAGATTCACTTTCGAAATTGTGTGGGATGTTCCAAGATGATAGTTGGGATAGTGTTGAAGAGGTGCGCAAAAGTCGGAATGAAGATTTACTTTTAGAACAAAGGAAATATGGATCTGCTTGATACATCATCACTGTTGGCTTATATAAAAAAAGAGCCTGGTTATGAAAAAATTGAAAAACTTTTTGATGATGCGAGAACTCATATTTTTACCGTTTTTATGCATGAGGTGAATTATATTGAGTTTCTTTATAAATGTTTTCAAATCTTTGGAGAAGTTTCGACTCAGAAGATCATCGCTTCACTTCAATCCCCTTTTTTTGGGGTCATTGGATGGAAAGAAGCAAAGCATGCCTATTTTTCGGCATATTTAAAGGCTTCTTATAAAAATTTGGCGCTGGGAGATGCGGTTGGTCTTTCTTTTACCAAATTTATGGAAGGCAGATTTTGGACGGCGGATCGCGCTTTGGAAGAGATTGCGAAGAAGGAAAAAATTGAGATTGTCATGCTTCGCTGAATTTGGGCTTTGAATTGTTTTACTCGAAACTTTATGCTAAACTTATAGTAGAATTTAACTATAAAAAAATGAACTCCATTCATATTTTAGCGAAAGAAAAAGTAATATCTCTTTCAGAACTCCAAAAAAATCCAGGGAAAGCACTCAATGCAGACATTGTCAGGATCATAAAACACGGGAAAGAGATTGGGATTTTTCTTAGTAAATTAGAATTTGAAGAAATGATTGAAGAAAATCTATCACTCAAAAAATCATTTAAAGAAAAATTAAACCAAAGAATACAAGAAAGTAAAAAAGGGAAAGTGGTACCATTAGATGATATTTTCTAGAATTATTATGTGGAATTTTCAGGTTAGTCAGAGCTTTCTTAAAGATTTAAAAAAGTTGGATGAAAAATTGCAAGAAAGAATTAAAGCGAAATTGAAGCAAATTTCTGTTGTTGAAAATCCTCTTATCTTGGCAAAAAAATTAAAGGGTTATAAGAATATTTACCGCTTCAGAGTTGGAAATTTCAGGATAATTTTCAGTCTAGATCAAAATACTATTACGTTTGAAGCTGTTGATCACCGCAAAGATATTTATAATTAGAAAGCGACTTGTTGAATTTTTGAGGCTTTTACGCTATTATGTCTGCGCTAATTTAAATGAGTAACGTTTTTTATGGCCAAGCTGAAAATTGAAACTGGGACTGATAATGAGATTTTGCGCCAAGTCGCCAAACCAGTGAAAAAAGTTGATAAAACCATCTTGAAACTCATTCAGGATATGAAAGAAACCATGGATAAGTCGAATGGAGTTGGCCTTGCTGCGCCACAAGTTGGACAAAGTATTCGTGTGATTGTGACGAAATTTAATCATGATACGAAGCAGGAAATTAATGTGGGGATGGTGAATCCGCAAATTGTTTTTCGTTCTGAGACGACAGAAATTGGCGAGGAAGGGTGTTTAAGTGTACCAGGGCAATATGACAATGTGCTGCGGAGCAAAGAGATTATTGTAAAGTTTCTCGATGAAAAAGGCCGCGAAATGATGTTGAAATTGCAGGATTTGAGTGCGCGGATTGTGCAGCATGAAATTGACCATTTGGATGGTATTTTGTTTATTGATAAAATTGTTGAGGAGGCGGAATTTGAGTTTGGGAAGCGGCAAGAAAGCGAGGAGGATTTGTTGATTTAGGAAATTTCAGAAATGGCGGAAGAAAAGTTAAAGAGATATTGTTTTTATTTTTACGAAGTTTTAGTATAGGGTCTCCTTCATGTTGAAGGTGTTGTTTCACAATTTGGAAGACTTTTTTCTGAGGAGAATAGAATCATGAGTAATCTTAGCGCGTTTCGGCCAAGTTGGAGTGGGGCTGTGGAAGAGTTTATCAGCGAGAGAGAGTTGGAAGATCACTATGAAAAGCACGTGGTGAGAGAACAGTGCTGGGGATGGAATATCACGCGAGAAGAATACATGCAAAGAGCCTGTGAAGTGCTCAACTGCGTGGATGAAGACCGGGTGATTGAGCTTCGGCAGGTTCGGGTTACTGCGTGCGTGAAGTATGACTTTCTCGGTGGTGAGTTGGGAGTGGCATGTGATCGTACGGGGTTGATTCGAACTTTCTTTGTTCCTTCTGACCCTCGAAAAGCTGTTCTGCATAAGCTTGAAATAGGTGACTGGGTTCCGATGGTGGGAAGTTTTAATCCCGCTGTTGCTGCTCAGTTTTATCAGTTTCTTGGGAATGTTGACCGGTTGAAAAAGCTTGAGGAGTGGGCAGGAAAGTTTTCGAGTGGAGTCAATAATGTTTATCGAAAGACTCCTCGACCTTTGCGTCCGCCTGCTTGGGTTCCAGGCCAGCTTGCTGCGCTGAATAATGAAGTAGCAGCGCTTGGTCAAGTTTCGTTGTCTGTTTCTCAACAAGCCCGCCTCATGCATGTGAGCGAGGTCCTTCAAGGAGTTGAGAAAATGGTAAGTGGAAAACGTGCGGCTTTAATGCCCTAGTTTTGGACAGAAGAGAGTCTTCCTTTTAATTTAATGCTTTGCCATTGCAGTTATTTAATTGCTGATGGGAAGCTCTCTTTGGCCGCCCTTGGAAACTTGGGCGGTGTTTTTTAATTGTTATTTTAGCGCTCTTTTTAGAGCGATATTTACTTTTGCACTTAATATATCAACTTCTTTAGTTATGTCAGGATGTTCCAAATTTTCTTGTAAAGTTTCTGCCAATACTTCTGTCATTATTAAGTTACGAAAGTTCGATATAAGCATTTCAGCTCCTTGGATTGCTAAATCTGTTTTCTCAGTGAATTTAAAATCTGCTTCTTTGCGCATTTGCTGAATATGTCGAATAAGATCTCGTACAGCTCCTTCAGCTTTTAGATCATCAGAAATATTTATATTTAAAGCTACCAATTTGTTGTCAACATTACTCACAAGGAAATTGTTTTTAGGAGCATGGGAGCATTTGTAATCTGGTTTATCAATTCTAATACCTTCAACAACGAGCGTTTGCCCATCAAAAATATATTTCTTTTCTTGAATAGCACACTTCACTTTTTGAACTTCTTTTCCGAGTTTTGGCCCTAGAGCTTTAAAATCTAGACTTATGACGACATCAAAAACTTCAGAATTGGATTGCTCCAAAATGTTTATTGATTTCACATTAAGTTCTGCCATTAATATTTCTTGGTAAATATTCAGATTTTTAATTCCTTGAATTTGACCAATGTAAAGTTTAGATAAAGGCTGACGAATCCTGATTCCAGCTTTGTTACGTAAAGAAAGAACTGCTTCTACTACATTACGAATCTCTTCCATTTCAGCAATTTTTTCTCCACAATGTTGATTTTCACTTTCGCTTGGCCACTCTGATAAATGGATAGATTCTTCTAAAGTTAGGGTCCTATAAAGTGTCTCGCTGATGTGAGGCATAATTGGAGCTGCTAGCTGTGAAAAGCGAATAAGTACTTGGTACAATGTCCCATAGGCATTATCTTTATCATGCTCATTTTCAGATTTTGAAAATCTTCTACGACAAACTCGAATATACCAATGTGATAAATTTTCAATAAAGGCACTTATATTTTGTGTGACTTGGAAAAGGTCATTCTCTTCATAAGCTTTCGTGGTATTTCTTTGAAATTCTTGTAAACATGTCAAGATCCATTTATCCATTAAATTTTCGGCAGGAGCAGCTAAATTATATTTAATTTCCTCTTTTAATTTCTCTTGTGGTTGCCAGTTTTCAGCATTGGCGAGTGTAATAAAGAATTTAAATATATTCCATAAAGGTAATAGAATTTGTTTTACTGCTTGATCAACTTGTGCTTCTGAAAATCGTATTTCCTCTCCCTTCACTGACTTTGAATTTAGTAAATAAAACCTTAAAGCATCCGCTCCTACTCTTTCAATTAAATCTTCTGGATCTGGGTAATTTCTCAAGTTTTTTGACATTTTATTTCCATCCTCGGCCAAAATCTCACCATGAACCATTGCGGTTTTGAATGGTGAATCATTGAAAAGAGCTGTAGAAATAGTCAATGCTGTGTAAAACCACCCCCTCACTTGGTCGTTATTTTCTGCAGCAAAATTTGCAGCGAATTCTTTGTTTTCGTTTTCCTGAAAATTATGATTTTGTGCAACGGGCATGTTTCCTGGTTCGAATCCAGAAATGAGTATTTCTGGAATTCTATGAAAAGTTTTTCCTGCCTTTTGAAGAACTAGTTTATCAACTATATCTCTGTGTAAATCATCAATTTTTTGACCACAAAGTAGTTCTAATTCCTTTTTTGATTCTATGCAAATCGTCTCACCTGTAGTTTTGCAACGCCAGAGAGGAATTGGAGAGCCCCAAAATCGGTTTCTTGATATTACCAAGTCACCGGAATCCTTTAACCACTGGCCAAAACGACCATCTTTCAAATGTAGAGGCGACCAATTTATTTTTTGATTGTTGGCTATTATATCGGCTTTTAATTCTGACACCCGTATATACCAGGCAGGTATAACTTTATACATAAGTGGGGTGTTACCTTGCGGGCAATGAGGGAGTGAACGCAGAACAGTTTTTTGTTTATAAAGCAGTCCCCCCTGTTTGAGTAATTCAATTATTTTCTTATTTGCGGCACGAAAATTCAGACCTTCCAATTCTGGAATTTCTTTTGTAAATTTACCTTCATTATTGATTGGATCTATGATTCCCAATTTATGATTTAAGCCAACTTTATAATCATCTTCCCCATACCCTGGTGCAATGTGAACAATTCCACTTCCTTCTTTTGCAGAGACATGATTACTTTCAACCACATAGAAAGATCCCTCACCAAAGGTTCTAGTAAAATAAGGAAATATTGGCTTATATTTTATTCCAAGAAGTTCTTCTCCTTTTATTTCTTTAATTACTTCATATTTTTCATCTATTAATTGCAAGCAATCTTTGGCAATAATCAAAATTTCATTATTAGATTTAATTTTAACATATTCTATATCTAAGCCTACAGCTAAGCCTGTGTTCGAAGGTAATGTCCAAGGAGTGGTGGTACAAACTAAAAATTTTTCATCTGAATTTTCTATTTCAATGCGTAAAGTAATGGCAGGATCTTCTACCTGTTTATAATTTGATTTTGCTTCAAAGTCTGAAAGTGGTGAGCATAAGCTTGTAGAAAATGGAACGATTTTTTTTTCTTCATAAATTAATCCTTTTTCAAATAGTTGCTTAAATATCCACCATACAGATTCAATATGTGGGACATCGGAAATTTCATTCTGATTATCAATATGAGATCCATTACCTATCATTGTTGATACTTTTTTCCATTTCTGCATATATTTCGAGACGTTGGCTTTGCAGGCTTTATTGAAGTTATCAATACCATATTTTTCAACGTCTTCATTTCCTGCCAAATTCAATTCTTTTTGAACACCGAATTCTAGGCCTGATCCGTGACCACTCCAGTTTGTGTGTTGGACAACTGTACGCCCATTCATCGTTTGATATTTGGAAACTACATCGCTGATAAGATGCCTCATCAAGTTCCCATAAGTTGGTATGCTTGTGAATAACAGTGGCCCACTGTTAATTGTAAAACTACTTTGCGAGGACTCACGATGGACGGATTTTTCCCATATCTTGTTCTTATTCCAATAGCTTAAATTTTCCTTTTCTAATTCAGATAAAGTTATATTAAAGTCAATTTCTTTCAATACCTCTTTTTTATTCATAAAGAGAGATTAGAATATTAAGTAAGATAAACTCTATACCAAGTTCTCATTTCTTGAATTACTACATCCACGTGTTCATAAAGGCCATGTTTGCCATTTTCAATTACCACTAACTTTGATTCTTCGGAAAGATACTTCATTCCTTTTTTGGAATTTTCAAGAAATTGTAGTTCTTCAGTGTCTTCAGGATTATTGCCGTGGATAAGCAGTATTGGACATGAAATTGAACTTAACAATTCCTGTTGATTTATGGTCGTAAAATCTCTCATGATTTGTTTATCATAGACAATTTCTTGACGAACACCTGCTTGGCGTTTTTCAATTAAGTAGCCAACCTCTTGAGCTAATTTAAGTTGCTCTGCAGAGAAATATTTTGTCCAATCATAATTTACATTACCTGTAAGTGCTCCTGTAAATACCATTGATTTGATTTCTTTGCTGTAACTTTTCATACAGACGAGAGAACCCAAACTATGGCCATAAAATGCAAAAGTTCTGCATCCTAATGACTTCATATATTGTAAAGCAGAGTTGAGATCGTTAACTTCTTTTTCAACAGAAATATTTTCGTCCTCACTTTCGCCACAACCGCTAAAGTCAAAAGACAAAACATTGTATATATCTTTTTGCAATGCAGTTGCGATTTTGTCGAATCTGCCACCTGAAGACTTGTCTCCTGTCAATCCATGGGCCATGATAATGGCCTTGTCTGAATCAGCGCGGTATAAGTTTCCAACGAGAATTTTATTTTTTGAGTTTTTAAAAGTGATTTTATCCATATTGGGTATATATCATTACTTTCTATATAAACAAATATACAATAAAATTGACATATGTGTGGGGGGATACTAATTTTTCCCTATGCTACCAATTGACCAAAAACTATCAATACCTGAGATTGCCGAACAATTCGGTATTATTCACGCGTCAAACAAAGAAGCAGATGGAGCGTATTTATCGAAAGTTTATATTATTAATGATAAATACATCATTCGTGGACGACCATATAGCCCTTCTACCATTCATAATTTTGGACGTGAGATTAAATTAATTGAAGAAGTCCGGAGATTGATTGAATATCAATTACCAAGCCTTATTCCAGCAAGCAATACTGAATTGTATTGCGTAAATGGAAATGTTTTTTATACAGTCTACCCTTTATTAGCAGGCAAAAATATCTGTACATGGTATGATTTAGAAAAAGCTAGTGATGATCAAACAGCAGTTATTTTAGCGGCACAACGGGATATACATACTCAAACAATTGGTCACTTTCCGAAAGAAACTTCTCCTCCTCAAAGCTTTGTCCAAATTACATCAAGAAAATTTAAGCACATTGAAGATAAATTAATGGATGTGAGTAGGGAAAGAATTTCAAAAGCTTTGCAAGTTGTACAGAATCATACGCAAGGTTGTACTTCAGGTGATCTCTGTTTTGTTCATGGAGATTTTCATCATGGAAATGTTTTATTTGATGGCCAAAGTACTGTTTCAGGAATTATAGATTTAGACCGATCGAGAATAGGACATTATCTAGAAGATTTTGCTTTTACATTCATGGTTCTTCAAAGGATATATGCATCAAATGAGTATATATTTGATGAGAAGAAACTTCGTAAGTTGCTTCAATGGTACAAGTTTTCTCCTGAAGACATGGATTTGCTCATTGAATATTGGATATTGTACATTTTTTCAGACTATTACGTTATGGTTACCGAGGATCCATTACCAAATAGCGAACTATATATGGAATACCAAAAATCCTATTTGGATACTATTTGCAAAAAATTTTAGAAACTATTGCCCTGAAATTCTCCAAAATTGTCGAAAAGAAAGATCATTAAGGTTTGCTGGATTATCTACAACATTCCTTCTTGCATACATTGCAGGTACGAGCTGATTTGTATTGTACTGTAATTTATGATCATTATATCCGAATGCGATACCCATTGTTTGAAACAAATGATGATCTCTTTCTAAGCCAATAATAACGCCATTCCTATCTTTTGTTCTTTTTCCCCACTCGCCATAGAATACTGTTTCATAAATAGCTTTGCTCACCGCTGTATTGATTGCGGAAAAATCATTTACTGCACCATTAATTAGTTCTGCCATTGAAGACATTTCATTTGTATATTTTGAGGCCTCAGAAATGTTTTTTCTTACTAGGTCATTAGAAATATTAATGCCTTGTTCATAGTAAGGCATAAATCTTTGAACTTTTTCAGCAGTACTTTCTACCATATCATCAAGAGCATCGTTACCAGTTCGAGGAAGATTTTGAAAACTTTTCCAATTCTCCCCATAATGTGATGTGGCATATTCATGAATAGCTTCTTTGTGATTCTTGAGGCTTACCACTTTAACATCTCCTTTATATTCATGCTCTAAAAACATGCCTAAACTATTAAAATGTTCATACAGTCCCATAATTAATTCTCCTAACTTACCAGAATTAAGGTACGTTAAAAAAATTTCAGGAAAAACAGCTCCGACGCCTTCTATGGATGCATCCGGTTGGAAAAAGGTAAGTTGTGGCTCTGTAGAAGATGTTGCACTATGGATGTTTTTTCTAATGCCAAGGATGAGATTGCTAGCTTTCATGACAGATTCAAAGTCCAAAACCTCGACTAAAGAAGGTTTTTTTTCACGATGTGCACATAAAAAACTTGATACATCAGCCCCTCTGCTCAATGCTTTAACCATTGTCAGAAAATTCCCAATATTGTTGTTTCCATCTTTCCCCCAACCTTTATTTTCAACTTGGAAACCAACGACAATATATGGCAAGCAGCCAAATATAAATTTTCTAGAGTGAAGCAATTCCTCAAGGACAGAGTCATTTTTAGAATATTTTTTTAACTCACTATAGAGTTTTTTTATGTACTTTTTATCCTCATTATTGATTACACATCCGGTGATAGTACAAATTGCTGTTCCAAATGCCTTATACCAATCCTCAGGATTTTTTTCTAATAATGGATCAATAGATTCAATGTCTTTTAATGAAGTTGTATCAGAATTATCATCAAATTTTTCAGGATGTAGCTTATAATAGTCTTCAACAACCTGATTAAAATCCTGCTCTTCACCTTTGCCCGAAAGCTTTTTTATTCCTGGTTCTAAACTATAGTAGTTGAAGTTCATATGATTATGGTAAATTTTTCTTAACAAATGCTGCAATACCCTCAGCATCTAATTCAAACTTTTTTAATAAGTCTTTTGGTTTCCCTGTATCGCCTAGTGTATATCCATGATTTCTTATAATGGTTGGCCTGGGAATTTCATTTGATGATAAAACTGCTTCAGCTATGGC
>Ga0105046_10009216_pt1 | contig 15440 bp, 10 predicted proteins | sample MAT03_FD_78385 | JGI IMG/M metagenome (GOLD analysis project Ga0105046, IMG submission 78385) | Freshwater microbial communities from Lake Fryxell liftoff mats and glacier meltwater in Antarctica - MAT-03 (megahit assembly) | ecosystem: Environmental > Aquatic > Freshwater > Ice > Liftoff...
CGTGGGTCATGGGCGCGGTGGGAGTCGTGAGGAAGCGGTCCCAGATCGAATTAGGGATTCGCCCCCGCCCATCAAGCGGCGTACAACAGCGGTTGAATTTTCGCCACGAAGGGTGTCGTCATGAAAGTCGGTTTCGTCGGCTTCTCCGGGTCCGGGAAAAGCACCGTGTTCGAGTGGCTGACGGGCGTCGCGCCCGACCCGGCCAAGGTGCAGCAGGGGCAACTCGGCACCACCAAGGTGCCGGACGAGCGGCTCATGAGGATGGCCGTCAAGTACGACCCGGACAAGCTCACCGTGGCGGAAATCCAGTTCCTCGACACGCCAGGCCTGATGTCCGGCGGGGAGGACGACCGCAAGGACAACGCCCGTCGGCTGGGCATCCTCCGCGAGTCGGACGGCCTGTGCGTGGTACTGAACGGGTTCGCCGAGGCCGACTTCGCCAAGCAACTGACCCGCTTCCGCGACGAGTTGCTGTTCGCCGATCTGGAGATCGTCAGCAACCGCATCCCGAAGGTGCAGGCGCAACTGCGGAAGACCAAGCCGGCGAAGGAGAAGGAGGCGGACGAGTTCGAGTTGGCCACCCTTCAGCGGATCGTCGCCGCGTTCGAGGCGGGACAGGCGGCGCACCAGATGGGCATCCGGTCGGAGGAAGAGAAGTGCCTCCGCAGCTTCCAACTGCTGACGCTGAAGCCGGAAATCGTGCTGGTGAACCGGGGCGACGCCGGGTTCGCCGACCCGCTGCCGGCCGACCTGCTGGCGATGGCCCCGAACGCCGTGCAAGCGCCGGTGAAGTTGGAAAAAGAACTGGTGGACCTGGACGAGGAGACGCGGGCGATGTTCATGGCCGACCTCGGCCTCACCGAGTTCAGCCGGGATCGGGTCATCCGCGCGGTGTTCACGCAGTTAGGGCGGATCGTGTTCTTCACCGCCGGGAAGAAGGAAGTGCGAAGCTGGGCGATGGACAAGGGCGGGGACGCGGTGGCCGCCGCCGCGTGCATCCACAACGACCTGGCCGCCCGGTTCGTCCGCGCGCGGGTGGTGAGTTACACCGATTACGAGGCGTGCGGGTACTCGGACAAGGAGGCCAAGGCCCGCGGGCTGGAGCGGCTCGAAGGGAAGACGTACATCGTCCAGGACGCCGACTGCATGGAGATTCTGTGAGGAGGTCCGGCTCGCCGAACCGGACTTGAACAGCCACCGCGTCAACCGAGGATTCGACATGCCCCTGCGCGATCACTTCCGCACGCCGGTGGATCGGATCATGCCGTGGGAAGGGTTCCACAGCGGTTGGCCGATGACCATCGTTCAGCACCTCCGCCCGCTGCTGCCGGACGGCTTCCGGGCCGAGCCGGGCGTTCACATCGGCCGGCACGTCGAGGGCGATGTCCTCGGCTTCGTCACCGAGAACTGGGGAGCCGACCCGGACGCCGACCTGACGGGCGATTCCGGCGGCGGGCTAGCCACCTTAGTCGAGACCGAGCCGACGGTCGAGGTCGAGACCGACCTGGACGATTTCGACACCTTTGAAGTGCGGGTGTACGACACCCACCACGCGCGGCGGTTGGTCGCGGCCATCGAGTTGATCTCGCCGAGCAACAAGGACCGACCGGAGAGCCGCCGCACGTTCGTCGCCAAGTGCGCGTCACTGCTGGAAGCGGGCGTGTCGGTGTGCGTCGTCGATATCGTCACGTCGCGGCAGTTCAACCTGTACGCGGAGTTGTTCCAATTCATCGGCCAGCAGGTTCCGGCGGTGGCGGGGCAGCCGGACCAGTTGTACGCGGTGGAAATCCGCCCGGTGTCGCGGGCGGGACGGAGGTTGCGATTGCAGGTGTGGGCGAAGGTGCTGACCGTCGGCCAGCGGTTGCCGGCACTCCCACTGTGGCTCGGCGACGAACAGCGGATCGCGTTCGACCTGGAAATCGGCTACGAAAGCGCCTGCCAGACGTTCGACCTGCCCCCGCCGTGAAGTTGGCCGGATGCCGCGCGGCCGGCCGGGTCGTAAGTTACACTGAGTTTGCGCAGACCAGTCCTCCAATGCGAGCGTCCACCCACCGCCATGCCCAAGCGCACCGACATCCACAAAATCCTGCTGATCGGGTCCGGCCCCATCGTCATCGGTCAAGCCTGCGAGTTCGACTACTCCGGCACCCAGGCGTGCAAAGCCCTTCGCGAAGAAGGCTACTCCGTCGTTTTGGTGAACAGCAACCCGGCCACCATCATGACCGACCCCGGCACCGCCGACCGGGTGTACATCGAGCCGATCACCTGGCGGGTGGTGGAGAAGATCATCGCCAAGGAGAGGCCGGACGCGCTCCTCCCGACGCTCGGCGGGCAGACCGGGCTGAACACGGCGATGGACCTGTTCAAACACGGAATCCTGGAAAAGTACGGCGTCGAGATGATCGGCGCGCGGGCGGACGTGATCGACAAGGCCGAGGACCGGCAGAAGTTCAAGGACGCGATGATCAAGATCGGGGTGGACGTGCCGCTGAGCCGCACCGTCGGCACCCTGGCCCAGGCGATGGAGGCGGTCGATCTGGTCGGCCTGCCGTGCGTGCTGCGGCCCAGCTTCACCATGGGCGGTACGGGCGGCGGCATCGCCTACAACCGGGAGGAGTTCGTCGCCCTCATCAGCCTCGGCCTGGACCTGTCCCCGGTCGGCGAGGTGCTGGTGGAGGAGTCCGTCATCGGGTGGAAGGAGTACGAGCTGGAAGTGATCCGCGACGTGGCGGATAACGTCATCATCGTGTGCGGCATCGAGAACCTGGACCCGATGGGCGTCCACACCGGCGACAGCATCACCGTCGCCCCCATCCAGACGTTGAGCGACAAAGAGTATCAGCGGATGCGGGACGCGGCCAAGCGGATCATCCGCGAGATCGGCGTCGAGACCGGCGGGTCGAACATCCAGTTCGCCACCGACCCGCACTCGAACCGCATGATCGTCATCGAGATGAACCCGCGCGTCAGCCGCAGCTCGGCCCTGGCGTCCAAGGCCACCGGCTTCCCCATCGCCAAGGTGGCCGCGAAGTTGGCCGTCGGGTACACGCTGGACGAGTTGAAGAACGACATCACCCGCACCACCCCGGCCAGCTTCGAGCCGACCATCGACTACGTCGTCACCAAAATCCCCCGCTTCGCGTTCGAGAAATTCCCCGACGCCGACCCGACGCTGACGACGCAGATGAAGTCCGTCGGCGAGACCATGGCCATCGGCCGCACCTTCAAGGAGAGCCTGCAAAAAGCCCTCCGCGGGCTGGAAGTCGGGCGGTTCGGCCTGGGCTGCGACCGGCAAGACAAGTGGGGCACCGCCGACCAGCCGAAGCTGGAAGACGTGCTCAAGAAGTTGACCCAGCCGAACGCCGAGCGACTGTGGTTCGTTCGGTACGCCTTCAAGTACGGCATGACCGTCGAGGACATCCACGGCCGCACCAAGATCGACCCGTGGTTCCTCCGCGACATCGAACGGCTGGTGAACATGGAGGACGAGCTCCGGGCGGCCGGCGGGCTGGCCAACGTGTCCGCCGAACTGATGCTGACGGCCAAGCAGTACGGGTTCGTGGACCGCCAGTTGTCGAACATCTGGGGCTGCACCGAAGGCGAAGTCCGCAAAGCGCGCCAAGAGATGGGCGTCACCGCCGTGTTCAAATCGGTGGACACCTGCGCCGCCGAGTTCGAGGCGTACACCCCGTATTATTACAGCACCTACGAATCGCCGGCGACGGTGGTCGGTGGGGGCGCTCCCGGCCTAAACGGCGATGAGGTTCTTCCCTTCTCCGGCAAGTCACGGATCATGGTTCTGGGCGGCGGGCCGAACCGCATCGGCCAGGGGATCGAGTTCGACTACTGCTGCGTGCAGGCGGCGCTCGAACTGCGGGCGAACGGGTACGAGGTCATCATGGTGAACTCGAACCCGGAGACCGTCAGCACCGACTACGACACGTCGGATCACCTGTTCTTCGAGCCGCTCACGGCCGAGGACGTGCTGAACATTTACGACCGCATGAAGCCGGACGGGGTGATCGTCCAGTTCGGCGGGCAGACGCCGCTCAACTTGGCCAAGCCGCTCCACACCGCCGGCCTGCCCATCATCGGCACCAGCGTGGAAAGCATCGACACGGCCGAGGACCGCGAGCGGTTCGCCGCCCTCATCACCGAGTTGGGGCTGCGACAGCCGTCGCACGGCACCGCCACCGAGTTGCAGGGGGCCATCGGGGTCGGGCGGAAGGTCGGCTTCCCGGCGCTGGTGCGGCCCAGCTTCGTCCTCGGCGGGCGGGGCATGGAGATCGTGTACGACGAGGCCGGGCTAGAGCGGTACGCCAGCCGCGCGTTCGAGGCCGCCCCCGGCCGGCCGGTGCTGATCGACAAGTTCCTGGAGAACGCGACCGAAGTGGACGTGGACTGCCTGAGCGACGGCACCCGCACGGTCATCGGCGGGGTGATGCAGCACATCGAGGAGGCCGGCATCCACTCCGGCGACTCGGCGTGCGTCATCCCGCCGCACACCCTACCGGCCGAAGTGATCGACGAAATCCGGCGGCAGACGCGGGTCCTGGCGACGGCGCTGAACGTCCGCGGGTTGATGAACATTCAGTTCGCCGTCACCGGGTTGCGGTTCGACGGGGCCATTGTGGAACCGCCGGTGGTTTACATCCTGGAAGCGAACCCCCGCGCCAGCCGCACCATCCCGTTCGTGTCGAAGGCGACGGGCGTCCCGCTCGCCCGACTGGCGGCGCTGGTCATGGCCGGGAAAACGCTGGACGAATTGGGCGTGGCGGACGAAGTGGTGCCGACCCATTTCTCGGTGAAGGAGAGCGTCTTCCCGTTCAACAAGTTCCCCGGAACCGACATCATCCTGGGGCCGGAGATGAAGAGCACCGGCGAGGTGATGGGCAGCGACAAGACGATGCCGATGGCGTTCGCCAAGGCGCAGATGGCGGCCAACGCGCCGCTCCCGCAGTCAGGCACCATCTTCATCTCGATGGCCGGGCAGGACAAAGCGGCCGTCGCGCCGGTGGCCGAGCAGTTCGCCGCGATGGGGTACGGACTCCTGGCCACGCCCGGCACCGCTACCGCCCTGCGGAAGTTGGGCATCCCGTGCGAGGTGATTCCCAAGATTCAGGAGGGCGGCCGCCCGAACATCTTGGACATGATGAAGAACGGCGACATCGCCATGCTCATCAACACGCCGACCGGCCGCGGCTGCTCCACCGACGAGGGGAAGATTCGCGCCGCCGCCGTGTCGCACCGCATCACCTGCATCACGACGCTCTCCGGCGCGCAGGCGGCGATGGAAGCGTGCAAGGCGCTGCGGGAACAGGAACTCACCGTGTACGCCTTGCAGGACTGGTTCCCGACGGGGTGACACTTCGGAGCCGGACGCGTGAGCGACGGTCTTCAAACACCGTCGCTCACGCGTCCGGTTCCCGACGGTCTTCAAACACCCGTCGCTCATGCGTCCGGCTCCCGACGGTCTTCAAACACCCGTCGCTCACGCGTCCGGTTCCCGACGGTCTTCAAACACCCGTCGCTCACGCGTCCGGTTCCCGACGGTCTTCAAACACCGTCGCTCACGCGTCCGGTTCCCGACGGTCTTCAAACACCTTCGCTCACGCGTCCGGTTCCCGACGGTCTTCAAACACCTTCGCTCACGCGTCCGGCTCCCGACGGTCTTCAAACACCGTCGCTCACGCGTCCGGTTCCCGACGGTCTTCAAACACGCGTCGCTCACGCGTCCGGTTCCCGACGGTCTTCAAACACCGTCGCTCACGCGTCCGGCTCAGATGTCACCCGAAGTTCGGTTCGGCGTCCAGGTCCAGGGCGGCGAACTGTCCCAGCTTCCACTTCTCCACGGCCAGGGCGGCCATCGCCGCGTTGTCGGTACACAGGCTCATCGGCGGGATGAGCAACTCCACGTTCTCCGCCGCGCACAGGTCCGCCAGTTTCGCCCGCAATCGTTGATTCGCCGTCACTCCGCCGCCGACGGCCAACCGAGTCAGGCCCGTTTGCCGCAGCGCCTGCTTGCACTTGCCGGCCAACACATCGACGGCCGCCGCTTGAAAACTCGCGGCCAGGTCCGCCCGCTTCCGGCCCGGACCCGGCGGGGTGGTGCCGGTCGCGTTTTGCCCGTGGCAGGCGTACAAAACCGCCGTTTTTAAACCGCTGAAGCTGAACTCCAGGCGGTCGGAGTCGAGGAGCGGACGCGGGAACTTGTACGCCGTCGGGTTGCCGAGCGCCGCCTCCCGCTCCACGGCCGGCCCACCAGGGAAGCCGAGGCCGAGCAGCGCCGCCACTTTATCGAACGCCTCGCCGGCGGCGTCGTCGCGGGTGCCGCCCAGCAGTTCCAGTGACAACGCGGTGTCGCAGCGGAACAGGCTCGTATGACCGCCGCTGACCACCAACCCCAGGCACGGGAAAATGTCTCGCCCGGCGGCCAACCGGCAGGCGAAGATGTGACTGGCGACGTGGTTCACCGCCACCAGCGGGACGCCGAGAGCGAGGGCCAGCGCTTTCGCGGCGGTCACGCCGACGAGCAGCGCGCCGACCAACCCCGGCGAGTTGTGGACGGCCACGCAGCCGATGTCGGCCAGCGTCACGCCGGCTTTTTCCAACGCCTCGTCGATGACCGGGCACAGGCTCCGCAGGTGGGCGCGGCTGGCGATCTCCGGCACCACACCGCCGAACCGCGCGTGCAGGGCCGTCTGTGAGGCGACGACGCTGGACTTCACTTCGTAGTCGTCGGTGAAGACGGCGGCGGCGGTCTCGTCGCAGGACGTTTCGAGTGCCAGGAAGTGCGTCATCGAATGGACTTCGCGCGGGGGTAGCGGGTGAGAAGGTCGCCGCTCGCTCCGCGAGCGGGCACGGAGACCGCTCGCGGAGCGAGCGGCGACACTGTGCGGCCCACTCCCGCGACACCACTCGGAATGCCGCGGCTCGGCGAGCCGGACCTACTCGGCGACGTACAGGGCGGCGAGGCGGGGCAGGCGGGCGCGGAACTCGTCCGGGCTGAACGGCCACGGGGCGGCGGTCGGCGGTGGCTCGTGCGCGGTCGCGTCGAGTTCCGGGAACCGCTGCATGAGCGCGTCGCCGTAGTCGTCCTGTTCCGTCACCATGCAATACGCTTCGTAGGCCGGGCTGCACTCCACCTCGCATTCGGACTCGCCGTCCACCGCGTCGGCCAGGCTGTCCGGGTTCGTCACCGCCGCCGTGTACACCGCCTCCCCGCGCAGGATCAGCCAGTCGAGGAATTCGGGCAGGTCGTCCGCCTCGCACCCGCCGTTGATCAGGTACGCCGCGCCCCACAACTCGCGGGTGTGCGCACGGGTTTGCCGGTCCACCCACCGGCGGCCGAACGCCAGGATGTCGGCGACGGGCAACTCGGACAGGCGGTCGGCCAGGTTCTCCGCGTGTTCCTCCGGGTCGGCCGCGCGGGCGGCGCGGATGTGGTCCCAGAACTGGTCGTCGGTCATGGCGAATCCGGGGCGAGTGGCGAACCCGCTCATTGTATGCCGGCTTCGGTTTCCCGCACCATGAGTCGGCGGATGGCGGTCGCCCGACCGGGGGCGGGAAGTTGGTACGGGATGTGCAAGACGATCACTCGGCCGAACGCATCCCGTATGAACTCCCCACCGCGCTCGGCGAGAGGCTCACCATGACCGTACTCACGATCGATGTGGGCGGAACCCACGTCAAGATGCTCGCCAGTCGAAAACGAAAGTCGCGGCAGTTCGACTCCGGCACGGATCTGACCCCAGCGAAGTTGGTGGGCCGCGTGCGCGAGAACGTGGTCGGGTGGGTGTACGACGTGATCTCGCTGGGCTTGCCCACCCCGGTGGCCGACGGCACGGCGATGGGGGAACCCGGCAACCTGGCCGACGGGTGGGTCGGGTTCGACTTCCCGGCCGCCTTCGGTTGCCCGGTGCGGGTGGTGAACGACGCGGCCATGCAGGCGCTCGGCGCGTACTCCGAAGGGCGGATGCTGTTCTTGGGGCTGGGCACAGGCCTCGGGTCGGCACTCGTGGTCGAACACGCCGTCATCACCCTCGAATTGGGACGGCTCCGCTTCGACGACGGGGAACCTTACGGGCATCGGCTCGGCAAGGTCGGGTTCGAGCGACTGGGTGAAAAGGCGTGGTGCCGGGCGGTGACGGCGACGGCCGAACTGCTGCGCGAGGCGTGTTCGGCCGACACCGTCGTGTTCGGCGGAGGGCGGGCCGAGTTGGTGGACCCGCTCCCGCCCCACTGCCGGCGGGGGAACAACGAGGACGCCTTCACCGGCGGGTTCCGTCTTTGGGAAGAGCGGATCGAAGACCACGACCAGTTGCCGCCGCGCGCGTGGCGGGTAATCGTCTAACCCGGAGATGACATGAGGTATCTTGCGCTGGCGACGGATTACGACGGCACGATCGCCCGACACGGGGTGGTGTCCGCGGACACCCTCGCCGCTCTCGACCGGTTCCGGGCGTCCGGCCGACGACTGGTTCTCGTCACCGGCCGCGCGTTGGACGACATCGTCCGCGTCTTCCCGGAACTCGACCGATTCGACCGCGTTGTCGCGGAAAACGGGGCCACCGTTTACACCCCGGCCATACGAGGCATTCGCGACTTGACGGAACCGCCACTGCCTGCCTTCCTCGACGAACTCCGCCGTCGGGGGGTGCCCCTGTCGGTCGGGCGGCGGATTGTCGCCACGGTCCAACCGCACGAGCGAGCGGTTCTGGACGTGATCCGCGACCTCGGTCTGGAGTGGCACATCATCTTCAACAAGGGAGCGGTGATGATCCTGCCGGCCGGCGTGACGAAGGCGACCGGGTTGGTGCCCGCGCTGACCGAACTGGGGATCCCGCCGGAACGTGTCATCGGTGTCGGAGACGCGGAGAACGATCATGCGTTCCTGTCGCTGTGCGGGTGCGCGGTGGCGGTCGCGGGCGCGCTTCCGTCGCTGATGGAGCGGGCGGACCTCGTCACCACGGGCGACGACGGGGACGGGGTGGCGGAGTTGATCGAACGCGTTCTCCTCGACGACCTGCGCGGGATCGGTCGCGCCCCAGAAGATGCGGAGGCGTGACGGTCGCTCCATTAGCCGGCTTCGGTTTCCCGCACCATCAGCCGGCGGATGGCGGTCGCGCGGCCGGTGTCCGGGTCGCAATCGACGACGGCCCCGGCCAGTCGCACGTCGCCGGTCGCCACGTCGAACGCGGCCGGGGTGAAGTGGACGGCGTGCGTCATCACGCGGTCGATCCGGCGACCGAGGATGCTGTCGTAGGGGCCGGTCATGCCCACGTCACACTGGAAGGCGGTGCCGTCCGGGAACACCTGCTCGTCGGCCGTCGGAACGTGGGTGTGGGTGCCGAGGACGGCCGTCACCCGCCCCCGCAGGTGGTGCGCCAACAGGTACTTGTCGGCGGTCGCTTCGGCGTGCACGTCCACGAGGATGACCTGGGCGGACCCGGCCAACTTCGCCAGCACCCGGTCCACGGCGGCGAACGGGCAGTCCACCGCCCGCATGTACGTCCGCCCCATGACCGAGATGACGGCCACGCTCACCCCGTCGATGACGAACCCGGCGTACTCGCGGCCCGGCGCGGACGGCGGGAAGTTGGCCGGCTTGCACACCGGTTCGGTCGGCGACCGTAGCACCTCGGCCAGGTCGAACTTCTTGTATATGTGGTCGCCGAGGGTGACGGCGTCGATGCCGGCCGCGCGGAGGGCGCGGTAGTCGTGGGGCGAGCAGCCGGACCCGTTGGTCGCGTTCTCGGCGTTGGCGACGACGAACGACAGCCCTTCGGTCCGCCGCAGGAGCGGGACGAACTTCTTGACGGCCGCCACGCCGGGCGCGCCGACGATATCGCCGAGGAACAGGAACCGCATGGGGAAGAGACCATGAGGGATCGCGCCGGCCACGAGGGTCGGTTGGAGTGGGGGAGCGAACGTCCGTTGTTTCCAACCCGCCCGGATTAGGCCACCGAATGCGCCGATTGGCCCCCATCCGGAGGGGTTCGCACACGTCGAGCTTAGAACGAGTTTCGTGTCGGCGTGGCGGGTGGGAGGTGATCGCCGCTCGCCCAGCGAGCGGCGACGAGATCACTTCTTCGCCTTCGGCGGCTTGGGCTGCGTCGCCTTCCACGCGACGTACTTCTTGAACGCGGCCGTCCGCTTCTCGTCGGCCTTCTCGTCCGTGTCGCCGACGAAGTAATACGCCGAGTAGTTGTACTTCAGCGTGACGGAGTTGCCGGAGGTGCCGTACCGGTAGGTGAACCCGTAGTCGGTCGGGTTCAGCTTGGCCAACAGCAGGCTCATGGCGAGGGCCACGTCGCGGGTCTGGATGACGTGCCGCTTGTTCCCCACCCCGCCGACGAACACGTTCGTCATCACGCCTTTGTCGTCGTGCAGGCCGTCCAGGATCGGCAGGTCGGCGGCGGTGCCGAACCGAGAGACGTAGGCGCAGGCGAACCCGCGGTAGAAGGTGGACCCGCCGGCCACGTCACCGCTGACTAACTTGCGGGCGGCCGGCAGGGCGTTCGGCAGGTTGAACCGGTTCATGAAACTGATGGCCGAGTAGATCGACTGCGGTTGCTCGCGGGTGTTCATCCAGACGTCCAGGACGGCGGTCAGGACCTCTTTGCGGTCGTCCGATTCGAGCATGCCCCGGAGCATCGTTTGGAAGTTGTAGTTGTTCAACAGGGAGGTGTTGCGAACGCCCACGCCCACGGTCGGCCCCTTGTCGGGCAGTTTGGCCTCGGCGAACAGCAGCGTGGCCATGTCCACGGCCGTCGGCCCGGTCGTGTTCGCCACCCCCGGCCGGTTGATGATGATCGGGGTGTTCGCCGACAGGTTCAATTCGTCCCGCCGGGCCAGATACTTCCGTTCGAGGTCCGCCTTCGGGCCGTCCACGGCGACCAGCAGGTCGCGGTTGGCCGACCGCATGATGTCGGCGAACAGCTTCTTGGCCACCGGCGCGCGGCCGACGGCGGCGAAGAACGACTTCGCCCCCGGCAGGTCGTGCTGATACTTCCCGTCGGCGTCGGCCAGGAAGCACTCGACCTTCGCCCGGATGTCGGCGGCGATGGCGGCGGGCAGCAGCAACTCGACCCGCAGGCGGACCTCCGGGTTGCCGTTCGTGGCGAGCGCCTCTTGCAGCGTCGGCAGCGCGAGGCGGCCCAACTTGCGGAGTTCCCGGGTGGCCTCGTCCCGTTCGGCGTACTGTCGGTCGGCCAGTTGCCGCACCCAGTCGGCCGCCTCGGCGGCGACCGCGGGCGGGATCGCCAGGGACTTCGGGTCCGGCTCGGCGGCGGACGAAACACCGACGCAAACGAGGAGGGCGAACGCGGCACGAGTCATGGCCCGGACTCCGGGAAAAATGGTGGGGGAAGGGCGACCGGGGAAAGGCGAGTGGTCCCCCCGGTGCGGCGGGCGGTCACTTCTTCTTCAGTTCCGGCTCGAACGGGCCGTCATCCTTCTTCGGCTCATCCTTCTTGGGTTCGTCCTTCTTCGGCTCGTCCTTGAGGTTCTTCACGGCCCACGCCTTGAACTTCTTGATGCCCGCCTCGCGCTTGTCCGCGCCTTTCTTTTTGTCGGCGGTGTTGAAGTAGTAGGCGGCGATATTCTGGATGTTGTTGCCGCCGGCGGGGTTGGTGTCCAGGCCGTAATCGGCGGGCTTCTGGTCGGTCAGCTGGCAGAGGACGGCGAGGATGTAGTCCTGGGTGTTCACCCCGATCATCTGGTTCGGGTTGTTGTTGACGAACACCTGCGTCAGCAGCGCGCCGTCGTCCAACCCTTTCAGCATCATGGGCGCGTACTTCCGGGCTTCCGCCTTGCCGTCCTTGGTGGCGTGTTTCCGGACGATCTGCTGGGCCGCGTTCGCCTTCGCCCACGGCTGGGTCTTGTCGTCGGACGCCAGCAGGCGGGCGGCGTACTTCAGGTGGTCCTTCATCTGGGAGTTCTGGGCCAGGTTCATCGCCGCCTGAAGGCCGAACGCGGAGTCGCGGGTGTCCATCCACCGGCCGACGATCCGCTGGAGGGCCGCGCCGTACTTGCCACCGCCGTTCCGCATGGCGTTCTGGATGTCCTGCTGATACAGGTAATTCCCGACGGAAAGGCCCATCTGCCCCTGGAGGCGCATGTCCTTTTCCGGGTACTGGCATTCCAGGAACGTCAGCACGGCCAACTCGGCGGCGGTCGGCTGGACGTAGTTGCCGAAGTTCTGCTTGTGCTGCAGCGCCTGGTAGTGGGCGGTGAGAACGCCGGCGAGGTCGGCGGCGGTCATGTCGGCGGCCATGAGGAGCGTGTGATACTCGCTGCGCCGCAGCACTTCGGTGAACAGCTCGCGGGCCGTCTTGTCCGACCCGGCGACGGCCCGGAACTTGGTCCAGCCGGGCAACTTGTGGTCGAACTTGCCGTCCTTATCGGCCAGGAAGCAGAACACCCGCGCCCGCAGGTCCTCGCTCTCCGCGCGGGGGAGCAGGATGTCGGTCCGCAGCCGCACTTCCGGGTTGGGGTCGGTCGCCCGCACTTCCTTCAGGGCGATGACGGCGGCGCGGCCGATCTTGCCCAACTCGCGGGAGGCGGCGTCCCGCTCCTTGTAGTCCTTGCTACCGAGTCGCCGGGCGAGTGCCCGCGCCTTGCTCAGTTCGGCGTCGCCGTACTCGAGCGACTTCGGGTCCGGGTTGGTGTCGGCCGGCACTTGGAGGGCCGGTTTCGGCGGCACCGGTTGGGCCGGCAGTTCAAACTCACGCAACTCGCGGAGTTGTCGCTTCTGCCCCCAGACGGCGTCGGCGGTGATGGCGAACAGGGCGACGGCGAGAACCATCCGCGTCATGGTGGGCACTCCGAACCGGAATCCGGGCGGGTTGAGGACTAGCTTATATTAGAGGGTTTCCGCCGGCCCCGCCAACGGAATTCGTGGCCGAACGGAGTTCCGAACGTGCGGGCGGGATTGGGTCGGCGGCCAGACGAACACCCAGGGTCGTGCCGGTCGACCGGATGCGATCGTTCGACCGGTACGCGGATGGGGACGGGTCCGGTTCGCAAGGGGGTGGTGGGGGACGGACGGAGGTCGGGCGGAACGCGGCACGAAGTGGATAGTGCGAAGTCCGCCACGAAATCCGCGCGCCACCGCACACATCGCCCGCCGCGTTCGGCTTTTGGTAAAATCTCGCACGTCCCGAAAATGTCGCCCGGTGGCCGGCGAATAACATTGTAAGGCCCGGCTTCGCGTCCCCCGATGCTCGACTCTCGCCGCGAGAACTCGCCATGCTGTCCTCCCTGCAACCGCTCGTCCGGTTCGCCCCGACGGTACTGGGCACCGTCGCCAACTTTTTCGTGCCCGGTTCCGGCGACGCGGTGAAGAAGATCGCCGAGCAGGGGAAGAAGTGGTACGACGACAAGCGGGCGGCGGCGGAGAAGGCGGAGATCATCCGGGCGTTGCAGATCACCGAGGAGAAACTGAACACCTTCGATCGCATGTTCATCCTGCTGGGGCGGGACTGCCTCCAGTTGCTGGAGCGGGTGGACGCGCTGGAACGGCAAGGTCAGGACGCGACCGACGAGATCCTCCGGGCCATGCTGGACGCGCCCGAGTTGCAGGCACGGTTCGACGAGATCGGCAACTCGCTGGCGAAACTGGACGGCCGGGTGAGCGGCCTGGAAGCCGACGTGCGGCGGTTGGACGAGCAGTACGCCAGTTTGGGCGCGTTCGCGGCGGAGGTGAAGCAGAAGCAGCTTTCGGACACCGAACTGGCCGACTTCCGCGAATTCCGACGGGCCAAACAGTTCCAGTCAGCCGGGCGGTTCGCCGAGTCCGAGCCGATCCTGTTGAAGTTGGCGAACTCGCAACCGCAATCGGCCGCTGTCGCGGTCGCCCTGGCCGTGGCTCAGCACGACCGGCCACAGGCGTTCGATACCGGTTTGAAGAAGGCCATTCGCCTCCGTCCGGAGGACGCCAACCTGCGGGCGCTGGCGAGTGCGGCGACGGTTGCGGTCACGGGTCGGAACACCCCGGCGGCGCGTCCGGCCCCGCCGGTCGCCCGCGTGCCCAAAGTGGGCGACACGCTCGACGGCTGGGTGCTGGAAGCCCGACTCGGCGGCGGCGGGTGGGGGATCGTGTTCCGGGCGGTGAAGAAGGGGCAGACGAAGGCCTTGAAGGTGATGCGGCCGGACCTGACCGACCACGCCGAATTCGTGGAGGCGTTTCACGAGGAGGCGCTGAAGCTGAACCGGTTGCGGCACGCGAACGTGGTGGCGGTGGAGCGGATCGGCGTCTGCTGGGAGTTCCAGTGCCCGTACTTCGTCATGCCGCTGCTGGACGGGCTGACGCTCGAATCGCACCTGGATCGGCACGGCGTCCCCAGCGCGGACACGGCGATGGGCTGGCTGACGGGACTGCTCGATGGCCTCGAACACGCGCACGTTGCCGGGCTGATCCACCGGGATGTGAAGCCGCTGAACGTGATCGTTCAGCCGGACGGGCGGGCGGTGCTGATCGACTTCGGCATCGCCGGGCTGGACGGTGTGGCCGGGTACACGCAGGCGCTGGGCAAGTCGTCGTTCTTCGCCCCGCCGGAGTTGCACGGGTTGGGCCAGGCGGACGCGCGGGCCGACCTGTTCATGCTCGCCGCGACGGTGTTCTACGCGATACGGTACGACCACCCGCAAAAGGATCGGGCGTGGAGCAAGTTCAAGGCGGAGCGGGTGCCGGAGGTGTTCCGCGCGGCCCTGGCGAAGGCGCTGAGCGCGGACGAAACTGACCGGCCGGCGACGGCCGGTGAGATGCGGGGGTTGCTGATTCCGGCGAGCCGCGTCAGTCATGACGCGGGTTCCGAACCCGACCCTTTACAGGGTCGGCTCGCCAAGACGGGACCGCCGGTTCGCAAGGCCGGGGAGCGGCACGAGGTGGTGTTGCCGGGCGGGGTGAAGATGGCGTTCGCATGGTGTCCACCGGGGACGTTCCAGATGGGCAGCCCGGCGTCGGAGAAGGGACGCAGCGACGACGAGGCGCAGCACGCGGTGCGGCTGACGAAAGGGTTCTGGATGGGGATTCATCCGGTGACGCAGGCGCAGTATCAGGCGGTGATGGGGACGAATCCGAGCCACTTCAAGGGCGATGAGTTGCCAGTCGAGCAGGTGAATTGGGAGGAAGCGGTGGCGTATTGCGCGGCGTTGAAGGGGAAGACGGGGGTGGAGGTTCGATTGCCGACGGAGTCGGAGTGGGAGTACGCGGCGCGGGGCGGGACGACGACGCCGTTCTACTTGGGCGGGGAGTTGAACGGGACGCAGGCGAACTCCAACGGGAACTACCCCTACGGCACGTCGGCGAAGGGCCCGTCCCTTGAGAAGACGACGCCGGTGGGGAGCTACGCCGGGAAGTACCCACACCCGTGGGGATTGACGGACGTGATCGGGAACGTGTGGGAGTGGTGTTCGGACTGGTACGACGCGGCGTA